>Ga0172379_10000205_pt1 | contig 158772 bp, 164 predicted proteins | sample GrowelOW334metaG_FD_119756 | JGI IMG/M metagenome (GOLD analysis project Ga0172379, IMG submission 119756) | Groundwater microbial communities from an aquifer near a municipal landfill in Southern Ontario, Canada - Groundwater well OW334 metaG | ecosystem: Environmental > Aquatic > Deep...
AATGATGCGTACACAAAATCTATCCAGAAAATAGCCGCTTAATGAATAGAAATATTAACTTAGCACAAGAACCTTTTGGTACAGAATGTTGGGAGTATTACAATTTGCTTTTTTTCGTTGCAGGTCTGCGCACAAAATTTAAAACCGGCATGTCAGGTTGGTGCTACATGGAATTACATTTATACAACCGGAGGATCTTTGCCAGTACAAACCAGCCTGCAAACTATAAGATGTATTAAGGATACGGTGATTGGTAACAATATTGCATCAGTTTTGGCTGCAGATAGTGGAAAAGCACAATTTTTGCCATTCTCATACTTAGCCAAAGATGACTCAAATGGGTTGTACTTTTTCTCTTACCAACACTTTCCAAATGATTTGCCGATGTTAACCTTTCGATTCAGGGTAGATTCAAATCTTCAAGAAACATATTATGGAGAAGAGAATTCCAGAATCATTGAACATTCAAATATAAAACATGTTATTAAAACTAAACGGTATGCTAACCTGGATTCTATTGATTGTTTTAAGGCTTTATTTTTATATAGTAAATCAAATATAATTCATCCAAAATATTTTAATTTAACCTATGGTACGAACAATTCATATTATTTTGGAACTATAGATTTTTCAACGTCTTTTGATTCGCATTATCTGTTGTTAAATTGTTACACCGACTCAAACGGGACAACAAAATTTATTCAAGAATATATAGGAGAAGGGTGTGATTATGTTGGTTTGCCTGCTATGATTGAATCAAGGGACTTGTATGCAGTTTTTCCAAATCCGTGCAACGATCGATGTTTTATCAGCGAAACAATAAATAACATCATAAAAAAGGTAGAAGTACGAAACCTTGTTGGAGAACTTATCTATGCATCTGACAATATCACCCAACTTAATCGGAGTGGGATTGAAACGAGTCAATGGTTAGATGGAATTTATTTTTGCACGTTTATGGGTAATCATTCTACAGAAACTCAAAAGTTTATCGTTTCACATTAATCGGTCCTCAAGTTTTTACTCTTAAGAGGAAGGAGTTTAGACTCAAAAGGTGCCAATGTTATAGGGCATAGAAACCGGGCACAAAAAGTAGCTTTTCATTCCAGATCTGTATTTATAATTCAGGTGTAGCGCAGTGTAATACCACCTTCCCGGTGCACTATTTTTTCTTTTTTCATAAACCATTTGCTAATTCCCCAAACCTTCTTATCTTCGCAGCCCGTTTTTGCCCCGGCATAAATGGAATTTCAGGTAAAGACTGATGGTTATAATTCTTCTTAACCCGCTCAGCAACAAATTGTTTAATTATTTTTTGTCGCTGGCTTGTTAAGCCCGATTATTCCCTCTACCTTTGCCGTCCTTTAAAATTAAAGAATTAGCATAAAAATATGCCTACTATTCAACAATTAGTACGTAAAGGTCGCACAGACGTAAATACCAAGAGTAAATCTCCTGCTTTATCGTCGTGCCCTCAACGCCGCGGAGTTTGTACACGTGTGTACACTACTACGCCTAAAAAACCAAATTCAGCCATGCGTAAGGTAGCTCGTGTTCGTTTAACCAACGGAAACGAGATCAATGCGTATATCCCGGGTGAAGGACATAACCTGCAGGAACACTCTATTGTGTTGGTGCGCGGAGGTCGTGTAAAAGATTTGCCGGGTGTACGTTACCATATCGTACGTGGTGCACTGGATACAGCCGGTGTAGACGGACGTAACCAACGCCGCTCTAAATACGGTACCAAGAAACCGAAAGCGGGTGCTGTTGCCGATCCAAAAGCTAAAAAGAAGTAATCACGATTTAGGAAAATAACCCATGAGAAAATCGAAACCTAAAAAACGCCTGTTGGTTCCCGACCCTAAGTTTAACGACGTGTTGGTAACCCGCTTTGTGAATAATATGATGTGGAGTGGTAAGAAAAATACCGCTTACGGTATTTTCTACGATGCCCTCGAAAAAGTAGAAGCCAAAGCACAGGAACGCGGACTGGATGTTTGGAAAAAAGCCCTGAACAACGTTATGCCTTCTGTTGAAGTAAAAGCCCGCCGTGTAGGTGGTGCTACTTTCCAGATTCCACTTGAAGTTCCGGCTGATCGCAAAATCGCCGTTGGCATGAAATGGATGATCACCTATTCACGCAGACGTTCCGAAAAATCAATGGCTGATAAATTAGCCGGCGAAATTATCGCCGCTTCCAAAGGTGAAGGTGCTTCGGTTAAAAAACGCGAAGACACGCATAAGATGGCTGAAGCCAATAAAGCATTCTCCCACTTTAAAGTTAGTTAATCCGTAACCCGAGAAAAAAGTAAATGTCACGCGACTTAAAATATACAAGAAATATCGGTATTGCTGCTCATATCGACGCGGGTAAAACCACGACAACTGAGCGTATCCTGTATTATTCCGGTGTTAACCATAAAATTGGGGAAGTACACGACGGTGCAGCTACCATGGACTGGATGGTTCAGGAGCAGGAACGTGGTATTACCATCACTTCCGCTGCTACTACCGTATTCTGGAAATACCGCGATAACCAATACCATATCAATATTATCGATACCCCGGGACACGTGGATTTTACCGTTGAGGTAAACCGCTCCCTCCGTGTACTCGATGGTCTGGTGTTCCTGTTTTCGGCAGTTGACGGTGTAGAACCGCAATCCGAAACCAACTGGCGCCTGGCCAATAACTACAATGTAGCCCGTATCGGATTCGTTAACAAAATGGACCGTGCCGGTGCCGACTTCCTCGCTGTTGTAAAACAGGTGCGCGATATGTTGGGTAGCAACGCTGTTCCTTTGCAATTACCAATTGGTGCTGAAGATAATTTTACCGGAGTAGTTGATTTGATCAACTTCCGTGGAATGATCTGGAATGAGCACGATAAAGGTATGACCTATAAGGAAATTGAAATTCCGGCCGATATGGTGGAAGAAGCCCTGGAATGGAGAGAGAAATTATTGGAAGCTGTTTCGGAATACGACGACCGGTTGATGGAGAAATTCTTCGAAGACCCTAAGTCAATTACTGAAAGAGAAATACTGGATGCCTTGCGTAAAGCTTGTTTGGACATGAAGATTGTACCTATGGTATGTGGTTCTTCATTCAAAAACAAAGGTGTTCAAACCATGCTGGATCTGGTGATGGAACTGATGCCAAGTCCGATGGATCGTAAAGAAGTTATTGGAACCAATCCCGATACCGGTGCTGAAGTAACCCGCAAACCGGATTACAAAGAACCGTTTGCTGCATTGGCATTTAAGATTGCAACCGATCCGTTTGTTGGACGTTTGGCTTTCATGCGTGCTTATTCAGGTAAACTGGATGCCGGCTCTTATGTACTCAATACCCGCAGCGGAAACAAGGAACGTATTTCCCGCATTTTCCAGATGCATGCCAACAAGCAAAACCCGATCGAGGCTTTAGGAGCCGGTGATATTGGTGCTGCCGTTGGATTTAAAGATATTAAAACAGGAGATACCCTGTGCGACGAGAAACATCCGATTGTACTCGAAGCCATGAATTTCCCTGAACCGGTTATCGGACTGGCGGTTGAACCTAAAACGCAAGCCGACTCGGATAAATTAGGAATCGCTCTGTCTAAATTGGCTGAAGAAGATCCGACTTTCAAAGTGCATACCGACGAAGATTCAGGCCAAACGGTTATTTCCGGAATGGGCGAGCTTCACCTCGAGATCATCGTTGATCGTTTGAAACGTGAGTTTAAAGTAGAATGTAATCAGGGAGCACCTCAGGTATCATTCAAAGAAACTATTACTGTTCCGGTTACACACCGCGAAGTATACAAAAAGCAATCAGGTGGACGTGGTAAATATGCCGATATTCAGTTTGAACTGATCCCCGGCGATCCTGCCAAAACCGGATTGGAATTTGTAAACGAAATCGTAGGTGGTTCTATTCCGAAAGAATTTATTCCTTCTGTACAAAAAGGTTTCGATCAAGCCATGAAGAATGGTGTATTGGCCGGATATGCAGTAGAAAGTCTGAAAGTTCGTTTGTTTGATGGATCCTTCCACGCAGTGGATTCAGATGCATTGTCGTTCGAAATCGCAGCTAAAATTGCATTCAAGGAAGCTTCCCGCAAAGCGAAGCCGGTATTGCTCGAGCCAATCATGAAAATTGAAGTGCTTACTCCCGAAGAAAATATGGGAGATGTAATCGGAGATTTGAACAAACGCCGTGGTCATCTGGAAGGAATGGATACCCGTGCCGGTTCACAAGTTATCAAAGCCAAAGTGCCTTTGGCTGAGATGTTCGGATATGTTACACAGTTGAGAACACTGACCTCTGGTCGTGCAACCTCAACGATGGAATTCAGCCATTACGCTGAAGCTCCACGTAACGTTCAGGAAGAAGTTATGGCAAAAGTTCAAGGTAAAGCAGCTAAAGCTTAATAAAATGGTTAACCAAAAGATCAGAATTAAATTAAAGTCGTTTGACTACAACCTGGTTGACAAGTCTGCCGAGAAAATCGTGCGGACCGTGAAGTCAACGGGAGCCGTAGTGAGTGGACCCATTCCACTTCCTACCCAAAAGAAGATCTACACTGTATTGCGCTCGCCGCACGTCAACAAGAAGGCGCGTGAGCAATTCCAGTTATGTTCGTACAAACGCATGTTGGATATATACAGTTCAACCGCAAAAACTGTAGATGCACTAATGAAATTAGAACTACCGAGCGGAGTAGAAGTTGAAATTAAAGTTTGATCATAGAAAATTATGTCAGGACTGATAGGAAAAAAAATAGGCATGACCAGCATTTACGATAAAAACGGCAAGAATGTAGCTTGTACGGTTATCGAGGCGGGACCTTGCGTAGTGACCCAGGTGAAAACTACAGACAAGGACGGCTACAATGCGGTGCAGTTAGCGTATGGTGAACGCAAGGAGAAAAATACTCCCGCTGCACTTAAAGGTATTTTTACCAAGGCCAATACGACTCCGAAATCGAAGATGATCGAATTTAAAGGTTTCGAACAGGAGCTCGCTCTTGGACAAACCATTTCGGTTGATTTGTTTGAAGAGGGCGAATTCGTCGATGTGGTTGGAACCAGTAAAGGAAAAGGATTCCAGGGTGTTGTAAAACGCCACGGATTCAGTGGAGTGGGAATGCAGACACACGGTCAACACGATCGTTTGCGTGCTCCCGGTTCTATTGGAGCTTCCTCTTTCCCTTCTAAAGTGTTCAAGGGTCAGCGTATGGCCGGGCACATGGGAGTGGATCGCGTGAAGAAAACCAACCTCGAGGTACTCAAAGTAATTAAAGACCAAAACCTGCTGGTTGTAAAAGGCAGCGTTCCCGGTCATAATGGTTCGTTCTTATTTATCGAGAAATAGTCATGGAATTAGCAATATATAACATAAGCGGAAGCGAGACCGGTAAAAAAGCAGAGCTTTCCAACGAAGTGTTTGGTATCGAGCCCAACGACCACGCTATTTACCTCGACGTGAAACAATACCTGGCTAACCAACGCTCAGGTACTCACTCTGCCAAGGAAAAAAGCCAGATCAGCGGTTCAACCAAGAAACTGCATCGCCAAAAAGGTACAGGTGGTTCACGTAAAGGAAGTATCAAATCAGGTACATTCGTAGGAGGTGCCCGTATTCATGGTCCACGTCCACGCGATTACAGCTTTAAGTTAAACAAGAAGCTGAAACAACTGGCCCGTAAATCAGCATTGGCTTACAAAGTGAAAGAAAACAGTATCACTATCCTGGAGTCGTTCCAGATGGATACTCCGAAAACAAAACAATATATCGATATCCTGAATAACCTGAAAATGAACAACGATAAAACGTTGTTGGTGATCGCGGATTACAACGAGAATATTTATAAGTCGGGAAGAAATATTCCTAAAGCGAAAGTAATGGCTGCAAAAGATCTCAATACGTATGAGATACTGAATGCATCCAAACTGATTCTGGTGGAAAATTCAGTACCGGTAATTGAGCAAATTTTAAACTAAGCGTAAAATGAGCATTTTAAAGAAACCACTCATTACAGAAAAATCTACACGCTTGAGCGAAAAGCTCAATCAGTACGGATTTATGGTAGAAAAAACGGCTACCAAACCCGAGATTAAGAAAGCGATAGAAAAGATGTACGAAGTAAGCGTTGTGGATATCAGCACCGCTATTTATGGCGGAAAAAGCAAAACGCGCTCTACCAAAAAAGGAATTTTCAGCGGTAAGCGTGCATCGTTCAAAAAAGCAATTGTTACCATCAAAGAAGGTCAAAAGATCGACTTCTTTGCCAATGTATAATAACGAGAGAAAATGGGAATCAGAAAATTAAGGCCAATGACTCCGGGAACGCGTTTTCGTTCACAGAACACGTTCAGTGAGATTACCAAATCCACTCCGGAAAAGTCACTTCTTGACAGCAAGATGAATTCGGGGGGCCGAAACAACTCCGGTAAAATGACCATGCGTTATATTGGCGGCGGTCACAAACAGAAATACCGTATTATCGATTTCAAACGCGATAAGTTCGTTGTTCCTGCTACTGTAGCCGCTATCGAATACGATCCTAACCGCAGTGCGCGTATTGCATTGTTGCACTATACCGATGGAGAGAAACGCTATATGCTGGCTCCACACGGAATTAAAGTAGGACAAACCATTCTATGTGGTCCTGGTGTTTCACCTGATTTGGGAAATACCCTTCCGTTGAGTGAAATTCCATTGGGATCCCTGATCCACAACCTGGAGTTGCAACCCGGAATGGGAGGTAAACTGGTTCGCTCAGCCGGATCGTTTGCTCAACTCCTGAACCGCGACGGAAAATACGCTATCGTAAAGTTGGCTTCCGGTGAAACCCGCATGATTGTAGCTGCTTGTATGGCTACCATCGGTTCTGTATCCAATCCCGACCATAACCTGGAACGGAAAGGTAAAGCAGGTGCCAACCGTTGGAGAGGCGTAAGACCACGTACACGGCCGGTAGCCATGAACCCTGTAGATCACCCGATGGGTGGTGGTGAGGGTAGAGCTTCAGGAGGTCATCCGCGTTCACGCAAAGGCTTGAAATCGAAAGGTTACAAGACCCGTACTCCAAAGAAGTATTCAAACAGATTTATCATCGAAAAACGTAAGAAGTAATAACGTAATATGGCTCGTTCACTCAAAAAAGGTCCATTCATCGACGCGAAACTTGATAAGAAAGTTACCGTAATGAATGAAGGTAAGAAAAAATCGGTGATCAAAACATGGTCGCGCCGGTCCATGATTTCTCCCGAGTTTGTAGGGCATACATTCGCAGTGCACAACGGGAATAAATTTATTCCGGTTTATGTAACTGAAAATATGGTAGGTCATAAATTCGGAGAATTTGCTCCTACCCGTACATTTAAATCACACCCTGTTAAGAAAGACTAAGCATGGAAGCAATAGCAAAATTGAATAATTGTCCGACTTCACCGCGTAAAATGAGACTGGTTGTAGACCTGATCCGTGGTAAGAAAGTAGAAGAGGCATTTGGTATTCTCCGTTTCAACAGCAAACAGGAATACGCCAACCGCCTCGAGAAATTGTTGCGCTCAGCGATCGCCAACTGGGAACAAAAAAATGAAGGTGCCCGTATCGAAGATGCCGGGTTGTATATCAAAACCATTTTTGTAGATGGTGGTGCTATGCAGAAACGTATGTTGCCAGCACCTCAGGGAAGAGCATACCGTATGCGCAAGCGTTCAAACCATGTAACCCTGGTTGTAGACAGCAAAACCGCAGCGACAGTAGAAACAGTAAATTCTGAAAACGCATAATAATAAACAGAATGGGACAAAAAGTTAACCCGATAAGCCTTAGACTTGGAATCATCCGCGGATGGGAAAGCAATTGGTACGGAGGAAAAAACTTCTCCGATAAGCTGATTGAAGACGAAAAAATCCGTAAATACCTCAATGCCCGTATTACCAAAGGTGGTATTGCACGTATTGTGATTGAGCGTACCATCAAGCGTATCATCATTACCGTTCACACTTCCCGCCCGGGTATTGTAATTGGTAAAGGTGGAGCTGAAGTAGACAAGATCAAGGAAGAAATCAAGAAGCTGACCAAGAAAGACGTTCAGATCAATATTTTCGAAATCAAACGTCCGGAACTGGATGCTGCCCTGGTGGGAGAGACTATCGCCAGTCAGATAGAAGGACGTGTATCCTATAAAAGAGCACTGAAAGGTGCAATTTCTTCTACCATGCGAATGGGTGCCGAAGGAATCAAGATTACTATCTCAGGCCGTTTAGGTGGAGCTGAAATGGCACGTTCTGAATCGTATAAAGAAGGACGTACACCGTTGCATACCCTGCGCGCTGATATTGATTATGCGATTAAAGAAGCATTGACCGTTTACGGAAAAATCGGTATCAAAGTATGGATTTGCAAAGGAGAAGTTTACGGTAAGCGCGATCTTTCACCCAATATTGGTCTGGCTTCTGAAAGCCGTCCGGGTGCGCGTGGCGGAGCCGATCGTCGTCATGACCGTAACGATCGCAATGATCGTGGCGACCGTGGCGGCGACCGCAGAAAAAGAACATCAAATAGTAGTAATAGAACAAGATAATTAAAGTTTTTGGGCCATGTTACAACCTAAAAGAACGAAATACAGAAAGCAGCAAAAAGGCAGAAACCGCGGAAATGCAACCCGTGGTCACAACGTCGACTTCGGTTCATTCGGACTGAAAGCGATGGAGCCGAAATACATCACTGCCAAGCAACTGGAAGCTGCCCGTGTAGCTCTGACCCGTTACATGAAACGCGAAGGTCAGGTGTGGATACGAATATTCCCTGACAAACCGATTACCCGTAAACCTGCAGAGGTACGTATGGGAAAAGGTAAAGGTGCTCCTGAATATTGGGTAGCTCCTGTGAAGCCGGGAATCATCATGTTTGAAATTGATGGCGTTCCTATGGCCGTGGCCAAAGAAGGAATGAGACTCGCAGCCCAGAAACTGCCTGTAATAACCAAGTTTGTAGTTAAACCTGATTACGCAGAATAAGACATATGAAAAACGCAGAAATCAGAGAACTGTCGGATAAGGAATTGGTAGCGCGTATCCGTGAAGAGAAGACTCAACAAACCAAGTTGAACTTCACACATGCTGTATCGCCTATGGATAATCCGAACAGACTCAAAGAAGTAAAAAAGACGATTGCCCGCTTGCTGACTGAACATAAAAGAAGACAGATAGCGAATGCTTAACAATACCAACATGGAAACAACAGCAACAACAGCAACAACCAGAAATTCGCGTAAGGTCATCATTGGAAAAGTGGTGAGCAACAAGATGGAGAAAACCATTGTGGTATCCGTTGAACGTAAAGTAATGCACCCGAAATACGGTAAGTTCATTAAAATGACTTCGAAGTTTAAAGCGCATGACGAGAAAAATGAGTGCGCCATGAACGATATCGTAAAGGTGATGGAGACCCGTCCGATGAGCAAGGACAAAAGATGGAGATTAGTAGAAATCATTGAAAAAGCCAAGTAATCATGATCCAGCAAGAAAGCAGATTAAAAGTAGCCGATAACAGTGGAGCCAAAGAAGTGCTCTGCATCAGGGTGCTCGGTGGAACTGCCAGGCGTTATGCCTCGGTAGGCGATAAAATTGTGGTGACCGTTAAGTCGGCAATTCCTCAGGGTGGCGTTAAAAAAGGCGCTGTTTCCAAGGCAGTTGTTGTGCGCACCAAAAAAGAGATTCGTCGCGCCGATGGATCGTATATCCGTTTCGACGACAATTCCTGTGTGCTGTTAAATGCCCAGGACGAGCCCCGCGCTACCCGTATATTCGGGCCGGTTGCCCGCGAATTGCGTGAGAAACAATTTATGAAAATCGTATCATTAGCCCCGGAGGTATTGTAATATGGAAAGGAAATTCAACACACAACCTAAACTGAAGATCCGCAAAGGAGATATGGTGCAGGTAATTGCCGGAGACGATAAAGGCAAAAAAGGACGCGTGCTGGAAGTAATCAGCGAAACAAACCGCGTACTGGTAGAAGGTATCAATATAGTGAGCCGTCATACCAAACCCAATGCGCAAAATCAACAGGGCGGAATCATCAAGAAAGAAGCTCCGTTGAATATCTCGAATGTAAAAGTTCTGGATAAAGGTGGCAAAGCTACCCGCGTGGGACGTAAATTAAACGACGCCGGAAAACTGGTGCGTTATTCAAAAAAATCAGGAGAGGTAATTGACTAAGAATATGTATAGCCCAAGGTTAAAAGAAACATACCAGAAGAGCATTGTTCCGGCTATGAAAGAGAAGTTCGGATACAAAAACGTAATGCAAATCCCCAAACTGACCAAGATTTGTCTGAATCAGGGTGTGGGTGCAGCCGTTGCTGATAAAAAACTGGTGGATCAGGCCGTTGAAGAGATGTCGACCATCTCCGGACAACGCGCCGTTCCGACAAAATCAAAAAAGGCGATCTCTAATTTTAAATTGCGTGAAGATCTTCCTATCGGGGCCCGTGTGACCCTGCGTGGCGACCGGATGTATGAATTCCTCGACCGTTTGGTTGCGGTTTCCCTGCCCCGTGTACGTGACTTCGCCGGTTTGAACGAAAAAGGATTCGATGGTCGTGGAAATTACACCATGGGTGTAACCGAGCAGATCATTTTCCCGGAAATCGTGATCGACAAAGTGAACCGTATCAATGGTATGGATATCACGTTTGTAACTACCGCCAACAGCGATGAGGAGTGCTTAGAACTCCTGAAAGAATTTGGATTACCATTTAAAAATCAGCAATAATGGCTAAAGAATCAGTAAAAGCACGCCAGCGCAAAAGAGAAAAAATGGTGGCACAATATGCTACCAAACGTGAAGCTTTGAAAAAAGCAGGCGATTATCTTGGGCTGCAAAAGCTACCCCGGAACGCATCACCGGTACGGTTGAAAAACCGTTGTAAACTTACCGGTCGTCCGAAAGGATACATGCGCGATTTTGGCATCTGCCGGAATCAGTTCCGCGAATTGGCCTCTATGGGAAAAATCCCCGGAGTAACCAAGTCGAGCTGGTAAGCAGCAGAGCAGGAACAAAAAATATCGGGGTGCCGATGCGGAATTCAAATAAATCCCGTATTTTCGCGCCCTCTTTATCAAATAGTATGAACTTAGCCGGAAAGAGTGCCCTTGGCTTACTACCGGCGAGAAAAAAGAAAAATTATGACAGATCCAATAGCAGATTACTTAACAAGGTTACGTAATGCGATCAAGGCCAACCATCGCATCGTTGAAATTCCTTCTTCTAACCTGAAGAAAGAGATCACAAAAGTGCTCTTCGAAAAAGGCTATATCCTCAACTACAAGTTCGAAGATGTGGCCAATCACCAGGGAGTTATCAAAATTGCCCTGAAGTACCACCCGGTTACCAAAACCCCGGCCATCAAAAAATTAGAGCGTATCAGTACTCCTGGTTTACGTAAGTATACCGGTGTAACTACATTGCCTAAGGTTATTAACGGACTGGGCGTGGCGATTGTAACCACTTCTAAAGGCGTTATGTCAGACAAAGAAGCCCGCAAATTGAATGTTGGGGGCGAAGTTTTATGTTACGTTTATTAATCAATAGGAGGAACAGTACATGTCACGTATAGGAAAAGCACCCATAAATTTACCCAAGGGCGTTGAAATTAAGGTTTCACCGGCCAATGTGGTAAGCATCAAAGGACCTAAAGGCGAATTGCATCAGCAAATCGATCAGGATATAAAAGTAGCGGTAGAAAATGACCACATCGTGGTGAGCCGCCCAACCGAACAAAAGCGTCATAAAGCCTTGCATGGTTTATACCGCTCATTGCTCAACAATATGGTTTTCGGAGTTACCACCGGATACAAAGTTCGTCAGGAACTGGTAGGTGTGGGTTACAAAGCCGCTAATAACGGTAATGTACTCGATCTGATTCTGGGATATTCCCACCATGTATATTTCGAGATTCCAAAAGAACTCGTAGTTAAAACCGAACAGGAAAAGGGTAAAAACCCGATTATCACTCTGGAAGGTTGCGACAAACAATTAATCGGACAGGTAGCGGCTAAGATCCGCAGTTTACGTAAACCTGAACCGTACAAAGGAAAAGGTATCAAGTTTGAAGGTGAAGTGCTTCGCAGAAAAGCAGGTAAAACAGCTTCTAAATAATATTATACGACTATGGCAGTACTTAAAAAACTTGCAAGAAGAGCTAAAATCAAGAAGGGCGTTCGTAGCCGTGTGTTTGGTACACCCGAGAAACCCCGCATGTCTGTTTTCCGCAGCAACAATGAAATCTACGTTCAACTGATTGACGATGTGCATAGCAAAACGCTTGTTTCCGCAACATCTAAAAAAGTAACCGATAAGATCAACAAAACAGCAAAATCTGCTATCGTTGGAAAAGAAGTGGCTGAAAAAGCACTTCAGGCAGGTATCACTACCGTGGTATTTGACCGCAACGGTTATCTCTTTCACGGCCGTGTGAAAAGCCTGGCCGATGCAGCAAGAGAAGGTGGTTTGCAATTCTAATTTATTAAGAACAAGATTATGTCAACAGCAAACGTAAAAAGAGTAAAAACAAGCGATATAGAATTAAAAGAGCGCGTGGTATCGATCAACCGGGTTGCGAAAGTAACCAAAGGCGGACGTACCTTCAGCTTCTCGGCGCTGGTTGTGGTAGGTGATGGAAACGGTATCGTTGGATACGGATTGGGTAAAGCCAATGAAGTAACTGATGCCATTTCTAAAGGAGTAGATGATGCAAAGAAAAACCTGGTAAAAGTACCGGTATTGAAAGGTACAGTTCCGCACGATCAATTGGGTAAATACGGCGGAGGCCGTGTGTTCCTGAAGCCTGCGGCACATGGTACTGGTGTAATTGCAGGTGGTGCGATGCGTGCCGTTCTGGAAAGTGCCGGAATCACCGATGTACTTGCAAAATCAAAAGGTTCGTCAAACCCACACAACGTGGTGAAGGCAACCATTGATGCCCTGTTAAGTATGCGCGATGCATTTACAGTGGCTCAACACAGAGGTATTGGATTGAAGAAAGTTTTTAATGGTTAATAAGATGGCAAAGGTTAAAATTACACAAATAAAGAGCGTTATCGACCGTCCGGAAGGACAGAAAAGAACGGTACGTGCCCTCGGTTTTACTAAAATGCACCAGACCATTGAAAAGGAAAATACTCCGCAAATTGCCGGTATGATCCGTCAGGTAGCCCACCTGTTGAAAGTTGAAACGATTTAACGACTGAATAAACGAAGTTAACACATGAAATTGCATACATTAAAACCGGCAGCCGGTTCAACCCACAGAGAAGGAAAACGCATCGGACGCGGACAAGGGTCCGGTAAAGGCGGAACCGCAACCCGTGGTCATAAAGGTGCCGGATCACGTTCTGGTACTTCTACCAAACGTGGATTTGAAGGTGGTCAAATGCCTTTATACCGTCGCGTTCCTAAGTTCGGTTTTAAAAACCTGAACCGTATTGAATATACCGGAATCAACCTGGACCGTATTCAGGAATTGGTTGAATCCAAAGGGATCAACACATTCGATATGGAAACGTTTGTGAAAAACGGTCTGGCTAACAAACGGGATAAAATTAAAGTATTGGGAAGAGGTGAGTTGAAAGCTACTGTAAATGTGACAGCACATGCCTTCTCGGAAACAGCAATGAAGGCGATTGAAGCAGTTGGTGGAACAGCTACTAAAATCTAAGCTCACGCATGAACAAACTCATTGAAACAATAAAGAACATCTACCGGATCGAAGAGCTTCGTTATAAGCTCATGATCACTTTCTGGATGTTGCTGATCTACCGTTTTGGTACCTATGTTACCTTGCCGGGTGTGGATCCGAACATGCTGGAAGGTTCAGCCAAACAGGCTTCCGGTGGTATTTTCGGCCTCATCAACATGTTTGCCGGTGGTGCATTCGGACGTGGTTCGATTTTCGCCCTGGGTATCATGCCTTATATTTCGGCATCTATCGTGGTTCAATTATTAACCATGGCCGTTCCTACTTTCCAGAAAATGCAGAAAGAAGGAGAAGACGGACGTCGAAAGATTAACCAGATTACCCGCTATCTGACTATCATTATTACCGCCGTTCAGTCGGTGGGATTCTTAATCAACCTGAAATCTGAAAACCCTGCTGCGATTATTTCCAATATTGCCGGTTCGGGAGTATCCGATTTTATGTTCATGTTTACCTCCATCGTTATCCTTACTGCAAGTACCATGTTTGTACTATGGTTAGGTGAGCGTATTACCGATAAAGGTATCGGAAACGGAGTTTCCCTGATCATTATGATCGGTATTATTGCCCGTTTGCCTTTTGCTTTCTGGGATGAATTCAAGTTTAAACTTACTGAATCGGGTGGTGGACTGGTTATTTTCCTTGTTGAAATTGCGGCCTTGTTTGCCATTGTCATGGGGGTTATTATGCTCGTCCAGGGTACCCGAAAGATTCCTGTACAATACGCCAAACGGATCGTTGGAAACCGTCAGTACGGAGGAGTACGTCAGTATATCCCCTTAAAAGTAAATGCAGCCGGAGTTATGCCTATCATCTTTGCGCAAGCCCTGATGTTTATTCCATCAACGGTAGCTCAGTTTTTTCCGGATTATGAAAGCATGCAGGGTGTAGTATCAACCTTCATCAATCCGGCATCGTTTGGCTACAACCTTACTTTTGCCGTGCTCATTATTCTGTTTACCTATTTCTACACCGCCATTGCCGTAAATCCGGTACAAATTGCGGATGATATGAAGCGAAACGGTGGTTTCATTCCGGGAATTAAACCGGGAAAAGCCACTTCCAGCTTTATCGATAATGTAATGTCGAGAATTACTTTCCCGGGTTCTATTTTCCTTGCCATCGTGGCTATTTTGCCATCCCTGGCCGGGGTAATGAACATCAACAGTCAGTTTGCCCAGTTTTATGGGGGAACATCCCTGTTGATCCTTGTTGGAGTAGTTTTGGACACCCTGCAGCAAATTGAAAGTCACCTGTTGATGCGTCACTACGACGGACTGATGAAATCAGGCCGTATAAAGGGCCGCACAGCAGTAGGAGCAGCTTAAATATGTTTTGTAAATAACAGATCTTAACCTATTTTTGCAGCCCCAATAAAAGTATGTCGAAACAATCGCTGATAAAACAAGACGGAGTCATAACTGAATCTTTGTCAAACGCAATGTTCAGAGTCCGCCTTGAGAATGGTCACGAGATTATCGCCCATATTTCCGGTAAAATGCGTATGCATTATATCAAAATATTACCCGGTGATAAGATTTCGGTGGAGATGTCGCCATACGATTTGTCGAAAGGAAGAATTATATACAGGTACAAATAACAGAAACGAAGCATAGCAAGTTTCGATGGACCGAAGAAAGAGATAAAAAAGTAACACATGAAAATAAGAGCATCTGTTAAGAAGCGCAGTGAAGACTGCATCATTGTTAAACGTCACGGGAGAGTGTACGTGATAAACAAGAAGAATCCGAAATTTAAACAACGTCAAGGTTAATAAGAAATTATGGCACGTATATCAGGTATTGATTTACCAAAGAACAAACGGGGTGATATTGGACTCACCTATATTTTCGGAATCGGTCGTTCAACCGCAGTGGCTATTCTGAACGAAAGTGGAGTGGAACTGGCCAAGAAAGTACAGGACTGGAACGACGATGATTTGAATAAAATCCGTAAGTATATTACCGATCATGTATTGGTAGAAGGGGAATTGCGTTCAGAAAAACAATTGAACATAAAGCGTTTGATGGATATTGGTTGTTACCGTGGATTGAGGCACCGTAAAGGGTTGCCGGTTCGTGGTCAGCGTACCCGTACCAATTCACGTACCCGTAAAGGAAAACGTAAGACAGTTGCAGGTAAGAAAAAAGTGACTAAGTAATCAGTAAGTAATCAAGTAAAATGGCAGCGAATACTTCAGGTGCTAAGAAAGTTAGCAAGAAAAGGAATGTAGCAATTGACTCTACCGGACAGGTACATATCAAGGCTACGTTCAATAATGTGATTATCTCCATCACCAACAGCAAAGGTCAGGTGATCAGCTGGGCTTCGGCAGGAAAAATGGGATTCAGGGGTTCTAAGAAAAATACGCCGTATGCAGCTCAAACTGCAGCGTCGGATTGTGCTAAAGTAGCCGTTGATCTGGGTCTTAAGAAAGTGGATGTGTTTGTAAAAGGACCAGGCTCAGGCCGCGACTCTGCTATCCGTACCCTGGCCATTGCCGGACTGGAAGTAATGTCGATCCGCGATATTACCCCGATGCCACACAACGGCTGTCGCCCACCAAAAAGCAGGAGAGTATAATTTTTTATAAACAAGATTTAGCATGGCAAGATATATAGGACCAAAAACCAAGATCGCTAGAAGGTTTAAAGAGCCGATCTTCGGACCCGATAAGGTATTCGAAAAAAGAAATTTCCCTCCGGGACAACATGGCAATTCGCGCAGAAGAACTAAGCTGACAGAATATGCCATTCAGTTATCGGAAAAACAAAAAGCAAAATATACCTACGGAGTGTTGGAACGTCAGTTCTACAAAACATTTGAAGAGGCATCCCGCAAAAAAGGAATCACTGGTGAAAACCTGTTGAAATACCTCGAAGCACGCCTCGACAATACCGTCTACCGCCTGGGTATCGCACCAACCCGTGCAGCTGCACGTCAGTTGGTATCGCATCGCCATATTACCGTAAATGGTAAAGTGGTGAATATTTCATCCTTCTCGGTTCGTCCGGGTGATGTAGTTGCGGTTCGCGAAAAATCAAAAACCCTGGAGTCTATTCTGGATGCGGTTAGAACCGGTCATCCACGTAAATTCAACTGGTTGAACTGGGACGAGAAGGCAATGTCTGGTACATTCCTGTCGTATCCTGAAAGAGACCAGATCCCGGAAAATATCAAGGAACAACTCATCGTCGAATTGTATTCTAAATAATCAATCAATTAATTATAAAATAAATGGCCATACTCGCTTTTCAAAAACCGGATAAAGTAATTATGCATAAGGAGACTGACTTCTACGGTCAGTTCGAATTCCGCCCATTGGAAAAAGGATACGGAGTTACTATTGGTAACGCGTTACGCAGAATCCTCTTGTCTTCCTTGGAAGGATACGCAATTACTTCGGTTAAATTTGCTGGTGTTGATCATGAGTTCTCTACGATCAAAGGCGTGATTGAAGATGTTGTGGAAATCGTTTTGAACCTGAAACAAATCCGCTTCAAGCGTATAGTTGACGGTATTGACTCTGAGAAAATATTCATCAATATCAAAGGCCAGGAGCAGTTTTCGGCAGGAGATATCACCAAGCAGACCAATACATTTAAAGTATTGAATCCTGAACTGATCATCTGCCACATGGATCCAAAAACCCATCTGGAAATTGAATTAACCGTTGAAAAAGGTCGTGGTTATGTTCCTGCAGAGGAAAACAAACCCAAGGATGCAGTGATTGGTTTAATTCCGATTGATGCCATCTTTACACCTATCAAAAACGTAAAATATGCAGTAGAAGATTACCGCGTAGAGCAAAAGATCGATTACGAAAAGCTGACCCTCGAAATTGCTACCGATGGATCCATTCATCCGGAAGATTCTCTGAAGGAAGCTGCTAAAATTCTGATCCAGCACTTTATGTTGTTCTCCGATGAGCTGATTACTCTGGACAGCCAGGTAAAAGAAGCTCCTGCTGAAGTAGACGAAAATATCCTGCATATCCGTAAGATTCTGAAGACTCCATTGTCTGATCTGGATCTTTCTGTACGTGCATACAACTGCCTCAAGGCGGCCGATATCAAGTCGCTTTCAGATCTGGTAAGCTACGATATCGGTGATCTGTTAAAATTCAGAAACTTTGGAAAGAAATCGCTTTCTGAATTGGAAGAGCTGGTACGCGACAAAGGTTTGACCTTTGGCATGGACGTAGCTAAATACCTGTCAAACGAAGAATAATAGTGAATAACCGTTGCCGCTTCCAAAACGGCAAGCAATAGAAATACAATGAGACACGGAAATACAGTAAATAAATTGAGTAGGACCGCATCGCACCGCAGAGCGATGTTGAGTAATATGGCTACTTCTCTTATCTTACACAAGAAGATTACTACAACTTTGGCGAAAGCAAAAGCATTGCGCAAGTATGTGGAGCCTATGATTACCAAGGCTAAAGAAGATTCTACCCATACCCGCAGAACAGTTTTCAGTTATCTGCAAAACAAAGAAGCAGTGAAAGAATTGTTCGGAACAGTGGCTGAAAAAGTAGGCACACGTCCGGGAGGATACACCCGCATCCTGAAACTGATGAACCGTAAAGGCGATAATGCTGAAATGGCCATCATGGAACTGGTAGATTTCAATGAAATCATGTTGGCTGAAAAATCAGCTAAAGGTGGTGCAGCAAAGAAAACTACCCGTCGTGGTCGCAAGCCTGTTGCGAAGAAAACTGAAACAACAGCAACCGAAACAAAAGAAGAAAACACAGCAGAATAAATACTGCATAACCTATTCCGGCAGCCGGTCACCGCAAGGTCGACCGGCTGTTGTGTTTTTAGCGGCCCAGGAACTCGCTGCGGATTCGGGGATAGAAAGTATCGATGAGTATATTTCCGGCTTTCTTATAAGCCTCTAAACCGGCTGTTTCGGCAGTTGACTGATAGCCTTTGATGTTTTGCAATGCATCTTTGTAAACTTCATTGGATGCAGCATTATCCGTAATGCTGAGTGTGAGGTCGAGGCTTGCTCCTAATGTGTTTTTATAAATCATTCCCAGGTTGCGTGTATCGGAAGTCAATACAATCGAATAATCAGCTTCCCCGGGAGTTTTAACAAACACACAACCGTCGTCGATAAACAATCTTTTTATAATAGGTTCCAGCGTATTTCCGGTAGTGGGTTTAGAAATATTGAGTTCCTTGCAACTCAGGTATAATTTCAATGGATTGTTGGAAAGGTTGATCACCAACGAAGGCCAGTTAATGTATTGCAGCAATTGTTTCAGTACCAAATTCAAACTGTCGCGGGCCATCGCTTTCTCCGAATCGAATCGCAATATTACATAGGTACCTTTGGTGCGTAACTGTGCCGCATCCATAATCAATTTACCTTGCTGATCACTTACAAAGGAATAGCGCGTTTTGCCCGGTGTACTTTTGTCGGAAAGTCCAAGCGGAATACCAGTGAGGGGAGAGTTGCCTGATTTCAGGTTGATATGAATAGTAACAGACCGCAATTGCTTAACAGAATCTGCGGCAGGTCTAACCAAATCAATAGCATTCATCTGGTTTTGGATAGACGAAAGCATTTCATTAACCAGGTAAACTTGTTTACCATTCACCACCGTTTGCAAGTCGGCATCGAGGTATTCCTGAATTTCTTTTAGTGCAAGGATTTTGAATTGAAAGGCCTGCATGAACGATTGCCTTAAATCAGCCTGTTGAGCGCGCTGATACAAATCTTCTGCACGATCCACAGCCAATTGCATTTTCCTTCTTTTGGCAGCCAGATACTGCTCTCGCGATAACCGGTAAAAGACCCAATAGGTTTCCTGATCTTCCCAACTGTCTACCAGTTCAAAATCTTCAATGGTTTGCAAGGCACTAATGCGGGTCTGTGATTCGAACTGCTGCCGAAATTCCTGATTAACCTGGAATTGAGATAAGGCAGAGTTTGCTGTTACAGTAACCTTAATTTCAGAAATCAGATCGTTGAGCGCATTCTTCTTGGCAACTTGCTGAAATTCGGTGGGGGAGGCATTCTTGGATGCAATACCAATTCCAACATAGTAAGCAGACTGTATGGGTCGGGACTGAACCCATTCAGGTTTTGCCCTGGCTTTAACCCGCTGGGCATTGCAACTGCCTGTGAAAAGCAGCAGCACAATGAATCCGATGGATGCAAATAGTCTCACAGCAATCGCTTATGATGTTTTATAAATAGAATTGGAAAAGGGAACAGGGCATTAATTGCCCCGTTCTTTTGCAAGATTTTCCATCTCCTTGTTAAAGATTTCTTCAAACTTCTTTTTATCGTAATCCTGTTCCAGTTTTTTGTTGGCACCAATACCTTTGTCGATGCCGTTCATTACAGCCTGTTTATTGGCTTCAATGGCTACCCAATAGGTAAAGGTATTGTTGGTTTCCTTGAAGATTTTTTCGCCAATGATGCGCACATCCACCAGTTGCTGATTGGTAACTTCGCGGCTCAATTCTTCAAATTTATTCGCAAATTCCTGGGCATCGCTTACCTGACGCTGATTGGTATACTGTTCGGTAACTTTTTTGATGGTGGTTTGAATCAGTCCGGCCATTTCTGATTTGGCGTTTTGCAGGGCTATCTTTTTGGAGGTAGTCATATCGGGGCTATTTCCGGAAGATTTAGCCCTGAAATTCTCCTTGTTGCTTTGATATTCAGTTGTACTAAATGGCACAGATATTTCAATGGCACCGGTTTGTTTCTCGATCGGAGTACCTTTTTTCGATTTACAGGAAATCAAAGTGGCAGAAACCCCGGAAATGAATAAGGCCGTTAATAACAGCTTGTTGATGTTGGTTTTCATGTTGGAATGCATTAACTGATCAAAATTAGTAATATCAGACACTATTCAAATGCAGTGCCAAACTTTTGTTGGTTAATGGTTATTGAGTATTCGTTATTTGGTTATTGAGTTATTCGTTATTGAGTTAATCGGTTATTGCGTGTAACATTACGCAGATAAATTGTCTGGAATAATAGTTTAAGCAGTTAAGTTTAAACGATGATTTGTGACAATTGCTATTTACGCTGATATGGTTTCAGCAATTCGCCCACCTTCTGCAAGGCAAGAATCTGTACTCCGTAATCCGCACTTCGGACTATTACGATTGCGTGTCGTTTTCTATAATTCCATCACGCAGCCGCACAATACGCTTGGCTCTTCGGGCAATATCTTCTTCATGTGTTACCACAATTACCGTATTGCCCTGTTGATGGATATGTTCAATCAACTCCATAATTTCATACGAAGTTTTTGAATCCAGATTACCGGTTGGTTCATCGGCCAGGATCATTGAAGGGTTGTTGATCAAGGCACGCGCGATAGCTACACGTTGTCGTTGTCCGCCAGATAATTCATTGGGTTTATGATGCATGCGATCGGCCAAACTTACACTGGCCAATGTTGTTTCAGCACGGGCACGGCGTTCTTTCTTGCCATAACCGGCGTAAACCAGCGGCAGCGCTACATTTTCCAATGCAGTGCTTCGTGGCAGAAGATTAAATGTTTGAAAAACAAATCCAATTTCCTTATTCCGGATTTCGGCCAGTTCGTTATCGGAAAGATCGCTTACATCCTGATTGTTCAAAATGTATTTTCCGGATGTAGGTGTGTCGAGGCAGCCCAGAATATTCATGAGAGTAGATTTACCTGAACCTGACGGTCCCATCAATGCCACATATTCTCCCTTTTGAATTTGCAGTGATATCCCGCGCAGCGCCTGTACTTCCACATCACCAATCTTGAAATGCCGTGTAATATTGGTTAGTTCAATGACCGGTTGTGCCATGCCGTTTATTTGTCTAGGAATTTAGGTACGCGGAAATAATCCGAATCCTTTTTGGGGGCATTGAGCAATGCTTCTTCGTGCGTAATGGATGAAATAACTTCATCGTCGCGCAAAATATTTTCACCTTCCGCCATAAAGATCAACGGTTCAATGCCGGTTGTATCCAATTCATTCAGCTTGTCTACAAAATTAACCACCTTAGCCATGTCCGACTTAATGTTTTCTTTTTCGGCTCCTTCAAATTCAAGTTTGGCCAGATCGGCCAGTTTATCGATCAACTCATTGGTAATATCCATACGCTGCTAATTTCTGTTCAATAATACGGAAAACTTTTTGCTTCAGTTCACCTGTTTGCCTGCTGGTCATTCCCAGGGTTGAAATAGGTTTATGAACATACTGGATTACTCTTCCGGGTTTAAAATTAAAGGGTCCGAAATCCGATGCAAGTTTCCAGTTACCAATAATGGTAACAGGTACAACGTCTACTTGCTGTTCAATAGCCATTTTAAATGCACCGTCTTTAAATGCACTTAATTTAGGTGTCATGCTTGAAATTGTCCCTTCCGGAAAAATAACCAGATTATTTCCGTTTTTCAGGTGGTCTAAACCCCGTTGATAGGCAATCACTGTTTTTCTTGAATTATTCAGGTCGATTGGAATATCGATCGTACGTATAAAAATGCCAAACAAGGGTATATGCTGTATTTCTTCTCTTGCCATGTAGCTGATATCGACACCTAATCTGCCTACAAGCGTAAGCATATCCAGCTTTGATGTATGATTGGGTGTAATTACATATGGTTTGTACTTCATCAAAGGTTCTTCAAAAATCTGCTCAATGCGTATAAATCCCCAGAATAAGCACCAGTTGACCCATGCTCTGCGTACGATCTGAGCATAAAAGAACCATTTTTTTCTGCTCAAAAGCAAAGCAAGCAGGGGGTAAACTGCGAGAAACCCGATTCCTGACCAAAATATCATCCAACTGGTCCAAAAGGAAGGACGTTTGATTTTATTCGGATTCATGATCGGATTTTGCTATTTGTGGCCGAAACGATATGTTGTTTAACTTCAATATGGTTGGAGTTCAGTAACCAAATTCAGCTAATTTAGCCTCCATGATTTTTTTCACTTCATCCATCAACTCTCCAATTTGATTGATGTGCATGCCTTTTGTAGGAATGGGTTGATGAATGTATTGTATAACACTGCCCGGCATAAAATGTCTTTTTCCATATTCAGGCAACACTTTCCAGTTTCCAATGATGGTTACAGGCAATACAGGAACTTGCTTTTCTATGGCTAATTTAAATGCACCTTCTTTAAAACGACCCAATTTTGGAGTATGACTGGGAATGGTACCTTCCGGATAAATTACAATGCTTTTTCCTTCGCCCAATTGTTTTAAAGCTTTCTGATATGCTTGTGCAGCATGCCTTACATTTTTCCGATCTACTGCAATATCGATGGTTCTGAAAAATATGCCAAAAACCGGAACTTTTGCCAATTCCATTTTTGCCATAAAATTAAAATCCATTTTCAGTTTACCAGTCAGGGTAACAATATCCAGTTGCGAAGAATGATTAGGCGTAATAACATAGGGTTTGTGCCGGTTGAAGGGTTTTTCTATAATTTGCTTTACCCGTATTCCACCCCAGAAAAAAAGCCACCAGGCCCATACCCTGCGAATTTTATGCGCCGTTGAATACCATTTGGGATTACTTAAAGTGATGGCAAATGCAGGATATAAAAGCAGCAAGCCCATTACAAACCAAAAGCCAAACCATAAGGCCAGTGCAACTTTAAATACATGCTTTATTTGCGACATATTATTTACCCCACGAATCAGGCATTTGACGCCATTGACTAAGCACTTCCAACTGACCGGCCTGTACTATTCCTTTTTCAATAGCTACCTGAATTAAGGTATGATAATCGCATAAAGAAAACATGGGACATTTAGCCTCTTCAAATGCTTTCACCGACGCATCAAATCCATAGGTAAAAATAGAAACCATACCTACTACCTCACATCCATAAGTGCGCAATGACTCAACGGCTTGCAGGCTGCTTTTGCCGGTTGATACCAGATCTTCCACAACCACTACTTTTTGTCCTGGTATAATAGCCCCTTCAATTTGCTTACCCATTCCGTGTTTTTTAGCTTCGCTTCTTACATAGCCAAAGGGCAATCCTATTTCATCGGCAGCAAGTACACCTGGTGCAATGCCTGCAGTAGCTACACCAATTACAGCCTGAGATTCCGGAAATTGAGTTTGAATGGCTTTCCCTAACGCCTGTTTGATAAATTTACGCACTTCGGGAAAAGAAAGCGAGAGACGGTTATCGCTATAAATTGGGGATTTCCAGCCTGAAGTCCAAGTGAATGGTTGTTCGGGACTCAGTTTGATGGCGTTTATTTGTAACAAATATTCTGCTATCTTAGCGGCTGTTGTCTCAGTAGAATGCATCAGGCAAATGTATAAAATTTTCATCAACGAGAAACCCTTTATCATCACTTCATCCGACATTTCTGACAAAATGTATGCGGCTTGCCGGAGGGTGCAACATGATGCAGGTACAACGCTTGACCTGATCCGGGAATGCGAGGGGATGCGAAGCAAAGGGTTTGTGGTTTTATGCGACGATGAGGAATATGCATTCAAAGATTTTTACACCCATTTTGTGGCTATTGAAGCAGCAGGCGGGATGGTATTCAATGATACAGGCGATGTGCTCTTAATAAAAAGGTTGGGTAAATGGGACCTGCCTAAGGGTAAAATCGATGGGGATGAAACCCCTCCGGAAGCAGCATTACGGGAAGTGAAAGAGGAATGTGGGATTGGAATACTGAAGTTAATCAAAGAAATTCAGGTTACGTACCATACCTACAAAATGCACAACCACCGTTTTTTAAAATTAACATATTGGTATCTAATGTCGACTTCATGGAAAGAGACACTGATTCCACAAAAGGAAGAACATATTACAGAAGCCAAATGGTTTAATACAAAAGAATTGAATCTGGAAGAATTGGATACCTATCTGTCTATTAGCGACCTTTTAAAAACGGTTATTCGTATAGAAAACTAAACATTTTGAAACTATACTGGTAATTTTTGCGTTGTACGTTAAATTTTTATATACTTTTGTATATACATAAGACCTGCATGAAAAAAATACTTATCTTATTGACTGTGTGTTCACTACTGATTTTAGGCTCATGCAAAAGCACCTGTCCTAAATTTTCAATAGACCTTAGCAGCATCCTTCGTTAAGGTTTCCCTATTGGTTTGTATCAGATATGGAATCCTGAATTTAATCGGATTTAGAAAGGCGTAATCTGCTTGTTTTTTGGGTATTTGACTTCGAATGAAAAAGGGATTTTCAAGGATTGTTCCGGTTCCAGCGTAATATACCATGTTAGCTTACCCGTTGATTCTTCGAATTGAGCGCCGCTCTTCTCCAATAATGTTACTTCAATCTCACTGTTTTTAGTAACAGGTATTTGATCTTCTACCATCAATTGAACAGTTTCTTTGCGCGTATTGCGCAAGCGGATTTCCCATCCGTTTACATCTTTTTTGTTTCCACCAAAACAACAGGTTCTGCTGCTTATTTCCGCCATCAGTATCCGTTCAACGTGGATCCGTTTATCGATGCCCAGACTTATCACCATTGTGTCGGAAGCGGTGTTTGAAATATAGGTTGTACCTGTAAACGCACCACTCAGATATACATTGGCATTGCCGGGCAATAAATTGATTAATCCGCTAGCCGGAATAGAGGCCGTAGTATAAACTGAGGTATTGTATTTTGGAACAACAGCATGGCCGTAGGTTGCCTGTATAGAAGTAGTGTTTAAATCTACTGTTTGTGGGTTACCATCAGATAGAATGGTGTATGGATTAGCGATATGAAATTCAATCTGGATTTCCGTTTCCATCACTTGTACCGGAGGAGCAGCCATGGCAGGTACATGATCCTGGACAGCATTTAATTGTTGAATTTTGCCTTCCTTCATTTGCTTACGCTGAATTACGACAGCATTATTTAAGAAATCGATGCGCAAAGGTTCCAATTCGGGTTTATTGCCGCTTTCGTTCGGTGTAAGTGTGGATAGGATTAAATTTACGTCGCTCCAATCTTCGCCCGTTTGTTGGGTAATATGGGCTTTACTGATCAGTTGCAAAGGAGAATGGGTGTCTTTCACGCGTATATCATAAAAAATACTCCAGGATACCTGACTTACGAGATAGGTGATTTCTACCAGCGCATTATCCAGCGCTTTGTCACATTCAACCGTGACTACCAATTCAACCGGATTTTGCTGCCGGCGCTGGATTATCTGCAATTGCCTTTTTAAAATTTCGTGAATCAATACCAATGGTTTTTCAGCTTTTATCAGGCGGTGTTGTTCTTCACCAATTTCCTGAGTACGCTTGCGATACAGCAACAGAGCATCTTCGAGATCATCAATATGCAGTCCGTTGTTGGCGCCAAACAAGACTTTGTTGGCCTGCAATAAATCCTTTTCAATCTGCAAGGCTTCGCGTTTTATCTTGATAGCAGTGATCATATCGGAAGTGGTTTCCAGAGAATCTTCGAGCGCAATGATTTCCGGTGTCTTTACTGAAGCTTTAAGATAATTGTTGCGTTGATTTACGGATAAAAGTGTGAGGTTCTGATCTCCTCTTACTTGTATGCTGTTAAAATCCAATTGAGGGGAAAGGTTTTCGAAAATCAATTGTGAGGTCCCCCTGTTTACTGAAACATTAGCAATACGTGTCACCTGAGCCTTATTGAGGTATACGGTAACTGCCTTTATTGTGGAATTCACCTTGATTTCATTGCCCGACCATGCCTGAGGAACGGTGGCCATAAAAAATGCGGCCAGCATGATATGTCTGAACTTTGAAATAGACGGACAAGCGGGGGCCATGAGCTTCCGCAAAGCATTGTTATAACGGGATGTTTCCATGTTTTTTACGGGGTAATTGAGCAACCTTGTTCTCTAACATTTTAAAGGCTTTGATCAACTTTAAACGTGTCTCTTCCGGAAATATTACTTCATCGATAAAGCCGCGTTCGGCTGCACGGTATGGATTTGCAAAGAGTGTTCCATATTCTTTCTCCTTCGATGCCAGTTCGGCCTGATGGTCGGCAGCACTGTCGATTTCTTTTTTGAAAATAATTTCAGCAGCACCTTTGGCTCCCATTACGGCAATCTCTGCAGTGGGCCAGGCATAGTTCATATCACATCCGATATGCTTGGAGTTCATTACATCATACGCACCTCCATATGCTTTGCGCGTGATTACCGTAACCCGCGGAACAGTTGCTTCGCAAAAGGCATACAGCAATTTAGCGCCATTGGTTATGATTCCATTCCACTCCTGATCGGTACCGGGTAAAAAACCGGGAACATCTTCAAATACCAGCAATGGTATATTGAACGCATCGCAAAAACGTACAAAACGTGCACCTTTCTGGGATGCATGAATATCCAGACAGCCGGCCAATTGAGAAGGTTGATTGCCCACAATGCCAATGCTTCTGCCGGCCAGTCGGGCAAAGCCAACTACGATGTTTTCGGCATAATTTTTATGCACTTCATAAAAAGAATTTTCATCGGCAATGAGGTTGATCACCTCGCGCATATCGTAGGGTTGATTCGGATTTTCGGGAACAATGTTTTTCAACCCCAAACGCATTTCATCAGTTGGAGTATATGGTAAAGCAGGAGTTGTTTCTTCGCAGTTCGATGGAATATAACTAATCAGTTTTTTCAATTGCTGAATGCAATCAATTTCATTGCCTGCCGTAAAATGGGCCACTCCGCTTTTGGTAGAGTGCACCGATGCACCACCGAGTTCTTCAGACGTTACTTCTTCGTGGGTTACGGTTTTTACAACATTGGGTCCGGTTACAAACATATAAGCGGTATGCTCCACCATCATTACAAAATCGGTGATAGCCGGACTATACACAGCTCCTCCGGCGCAAGGGCCCATGATGGCTGAAATTTGAGGAATCACTCCCGAAGCCATGGTATTGCGATAAAAGATATCGGCATATCCGCCGAGAGAAACAACACCTTCCTGTATACGTGCACCACCACTATCGTTGAGTCCGATAACCGGTGCGCCATTCTTCATGGCCAGATCCATCATTTTGCAGATTTTTTCGGCATGGGTTTCACTCAGCGATCCTCCAAAAACAGTAAAATCCTGAGAGAATACATAAACCAACCGACCCTCAATGGTACCGTAAGCTGTTACAACGCCATCGCCCGGGAATTTTTGTTTTTCCATTCCGAAATCAGTCGATCGGTGCTGCACAAAACCACCAATTTCCTCAAAACTGCCTTCGTCCAGCAAAAAGTGGATCCTTTCACGGGCAGTCAATTTGCCTTTTTTGTGTTGGGCTTCAATCCTTTTTTCACCACCACCCTGCAGGGCTGCTTTACGGGTTTCGTGAAGGAGGTTGCGTTTCGGATCCGGATCACTGTCGGGGGTATGCAATTGCGTTGGCATAATGATTGGTCTGCGTTAAAATATGCGATGCAAGTATAAGTAATACTTGGTATATTCAAGTTTTGCCGGGTTGTTTTAATGTGGTAATTTCAGGTCGCTCCGTTTGTAAAAAGTGAATGAGCCGTACTCAATAAAATTATGTATTCTTGTGGTTTGCAATATAAAATGCTATGACAAAACGTACACTCCTCCTTTTCGGATTATTGGTTTCGCTGATTCCTGCAATCGCGCAAGCCCCGTTTCAAACCGTTGAAAGAAAATCGCCCGACGGCAAATTTACCTACACACAGGTAATCAATGATCCGCTGAATGTGCGGACATACAAATTGCCTAATGGCCTCACGGTAATGTTATCGGTGAATAAAAATGCACCCCGCATTCAAACCCTGATTGCAACGCGTGCAGGTAGCAAAAACGACCCTGCAGATAATACCGGATTGGCGCACTATCTGGAACACATGCTGTTTAAAGGAACCGACAAATACGGATCTTTAGACTGGACCAGGGAGAAGGAGCAACTGGATAAAATAGATGCCTTGTACGAAAAGTACAATAAAACCAAAGACCCGGTTCAGCGTAAAAGCATTTATCATCAGATAGATTCTGTGTCGGGTGTTGCATCCGGACATGCTATTGCCAATGAATATGATAAAATGCTTTCTGTAATAGGGGCAACAGGTACAAATGCGTTTACCTCGCTGGAGCAAACCGTTTATGTAAACGATATTCCTCAAAATCAAATAGAGAACTGGTTGAATATTGAGTCGGAAAGATTCCGCAATCCGGTATTGCGTTTATTTCATACGGAACTGGAAGCGGTTTATGAAGAAAAAAATATTTCGCTTGATGAAGATGACAGTAAAGTGTTTGATGTGCTGATGGAGAACCTCTTTACAAAACACGCTTATGGAACCCAATCTACGATTGGTACCGTTGAACATCTCAAAAATCCGTCGCTGATTAAGATCCGCAATTATTACAATACCTACTATGTTCCCAACAATATGGCGATCATCATGGCCGGCGATTTTGATCCGGATATGCTGATCGGAAAAATAGCGGAAAAGTTCGGTTATATGGTTCCAAAGCCTGTTCCGGAGTATACATTTCAACCTGAGCCTGTGCGTACAGCACCAGTAGAAAAAACCGTTTATGGCCCGGATGCCCAGAGTGTACTCATTGGATACCGCATGCCGGGAGCAAATACTCGTGAAGTGGATTACCTGGTATTGTGCGATTATTTACTGGCCAATTCAAAAGCCGGTTTTATTGATTTGAATCTCGTTAAAAAACAACGCGTTCTTGAAGCGTATTCTGCCACTTGGATAAATAAGGATTACAGCTTACAATTTCTGGGAGGAAAATCGAATGAAGGTCAGTCGCTCGAAGAAGTAAAACAATTGCTGCAGGAACAAATAAACCTTTTGCGCACAGGTGCATTCGACGATAAAATGTTGCATGCCATCATTGCCAACTTTAAAGTGGATAAAATTCGTGCCTTCGAATCAAATCAGGGCAGAGCGTTTACCATGCTTGAATCTTTTATAGTTGGAAAACCCTGGAACGAGCAAGCTGCCATTCTGGATCGCTTGTCATCGGTTACCAAAGCGGATCTTGTGAAATTTGCCAATCAATATTATACCAACGATTATGTGGTGGTTTATAAAATGACAGGTGAAGATAAAAATGTAGTGAAAGTAGATAAACCTGAAATTACACCTGTGAATCTGAATCGTGATAAAACGTCGCCTTTTACCAAAGCAGTTACCGAAAGTCAGGCACCCAACATCAAACCTGTATTTCTCGATTATCAGCAGGATATCTCTACTGCAATGGTTGGCGGAAAAGTTCCGGTTTACCATGTGTTGAACAAAGACAACGGACTGTTCCGCCTGTATTATGTGTTGGATATGGGAAAATTCCATCATATCAAATTGCCGATAGCTGTAGAGTTGTTGCAATTTTTAGGAACCGATAAATATTCAGCCGAAGAAATCAGCAAAGAATTTTTCAATCTGGCCTGCGATTACAGCGTGTCGGCAGGCGATGAGCAGGTATATATTTCTGTATCCGGTTTGGATGAAAATTTTGAGAAAGCCGTAACATTATTTGAACATCTGATATCCAATGCAAAACCGGATCAGCAGGCGCTCAACAATCTTGTGGAGCAAAAATTAAAAGAACGTGAAGACAATAAACTGAACAAGCAAATGATCTTCTGGACCGCATTGCGCAGTTATGCCATGTACGGTAAAAACAATCCGGCGCGATATGTTTTATCCAAAGAGGAGTTGAAAGCATTGAAGGCGGAAGATTTAGTTAAGTTGATTCATTCACTCACCACGTATGAACATGCTATTTATTATTATGGTCCGCGCAGCCTTCAAATTACAACAGATTACCTGACCTCTGCACATAAAATTCCAGCAAAATTGACTCCATATCCGAAGCCGGTTGAATTTACCCGGTTAGAGACCAACACCAATAAAGTGTATTTCGTAAATTACAATATGGTGCAGGCAGAGTTGGTTTGGTTAAACAAACAAACAATGCCATTTGACACGGTTTCATTTCCGTTGATTTCGATGTTCAATGAATATTTTGGCGGTGGAATGTCGTCGCTGGTATTTCAAAGCATTCGCGAATCCAAAGCATTGGCCTATTCTACGTATTCACGCTACAATGTTCCCACCAAGAAAACAGATCCGTTTGTAGTTCTTGCCTATATTGGTACCCAGGCTGATAAGATGAATGACGCGGTTGCTGCCATGAATGATTTGCTCAGCAATATGCCGGTGGATGAAAAATCATTCAATACGGCTAAATCAGCGCAACGTGCCCAGATAGAGACTGAACGTATCACCAAAGAACAGATCATTTTTAGTTATATGAATGCAAAACGTCTGGGCCTGCATCACGATCGCAGAAAAGATGTGTATGAAGGTTTGGAACATCTTTCGGTAAGTGATTTGAAGAAGTTTCATGATACCCGTTACAGAAATAATGCTTACCACTATTGCGTGATGGGGTCTAAGGAAAAAGTAAAAATGACGGATCTGGAAAAACTCGGTCCCGTTACCGAACTTAGCCTAAAGGAAATTTTTGGATATTGATTGAGTAAACAAAACCTTTTGCTATGCATACCATAGATTTACGAAGCGATACAGTTACAAAACCTACACCCGCTATGCTCGATGCCATGAAGCAGGCAAGGGTGGGAGACGATGTGTATGGCGAAGATCCGGAAGTAAATCGTTTACAGGAAATGGCTGCTAAGTTGTTTGGAATGGAAGCAGGATTGTTTTGTCCGAGCGGAACCATGACCAACCAGATTGCTATTAAGATGCATACACAGCCTGGCGATGAGTTGATTTGTGCCGACAATGCGCATGTGTTCAAATACGAAGGAGGAGGCATTGCTTCAAATTCGGGAGTTCAGGCGCGCGTGATACAAGGCGACAGAGGCAGGATCAATGCATTTCAAGTAGAAGAAATGATCAATGGCGACGATGTGCATTTTCCCCGCACCAGTTTGGTTTGTCTGGAAAATACCAGTAATCGGGGAGGCGGCAGTATTTACGATTGGGAAAGTATGCAAGCTATACGTAATGTTTGTGATGCACATCAGCTGAAACTGCATCTCGATGGTGCACGGATTTTTAATGCATTGGTAGAAGGAAACTATACTCCCTTGCAACTTGGAAAACTCTTCGACAGTATTTCCATTTGTTTGAGTAAAGGATTAGGTGCACCTGTTGGGTCAGTGCTATTGGGTACCAAAACCATGATACAAAAGGCCCGACGGATTCGAAAAGTATTTGGCGGAGGAATGCGTCAGGCAGGATATTTGGCCGCTGCAGGTTCGTACGCATTGACGCATTATATCGATCGTCTGAAAATTGATCACGACCATGCAAAAAGAATAGGAAAGGTATTACAGGATTTACCTGGAGTGGCTGAAGTGATCCCGGTTGAAACCAATATTATCATCTTCAGGTTAAGTTCAGCTGCTATTACCGATTCATTCAAACAATACCTTGAATCGAATAGCATTTTATGTGGAAGAGTAGCTCCTGATGCACTCCGTTTTGTCTTTCATCTGGATATTCATGCAGAAATGGTAAATCAATTGGAATCCATTCTTAACGCTTCGACTGCAGCTCAATCCACCGGATGAAAAGGCTTGTATGTCTGGCATTGGTTTCACTCAGTTTTTTTGTAAAAGCACAAGCACCTTATGTTTTGATTTTGGGAATAACACAGGATGGAGGATTGCCCCATACCGGATGTGAAAAGCCATGTTGCAAGGTTGCTTGGAAGGATCCAAACTTAAAAGTTCCCGTTTCCTGCCTGGCCATCATTGATCCGGTATCGAAACAAAGCTGGATGATCGATGCTACACCTGATTACGGAATGCAATTGCAGATGTTGCGTAAGCATATGCAAGATTCTACACATTTGCCTTCTGCCATTTTTTTAACACATGCTCATATTGGTCATTATGCAGGTTTGATGCAACTGGGCAAAGAGGTAATGTCGGCCCGGCAGATGCCGGTATATGCTCTTCCTCGCATGCTTAAATTTTTAACTACCAACGGTCCCTGGAGTCAGTTGGTTTCGTTGGGTAATATAAAATTGCAATCCATGAATCCGGGTGAGCAGGTAATTTGCAATGCACGAATCCGTATTTCACCATTTCTGGTTCCGCATCGCGATGAGTTTTCTGAAACTGCAGGTTTCAGCATATCCACTGATGCAAAAAAGTACATCTTCATTCCGGATATTGACAAATGGGAAAAATGGTATCCGGAGCAAACAGCCGGTAAACTGGATTCCCTCTTTGCGGCGCATGATTATGTATTGATCGACGGAACTTTTTATAATTCCAGGGAATTGGGCGGACGTGATTTACGTGAAATACCTCATCCTACCGTGACAGAATCGATGCAATTATTTGCCTCATTTAAAAATACAAATCCGAAAAATGTATACTTTATACATCTGAATCATAGCAATCCACTTTTGCGATCCGGCCCTGAACGTGATAATGTTTTGAAGAAAGGGTTTCGATTGGCTGAGACGGAAATGAGGTTGGATTGAGTTACAAATACGAAGACCACCCTGTCTTGTGTTTCAATTTATATTCAAGGTATTTTTTACAAGGGTAATACAACCCTGCTACTACTGCAATCCAGATGAAATAAACGATCAGGAGCGAATACCCAAATTCACGAGGCCTGAACAGGAATGGTGTTTCGCCCGAGGCGATTTCGGAAACGGAATGACCGGTGAAGAAAAATACTGCCACGCACAAAACATGAATCAGGTAAATGTGCACGATATAATAAAAGAAGGGAACCTTGCCAAAAATCAATAAAGGCTTTATATACCTGTTGTTCCATGATTCGGTAAATGCCAGAAACAGCAATGCAGGTCCCAGCATGATGCTAGAGAATGCCAATGAAGGCGGATACTTTGTAACATCCAAAAATGAAAGAAACGTTAATCCGGAAGATGCCTGTTCGGTCCATGGATGCGGATCGCCATAATTGTTAAACCAACGTAATATGACAAATCCCAATAGCAGGCCTAGTCCTGTTGCAAGGAGTATTTTTATTCGTTTGGTTGTATCAAATGCAGAAGTATACATCGTTCCAAAACAATATCCCAATCCCATGATTCCCATCCAGGGGATCAGGGGGTAAACAATTAGAAATGCATGATTTCTCCAAAACGGATAAAGGGTGAAATGTCCGCGGTGTAAAGCATCCCAGAGGAATCCGGCCTGACCATGTATTTCAGCTTCGGCATAATCCAACACATTATGACCTGTAATCAGCAGGATGGAAATAACACCGATTGCTTTAAGCGGTAAATGTACCATGATGCCCAATGCTATCATGCTTACACCAATAGCCCAGATTACCTGCATCACAAAAATGTTGAAGAAAGGATTAAAGGTCCATCCGAATGTAACCAGCGTAAACTCAACCAATATCAGCCATAAACCGCGTTTGATCAGAAACAGGCTTTGATCGTTTTTAGTTTTGCGCGTACCGGATAAAAAGGCTGAAATGCCTGAAAGAAAAACAAATACCGGAGCGCAAAAATGGGTGATCCACCGTGTGAAATAAAGTGCTGGTGTAGTGGTGGCAAGATTCAGCGGATCATCTACAAAGGCTTCGCTGTGAAAAAAATCCCGGACATGATCAAGCGCCATCAGCACCATCACCAAACCACGGAGGAGGTCGATAGAGAGGATGCGGGTCGAACTTTGTGGCAGGGATTGATTCATGGGCAGATCAAATATATGGAAGAAGGGAATATTCATTGCAAGTAAATTAAAGAAGCAATGAATCGCATCCACCGAAGCCTTGGCGTAGGTGGACAATTACACAATTATCAAACAGATTCCTCTCATAACCACAATACCCAACCATTAACTAATAACTAATAACTAATAACTAATAACCAATAACAACCTATATTTGCAATTCAGATTTTTGGTCGTTGAATTTACAAGAGTTACTCAGTGCTTACCAATCCGGGGAGCACATGCAGCATCTTGCAGGAAAGTTAACCGGATCCCCCTCCCCAAAGCTTCGCCTGACGGGATTGGTGGGCTCGGCTGATGCTATTGCAGCTGTTTCGGTATTTCAGATTACACAGTGTTCACAGGTTTTTGTTTTTAATGATGCCGATGAAGCGCATTATTTTGTAGCTGACCTCGAAAGCCTGATGGAAGGCAAATCCGTTTTGTTTTTTCCTCCATCCTACAAACGGCCTTTTCAGATTCATCAACCCGAAAACAATCAGATCCTCGAGCGTGCAGAGGTGCTGAACCGATTGCATCAACTCAACCAACAGGGCGAACTTATCGTAACCACTGCGGAAGCTTTGTGCGAATTGGTGATCAGCGAGGCCGACCTGCATAAAAATACCTACGAATTAAAAGTGGGCCACACGTTTGATCTGGAGTTTTTTATTGAGTTTTTAAGCGAACATCATTTTGAACGCAGTGATTTTGTGTATGAAGCCGGTCAATTCAGTATCCGGGGCGGAATTGTAGATATTTTCTCATTTAGCAATCCCCAGCCTTACCGGATAGAATTGAATGGAGATCAGATTGAAAGCATCCGTACGTTTAAACCGGATACACAATTATCGGAAAAGAAAATTGATCGTTTTTTCATTATTCCCAATGTGCAAATGGAAATGGATCATGCTCAGCGGCGGAATTTTTTTCAATATTTTCCAGAGAACACTGTGTTATGGATGAAAGATGTTCAGCTTACACTGGAACAGGTTGAGCAAGGATGGCAGAAAGCCGCAGATGCACGGGAACAGTATCAACCCGGTGAATTTGATGCACCTCTTTTATCCAATGCGCAAATTTTTGAAACAGCGGAAGCCTTAAAGCAAATATTTGATCGGAGCAAATTGGTAGAATTCGGTACACGTTCACTTTATAAAGAAGCAAAGCCAATCATCTTCAAATGTTCACCACAACCGGTGTTTCATAAAAATTTTACCCTGCTCATTCAAAATCTCAAATCCAACCAACAACAAGGCTTAACCAATTTAATTTTTTCGGATAGTAGCAGGCAGATTGAACGCTTGTATACCATTTTTGAAGATCTGGACCGCGACGTTCAATTCCATCCGGTGTATCATGCACTGACGAAAGGTTTTATTGATCACGACCTCAAACTGGCTTGTTATACAGAGCATCAGGTATTCGACCGGTTTTACCGCGGGCATCAAACCCAAGCCTACAGTAAAACACGGATTCTTACGCTCAAAGAATTACGCGATTTGCGACCAGGGGATTTTGTAACACATATCGATCATGGAATTGGAAAATTTGCGGGATTAGAGAAAATTGAAATCAACGGGCATTTGCAGGAAGCCGTCAGGTTAATATACCGCGATAATGATTTATTGTATGTGAGTATAAATTCATTGCATAAAATTTCAAAGTATGTTGGGAAAGACGGTACACAACCCCGCGTACATAAATTAGGCAGCGATGTTTGGGAGAAGGTTAAAAACAATACCAAACGTAAAGTAAAGGATATTGCGCGAGATCTGATCAAATTATACGCCAAGCGTAAAACGCAAATGGGATATGCTTTTTCACCTGATAATTATATGCAGGTAGAACTGGAAGCTTCCTTTATGTATGAAGATACACCGGATCAAAGCAAAGCATCGCTGGATGTAAAACAGGATATGGAAAATTCAAATCCGATGGATCGGCTGGTTTGTGGCGATGTAGGATTTGGAAAAACAGAAGTTGCCATACGCGCTGCCTTTAAAGCGGTATGCGATAGTAAACAGGTAGCTGTTCTGGTTCCAACTACCATTCTGGCCAATCAACATTACCGTACATTTAAGGAGCGCCTGAAAGATTTCCCGTGTTCCATTGATTATCTGAACCGGTTTAAATCTTCAGCGGAGCAAAAAGAAATTCTGCAGAAAGCCAAAGACGGAAAACTCGATATCCTGATTGGTACGCATAAATTATTGAGCAAGGAATTAAAGTTTAAGGATCTGGGTTTGCTCATCATCGATGAGGAACAGAAGTTTGGTGTTGCAGCGAAAGAAAAACTTAAAGCCATTAAGGTTAATGTAGATACGTTAACCCTTACTGCAACACCTATTCCGCGTACATTACACTTCAGTCTCATGGGAGCACGCGATCTCTCTATAATCAATACACCACCGGCCAATCGTCAACCGGTTACTACCGAATTGCACAATTACAATGATGCGTTTTTGAAAGAAGCCATTTTGCATGAAGTGGAAAGAGGTGGACAGGTATTCATGGTACATCATCGTGTAAAAGATATTTATGAATTGGGGAATCACTTGATGTCGTTATGCCCGGGTGTACGCGTTGGTGTGGCACATGGTCAGCTGGCCGGTGATCAACTCGAAGATGTAATGATCAAATTTATTGAGGGCGATTATGACGTTTTGGTAGCAACAACCATTATTGAATCGGGACTCGATATTCCGAATGCCAATACGATTATCATCAACAATGCGCATATGTTTGGGTTGAGCGATATCCATCAGATGCGCGGCAGGGTAGGTCGCTCCAACCGTAAAGCATATTGCTATCTGTTGGTTCCTTCTATTTTAAACCTGACCAGCGATGCACGAAGACGTCTTCAGGCCATTGAAGAATTCAGCGATCTGGGAAGCGGTTTTAATGTGGCTATGCGCGATTTGGATATTCGCGGTGCGGGCAATTTACTCGGTGGTGAGCAAAGCGGATTTATTGCGGAAATTGGTTTTGAGATGTACCACAAAATTCTGGATGAAGCTGTTCAGGAACTGAAAGAAGATGAATTCTCTGAATTGTTCAAAGAAGAACAGGTTCATAAAATAGAATCGAAAGATTGCACCATTGAAACCGATATGGAAGCCTTGATCCCAGATTCGTATATACGCAATATCAGTGAGCGTTTGAGTTTATACAACGAACTCTCCAATATGCATACCGATGAACAATTGAATCAGTTTGGATTGGCGCTGACAGACCGGTTCGGGCCATTGCCTCAACAGGTTAACGATCTGATTGAATTCATCCGTTTGCGAGAAATCGGAAAGAAGCTGGGTTTTGAAAAACTCATTCTTAAAAACAGTACCATTGGTGCTTATTTTCCCGATGAGAAGAAACAATATTATTATCAGAGTGAATTATTTGCACGCATTTTAAAATTCGTGCAACTGCATTCGCAGCGTTGCAAAATGAAACAAAAGGGTAATCACCTGATGCTTTCGATTCAGCATATTTTGGGAATTCATCAAGCTAAAACGGTGTTGGGGGAGATGTTGAATTATGGAATGAAGAATGAATAATTAAAAAATAAGAATGCGTCGCCCTGCCATAGCTTTAGCGGCGGCGGGAAGAATGCGTTGCCTCGCCATAGCTTTAGCGTAGGCGGGAAGAATGAAGGGCTTCGCCAAACGCAGGTGGTATAATCGCAGACTTGGAATAGTTATTGGAAGCAGTAAAATTTTTGCGTAAGAAGAAGCTTAATTATTCCTCAATACTTTCGGGTTCCTTATTAACTAACTTATCACCTGGATTGTGATAGAGATCCATCGCAGTTATCATCGCAAAACTGCCCCACCACAATACGGCAATTTTATCGCTATCGCTGTAATTATTCATAACTCCATGTATTATGTATGTGACAAGTCCCAGCATAATGCCCATCGACATCAGTCGTACCTTTCCTTTTCGTGCTTCATACAATAACCGAAATGCAGTAAGCAATACAAAATAAAGAATGGCCAGCAATGACAATAGGCCAATGATTCCCGATTCGCTCAGAGGACCCAGAAACTCGCTGTGTGCATTGCCTACATCCCCAAAATTGGTACTGATAATTGTATGATAATTATACAACTGAAACGGTGCATATGTAAACATGTAGGTTCCCGGTCCGAAACCTGTAACCGGACGATCTTCAAACATCCTGTATGCACTTACCCAACGGTTGATACGCTCCGCATTGGAAGCATCGGATTTGATATTGGAAACTGATTTTAAATGTACCGACATATTGTTGGAGGATACATCCTGCGTTTTCGACATCAGGTAGTAAATATCATTTTGAAACGTGATAAACAGAAAACTGCCTACTGCCATCAATACTAAAATGGTATTGAAACGAATACGTATAAAAATGGGAATTGCCAATGCTCCCGCTGCAATTACGCTAAGCCAGGCTGCGCGGGTATAAGAATAAACCAGGCCTTTGGTGAACAAATAAAACAGACCCGCTATAAACACCCACAGAATTGGATTAATTTTCAGGCGCTTGGGATACAATAAATAAAGAGCCAGCAGGGGAATAAAAAAAGCAATAGCCGCAGCATAAACTCCATGTGCCTCATAAAACGGTTGCATTACTTCATAGGAGGCATCTTTTGAATAGTTTTTGGCGCTGTGTTTGATCAGTGTATAAACAATTACAAAAGCCAATGGAATGATATACAACCACAGGTACCGGCCTATATTGCTGAAGTTGCGAAAGAGCATAACACCCAGAAAATAAAACACTACAACGTACCACAGGCGGGAAAGGAAAAACTTAAAGGAGACAACCGGCAATTCGCTGGTAAAGCAGGTAATTAATACCCAAACCATATTGATGAGAATGGCAATAGAAATAGGATGTCGAAATACTTTATAATCGTATTCCGAGTGAATAAGAAATTTAAATATTGCCAGAATCATGATGAACATAATCATCGGTTCATCCGGTATGCTTACACCCAGTCCAAATCCTATATTATCGTAATGAAATGAAATGGGCACTGTAAAACAGAGCAGGAGCAATGTAGTTTCAAGCTTAAACAACAAGAGGAATAAACTTGCCAAAGCAAAAGGCAGAAGGGTTATCCAATCAGTATCAGTAGCTACAGCATACCCATTCAGCAGGACAAATACTGCGCTGAGTATATAATAAAGCCGGTTCGACAAGGCCACGTTAGCCATGCACCTTCAGATTTAAGGTTGAATTTTTTGCCTGAATTCCCTGAACTTTTCAGCTCCAATCAGGAATACACATCCCATTACAAAACCTGCCAGTGCGGATATAACTGATATAATGGTACGTCGCGGATAGGCTTTGAAATTGGCAACGGTTGCATTGCTGATAACAAATACATTGCTGAGTTCAGCGTTCAAATCTACGCCGGCTTGTTCGTATTTAGTTCTCAGTATCGACAAGTTTTCAGTTTCCAGTTCCAGTAAAGTGAGCAGCATAAAAGCTTCTCCTCCGTGTTCGGTTAAGCCGGCTTTTTCTTTATCCAGACTGGCACCTCCATGACCGCTCCCCTGGGCTTCAGAAATTCCCTTGGATTGGTTTCCGAAGTCGTAAACGCCGTGTGCACCAAGTTCTTTTAAACGATTTCGGATCGAGTCGGTAAACTGAAGCTTGGAAAGGTATTCCTTCTCCACGATATCGTAGATTTGTTTGGCAACTTTGTGATGCACTTCATGCTTCATCTGATCAAGCAACTCTACAATCCCGTTTGCCATCTCGGCAGCCTTTTCCGGTGAAGGATCCATCACAGAAACTTTGATGGAATTAAAATCAGTGCGATTAAACAGGATATTTTCCTGATAAATTTTACCCATCTTTTTCTGGTCCTCCAGTTTGTTGGGATCAAGCCTATAATGTTCGTACAATTTGTATTTCTGTATGATTCTTCCACCCAGATCATCCGACTGAAGCATTTGCAAGTATTGTTCTGTTACTTCCTGATCAGCAAACATCAAAGGATCGCGGGTTTTTTGATTGTTGGAATAAAACAAGGCCGATGAAATTGAATTGGTTGTACCCGGATAAAAGATACATACCGAACGGAATTTTGGAGTGATTAACCAGGGACCCGATGCAATAAGTCCGATTAATCCCGCGCTTACACCCGTTATCAACAAACGTTTCCAATTTCGGAATAAAAAAAGGATGACTTCTGAGAATTCAAAATTGTAGCTCTGGTGTTTTTTACTCATGTCGTCAGGTTTTGATTGCAATAATACTTACTTACTTCTTAATTGACTTAATATTTTGCCATAACAGGGTCATTTCATTGCGGATTCCAATCATTCTGAATGCCAATATCCAGCTTAATGTAAACAGCACTCCTATAGCCAGCGTAATTTCCAGAGCGATTTCCAGACGGTGGAGCACTAAAACCAGACCTGTAACGGAAACAAAGTAACCGATAAATTTCAAATAATAGCCGACAGGATGTTTTAATTCGAGGCGTACTACCGCAAAACCAAATTTACCAAATCCCACAATACTATGTGTGATGAGGGCTGTAATGGCAGCTCCTTTGGCACCCAACAAGGGTATCAGCAGCAAATTGGAAATTATATTAACGACCAGGGCAATGATGCAAATGGCATTCAGAATACGGAGTTGAGCCCCAGCCGTAAGCATCGAACCATAAATATACATGAATGAATAAGGTATAAAACAAAGGATCAGCAATCCAAATACCTCTGCGGTATAAGCCGACGATTGGGGCGAAAGGAGCTTCATTATTTCGTGGTTATAGGTGCTGCACAAAACGGCAAATAAAATCACGGGCAATAGTACAATGGTTGATAAGATCCGACTCAATGCTGAAAGGTTTTCCCGTGCACTGATCATGCGCGCGAAGAAGGGGACCATAATTACGGCAGTGGCTCCAATCATCATATTGGCTGCCTCCAGCAAGCGGCCGCCGCTGGCAAAAATCCCGTTTTCCAGATCACCGTTTACCAGCATTTTTTTCATCAGTAACATATCCGATCGGGAATATAACAGCATCACAAATGAAAGCAAAGCGTACGGCAGTGTTTTGTGAAATAACTCACGCAACAAATCCCATTTAAAGGAGAATTTAAAAAAGGTGAGGTGTGGAAATAATATGAGCAGCCCCATTATCATAACGGCCACATAACCCATGGTTTGAATTGCAATAAAATAATAGAGATTGACCTCAAAAAATATTCCCCTCACCATTAACAAGCCCAGTAAAATCATAACAAAACGATCAACTGCCGATAATAATGCATCCGTTTTAAACAATTGAATCCCCGTTATACAACTTCGGATAAAGGTGCTGAAATGAGCAATCACCTGATTTATCGATAGCAGGAGGATAAAACCGAGCATTTCTCCTCGCGCTCCATACAGGTATGCCCAGATAAAAGTCAACAGCAAATACAAACTCGATAACAGAAATTTTAAGGAAATCAATGATGAGAACTGACTGCTCAGTTTAGAAGGATCAGTAGCAATGGTGGAACTGTTAAAATTGTTTATTCCAAAATCCAGTAACATCGTCAAAATCATGGAAATGCTAAACAGATTGGCATAAATTCCATAGGTCTCATTGCCCACCAGATTCTGAAAATTCCGGTCAATTCCCAGAATCCAGAATGGTTTAATCAGCAGGTTCACACCCAGCAGGAGGATAATGTTAAAGAGCAGTTTTTTCTGCATCAGCTATTTAAAGGAATCAACGTGAATGATGCTCAAAACTATATATTCGCATGTAACAGGCAAAACATGTTGTTCACAAACCAGGAATGCGCATAGGAGTAAATGTACGGCTGCTGATTAAAAACAGGATAGATGGGATATCCCGGTTTTCGTTCGAAACCCTGAAACGGATTACAACCAATCATCCTGAGCATACGTTTGTTTTCTTTTTTGACCGGCGCTATTCAGATGAATTTATATTTAGTTCCAATATCAGGCCTGTAGTGGTTCCCCCTCAAACCCGCCGACCCTTTTTGAACGAAATATGGACCGGTTATACCTTACCCATGGCCATGAAAAAACATCCGTTGGATTTGTTTCTTTCTATGGATGGATTATTGCCTTTGTCTACAAAAGTGCCCTGTTTACCGGTAATTCACGATCTCAATTTCGAACATCATCCCGAATGGTTGCCCAACTACGCGGTAAAATATTATCAGAAACGGTATCCTCAGTTTGCCGCAAAAGCAAAGCGGATTATTACCGTATCCGAATTCTCCAGACACGATATTGCTACGCGTTATGGCATTCCTCTGGAACGGATCGATGTCGTATATAACGGCGTTTCTGACCGTTTTCATTCTTTGCATGCAGATGAACAACAACGCATCCGAAATCGGTTTTCCAATGGAGTTCGCTATATGTTATTTGTAGGATCATTGCATCCACGCAAAAATATCCTGAAAACCCTGCTGGCATTTGATGCATATAGATCCCAAACCAATGCAATTTGCAAATTGGTCATTGCCGGTGAAAAATACTTTGGGAACCACGAAATGGAGCAGGTGTATAACCAAATGCAATTCCGGGAGGATGTAATTTTTACAGGAACGGTATCGGATGATGACCTGATTCAATTGTATGCAGCAGCACAAACATTTGTTTTTGCATCACTTTTTGAAGGATTTGGGATTCCGGTGCTGGAATCGATGAAGAGTGGCTGTCCGGTTATTGCATCCAATACCACTTCATTGCCCGAAGTATGTGGCGATGCAGCCATTCTGGTCAATCCTGACGACCCGCAGGAAATTACCCGCGCCATGATTGAGATGGATCAGGAACAAATCCGTGATAAATACATTAATCTTGGAGTCCGGAGAGCCGCTCACTTTACCTGGGATCAATCGGCCGCTCTTTTATGGAAAAGCATAGAACAAACTAAACAAACTTAAACTATATGAAATCAGATATTGAAATTTCGCGCGAAACCAAACTCAAACCTATTCAGGAAATTGCGGCTTACATTCAAATTCCGGTAGAGAAATTAATTCCATACGGACACAATAAAGCCAAAATCGATTTGTCGGTTCTGGATGAATCAAAAATCAAACAATCGAACCTGATCCTGGTTACGGCAATTTCTCCAACAAAAGCAGGTATCGGCAAAACCGTTACTACAGTAAGTTCAGCTTTGGGTTTGAACAAGATCGGAAAGAAATGTATCGCTGCTTTGCGCGAACCATCCCTGGGACCGGTATTCGGTATGAAGGGTGGAGCGGCCGGTGGGGGCTATGCCCAGGTATTGCCCATGGAAGATATCAACCTGCATTTTACCGGCGATTTTCATGCCATTACTTGCGCCAACAATACAATCGCTGCCTTATTGGACAACTATCAATACAATAACCTCAATACCGATAAGGCTTTGAAACAAATTACCTGGAAACGGGTACTCGATGTGAACGATCGCTCTCTGCGTTTTATCAATACCGGAATGGGGGGCAGAACCAATGGTATTCCACAGGAAACCGGTTTTGATATTACACCGGCTTCTGAAATCATGGCTGCTCTTTGCCTTTCCGAAAGTTTCGACGATCTGGAAGCACGCATTGAACGCATTATCCTTGGATATAAACTGGATAATTCTCCGTTTACCGTTAAAGACCTTGCAGTTGGCGGAGCAATAACTATCCTTCTGAAAGATGCCATTATGCCAAACCTGGTGCAGACCACTGAAAATACTCCGGCTATCATTCATGGCGGACCCTTTGCCAATATTGCCCACGGTTGTAATTCCGTAATCGCCACAAAAATGGCGTTGAGTTGTGCTGAATATGTAGTTACCGAAGCCGGTTTTGGAAGCGATCTGGGAGCTGAAAAGTTTCTGGATATCAAATGTCGTGTTGCAGGATTGCAGCCTAAAGCTACTGTTTTGGTTGTAACTACCCAGGCCTTAAAAATGCATGCGGGAATCGAAGGCGACGAAACCAAAAAGCCCAATAAAGAAGCCTTAACCAAAGGTTTACCGAATTTACAACGCCATATTGAAAATCTGACCAACTTTGGGCAAAGCATCATTGTTTCAGTGAATAAATTCCATTTCGATATGGATGCTGAATTGGAAATCATTCGTCAGTTCTGTCATACCCACGGAGCCTCGTTTGTAGTAAATGAAGCATTTGCCAAAGGTGGAGAAGGTGCAATTGAACTGGCAAAAATGATAGTTGAAACAGTAGAAAAACGTCCATCAAAACCCATTCAATATACCTACGATCTGGAGGATAGTATAGAACCGAAGATTGAGAAAATTGCTAAAAAGATCTATCGTGCCGAAAAGGTGGAATTCAGCAGCAAAGCCAATGCAGTATTGACCCGGATCCGCAAAAACGGTTGGAGCAACTTGCCCGTGTGCATTGCCAAAACACAATATTCATTCACCGATAATCCGGAGAAATACGGAGCGCCAACCGGCCACGTTTTGCATGTTCAGGATCTGGTGGTAAACACCGGAGCCGGATTTGTAGTAGCTGTGTGTGGAGATATCATGCGCATGCCGGGCTTGCCAAAAGTTCCTGCAGCCATGGGCATGAGCATGAAAAACGGAGTGATCGAAGGACTGAGTTAAACAACACAATCCGGTGGGGCTGAAACGATTTTACCAGCGGGGCCAGATCGAAGCCGGGTGTGATGAAGCCGGACGCGGTTGTTTGGCCGGTCCGGTATTTGCGGCGGCAGTAATTCTTGATGAGCAATATCCGATTCGTGGACTGAACGATTCAAAAAAACTTACCGAAAGCAGGCGCAATGACTTGCGTCTGGAAATTGAAGAAAAGGCCTTGAGTTTTGGCGTAGCTATGCTGGACAATCGTCAGATCGATACGTTCAATATTTTAAAAGCTTCATTTAAGGCAATGCATGCAGCCATCGACAAGCTCGTGCATGAACCGGCCCTGTTGCTGATTGATGGAAACCGTTTTATTCCCTACAAAAAGATCCAGCATACCTGCGTGGTGAAGGGGGATGGGAAATATCAATGCATAGCCGCAGCTTCAATTTTAGCCAAAACCTATCGCGATGAGTTTATGATGCAGGTACATGCCGATTACCCGCAATACGGATGGGATCACAACCGGGGTTACCCCACTGCAGTGCATCGTGAAGCCATACGCCGTCATGGAGTTACTCCGTATCACCGCCTGTCGTTTACACTGTTGAATGATCAGTTGAGTCTGGAGTTATAGGAACACTAGCCCTTACCATATGCCGCTTCATTGGCGGGCCGGGAAGTCGATCTACTGAAAATCCGGCAGCACGCAGATTGCGTTTTACCTCTCCTTTTGAAGAATAAGTAACGAGTATTCCACCCGGATTCATCCAGGAATGTATTTGCTGAAATACTGCCAATGTCCACAATTCAGGTTGCTTGTCGGGTGCAAAAGCATCGAAATAAACCAGGTCGAATTTCAGATCGGGTTGATAATCCAGCAAAGAGCACAAGTGCTTATGTAGGGTAAAGCCTGAATTCAGCTCAACCGGAGCATTCCATTCAGCCTGATGCAACCGGAAAAATAGCTGTGGATCTGCATTGGGAGCGAGGTTGGTATAATTCAGTACAGCAATCAGCGCATCCGGAACAGGATGTGTTTCCAATGCATGGTAATCTATTTTAAGATTAAAACTTTGATTGGCCAGCAAGGTCAAAAAAGCATTCAACCCGGTTCCAAAGCCTACTTCCAGGATGCAGATAGACGAAGAAGAACCAGCTTTCCAATTCAGACCCTGTTCGATAAACACATATTGGCTTTCCTGCAGGGCACCGTTGCGGGAATGGTAGGTCTCTTTCAATTCCGGAACATAGAGTGTATTTGACTGATCCGCTGTTTTAATGATTTCGATGCGCACCGACAAATGTAAGCACCTTTGAATTAGGTGGTAAGGTTGAATTGAAATAAATGAAACGCTTGATTTTATCTCCTATTCACAATGTATCCTTGTAAGGAGGTTATTCAGCATGCCTATTACCATTTCGCTCGACTGATTTATTTAAAGGATTGCGCTGCGCGCCATCCCGTTTGGGGGAGGCTTCAACCAAATAAATACCGCTCCTCCTGCGTCGGAGCTTCGTATTTTTATTCCCACCATGCTCGCTGAAGTGCAACCCAACGTTAAGGCCAAATGCACTTCGTTCGCCTGGTGGAAATAAAAATACCCCTAACGGGGCATTCATTTATTGGCGGAGAGTGAGGGATTCGAACCCCCGGACCTGTTACAGTCAACAGTTTTCAAGACTGCCGCAATCGACCACTCTGCCAACTCTCCGCCGCGAAAGTAAGATTGTACTTTAATCTTAACAAGTTTTTTTAAAAGTTCTTCTGAATCGCTGTAATTCCAGCGTTTCGGATCAATCTCGGAAGATTTATTGTGCAACATTATCCCTTAGAAGCCATACCTTTTGATTCATTGAACAGGCACATTTAAAAACCTGACCCACGCCATTAAAGCTTCGAATTAAGCCCATTTTAACTCCAACTCCGGTCTAATCTGCTAACTTTGAGTATGCTTGCACTAAAGCCTGTTAGAAGAGCGATTCATTCCGTAATTAAAGCAGCAATTTTTATTGGGTTTCTGGTTAATGGGTCTCCACTCAAAGCGCAATGCCCCAATCCAGGTTATCTCATCGTGCTTCCCGACACTACACTGGTATATAAGTCAGATAGTATTCTACTCCATGGAGGTTATGGTATGCTTACATATCAATGGAGCACGGGAGCAACCACCGAGCAAATATGGGTGAAGCAGGAAGGCAAGTACAAGGTAGATGTAACCATGAATGGTGGAGTTTGCGGCTCCGATTCAACCGTGGTGTTGTTTTTTGATGGTATAACCGGAGGAGAACAATTCATTTGTTTGGGCGACAGTCTTCCATTAGCACTTGATCAAAGATGCTACAATATGCAATGGTCAACCGGTGACACCAGCTTGCAAATCAAGATTAAACCAGGTATTAATGAAAACATCTTTGCAAGCTTCTTATTTGGCAGCAAGTTGTTTTCTGATACCATTCAAGCCAGGGTGAATGCAAATCCTCCGGGCGAGCTCCAGTTTAGTAAAAGCAAATTGTGTTCGAATGATTCCATTGCCTTGAAAGCTCCAGAAGGCAATTACAAATACACTTGGTTCAGAAACGATTCATTGCTTAACGACACTGCCGCAGGGATAGTCATTCGATTTCCCCAACAAATTGAAGTGGTGGTAACAGATACAAACGGCTGTAAAACTAAGTCAGAAAAATTAATAGTAACGCTTGCGGAATTACCTCGAACAAAGATTATTCTTTTATCAGACTCCTTTCAGTGTGAAAATGATAATCGGTTTGTATTCAAAGATTTAACACAACTGGCCAATGGAACATACAATACAAATTGGGATTTTGAGACCGATGATTTCTCACTTGATTCATTACCCGAGTGCCACTACACAGGCAGCAATGTGTTTTGGGTAAAACTATGGGTAACAACTGAAAATGGTTGCATGGCAATTGATTCACAAAAAGTTTTGGTTGCAGCAAATCCTAATGTTGAGATAATAGGTGATTTTGCAATCTCGCGTAATGGGAATGCTAACGAAAAGGAAACGCATACCTATACTGCAACTATTAGTGCCCTATCAAAGTATAATTGGAATTTAACATATGGTTATATTCTCTCAGGAGCAGGTACAATGAAAATTGATGTTATTTGGGCGAATATGAAGAAGCGTTGGGGGAGTATTCAGTTGGTAGTAACAGACCCAAATGGTTGCATTGATTCTGTGGAGGAAATCGTATCTTTTTATATATCTGGATTAGAGGAACAGAGCCATCTTTCCGGCATGGTTCTTTCACCAAACCCAAACCATGGTACATTTCAATTAAAGTTTAAATACCCCTCCAATGAAGGATTTTCTATTGCCATTTGTGATTTAACCGGTAAAGAACAATGGAGTTCAGTGATTTCAGATTCGTTCATTCAAAACGATTTTAAAGTTAAAACGCATTTAAATCCCGGAATGTATACGGTCCATGTTCATCAGGGATCTCAACATTGGGTCGAGAAGATGGTGGTGGAATAAATGAGATATACACAATGCGTTTCTGTTATGAGTATGAACAAAATTTCAGTCAAAAACCTGCAAAAATATCAACACATAATACAAACCGGTGAGTATAAATAGAAGTCCGGCAATGATCCGCATCATCTTCTCTGTTTTTTGTATGGCTTTAAAATAAACTCCGAGTTTTTCAATACTATAAGCAATTACAAAGGCAAATGCCATCACCGGTAATCCGGTTCCAACTGAAAACAAAACGGGTAATGCCAGTCCGGAAGATAAAGTCATGGGTATAAGCATGGCAAAAAACAGTACTCCACTGTAAGGACAAAAGGCCAGGGCGAAAATAACACCCAATAAAAACGATCCGGACATGCCTTTGTCTTTGAATTTATCCGATAGTTTTTCCGTTAAATTTCCGAAGGCGGGGAGTTTTGGTTTGAAAATATCCAGCATAATCAGCCCTATAATTATCATTACAGGACCAATCAGTTTTTCACCATTCCCCTGAAATAGTTTAGCCACCTGAAATTTACTGGCACCGAAATAGATGAGCGCGCTTAATGTGGTGTATGAAAACATACGACCCAGGGTGTAGAGTAATCCGCTTAACACTACTTTTCTCCTGCTTTGTATGGTCTTGGCTATATAGGCCGTGGCAGTAATATTGGTAGCCAGGGGGCAGGGACTGATCGCCGTGAGCAATCCCAGCGCGAAAGCTGCCAACAGAGGCGTTTCACTGTTTTGGGCAAATTCAGTTAACCATTCCATCATTAACCTTTGATAAAATCCTCAATATATTTTTTGAGTTCTGCTTCAAATTTTACTTCATCACCGGCCTTCATAAATGCAAAATCCGTCAGGTCTTTCTTTTTACCTGTTTTCGGATTGTATAAAAACAAAGCTGTTCCGCTTGCTTCAAATGCCTCGGCCATTTTAGAATTCTTATTATCATCCACATTCACCAACCGGAAGGGAATGGATTTAAAATGTTTGTCTAAAGTGGCTTTTGTAAGGGTCTCAATTTTTAAACAGGTTTTGCAGCGATGTTCGGAGTGGAATTGAATCACTTCAATGGTACCGGTTTGTGATGTTGAAATGCTTTGTTGTGCATTTCCATTGCAGGCGGTGAACATAAAGGCGGTGAATGAAAGCAGCGTGATACGAAATAGTTTCATACAATAATTATTATAAGATGATATTGAATAAGTAACCCGACAAGATCATAAAGAGGGCAATGGTACCAAAGTAAATAGCAATCAATTTCCAGTTCATTACCTTTTTCAGCAACATGGCTTCGGGTAATGATAATCCGATGACTCCCATCATAAAAGCAATGGCTGTTCCAAGGGGTACACCTTTGGCCACCAATACCTGCACTACCGGTATCACTCCGGCAGCATTGCTATACATAGGAATTCCGATGAATACTGCAAGAGGTACTGCGTACCATTGGCCTTTATTGATGTATTGCTCAAAAAATCCTGTCGGTAAATAACCATGCATGAATCCACCAACTGCAATACCCAGGATGATGTATACGGAGACTCCTTTTACAATATGGAGAGCGTCCTTGAAAATTAGCGGCAAACGTTGTAAAAGGGTGAGTTTTACTTCCTGCAATTGCTCTTCTGTTTTTGCATTTGCAATCACACCTTGTGCCCAGGTTGAAAGTTGTTTTTCCAGTTTCAATTTTCCCAATATAAATCCACCGATGATGCCCAACGCAATCCCGGTTAGCACATACCATGCTGTAACTTTAAAACCAAAAGCACCTGCAAAAATGGCGATGGCAACTTCATTTACCAATGGGGCAGTAATCAGATAAGTAAATGTAATACCCAAAGGAATCCCACCTTTAACAAATCCGATAAAAAGTGGCACCGATGAGCAGGAGCAGAATGGAGTGATTACCCCGAATGATGAGGCAAAGAGGTATTCCAATCCAAACAATTTATTCCGGCTTAAAAAATTACGGACTTTGTCGACCGGGAAATACGAGTTTACAATTCCCATGATCGTTGTAATGGCAAAAAGCAGTATGAAAATCTTAAGGGTGTCGAACACAAAAAAGTTTAGTGCTTCACCCAAATGACTTTGAGGCGAAATGCCAAAGACGGTATAGATCAGCCAATCGGCAAAATATTGAAGTCCGTTAAACATGAGAAAAATACTTTTCTGTCCATAAATTCATATGTCCTTTTACTATGCAGATCAGTTTGCTGAAAGTGTTACGGGTACTGTTCATTCTTTGCTTAAGAATTGCATGATCTCCTGAACATTGGCTACGCGTCCCTTTACTTTAATAACTTCATCAATAATCAATACAGGCGTGGTAAGAATATTGTATTTCATCATTTCTTCAATGTCTTCCACTTTTATAACCTCTGCTTCTATACCCGAATGTTTTACGGCTTCAAGCACGTTATTGTAGGTGGTTTTGCATTTGGCACAACCGGGTCCTAATACTTTGATTGTTTTCATTGGAGATTGGATGGATGTAAATCAGTTCGCAAAAATACGAATGAAAAAGAATGAACCGGATAAGGTTATTTACTGATTTTAATCAAAGAATCCGATGAGCAAACCTTTGGCCAGATTCCAATGTTCGCGGTTGATACAATACTTAATTTTAGGAGGAGTGATTTCACCCTGAATCAAACCGGCTTCTTTCAATACCTTTAAATGTTGCGACAAGGTACTGTGTGCAATGGGTAGCTCTTCAGCCATATCGCCATGGTAGCAACAACTCTGGCGTGAAAGCAACTGTAGAATGGAAACCCTGACAGGATGCCCCATCGCATTGGCGTATTTCGAAATAAGTTCCTGATTTCGGGTATATTTCTCCTTATTGGATTTCATGGTTTTGGGTATTGAGAAGTTCGCAAATATACGAAATGTAGAACGTTGTAGAAAACCCTGACGTCAAATTTGGTTGATTGACTGAATTGAAGTGAAACGTAATCTGTTTCAATAAACCAGATTATAACTGATGAGAAATCGAATAAAAAAAGCGGACAATCTCATGCCCGCTTTTATGCATTCATGTGTGTTTAAACCTGCTTCTGCGATAATAGGTGGGAGAAAATAAAAAGTGCTCCGATCAAAAAAACAGGTAATCCGATCACCAAAATCCAGTTGAGATGATCAAGCGATTTAAAGCTATAGGCAAACCCGAGCAGGATAAAGAGAATTCCGCCAAACAGCGGTTTCTTCCAACTGATAAGCAACATGACAAGTATGAGCAAAGTTGGAAGCAGATGCATGAACAAGCCCGGGTAATCTGCAGTTACCGGATGGTCAGTATTAAAAGCGTCCATGGCAAACAAAGAGACAAAACAGGTTAGCAGGATACCCAATACACGGGGTGTCCAAAGCAGGATGTTTTTAAGGTTCATCATTTTTTGATTTTTAAATTAGTTAAGATTTTGAAGTGACCTGTTTGCCGTTTTTATCCAGCATCAGGTGTTGGCCTTTTTCAAATGTTTTACCTTCATAGGTAAAGTCTGTGGATAGTTTGCATTGAGCCAGTTTTCCGTTTTCATAAAAATGCACTCCGGCGCTTCCTCCCGTAACATCGCTCCAGAAGGAGGCTGCCGAACAAGGAATACCCTGAATGATTTCATCTTCTTCGAGCCAGAGCAATTTAGGTTGCCCGTTTGGATAAATGCATTGCATCCAATCATGGCCATGTCCTTTGCATAAGTGACCATTGAGCAAGGTGGGTTTTTCAAGAAAGAAGAAGCGCAGGGTTTGGTCAGGGTTAAAGCAAACTACTGTTTGATCCGGTAATTCAAGTTGCGAGACGATTTGCGCTTTAGCCAGGCTGCACACTTCCAGATTTCCATTGGCATAGTATTTTACCTGACCGGTACATTCTATGCCTTGCACCTTTTGAGTTTTGGTCTGAGCCATGAGCAGACCCGGCAATAAAATAAGTAAATAAACCAGAGATTTTGTTTTCATATAATTTGAATTGTTTTTACACCTGCAAGGTTCTGAAACAATCAATGAAAGTGGAAAAGGATCGATGCTAAAGAGCACAAAAGAGTTGGCTGAAATTGCTTAGGCAAAAGCTGTTGTTTGCATTTTTTGCAAATCCGGAACGGGTGCAGCGTAATTCTTTTCTTAGATCGACCGGCAAACCGGATGGCAATGTACCGTGAAGTTTACCGAATTCGCAATGTAACAGATCGCATGCGCCTTGTGATGCAATGCGATGGCCATGTCTATCATGGAAGCTTCGGCTACAACCATTTCCGGGTGCAGGGTTACCTCCTTGAATTGGCCTCCACCTAGTTCGTTTTCGATCATAGTACCGGTAGCGTTATCCGTGTATTCTATTATTACAATTCCTTCGAGTGCGCATACATATAAATACGAAAGCATATGACAGGAAGAAATGGCCGTAACCAGCAAGTCTTCCGGATTCAGTTTGCTTTTATCACCAACCGCTGCATTATCCGTGGTGAGATGCAAGTCGGGTTTACCGGCAATGGAAACGGTATGACTGCGTTCATAATTACGAACTCCGGAAGTTCCCAAGCCTGTATTGCCGGTCCAAACGGTCTTTAAGGCATAATGATGTTCCTTCATGTGCTATTGATTGAAATGCAAATTTGCGGATTTTGATCATAACCCAAAGCCATTCATTCCGTTATATTTGGACAGGAAATCATTTGATAGAATTCTATGGAAATTGAAGTTTTGCTCGGTTGGGTAGGTGCATTTGCTTTGTTAATCAGTTACCTGTTGAATGCATTCAGTATTTGGAAGAATACGCAGTTGATCTATAAATTGATGAATTTACTGGGGGCTGTTTGTTTGATTGTAAATGCCATTTCACTGCAGGCTTATCCATTTATTCTGATCAATGCCATGTGGATTGTTGTGGCTGTGGTTTCGATTGTTAGGAAATGAAGAATGAAGAATGAAAAATGAAGATTTGTCTTAGAAATATAATTGCGCTGATTGTTTTTATTTTATCACCTTTTTGGATATTCGGGCAAGAGGATACGACACGCATGAGTCCTTTTACACTGAGTGCATTTGCAGAAGTGTTTTATTGTTATGATCTGAACAAACCTGTAGCACCTGAACGGCAGAATTTTATGTATTCATACAACAGGCACAATGAGCCGGCACTTAATCTGGGAGTTATCTACCTGGCCGGCGAAGGGGAGCGTTGGCGCACCGGTTTGGGATTGATGACAGGAACCTATGCCGTAGATAACCTGAAAAAAGAGCGTGGAATTGCAAAATATATTTTTGAATCCGTGGCTGGAGTTAAGCTCTTTAAAGATAAAAATATTTGGCTCGATGCCGGTGTGTTCTCATCGCATATCGGATTTGAATATGCGGTTTCTTCAGCCGACAACTGGACTTTAACCCGAAGCTTAATGGCCGATAATTCGCCCTACTATGAAAGCGGAGCGAAACTTACTTTTATCCATCAAAAATGGTTGTTTAGTTTGCTTGCACTGAATGGCTGGCAAAGCATACGACGTCAGCCCCTTGCATTCGGACATCAGCTCACCTATAAACCAGACGATCAAACCCTTCTTAACAGCAGTTCTTTTATCGGACAAATGGAAATGGGAGCAAGCAGACCCTTACGTATTTTTCACAACGCATATGCACAGTGTCAATTAAACTCAAAATGGGAAATGCTATTAGGGTTGGATGCAGGTGCGCAGGAAAAGTTGTTTCAAAAGGATTACGCGAAATGGATCACTGTGGTTTTGCAATCGAAATATGCGATTCATAAACAAGTATCACTAGCTGCACGCATGGAATATTTTCACGACCCGGATGAAGTTGTGATTTCTACTACTGCGTCAAATGGTTTTACCGTTGTAGGTTATTCGCTGAATGCCGATTATCGCATGAGATCCTGGATAACCTGGAGAATAGAAGGACGAGCTTTTGCAGGAAGCAACAACTATTTTATAAAAGACGGCAATGCTACAGATCAAAATCTTTTTTTTACGATTTCGTGCCTTTTGGGAGGAATTAATAACTAATTACGAATTACAAATTACGGATTACGAAGTACGAAGTAGCTTACCAGAAGATTGTTCCTAAGTAGTGAATTTCGATTAACCATTAACTTAATAACGAATAACGAATTACTAAGTACGAAGTAGCTAACCAGAAGATTGTTCCTAAGTAGTGAATTTCGATTAACCATTAACTTAATAACGAATAACGAATGACTAAGTACGAAGTAGCTAACCAGAAGATTGTTCCTAAGTAGTGAATTTCGATTAACCATTAACTTAATAACGAATAACGAATTTCTAAGTACGAAGTAGCTAACCAGAAGAAGATTTCTGGGTGGAAAATAACTATTAACAAATAACCCAATAACTATTAACCCAATAAGTTTCCCTCCAGCTCGGGGTACATTATTTCTTCCGTAATTTCCTCAACATCGCCTATATATTCTTTGCCTCGCAGTCGACGTACCGTATAGGCTTCAAGCTCTTTATCGCTGAAGGGGATTAATAGTTGTTTCAGGTTTTCTTCTGTATCTTGTTTGAGCCATTCGTCTTGTTTATTCTTTGGCAGAATTACCGGCATACGTGGGCCATCGGCTTTGGGGTTGTTGTGAATACGAGCCAGTAAATCATTGCCATTCGTAGTAACGATAGTAGTGGTTTCAAAAAATTCTCCTGTTTCCGGATCGGTCCATTCTTCCCAAATGCCGGCAAATGTAATTGGTTCGTGATTTTTAAAGCGTATGCGAAACGGATAGGTTTTGTTTTTCAGGTGATGGTGTTCATAGAATGCATCTACCATAATCAAACAACGTCGTTGATGGGCTGCATGACGGAATGAAGGTTTTTCAAACAAGGTTTCTGCCCGTGCATTCAGGGTATGATTCCAGATAGTAAGGGCCTCTTCCCGCGATTTAACCCAGGGTGGAATCAATCCCCAGGTGAAGAGTTTTGGAGTATAGGGCTCGGCATTGGTGAAAACCAACAGTTTCGGATGACTAAATGCATTGACATGGTAATGAGCCTCTGATTCGCCCTTGAGCAAAGCTAATTTGCGCTCCAATTCGGCAATAAATTCCGGATCCTCGCTTCGATGGCGGGCATATTTCAACTGCGCTTCGGTTAATGAAGTTACGTCGTAACACATGGTAGAAAGATAGGAATAATATTTTAGGAACAAGTGTGATAGGAAATACCTGCAAAATGAAAATTCAGAGCTTTTTGTAAGGCTTTTAAATGGGTTAATAAAGTTGGTTTTGTTGACATAAATCAAACAATTAGATGACGAATATTTTAGTGAAAATTAAGGGTAAGATTTTAACTTTGATACCCACATTAGAGTTCATTTGTTTCACTTTTAAACGTTACTATTATGGCACTCTTACAAAAAGCAATCCCAACCTTTCCAACTTTATCCGATTTCTTCGACGATGACTGGTTCAATACCAAATTCAAAAACGGACATGCATTGCCTGCAATCAATGTAATCAACAACGAAAAAAGCTATGAAGTAGAATTGGCTGCGCCGGGATTCAACAAAGAGGATTTTGAAATTTCGGTTGAAAATGGCGTCTTAACCATTTCTGCTAAATCGGAAAAAGAAGAAGAAGAGAAAAAGAAAAACTTCACCCGCAAGGAGTTCAGTTCACGCGCCTTTAGCAATTCCTTTACCCTTCCAGAAAATATTGACGCTGATCATATAGAGGCTTCACATAAAAATGGCGTATTGCATATGACCATTCTAAAGACCACACAAGCTATGCCGGCAAAGAAGCAAGTGAAGGTGTTGTAGGAGTTAAAAATAAAAAGTCCCGCGAGGGACTTTTTTATTGCTTACACCCATTAGCCAATTACCTTCGATACAGAATTCGCGTGAATGCCTACTTAAAATGAAAATCAGGACAAGCTCAATCCTTGTAATTTTAATGCTTACAAGTATTTGTTGGTTGCGCCTTCAGCCGGTGCATGCACAATCGTTAACCGACGAAAAAATGAATCATGCCATTGGCATTGGTGCAGGATTTACAACCGGACTGGGATTATCGTATCGCTATATGCCCGCCAAATTCGGGGTACAGGTAAACTTTGCTCCATTTACCAATACTGATGTTACGATGTTCAGTACAGGGGTCACCTTTTTATACAACCTGATACCGGGCAAGGTTGCTACCTTATATTTGTACCAGGGAAATCATTTCTATTATTTCCGGGAGATTCAATATTATCCTGATCCGGTGATCAATGGTAACAGTACAGCCAATACACGACATTTACAATTGGACCGCTATTTCAACAATGGAGTTGGATTTGGCATAGAAATGCTGTTTGCTCACCGCATCGGGTTTAACTTAATGGCAGGTTATGCTGCTTATAATAACTTCACAGGAATAAATGTTACCGGTGAAACGGGATTGTATTTTAAATTTTAAAGAGAATTATTTTATTATGGAGCAAATGGAGGAGAGTAAGGATTGTCTGATAGTAGGTCAGGGGATAGCAGGAACGTTGATGGCATATCGATTGATTAGAGCCGGATACAGTTTAGCGGTAGTAGACCCCGGTCATGCACAAACCTCCAGTCGCGTTGCAGCCGGAATGTATACACCTGTAAGTGGAAAACGTATGGCGCTTACACCGGATGTGGGTAGTTTGTTGTATGAATTATATCGGTTATATCCGGAAATGGAAACATTTCTTGATACGGAATTTCTCCATCGTTTACCCATTTATCATGCGTTTGCTACCGTAAAGGAGCAAAACGACCTGATGTCGAGACTGGATGAACCCGGATTTGCACACTATGTAAATGCCGATCCGCAACAGGAACCGGGAGTGATTGAGCCATTTGGCGCCTTTGAAGTGAAGGAATCGGGATGGGTTGATTTACCGTGTATGCTGGATGCATTCAGAAAGCATGTTGAAGAAAATCATTTGCTGCTGGAAGAAGAACTTGATTACGATCAGATAAAGCGGGAAACAGACGGATTCTCGTATCATCAGATGCATTTCCGGCAAATTGTTTTTTGTGAAGGTTACCTGGTGCGAAAGAATCCTTTCTTCAAGGAAATGCAAATCATTCCGTGTAAAGGTGATGTGCTTGAAATCAGAAGTACCGAAGCACCGCAAAAACGTATTGTTAAAAAAGGTTGTTACATGGTTCATATCAGGGATGATGAGTACCGGGTGGGTTCGACCTATGAATGGGGGCGCGATGATGAAGAGCCTACTCCTGCCAGCCGGGAATTATTGGAATCAAAATTGAATGAGTTGATGGAAATCAAATACGATGTATTTGGGCATACCTGTGGTATACGTCCGACAACCCGCACGCGTGAACCCATAATTGCCGTTCATCCTGAATTGAAAGGAATGTATGCCTTAAACGGTTTAGGAGCAAAAGGGGTAATGCATGGTCCACTGGAGTCGCTCAAGCTGGTACAGCGCATGATGGCCGAAGGACACTCCACAAGCCGTGTATAACTATCGAAAAGGTTCTTTGCTGAGCGATTAATTTGCTGCTTTTATACTGCCAAAAATGATGTTAACCTGGACAATAGATCAAAAACGCCTCGACCTGAGTTACGCATGGAAGATCTCACGCAATACCAGCAATTTTAAAATCAATTCCATTGTAACCGTTACACATGGAAAATGGAAAGGCATGGGAGAAGGGGCACCCAATATCCGGTATGATGAGACTCCGGAACGCATGATGTTGGATTTTGAGCGCTTTATCCGGGCAGGTGCAGCACATATACACGATCTGCACGAATTGGAAAATGTTTTGAATAAAGTGAATGTTTGCAATGCTTTACGCTTTGCCATTGAATCGGCCTATATCCATTGTTTATGCCATGCTGATCAAACCGATATTTATACTTTTTTGGGAATTCAGAAGCCGGTTTCTGTTGTTACTTCGTATTCACTTCCTATCATGGAAGTTGGAGAAATAAAAACATTTTACGAAGCTCATGGATTAAACCGGTTTACACGCCTGAAGGTAAAAGTGAATGCAGAGAATGCATTTGAACTGATCCGTGAAATACATTCATTTACCCAACAACCTTTGATCGTAGATGGAAATGAAGCCTGGAAAGATCCGGATGACGTAGTGAAGTTTATGGAATCGCTTCAACCATTTTCTATTGCATTGATTGAACAACCTTTGCCGGCAGCAATGCCTGATGCATACAAGATAGTTAAACCCCGTTCACCCTATTTGCTTTTCGCCGATGAAAGCATTTGTGCCGATGCCGATTTTGATGTTTTAAAACAAGGCTTTCATGGGATCAATATGAAACTGATGAAAGCCGGTGGCTACCTCAATGGAATTCGCCTTTTAAATGAGGCGGTGAAACATCATATGCACACCATGGTGGGTTGTATGGTGGAAACCACACTAGGAATTTCTTCCGCATTTCATTTATGTGCGGGAGTGGAATTTGTAGACCTCGATGGTTTTATGATAGTTCAGGATGAACCTTATGGATTGATCCGGGAATCGCAGGGACAATTGCACCTGCATGGAGAATAGAAAACAGCATTACAGTTTTTTACTGTGTTTCAACACTTTTGCCTCAATGTAAAAGATCAGTTCTTCAGCAATGTTTTTTGCCTGATCGCCCACACGTTCCAATTTTCGAATGGCGGATAATGCATACAAAGCCTGGTCAATATTGGCCATGTTCTTTTGAATGTAATCAGCCAGGTTTTTATTGGCTTCGCGATTGATCCGATCAAGGATTTCATCGCGTTTGAAAATACTGCGCGCAATTTCAGTATCTTCATTTTCAAATGCGGCTTCAATATCTTCCATGATCCCAATGGCTTCGTCAAACATGCGCAGTAACTGGGAAGATTCAAGCAATTCCACATCGAATATAGCATTGGATTCTACAACGAATCGTGCAATTCCTTCCGCAATATCACCGGTACGTTCAAGATTGCTGTTGATTTTTAAAACAGCCAATAAATAGCGTAAATCCACAGCAACCGGATTGTACAAAGCAAAATAATTTTCGCAATCGCGATCGATACGCAGCTCCTGTGAATTCACCCTTTTTTCGGTTTGAATCACTTCCCGTGCCAGATCTTTATCCGATTTAACCAACGCTTCGCGGGCTTTGGATAGTTGTGTATATACCAACACAAACAGAATATTTACTTCCTGTTTTAAATGTTTTAATTCTTCTTCAAAGTGGGTCATGTTTCGTATCGTTTGAAAAGGCGGTTAATGATCAACCGAACCTTCCGGTTACATAATTTTGAGTTTGTTGTTTTACAGGATGGGTGAAAATAGTTTTCGTTTCGTCGAATTCAATCAGTGAACCCATATAAAAAAAAGCGGTGTAATCGCTCACGCGTGCAGCCTGTTGCATATTGTGCGTTACGATTAGAATCGTGTATTGCTTTTTGAGTTCATGGATCAGCTCTTCAATTTTCGAAGTAGAAATAGGATCCAGCGCCGAAGCCGGTTCATCCATCAGAAGAATGGTAGGCTCTACAGCAAGAGCACGGGCAATGCACAAACGTTGCTGCTGTCCGCCCGAAAGCGCATAAGCCGATTTTTTCAAATTGTCTTTAACTTCATCCCACAACGCAGCTTGTTGCAAACTTTCTTCTACACGTGCCTTTATTTTTTTCTCGTCGCTTACGCCGTTAACACGCAAACCAAAAGCCACATTTTCGTAAATGCTCTTTGCAAAGGGATTGGGTTTCTGAAAAACCATACCAACACTTTTGCGCAATTGATCGATATCTATTTGTTTGTTGTAAATGTTTCTGTCATTCACAATTACTTCTCCCTCTATGCGAACCCCGGGAATCAAATCGTTCATACGGTTAAACGTACGCAGGAAAGTTGACTTACCGCAACCGGATGGGCCGATTAAAGCCGTTACCGATTTTTCAGGAAGTTTCAGGTTAATATCGTTCAGAGCCTGAAAGGTGCCATAATATAAATTCAGGTTTTTAGCCTCTATCATACTTTCTATTTTAATTTTTTATTCAAAGCGCTACGGGTGTAATGTGCAATCATATTGAGTAACAAAACCAGAACAATAAGTACCAATGCAGTACCGTATGCCATGCTGCGACTGGCTTCCATGTCAGTTCCGCTGGTAGATAAAACATACAAATGATAAGGCAATGCCATTACCTGATCAAAGATACCCGAAGGTAATTTAGGAAGAAAATAAGCTGCAACGGTAAACAAGATGGGCGCAGTTTCGCCGGAAACCCTTCCTATAGAAAGAATAAATCCGGTTAAAATATTTGGTAATGCCATAGGTAATACGACGCGACGAATGGTTTGAATTTTTGTCGCACCCAAAGCATAACTTCCTTCTCGATACGATTTATCGACTGTTTTCAATGATTCTTCTGTGGTACGAATTATGACAGGCAAGGCCAATAAACCAAGCGTTAATGAACCGGCCAGAATGCTATCTCCAAACCCAAGCGTATTTACAAACAAACTCATTCCAAAAAGGCCGAATACAATGGAAGGCACACCTGCCAGGTTATCGGTCATCAGTTTGATAAAACGTTTGAACCAATTGTCTTTTACAAATTCGTTCATATATATACCCGACATTACACCAACCGGGAATGCAAAAAGCATACTGCCTGCTACCAAACATAAAGTTCCGACCAATGCGGGAAGAATTCCACCCTGTGTCATACCTTCTTTGGGCATAGCCGAAATAAATTCCCAGTTAACAACCGCAATGCCACGAACCAGGATGAAAGAGAGAATGGCAACCAGAATTAATACGAGAATTGCACTTAAAACCCTGAACAGGTTGAATGCAATGGCTTGCGTAATTTTCTTTTTTGTACGTTGGTGGATCATTAGCGCAGTCTGTTTCTCTTTCGTTTCTTTGAAATATAAGCAACCGTAATATTAATGGTAAGCGTAATCAGAAACAGGATACATCCGAGGGCAAATAATGCATCGTAGTGCAGCGAACCCTTGGCTGCCTCGCCCAATTCTGCCGCAATGGTGGCTGGAATGGTTCGCATAGGTTCAAGCGCACTGTGCGGTATTACAGCGGCATTTCCTGTTACCATCAGCACGGCCATTGTTTCGCCCACTGCACGGCCGATTCCTAAAATCACGGCAGCCGTGATACCGGAAGAAGCATGCGGTATCATAACCCGGTAAATCGTTTGCCAGTGTGAAGCACCTAATGCAAGACTGGCTTCTTTCAAACTGCGCGGCGTGCTGCGCAATGCGTCTTCGGCAACTGTGATGATGGTGGGCAATGCCATAATGGCCAATACCATACTACCGGTTAATCCGGTCTCACCAACAGGTAAGTTAAACAGTTTTTGCACCATAGGAACCAATACGATAAGTCCGAAAAAACCATACACCACAGATGGAATTCCGGCCAGCAATTCAATAACGGGTTTTAGCATTCCGCGTATTTTGGGATTGGCCACTTCAGCCATATAGATGGCAGTTGCCAATCCAAAGGGCAAAGCAATAAGGATGGCAATGAAACTTACCCATAGTGTTCCCAGCAACAAGGGCAATACTCCAAATTGTGCAATAGGAGTGGAAGTTGGAAACCATTCTCTGCCACTCAAAAAACTGAAGATATTTATGTCTTCCGTTTTTATCAGGCGGGATTGTGTTGCAGCTGTCATATCCAGTTGAGGGATATAGGCCAGAATGCCGGGTGTACGGGCAATTATCGCATCAATTTTTTGAGCCAGCAAAGCATTGCTTGTATCTATTCCAATCAGTTCTTCTTCGGGGAAATAGTTAAAGAGATCGTCCAATCGAAAGAGTATAATACTATCGGTATTTCCGCCAACCGTTTCCCAGCGTGTAATTTTCTGATCGAAAATATGTTTTACCTGTTCTGCTGTTAACGATTGTACCGGATTGCTTTGATGCACTGCAATGGTAAAGCCTTCTTCTGTGGGGCTTTTACCAAACAGCCCGATTCCTTCGCGAAACAAAAAGAAAACAATCAGCAGAACGGTAAGCGCGCTCACCATTCCACTGAGTGTTAATAATCCTTCCAGAAGTTTTTCGGTTATCTTTTTCAAGAATAGCCTTACTTAACCGGTATAAATCCTTCAGCTAAAACAATGGCCTGACCTTCTTTAGATAATACGAAGTCGAGGAAAGGTTTGTTCATTTTAGCATTGTTTGCAAGGGCGTAAAAGTAAAGCGGGCGCACAATAGGGTAAGTATTGTTTTTAGCTGTTTTAAGACCCGGGGCTACAAACGTTTTTCCCTGATCAAATGAGACCTGAATGGCTTTGGTAGTTTTCTCGATATAAGCCAACCCAATATAGCCTATGGCTCCTTTGGTTTGACTCACCGATTGTACAATGGCGCCGGTGGCCGGCATGCTCATCAGCGATGAGGCATAATTTTTATTGAGCAACACATGCTCCTTGAAAAAGTCGTATGTACCCGAACTGCTTTCGCGGCCGTAAACTACAATCGGCATATTGGGGCCACCTACCTGATTCCAGTTATTGATTTTACCGGTGTAAATGGCTTCCAGTTGCTCACGGGTTAATTTCGAAACGGGATTCGACGGATTTACAATTACCGCTAATGCATCATAAGCGATGATGATTTCAGCAGCGCTTTTTCCGCCTGAATTTACTTTCATCTTTTCGCTCAGCTTCATTTTACGTGAAGCCATAGCAATGTCGGTTGTATTGTCTATCAAAGCCGAGATCCCAACGCCGCTTCCACCGCCTGTTACGGTAATGCGTGCCGTTTTGTTTTTCTTCATATATACCTCGGCTTCTTTTTGAGCCAGCGGCAATACGGTATCGCTACCTTTAATCTTTTGTGCAAATGCTGTACCGCAAAGCAGGGTTGCGGTTAATGCGATAACAATGTTTTTTTTCATATTCATTTCTTCGCTGCAAAGTTGATACTCCCATGTTATGAGTATGTTTTGGCTATATTAAGTTTGTGTTAATTGATGCTTTTTTAAAACAGAGATGACAAAGCAACCTCTGGCATATAGTCAAAGCTTTGATAACTAACCGCAACATGGCAGTTGAATGAATAAAACGGATCCGAAAGAGTGGGGGGTTAAAGTATGGCGCGCAAGGTCAGAAACAAGGCTCCGGAAACAATGATGGTTACAGGTAAGGTTAAAATCCAGGCGATAAAAATATTTTTGATCGTTTTACCCTGTAAGTTTTTAATCCCTTTACTGGCAACCATGCTGCCTGCTACACCTGAAGATAAAACCTGGGTTGTACTTACCGGAAGTCCAAGCCAGGTCGACAAGCTGATGGTTCCAGCCGCAACCAGTTCAGAAGAAGCACCTTGCGCATAGGTGAGGTGCTGTTTTCCTATTTTTTCGCCGATGGTTTTAACAATGCGTTTCCAACCCACCATGGTACCAATTCCTAAAGAAATGGAAATAATCAGGATAACCCAATATGGCGCGTAATCGGTTAAGGACTTCAGTTTATCAACCGAATGCTTGAAAGCTTTTTTGTCTCTTGCGCTCAGGTTGATATTTTCACTTTCCAACAATTTTTTGGCAGATTTCCCCAACATGATGATGTCTTTGCGAACTATGAATTGTTCATCGTCGCGGAAGGCTAAAAAGCTGTTAGCTACCGATACTTTTGATTCCAGTTCATTGATCAGCATATCCACTTTGGCAAATTCAAAACTATCGGCGGCATTCAGTTGATTAACATCTATGCGGTTCAGGATGATGCGGGTTTCTGAAATTTTATTCCTGTAATCCGCTACATTCTGCGAATGATCAATAGCAAAATAACCGGGAACCATGGCGATCAAAATGAGCATCATCAGTCCAACTCCTTTTTGCCCATCGTTTGAACCATGCGAAAAACTTACACCGGTACAGGTTACCAGCAAAATGGCACGGATCCAGAAGGGTGGAGGTGAAGTGGTATCGGGTTCTTTAAAGATGGCTTTCTTTTTTACCACCTGACGTAAAACATACATGAGCAGGATAGCTAAACTGAATCCTACCAATGGTGAAAGCAATAACGACATTCCTATATTACTGGCTTTCGACCAGTTTACATAGCTACCGCTTTTCTCGGCAATAAACGAGAATGCCAGTCCTACACCCAGTATGGATCCAACCAGTGTATGCGAGCTGGAGCATGGAATACCCAGGTACCAGGTTCCAAGATTCCAAACGATAGCTGTTATTAATAGCGATAAAATAAGGGCAACGTTGTGGCCTATGTCCGGATCGGTTAATACTTCTGTGGGCAGCATATTGCTGATGCCCATCGCTACGGCAATTCCGCCTGCAAATACACCGATAGAATTCCATATTCCCGACCAGATTACCGCCACCCAGGGTTTGAGTGAGTTAGTATAGATAACTGTAGCCACAGCATTGGCCGTATCGTGAAAGCCGTTGATGAATTCAAATACGCACGCCAGAAGAATACAGAATATGAGGAGGGCCGTCAGGGAGGGGTCTAATCCAAACATAAAATAGGTTTAATGCAAAAGTTGTCGTTGAGACGGTAGCAAGGTAATGAAATATTGATTTATGAAAAAAAAATCAATCAAGGAGTCTTAAACAGGTTAATTTCAACTGCATTGAAAAATACTCTTAAGTATTCATTATCAAACTAATGTGAACATTTATAGGCTATAAAAAGGGTCAATGTTAAATCATTATTAAGTCAGGTAAAAGCTATTATACCGGATTTGCTAAGCCTCTTTTAATCGATTTACCGCTTATCAAAGTTTGATTACCAAATTCGCTTCAAAATGGATAGTTTCGCAACCGTTATTAATCAACAATCTATATGAAAAAATTTCTTCTCGGCCTCTTTGTCTTAAGTTCAATGTTTCAGTTTGCCGCAAAGGCAGATGAAGGCATGTGGTTACCCATGCTCCTGAAACAATACAATTACGAAAAGATGAAGCAATTGGGGCTTAAATTAACCCCTGAACAATTGTACGATGTAAATAACTCAAGTTTAAAAGACGCCATTGTTTGGTTCAATGGAGGATGTACCGGTGAAATCATTTCATCGCAGGGTTTGGTTTTAACCAATCATCATTGCGGATATGATGCGATTGCATCACTTTCAACTCCGCAAGACAATATTCTGGATAACGGATTTTGGGCCAAGTCGCTTGAACAAGAAAGAGCGAAAGCGGGAATGTGGGTGTCGATTGTACAGCGTATGGACGATGTAACGGATAAAGTTCTGGCTGAATTAAAAGGAGTGGATGAAAAAGATCGCGCTGCGAAACTGCAGACTATTTATAAAAAGCTTACAGATGAGGCAGTGAAAGGTACACATTACGAGGCATCGGTACGCGAGATGTTTAAAGGCAATGCATATTACCTGTTCATTTTCGAAAAATTTACCGATATCCGCCTTGTGGGTACTCCTCCGCAAAGCATTGGTAAATTTGGTGGCGACCCCGACAACTGGGTATGGCCCCGTCATACCGGCGATTTCAGCATGTTCCGTATTTATGCCAACAAAGACAATAAACCGGCTGCATATTCTACCGAAAATGTTCCTTACAAACCGAAACATTCACTTCCTGTTTCTATTAAAGGGGTGAAAGAAGGCGATTATGCCATGATTTACGGTTTCCCCGGAAGAACCAACCGTTACGAGTTTTCGCAAGGCATTGAACTTGCACAAAATACCATCAATCCAACCATTGTGAACCTGCGCGATATTCGCCTGAAAGCATGGAAAGAAGTGATGAATAAAAGCGAAAAAGATCGTTTGACACTATCATCTCAATATGCATCCGTTGCCAACTACTGGAAATACTTCATTGGTCAAACCGAGCAATTGAAACGATTGAAAGTAGTAGAATTTAAAAAAGAACAGGAAGAAAAATTCAAACAATGGAGTGCTTCAAAACCGGAATACAATGAAGTGCTGACGAATGTGACAAAGGCGTATGATGGATATGGAGCAGCAGCCTTACAACGAATCTATTTCTCAGAAGGAATTATGGGCATTCACCTGTTTCAGTTGGCCATCAGCCTCAACGGATATGAAACAGCAAAAGATACTGCTGCTTCCAACAAGAGTATTGCTGCAATGAAGAAAAATCTGGACCGCTTTTACGAACGTTTTTTTCCGGTTGCAGATCAAAAAATTATGCAACAAATTCTGCTGATGTATATGATAAATATTCCAAAGGATCAGCATGCTTCGGTAATGGCTACTATCCTTAAAAAAGGCAAAACTCCTGAAGCAGCCATTGAAAAATATGCAACCGAAGCTTATGCGAAAAGCATGTTTGCATCCAAAGAAAAGTTGGCAGCTTTTTTAAACAAGCCAAGTGTAAAAGTATTGCAAAAAGACCTCGTGTATCAGGCGGCTGCTTCCTTTTATAACCATTATCTCAATAACTATAAACCGAAAATTGATGCCTTTATGGCCGCCACCGGTAAAGAAGGACGCGTATACATGAAGGGTTTAATGGAAATGCAACCAAACATTACCTTTTATCCTGATGCCAACTCGTCGTTACGTTTAACATACGGAAGCGTACAATCCTATAATCCAAAAGATGCCGTGCATTACGATTTTATCACAACCCTCGACGGTGTTTTGGAAAAATACGATCCGACCGATTTTGAATTCAATGCACCCCAACGTTTGCTTGACCTCTATGCCCGGAAAAATTTCGGACGTTATAAACTGGCCGATGGCCGCATGCCGGTTGGATTTATTACCAACAACGATATCACGGGAGGAAACAGTGGTAGTCCGGTTATTAATGGAGATGGACAGTTGATTGGCCTTGCTTTTGACGGTAACTGGGAAGCCATGAGCGGCGATATTGTTTTTGATGCCAAATACAAACGCACCATCAATGTAGATATCCGTTATGTGTTGTTCCTCATCGATAAATACGGTGAAGCTTCAAACATCATCAACGAATTGAAGGTAGTAGAGTAATTCTGAACTTTTTATGCAAAAGCCCTGTACGTGTAGCGTGCAGGGCTTTTGTTGTTTAAAGAGCATTTGATTTTTACAAGTGTTCGCAAATCTTATGCTAAACAGTATGCAGCTCAATTTAGATAGGGTATGCTTCAGTATCTTAAGTAATACAGGACCAAAGTAACTTATTTAGGATTGGATTGAATTTTGAGCCGTCGAATCCGTATTTTCGCACCTCATTTTAGAACAGTCAGGACCACCATTCATGAACCATATCAGAAATTTTTGCATCATTGCCCATATTGATCACGGTAAAAGCACCCTGGCCGATCGTTTACTCGAGTACACGCAAACCATTGCCAAGCGGGATATGCAGGCCCAGTTGCTCGACGATATGGATCTGGAACGTGAACGTGGTATAACTATAAAAAGCCATGCCATCCAGATGAACTACAAACTGGACGGTAAGGACTATACCTTAAACCTGATCGACACCCCGGGCCATGTGGATTTTTCCTATGAAGTTTCGCGTTCAATTGCAGCTTGTGATGGAGCCTTACTGATTGTTGATTCTTCACAAGGTATTGAAGCTCAAACCATCTCCAACCTGTATCTGGCTATTGAACAGGGATTGGAAATTATTCCGGTTTTAAACAAAATTGATCTTCCGCATTCTATGCCGGAAGAAGTAAGCGACCAGATTGTAGACCTGATCGGTTGCAAATACGAAGATATATTACGGGCAAGCGGCAAAACCGGTGAAGGGGTACACGAAATTCTCCGCGCCATTGTAGATCGCATTCCACCCCCAAAAGGCAGCACCGATAAGCCTTTGAAAGCCATTATTTTTGATTCAGTTTTTAATTCATTCCGTGGAATTATTGCTTATTTCAGGGTTTATGACGGTGTGATTAAAAAAGGGGATAAAGTTAAATTCTTTGCAACCGGTAAAGAATACCTGGCCGATGAGGTAGGCGTATTGCGCATGGATCTGGAACCGAAAAGCGAAGTAAGAGCAGGCGATGTAGGATATATTATTTCGGGAATTAAAGAAGCACGCGAAGTAAAAGTGGGAGATACGCTGACCCATGTCGACCGCCCAACCACCGATCCGGTAAGGGGATTCGAAGATGTGAAGCCCATGGTATTTGCCGGTATTTATCCGGTAGATACGGAAGATTTCGAAGAATTGCGCGAGAGCATGTACAAGCTGCAACTCAATGATGCTTCTCTTTCTTTTGAACCGGAAACATCGGCTGCTTTGGGATTTGGTTTTCGCTGCGGATTTCTGGGTATGTTGCATATGGAAATTATTCAGGAACGCCTCGAGCGCGAATTCGGAATGACCGTAATTACCACAGTTCCCAATGTATCATTCCATTGCTTTACCAACAAAGGGGAAATGAATGTGGTGAACAATCCCAGTGATTTACCCGATCCGAATTATATCGAACATATTGAAGAACCTTTTATTTCAGCACAAATAATCACGCGCAGCGAATATGTGGGTGCCATCATGGGGCTGTGCCTGGGCAAACGTGGTATTTTGATCAATCAGGTGTATTTAACAACAGATCGCGTTGAAATGAAATTTGATATGCCATTGGCTGAGGTGGTATTCGACTTCTTTGATAAGTTGAAAACCATTTCACGCGGATATGCCTCATTCGATTATCATCCAATTGGTTACCGCGATGGAGATATGGTAAAGCTGGATATTTTGCTGAACAAAGACAATGTGGATGCCTTGTCGGCTATTATTCACCGCGATCGTGCGTATGAATGGGGTAAACGGATCTGCGAAAAACTTAAAGAACTGATTCCGCGTCACCAGTTTGAGATCCCTATTCAGGCGTCTATCGGTACTAAGGTAATAGCCCGCGAAACCATAAAAGCATTGCGCAAGGATGTTACCGCCAAGTGTTATGGTGGAGATATTTCGCGTAAGCGTAAACTGCTCGAGAAACAAAAAGAAGGAAAACGAAGGATGAAGCAGGTAGGGAATGTAGAAATTCCTCAAAGCGCATTCATGGCGGTGTTGAAACTGGATTAACATTTCCTGCAAAGACGCAGGTTAAAGCCTGTTTATCATCACCTTTTATTATCCCGGATAATAATTATTTTGCGCTCATATTATGCAACTATTAAACGGAAACGAAGTATCGAAACATGTTCGCAGCCAGATCAAGGCTGATGTCGATCAACTCAAAGCGCAAGGTAAAAAAGTACCGCATCTGGCAGCCATTCTGGTAGGAGAAGACGGTGCTAGCCGAACCTATGTGAATGCCAAAGAAAAAGACTGTCACGAGGTGGGATTCGATTCTACTGTATTGCGGTTTGAGGCCTCCATCACTGAAGAGGAGTTGCTCCATGAAGTGGAGAAGATCAATGCAAATCCGGATATAGACGGCCTGATTGTGCAATTGCCATTACCCAAACATATCAGTACTAACCGCATCACGCAGGCTATCGACTGGCGGAAAGATGTAGATGGTTTTCATCCCATGAATGTTGGATTGATGTTTAAAGGGTTACCGTGTTTTCTTCCGGCAACTCCCATGGGCGTTATTCAACTCATCGAACATTACGGAATAGAAACTTCGGGTAAAGATTGTGTAGTGCTTGGTAGAAGCGATATTGTAGGCAAGCCTATGAGTGCACTTATGTTGCAGAAGAATTGCACCGTTACTGTTTGTCATAGTAAAACAGTTAACCTCAACGCATATCTTCAAAAAGCAGACATAATTATTGCAGCCATCGGTATTCCGGAATTTGTAAAGGCTGAAATGGTGAAGGAAGGTGCAGTGGTAATTGATGTTGGCATTACCCGTACAGATGATCCGGCCGCAAAAAATGGTTTCCGGTTAAAAGGTGATGTAAAATACGACGAAGTGGCTCCGAAATGCAGCTGGATTACACCGGTACCGGGAGGAGTGGGACCTATGACAAGAGTGGGATTGTTGTTGAATACGCTGAGGGCGGTTAAGGTCAGGGTATAAGGCTTAGTGCAGATTCCTTTGAAGGGGAAGCACCCTACCAATAACGTATTAACCAATAACCATTAACTAAAAGGGAGTCGCGCATTCGGAGATGCACTGTAGTTTCCTTTGAAGGGGAAGCTCCCTACCAATAACGTATTAACCAATAACCATTAACTAAAAGGGAGTCGCACATTCGGAGATGCGCTGCGACGCTCCAAATAATTAGACTTTAGGTAATCATTATAAAAAGCCTTATCACTATAAGAATTGCCGCAACAAAGTTTAAAGCAATTCTAACACACCATTTTCCCAGGTTATTTACATTCAACCGCCAATGCCGTTGGTAAGGGGACATAATTACATAATTACATACTTACACAGCTCCACAAATTCATACTTACACCGCTCAACAAACTCCAATAACATGCAGTCATAAACCATATCACGGCATTATGTTATCTTTGTGCGGCCATTTCATAATCTAAAGGCACATGACTATTCCTGTTTCAGATATTTTAATTAGTCCGCAAGAATTTCCCGTGATGGAGCATTTTTATACCATTCAGGGAGAAGGTTTTCATGCAGGACGTGCAGCCTATTTTATTCGTCTGGGTGGTTGTGATGTTGGATGTGTGTGGTGTGATGTGAAGGAAAGTTGGGATGTAGCCTTGCACCCAATGATTTCCGTTTCAGATCTGGTAAAACACGTACGCGATGTTCATGCCCAGGTAGCGGTAATCACTGGTGGAGAACCGCTTTTACATAGGTTGGATCCATTAACCAACGCACTGCAAGCGTCAGGGGTCAAAACCCATATTGAAACTTCCGGATCATCTCCGCTTAGCGGAACATGGGATTGGATTTGTGTATCCCCAAAGAAATTTAAAGCGCCATTGAAGGAGGTGATTGCTGCAGCAGATGAATTGAAAATTGTAGTGTTTAACAAAAGTGATTTTGCATGGGCCAGTCAATGGGCAGCCTTGGTAAAACCCGGTTGCAAACTATTTCTTCAACCCGAATGGGATCAACGCGAAAAAGTGATTCCCCTGATCATAGAGTTTGTGAAGACAAACCCACAATGGGAAATCTCCTTACAGGTACATAAATACATGCAAATTCCTTAGGCTGCGCTTTGTTTGTGGCGGTCGCTGTTTGATTGCTCATTCAATTTTCTGAATTCATCAATGCGCCTGAAAATGGCAAACAAAAAGCCGATGATCATAATGATGGTACCACTCCATACCAGATTAATCCAGGGGAATTTGATGGCTTTCATGATGATGAATTCATTGGATGTATCCTTATCGGCCAACTCTACGGAGATTTGCCCGGTCTTTGGATCTACACCGGTAAACTGAATCCTCATACCGGCTTCTTCCAGTTCGGCAGGATATTGAACAATGGAATTTTTCTGAATACCAAAAATGGATTGAGCAGGAATTGTTTTTTCGAGGGTTATTAATTCGAAATCGGCACTCAGCAAAACCTTCATTTCCGACATATCAATTTCTTTGTTGTCTTTAACATTGGAAGAAACAGCTTTTAAAACCAGATAACCTTTGTTGGTTACCAGCGTATCTCCGGTTTTCATCTGATGGGTAACCGGATGAATGTATTTGGCTTCGGATTTATTTTTTGGTACCGAACTGATATAGGTAAAGATATCGTGTGAGATATAATGTTTTGTATCCGGATTGGCTACCAGTCCCATTTTCGGATTGATTTGTCCGTTGGGGTAAAGGTCAAATTCATATTCAACCGCATTGGTTTTCGGGTTGATTTTTTTGTAATGCACCTGATAATAATTATTCACCCATTCGGTTGAATCGCTCACATATTCTATTTCATATTCACCCATGCGCAAAGGCTTGCCTTTTTCTAGATAAACATGTTCAGTATTTGCTTTCTCATCAAATTCAGGATTGAGCATCTGTCCGCTTTGGTTGATGCTGATTACTTCTTTGTTGGCCGAAGAAACAAGCACACCGATTACCAAAACGCCGAAACCGATATGTGCAATGGCCGAACCTGCCGAACGAATGCGCCCTTTCAGCATAGGAAGCAGGATGGATGCATTGGCGGATAATCCGTATAAAGCGGCAAACAGTAATCCCGAATAAAACCAATTCTGCAATTCAAAAAAGAACATCAAACCAATGGTTAACAACAAGGCAATAGCTGCATGGATACCAATACGTTTTATCGCATCTGTATTTTTCTTGAATTTTAAGAGTTGCGCCACACCGGTCAGGATTGCCAGCATAATGGCAATAGGCATTTGAAATCGATTGTAGTGCGAGATGGCATCTACCGGTGGTGCAATATTCAATCCGAAGAGTTTGCTGAATACCGGAATAGAGGTGGTAAAGGCAATCTGAAAGGCAGAAATCAACAATACAAGACTTCCAATAAACATCCAGAACTCGCGCGTGTAAACTGCTTCCTCTTTTTCGGAGCGGGGAATGGTTTTGAAGAGGCTGTAAAAATTGTAACCGAGAAAACCAAATCCGAGGATAATCAATGGCCAGTTGCTCATTCCCCATTTTTCTATTGCAATCAGACCGAAAATAAACAAAATGAATGCACCTATATATGTTAATTTCAGCACTCGGGATTGCAACAAAACAAATGCCGGTAACCACACAAACAACATCATGAATACGAGTAGTTGTCCGCTCATGCCCAAATCGGTAAACGAGTGCACAGATGCGTTGCCCAATATTCCGCTACGTGTTAAAAAAGTGGCATACAATACCAGAATAAATGTTGTAAGTATCAACAAAAATCCCATGTTCAATGCATTTCCGCTGTGTTTGTAAATCAGCATTACATGCATACCGGCTATCAAAATCAACCAGGGTATAAGCGATGCATTTTCTACGGGATCCCAAGCCCAATAACCACCAAAACTTAAACTTTCATAAGCCCAGAATCCACCCATGATAATACCCGTACCCAATACCATTACACTGACCAATGCCCAGGGTAGGGCAGGTTTAAGCCAACCGGTAAAATCGCGCTTCCAAAGTGCAGCTACTGCATAGGCATAAGGAACAATGGTTGTGGCAAATCCAAAAAACAACGTAGGCGGATGAATGACCATCCAATAATTTTGAAGGAGTGGATTGAGACCGTTTCCATCTGTTATTTTACTCAGGTAATCCGGACGTTTAAAGATAGGAGCATTACCCATGGCAACGCGTAATAATTCGAATGGACTGCTTCCCAATTTGTATCCCAAAATTTTGACACCAATGAGCATGGAGGTTAATGCAATTTGAGATAGCATCACTACGGCCATCACCGGATTTGTCCATTTTCCGGCTGTACGAATCAGGATATTTCCAATGACCATCTGCCAGAAAATCCACAACAAAAAACTGCCTTCCTGCCCTTCCCAGAAACAGGAGATCATGTATTCTACCGGCAAGTCGCGCGATGAATGCTGCCAGGCATAATGGTATTCAAACATATGCTGGTGAATGATATAGAATAATATCCCTACAATACTGAGCACTGCTACAGTATGCGTATGAAATGCCCATTTAGCAATGTTCGACCAGGTTTCATCGTTGCGTTGAGTGGCAAAAAAATAGGCCAGCGTTGCCAGAATGGAAGTGCCAAAGGCCAATACCACCGCAAAATGTCCAAGGTTTCCGAATATCAGGTTTTCACCTGCAAATTGAAGTTCGTTCATGAAAGATAAATGTAATGTGCAAAGGTAAGGAAAGAATAGGAATTAACGGTGCAGGGTCAATCCTCATCCTTCTGTTGCAATTGCATCAGCAGGCTGTATGCCCCGTGTATTACAAAGTCTTTGTCCATCAGGTTTTCCAAACCCTTTTCTACCGGTGTTTGTCCGTTTTGCGAAGGTCCAATACTTACTTCGGTCATTGTAAAAGTTTTATCGGCCGATACGTAGAATACATATGTTTTCCCTTCAAAACTCACAATGGCATCATCGGGGAGAAGGTATGCCACAACAGGTGAGAGTGGAATTTCAGCATTCATATACATTCCCGGCATCAGGGTTTTGTCATAATCTTCAAAATGACAATGCACTTCAGCACTGTGATCCTGATCCAGATTTTTGCTGATGAGCAGGATGCTTGCTTCGTGCCTGGTTTCAGGTGCTGAATTATTGTATGCCCACACTTTTTGACCTACATGAAGCTTTACCAGGTCTTTTTCAAAAACCTTCATTTTTAAGTGAATATCATCAGGATTAACCAGTTCAAAAACCACATCGGAAGGATTTACATACTTTCCTATGTTTACATTGACTTTGGCAACAAAACCATCGATGGGTGAAAGTACATTAACCGAACGAGACAAGGATTGTTCAGTGAGTTTTTCAGGATTAACCGAGATGAGCAAGAGTTTTTCGGACAACGATTTCAGCATCACTTTTTGTGAATTGAAATCTGACTCTGCTTGCTGAAGTGCTTTGTCGCTGCCTGCTTTTTGTATATTTAATTCCTGTTGACGGGTCAGTTCTTTTTGCATTAGTTCCAATTTACTTTTTGCGGTCAGGTATTCCTGTTGCAATTGGATAAACTGGGGATCTTCAATCCGGGCTATAACTTCGTTTTTGTGCACATGCATACCGGCCAGTAAATGCGATTCTTTGATGTATCCTCCTAACGGGAAGCTGACTGAGACAATATTTTGCGGAGGCACTTCAATGGTTCCAAAAACGCGCAGCATCGGAGCGATTTTTTCCTGTTTGCCTTTTCCGGTTTGTACTTCGGCATTTTTTATCTGATCATCAGTAAGTGTCAGGACAAAGTTATTTTCGTCAGTCTGGTTGGCCTCTTCAGGTGCTTGTGAATTGCAGGACCATAAGGTTAAAACAAGAAAGCATATCGTAAGTAATTTCATATCAAAGGTTCATTAAATAGTGTAAGTGAATCAGGTTTTGATTATAGTTTTGCAAGGCGTCGAAGTATTGCAGATTTACAGCTGAGGCCTGATTAATGAGCATGAGCCAGTTCAGGTAATTGATCTCGCCACTACGCATTTGCGCATTGGCAGCCTGAATGAGTTCCTGCATCTGACTTTTCAATCGTTCATACCGGTTCAATATCTCCGACGATTCACGATACGTTTTCAACGCTTGTTTGTATTCCGTTTCCCAGGCCTGCATGCTCAGCTGCAATTTGTTTTTTTGAATGGAAGTTTGAATAGAAGCCGCTTGTATATGGTGTTTTTGAGAGCCATAGAAAACAGGAATAGCCAAACCTACCTGCGCCGATTGGAATCGGGTAGAAGTAGAATAGGTTATCCCATCTGCGCCATTACCGACCATAGTCATGTTGTTATACCCCACTGTTAATTCAGGTAAAAACTTGCGTCGGTTGAGTCGCAAAGTTGCTTCTGTAGCCTGCAATTCAGATTCCAGTGAACGCAAATACGGATGTTCTTTCAGGTTAAAGTTTTGAAGCGGCAACGAATCCTGTAATTTTTTCAGAGGATCACTTAAGGTAAAGCTATCGTTTGTGTTCAACAACAATTGAAGCTGCATATAGGTGTTTGCATAATCGAGCTCAGCCCTATTTGATAACAAGGCAGATTGGCTGCTTTGTATGGAAGCTGAGATAGACTCAATGCGGTTGCTTTCACCTTTGGCAACGCGCATATCGCTTAACTTTGATGCATAATTAAATAAGCTGTCGAGTGTTTGATAGGCGGACTTTTTTTCATGAAGGTACAACATCGTCAGGTAGGTACTTCTCACTTTTCGCGTCAGTTCCTTTTCCTTCAGCATCTGCTGATAATTCATGCCTTTCCAATCAGCCCTCATGACTTGTTTTTGTGCGGCGTAAATTCCCGGTAAAGCGAATGACTGAATAACCGAAAAACGATTGTCTTTATAGGCACTGTTGATCTGACCATATTCGGCTGAAAACAATGTTTTTGGTGGATCAAAGGAAGTTCCTAGCAATGATTTTTGATAGGCTGTGTTCAATACCGATCCCTGCAATTCGAGATTGTTTTTTAATGCTGTCTGAATGGCCTGATTCAGCGTAAGGGATGTTTGCGCCTGTGAGGCAAATGGGAAGAGTAGCATCAGGAGCCAAACTTTAGGAATTGCAGACAAAGCGGAGAACTTTTTTCGGTTAAAAAGAATATACAACATAGGCAAAACATAAAGAGTTAAAAATGTTGATAGCAGCAATCCGCCAATTACAACTGTTGCCAGTGGCCGCTGTACTTCGGCACCTGCACCGTTGCTCAGTGCCATGGGAAAAAATCCGAATGAAGCTACTGCAGCAGTCATGAGTACGGGTCGAAGACGAAGTGTTGTGGCTTTGATAACGGATTGGATCAGGTTTTCGTTATCTGTAACTACCATGCGTTTGAATTCAGCCACCAATACAATTCCATTCAGTACTGATACCCCAAAAAGGGCAATGAATCCGATGCCTGCACTTATGCTGAAAGGCATTCCGCGCAGTGCCAGTAAATATATTCCACCGGTCGCCGATAAGGGAATGGCCGAATAAATTAATAAACTCAGGCTTACGGATTGGAACGCGAAATACAATAAGAGGAAGATCAACAACAATACAATTGGAACTGCAATGAATAATCGTTGCTTTGCTGCATTCAGATTTTCGAATGCACCGCCAAACGTGATATAATATCCGGGCGGGAATTTAATTTGGTTTTCACTTTTTTGATTCAGTTCCTGAACAATGCTTTGTACATCCCTGTTTCGTACATTAAATCCAACAACAATTCTGCGCTTGGCATCTTCGCGCTGAATTTGATTTGGTCCATGCGTGTAGTTGATTTTAGCCAGCAGATGCAGTGGAATCTGACCTCCTCCCGGAACCGGAATCAACAGGTTGTTGATAGATCCGGCATCATTTCGCAACTCCTGATTTAAACGTACTACAAGATCAAATCTTTTTTCACCTTCGAGCACGATTCCGCTGCTTTGACCTGCAAAGGATGCATTGATTACCTTGTTCACATCAGCAATATTCACGCGATATTGAGCCAGGGCAGCCCGGTTGAATTCAATTACTACCTGTGGCATACCCAATGCCGCTTCAATATACAAATCGCGTGCACCATCAATGGTTTGTATAATTTTGCCCAGTGCATGAGCATAAGCTGATAATGTATCCAGATTTTCGCCAAAAATTTTGCAAACTACATCTTGCCGGGCTCCGGTCATTAATTCGTTGAAACGCATTTGAACTGGGTATTGAAAGCCCACCTGTAAACCGGGAATAGCAGATAGCGAGGCAGCCATTTTATCAGCCATCTCCGGAAATGTTTTCGCTGATGTCCATTCTTTCTTGTCTTTCAGAATGATCATCATATCGGCCGCTTCGATGGGCATGGGATCAGTTGGAACTTCACCGCTTCCGATTTTCGTTACTACTTTTTCAACCTCGGGATATTCTTTTTTTAATATGCGCGAAGCTTTGGAAACCATATCCACCATCGTATTCAGATTGCTTCCTGTCATGATCCGTGTTTCCACGGCAAAATCGCCTTCTTCCAGTTGTGGTATAAATTCCCCACCCATTTGACTTAAAACCAAAACAGCACCGGTAAACAAGGTAAGTGCTGATCCAAGAATAAGCTTCGGATATTGTAAAACTTTCTGCAAGCTATGAGTGAACCCTGCGCTTAATTGCGTAAAATAATGTTCTGTAATACCCGGTTTTTTGCGGTAATTCCGGTTTAACAACCAGGCGCTCATCATCGGAACATACGTTAACGAAAGCAGGAAGGCACCGGTTAATGCAAACGCAACAGTTTGCGCCATGGGTTTAAACATTTTACCTTCAATTCCCTGGAGGGTTAGAATAGGCAGGTAAACAATCAGAATGATTATTTGCCCAAAAATGGCGCTGTTCATCATTTTACCGGCCGTATCTTTTACTTCTTCGTTCATGGCTTCTTTACTGAAGGTGTATTGATTGAATGCTGATGACCGGTGTCGCAATTGATGTAATGTGGCCTCAATAATAATTACTGCACCATCTACAATCAAACCGAAATCAAGCGCACCTAAACTCATGAGGTTACCACTCACTCCAAACAGATTCATCATGATTACTGCAAACAACATAGACAGTGGTATAACGGAGGCTACCAACAGGCCGGCGCGCAAGTTTCCAAGAAACAATACGAGAATAAACACGACAATCAGTGCACCTTCCATCAGGTTTGTTTTAACCGTGGAAATGGCATGATTCACCATTTTGGTGCGATCCAGAAAGGGTTCTATTTCTACACCTTCAGGTAAAGATTTACGGATTTTTTCTATCCGTTCTTTCACGTTCCGGATTACCTTGTTGCTGTTGGCCCCCTTCAACATCATTACCACTGCGCCGGTCACTTCTCCTTCATCGTTGTAGCACATGGCACCGTATCTCGTTGCATGCCCGATACGTATATCAGCCACATCGCGCAACATAACCGGTATTCCATCATCTGCTGTGCGGATTGCTATTTGTGCCAGATCTTCCATCGTGCCGATTAATCCCTCGGTCCGGATGAATTGGAGGGTTGGTCCTTTCTCAATATAGGCGCCACCGGTATTCTGGTTATTTTCTTCAAGCGCATGCAAAATATCGGTAATGCTCAGCTGATAGGATTGCAATTTTTGCGGGTTTACACTGATCTCAACCTGTTTGAGTTTTCCTCCAAAACTGCTGACCTCAGCAACCCCATCAACTCCCAATAATTGTCGGCGAATTATCCAGTCCTGAAAAGTTCTCAGATCTGTTTCCGAATACCGATGTTCATACCCGGGTTTGGCTTTTACAACATACTGATAAATTTCGCCAAGCCCGGTAGAAACAGGTCCCATTTCCGGTATGCCTATTTCAGGAGGGATCTCGGATTGGATTTTTGCCAAACGCTCAGATACTTGCTGACGCGCCCAATAGATGTCAATTTCATCTTTGAAGGTAATGGTTACCAACGATAGTCCGAATCGCGAAAAACTTCTGATTTCCTCAGTTCCGGGAATATTGCTATTGGCCTGTTCAACAGGAAATGTAACGAGTCTTTCGATATCGGTTGCTCCAAAAGAGGGCGCAACCGTAATAATCTGTACCTGATTGCTGGTAATATCGGGTACAGCGTCGATGGGCAGTTGGGTAATCTGATAACTGCCATAACCAATAAGGCCAATAACGAAAAGCCCTATCAGCAATTTATTCCTGACGGAAAAATTGATAATTGTTTTTAACATACAAATGCTGTCTGATCAATGAAACATAACTATCCCATAATGGAATAGCGTAATATTTTTTGAATCAGCAGGATTTAGGCGGTTGCCAGATAGCAGTAGGATGACCGGATTGACGGGAAGATAGAGGAGGCATAGGGAAGTCGTTTGAACTATCCGCAAACAGATGGATTTCATGCGCCTGTGTGGGTTGCAGCAAACAAATCAGAATCGTGAGGTTGATGCAACCTTCATGCGATTTGAAAGGTAAATGATGATCATGATGGTTGCCGGTTTGTTCTTCCTGAGTGTAGTGGACTTTCAGGTATTGTATAAAGTTCAGTTGAGTGTCGTTTGACCTATGGTGCCAATAATGCTCTACCAGTACAGGAAACTTTAGCAGTTCGCTGCATTCGGTGGTTGCAATCATATGCAACGCAATCATTAGTATGGATAACCATTTTTTCAAGCAATCAAAGATAAGGGGATGTCAGAAAAATTTCAAATCGGGAAAAAGTGACGAAAATTATGTTTAAACTGAAGCCTTTGTAAAGGATCGATCATATTTTGACCAATTGTGTTAATTTTATGCAATAAACCGCATTTTTACAAACAACAACCCATGCGCTATCAAAAAAATCCTGTATTCCGGCACATTCAATTAACCCTAAGGACCGGTTTCCTGATGCTTGGTCTTTTCCTATTTAACATTGGTTATGCACAGATTCAGGCTGATACACTCAGGCTTATTTATAACAGTCTGCAGCGAAGTGATTTTAAATCAGCAGACGTCTTGCTGAGGAAATATGAGCAAGCACATCCCAATAATACAATTGCCTTGCAATTGCATGCAGAAGTTTATACTTATATGGGGGCATATAAAAAGGCCGATGCATTGTACAGTGAATTGATCATAAAAGAACCCGATAACCATAATCTGATATGCAGCTATGCTGATTTTCTGGCGATTAAAGGACAATACGCCAGATCGATGCGGATGTTGGGAGAGGTTTTGCAAAAGGCGCCGCAAAATGAGCGTGCCATTTTTTTGAGAGCAAAAATTAATTACTGGAAAGGAGAAAACAGGTTGGCCATGCGACAGTTAATGTCATCTCCAACTTCAGATCAAAAATTAAGAAAGGATGTGGCTTTGGCAAAATCACCGGTTCTGAATTACCGGATCCTGTTTGCCGACGATAATCAGCCGGTTCAAAGCCTGCAACATTTGTTTAGCCTGCAGCAAACGGTTTCTTCAAAATGGAATCCACAGTTACAGTTCAGTTTCAATCAATACGATGGGTTTCAAAAAATGCAAACCGGGGTAGCCAACACGTTTAAATTTCCGGATCTGAAACTGGATATAAAATTATCTGCAGGAATTTACAATACCTTTTTAAACGGTTCCGGTTTAATGGATCCTGTATGGGCTCTGGATGTTGGGAAATCCATGTTCCGGTATTGGAAATGGGAGGCTTATATGCGCGAGATTCCCTATTTGTACAATATGCACAGTTTAAGAGAGCATATCCTTCAACGTGAAAGTGGAGTGGCTTTAAATTTCAATCATCCAAAAGGAGTTTTGGCCAAAGCATCGTATCAGGTAAACTCCTTTACCGACGATAACGCAATAAATTGTTTTTATGCCTGGGCTTTACTTCCATTAATTCATCAACCCCGTTTCAAGTTTAGTGTTGGATACGGATACAATTACAGCGACACGCGTGAAGTACGTTTCCGTTCGCCGGATTCAACTTCTACCCTGATCAGCAACTTTAATCCCGATCAGGAAATAACCGGACGTTATTACCCCTATTTTACACCAATCCAACAAACGATTCATTCATTGTTGGCCGGTGCAGAATTAAAGATCAGTTCCAAATTATTGATCAGGCTAAATGCCAGCTACGGTATTGCCGCGAATTCGCAATTGCCGTATGTATATCTCGACAATATTAACGGTCTGGTAGATCAGCATACCGGACTTGCTTCTCATACTTTTACCCCTTACGATTTCATCGTTTCAACCGACTATAAACTAGGATCCTATCACACCCTTGGCTTAACATATGAATACGTGAAAAACAATTTTTATACCAACCAACAAGTCTCAGCTTCATTAAAGATGCAACTGACACATGAAAAATAAATCCGCGGAGACTATGTGGCAATATTCTGAAGCGGCTGATATTCGATCCAATAGTAGGTTTGTTCTGCTTGCGTTGATATTTGCAGGATTTATCATGACTATTCGTCTGGGCAACTGGTGGTTCAAAGAAGATCATATTGGATCATGGCCTTTGTTTATCTTATTATCCGTCATTCTGTGGTGGGCCATTTTACGTATGTTGATTTTATGGATATCCTACCTTAAAATAGATAAACCCGCACGTATACTGGCTCCGGAAGGACTCAAGGTAGCTATTTATACAACCAGTTCACCGGGTGAACCTTTGTCTATGTTTGAAAAAACGCTGGAAGCTTGCGCGCAAATAAGGTATCCACATACAACATACCTCCTGGATGATACGCAGGATGATCGTTTCAGGGAAGTGGCAGAGAAACATGGTGCTGTATGGATGAAATTGGTAGGAATACCGGGGGCAAAAGCAGGTAAAATTAATGCTGCGTTGGATATGACCAGCGAAGAATTTATTCTTGTTTTGGATCCGGATCATATTCCTTTTCCGAATTTTCTGGATGAAGTATTGGGATATTTTAACGATACCAAAGTTGGATTTGTTCAAGTGTCTCAATCTTATTACAACCAATACCGTTCATTTACTGCACGCGGAGCAGCCGAACAAACGTATACCTTTTATGGACCTACGCAAATGGCTATGTTCGGGCACCAAAGTGCAGTTGCTATCGGAGCCAATTGCACCTTCCGGCGAAAAGCCTTGCAAAGTATCGGAGGACATGGAATCGGGTTGTCGGAAGATTTGGTTACATCCATCCGAATGCATGCTGAAGGATGGAAATCGGTGTATACGCCAATTGTTGTGAGCCGGGGTTTGGTGCCTGAAGATTTTGGGTCCTATTGCAGGCAACAACTCAAATGGGCAAGAGGAGTTTATGAAGTACTTTTTGCCGAATTACCCCGCTTGTTCCGAAAGCTTTCATTCTGGCAAAAACTTACCTATTTTATGATTGGTACTTATTATGTCTCCGGATTATCGGCCTTGCTTTTTATGATCATCCCGTTTTTTTATTTCTGGTTCCATATAATTCCGGTAGAAATGTATTTTGTACATTTTTTACAATATTGGTTACCGGTTGCCTTGATAGGAGTAGCCATCTATATGTATGTACAGCAATGGCTATGCGATCCTGAATCAGAGAGAGGTTTGCACTGGCGGGGATCTATCTTAAAATTTGCTGCCTGGCCTGTGTTTATCATGGGTTTACTCTTTGCTCTGGTAGACCGGAAAATTCCTTATATACCTACCGCTAAAAGAGCCAAAAAAGGAATCAGTGCATTTGCACGGCCGATGATAATTCATGTAGTAACTTTTGCGTTAACTTTGACTTTATTTCTGGGCAATCGATTGTATCTGACGCCGGAAGCAGATCTTGCCTTGTCCAGTGAAGAAACGTGGGGTATGATATTCTTTGCCTGGGTGGCTTTTTGCATGTCGGTGGGAGGATTGTATGCTGCATACGAATCAAGGAATTTGTCGGTCGAAGATCCCTGGATGCATAAGGATGCAGGATTACTGAATAAAATACAAGTAACATGGAAAAAAAGAAAAAGGTAGTCTTTCGTGTATTCGCAACCCTCATTGCATTATCCGCAGGTGCGCTTCTGGTATGGGTTTTAACTTTTGCCGGAGATAAATCTGCAGGTCCATTGGAAGATGTGATGCAACAGGTAAGTGAGAATGTGACTGCCCTTGAAAACAATATTGTGCAGGAAGCAAGGGAAGAAACCCGGCAACATGCTTTGGAATGGTTTGATCCGCTTCGTAAAAATCCATCAAGGATGAGTAAGTCAAAACGCATCCTGTGGGGAGCATTCGACAACAATACAGAGAGTGGTTATGAACCCATTATTAAACTGGAAGAAGCGCTCAGTACAAAATTTCCAATTATACAGATTTATGTGGCGTGGGGAAGCAAATCATCGCAACAATTCCCATTCAATAAAGCCAAAGCCATTTACGATTTGGGTTCCATACCTTTTATTACATGGGAACCCTGGCTGAATGATTTTAAAGCATCCGATTATCCGAATATTGCACCAGATCCACAAGCAAGGGCCGTGGGTTGTTTAATGTCGATTGCCCGTGGAGATTATGACGAATACCTTGATGATTGGATAAAGCAGGTAAAGCGATTCGGTGCGCCATTATTTGTCCGATTTGGACATGAAATGAATGATCCATACCGATATCCCTGGGGGCCTCAAAATAACAAGAGTCAGGATTTTATCGATGCCTGGAAACATGTGGTGAACAAATGCCGCCAGGGCGGTGCCGGTAATATCATTTGGGTATGGTCGCCACACCCTGCATACAGCAATTACGACTGGTATTATCCGGGCGATGAATATGTTGATTGGGTAGGTGTTCCGGCGCTCAATTATGGAACAGCGGCATCATGGAGCAAATGGTGGACCTTCAATGAAATCTTCGGGAATTATTATCCGGTATTATCTGCTTTCAAAAAGCCGATCATGATTACTGAATTTGCAAGTCTTCAGGTTGGAGGTGATCGGGTAGAGTGGTATAAAGAAGCTGTGAACTCGTTTAAAAATTATCCGCGTTTAAAAGCGGTGCTGTTTTTTCATGTAGGCGATGATAATACCACCACTTACAAAGCATTGAACTGGCAAATAATCCAAGATGATGAAGTACTGCGCGTAATGCGTAGGGCTATTCGCTAATGTATCACAATTGCCAGTGGATGGGAGGCATTTGGTGTTGGGATAAATAAATATTGGTTTGTGAAAAGTGCCGGCAACCGAAAAATCCCTGATAAGCTGAGAAGGGAGAGGGGTGGGCAGCCTTTAAAACAAGGTGTTTTCGGGGATCAATATAAGACGCTTTGCTTTGCGCAAATTTGCCCCAAAGGATAAAGACCACATGATCCTTTCGATTCGATATTTCCTGTATGATTTTATCGGTAAAAATTTCCCAGCCTTTTTGTTGGTGAGATCCGGGTTCATCTTTTCGCACTGTTAGTGTTGCATTAAGCATCAATACACCCTGACGTGCCCAGGATAATAAATTCCCTGATGTTGGAATACTGCAACCGCAGTCTGTTTCCAGCTCTTTAAAGATATTTTGTAATGAAGGCGGGAAACGTATGCCTTCGTTTACGCTAAAACATAAACCATGTGCTTGTCCGATACCGTGATAAGGATCCTGACCCAAAATGACAACCCTGATCTGATCAAATGGAGTGTTGTCCAGTGCGGCAAAAATCTGCGAACCGGGAGGAAAAACGGTATGTCCTGATTCTTTTTCTTTGAGCAGAAAGACTTTCAGGTCCAAAAAATAAGGCTTGTCAAACTCCTGTTCCAAAACATTCTTCCAACCTTGCTCTAATTTTACTTGCGTCATTCCGTCTTAAATAATCTTTGTGTACTTTTGATTCAAAGACGAAATTATGAAATCAAGATTTACTTTACTCTTTTTGTTCATCTGCTCCTTTTCTTTTGCTCAAACTTCAAAAGATTATGCGGTTCTGTTAAAAGCTTCTGTTTCGGAATCACCGGCAGCAATTCTCCTGAATTGGAATCTGGATTCGACCTGCACCTCTCAGGTATTGTATCGAAAATCAAAAAGCGCGGTAAGCTGGGGTATACCTTTAACTACGCTGGGCAATAAGGTTACCGAATATCAGGATAATAATGTAACGACCGGAAGTACCTATGAATATTATGTGCGACGTGTATACGCCTCAAAAGTAGGCCATGGTTATATCTGGGCAGGAATCGGTGTACCCGAAGTTCCCAGAAAAGGCAAGATGCTTTTGCTCGTAGATAATCATTATGTGGCTCCACTCGCTTTAGAAATAGAACAACTTATTCAGGATCTGATCGCCGATGGCTGGAATGTGCAGCGAATCAATATTGATCGCAACGCCTCTGTATCTTCTGTTAAATCACAAATCGTTGCCAGTTATCAGGCAGATAAATCTTTGAAGAGCATTTACCTCCTGGGTCATATTCCTGTTCCATATTCAGGTGCGTTTACCACCAGCGGAGGAGGGTATTATCCACCCGACGGGCATCCGGATCATGGAGGAGCGTGGCCGGCAGATTTGTATTATGGTGCGCTCAATGAAGCTATCTGGACCGATAATCAGGTGAATGATGTAACCCCTTCGCGCACGCAAAACGATAATATTCCCGGCGATGGAAAATTTGATCAGGTGTATATCTATGCCGATACTGTTGCTTTTCAGATTGGCCGGGTTGATCTGGTAAACATGCCGCAATTTGCGAAAAGCGATACCACATTGATGAAGCAATATCTGGATAAAGCACATGCCTTTAAAACGGGCAATACTCCTGTGATCCGGCGCGGACTGATTGACGATAATTTTGGCGCCATGAGCGGAGAAGCATTTGCTTCATCCGGATGGAGATCATTCTCAACTATGTTTGGCGATTCGGTTTTTAGCCGCGATTACATGACCAACACCAAATTGGGAAACTATCTGTTCAGCTATGGTTGTGGAGCCGGAAGTTATACCAGTTGCAGCGGAGTTGGTACTACCACAAATTTTAACAACGACAGTATCAACACCTGTTTTACTGCCTTGTTTGGAAGTTATTTTGGCGATTGGGATGTAACTAACAGTTTGTTGCGTGCACCTTTGTGCAATAAATCAACACTAACCAATGCCTGGAGCGGACGTCCACATTGGATGTTTCACCATATGGCACTGGGTGAAAATATCGGGTACAGTGCTCGTTTAACACAAAACAATTATTCCGATTTTAACCAGGGTGGAAATAGCGGATATTTTTATAATACCGCCCCCACTTTTATTCATATTGCTTTGATGGGTGACCCAAGTTTACGTTTACATCCTTTAAAGCCTGTTCCTTCTGTTACAGCAACGATGGATTCGGATAGCATAAAAGTAAATATTTCATGGACAGCTCAACCAGATGCACAATTTTATGTTGTGTTGAGAAGCGGAGCATATAACAGTCAATACAAAATTATATCGACCCGATTAGATGCATCTACCTTATCCTTCACTGATAATTCTCCCAATACCGGCATGAATCATTATATGGTAAGAGCCGTGAAAAAAGAATTTACCCCCAGCGGTAGTTATTATAACATGTCGTTGGGTGTTAATGATTCAGCCTTTTCGAAGAACCTGACAGCAGTCAGCGAAACAATGCCGGAAATGCTGGAGGCCGAAGTTTACCCCAATCCAAATAATGGTTCTTTCTTTGTAATGCTGAACGGACAGGTAACGAATGCCGAAATAAGGTGTTACGATATTGCCGGAAAAGTATTGTATGCTGCACACACCTCACAGGAAATTACTGAAGTTAATTTGATGCAATCGCCCGGATTATATTTTGTACAGGTAATTTCGGGAGAGCGTTCAGTAGTGCGAAAAGTAATTGTGGAATGATCCTGTATGAGTGGTTTTAAATGCCAGACCTTGAACACTTCAACCAGTTATAAATCACAGGTGAATCAATTGTTACTGCTATGGACTATCACGGGTTGTTTTACTTTTTTTGTATCTCCCTGTTCAGCACAAAAGCAAAAAGCAATATACCTGAATACCATTGATTCAATGGATCACGGATACAACGAATTGGCAAATCCGGAGAACAGGAAATATTTTCCGACATCGGATTACAATACCGATAACCCAAAATTCAAGAATATTGTACGACCGGCTAAATCGATCATTGAAACACAGCTCGACACATCTTTGCTTTTTGGAACATGGACCAGCGATCCGAAAGGAGAACATGCCGATTTCGAATTAACCGAATCTTATTTCTTTGTGGTCGATTATGATGGCAATGGAGATATGCCCTATGCTTTGCAGGGCAACAAACTGCGGATCTATTACAATGACTTTATTCAGGATGGAGAGATTATTTCTGTTTCAAAAGAATTTTTAAAAGTGAAGTGGGCAGGTTTTGAGCATATCAATACTTTTACCAGATGGAATCGCTGAGTCTGCACAAATTAATTTTTTGCGTGACAGCAATTAACTTTCAAAAAATTCCGACTCTGCTTTTCGCAAAGCGTACAAACAAGATCAATACCGGAACTTCAATCAGAGGTCCGATAACCGTTGCAAAAGCTGCATTGGAATCGATGCCGAACAAAGCAATGGCAACAGCAATTCCAAGTTCGAAATTGTTGCTGGAAGCGGTAAATGCGATGGTAGTTGTTTCTTTATAATTGCCGCCGATTTTTCGGATCAGATAGAATGTACTGAAAAACATAATGACAAAAAATATTGTTAATGGAAAAGCAATTCTCAAAACTTCCAGAGGCAACTGAACAATCAATTCACCTTTCATGCTAAACATCAGAATGATGGTAAACAATAAGGCAATAAGCGTAACAGGACTAATGGCCGGAATAAATTTGCGGTTAAACCAATCGACACCTTTTGCACGTATAAGCAGGTAACGCGAAAGCATACCACCAAAGAATGGAATTCCAAGGTATATTAAAACGCTCTGCGCAATCTGTGCAATGCTGATTTGTACCTCGAATCCCGGGATGCCAATCCATTGTGGAACCCAGGTAATATAGAACCAGGCATACGTACTGTAAAATAAGATCTGCATAATGCTGTTGAATGCTACCATTCCTGCACAAAGTTCATTGTCGCCTTTGGCCAGATCGTTCCATACCAATACCATGGCAATGCAGGGTGCAATACCAATTAGCATCATACCCGACATATATTCAGGGTATGCTTTTAAGAATATCAATGACAAGAGAAACATCAGTGCAGGGCCAATGATCCAGCTTTGAAACAATCCGGCCATGAGGATGCGCGGATGTTTCAATATTTTTCCGATTTCTTCGTATTTTACTTTTGCCAGCGGAGGGTACATCATCAATATCAACCCAATGGCCAGAGGAATATTTGTAGTACCATTCTGAAAGGATTGCAGAAAATTATTGGTAGAAGGGATGAAATAACCCAACGCTACGCCCAACAACATGGCCATAAAAATCCATAAGGTTAAATAACGATCCAGAAATGCAAGTCTTTTATTCATCTTATAGGTGTGTTTCAATAAACGTTTTACAATAGGATTTGATTTCGTCGCGCACTTTTCCAAATGCTTCCATGATTTCGGCTTCAGTACCGGTTGCTTTTGCAGGATCGGTAAAGTTATGATGGAATTTTTTTGCCGAACCCGGAAATGTGGGACAGTTTTCGCTGGCATTGTCGCAAACCGTAATCACAAAATCAAAGGGGATTTGTAAATACTCCGACACGTGGTTGGATGTATGCGATGAAATATCAATTCCATCGGCTTTCATAGTTAAGATTGCACGGGGATTTACGCCATGGGTTTCAATTCCGGCACTGTATACATTTGCTTTTTCGCCAGCAAAATGCCGCAGGTAACCTTCAGCTAATTGACTACGACAACTATTTCCGGTGCATAAGACCAGGATATTTTTTTTAATCATAAAAAGGCATTATTAACAACAACCACCACCCGGTGTACAGCATGCATCCGATTTTGTTTCGCCAAGATCGGCCATATTTACTTTCATTTTTGAGTCAGGTATACCGCAATGATCGGAAGCCAGGCAATCGGTGAATTTAGATAATAACTGAAAACCATCAGTATTTCCTTCCAGTGCATATCGTCCGATGGTTTCACTCTGATATTCCAATTCAACTTCCATTTCAGGATGAATCCCGAAGTGCTTTTCAAAGGTGTTCAGAATTTTCACAATTTTACCGGATGTGAGGCGATGATCGGTATCGTTGGCCACCCAAATCTGGAGTGTAATTGTTTTTTCTTCGCGAAGAGTTCCTCCGCAATCGATAAAATGCTTGTTCACGAGTGCAGCTTCTGTTATATGGTAATGTAAAGGTACATTCGTTTGATCAGGCAGCATGAATACTGGATTCTCCAGTTGTTGTAAATGTTGTTTGAATTGTGTCAGGTTCATAAAATATATTATTAGCAGCAATTGGTCTGAATAAGGGACAATTTTTCATTGAGTGATGCAAGGTAGTTTTGAAAAGCATGCAATGCCTTTTGATCGATGCAATAACAAATGGCATTGCCTTCTATGGATCCTTTGATCCAGCCGGCATTTTTAAGTTCTTTCAGGTGTTGCGAAATGGTAGGTTGTGCCAAAGGCAATTCATTTACCAGATCGTTGCAAATGCAGGAAGGTGATTTCAACAAATGTTCCAGAATAGCCATACGGGCCGGATGGCCGAGAGCTTTGGCCATATTGGAAAGCTTGATTTGTTTGGCCGTAAAATGTGCTGTTTTGGTAACTCCCATCGTATTTCTATATTGCAATATTACGATATAGTATAGTAAACACAAATTTATTTTCTGATTTTTTGATTTTCGAACCTATGATTCTTTTTTCGCCGACCTCATCAGAAAGAATCGAAAGCCTAAGGCCACTATTCCAAAAAGGGTTGAGAGAATTATAGTATAAATCAGAAATACCAGCCAGCCTCCGGGTTCAAGCATCCAGGCAAAAGAATAAAGTCCTTCATCTACAAAAAATAATAGCGCTGTGAGAAGCATGGAACAGCTAACAATATAGGCTACAATAGTTTCGGATTTGATTTGCATATGCGCAATGATTAAGATACCACTTTGGGAATTCAGTTAGTTAAACGAAAATCGGTGAAAGTCTGGTATGGGATTAAAAAGCAGGTCGAAAATATTCCGGTGCGATTAAATCCTGTAAAAGCCTTTAGAAGTGGAATTGCCTGTAGTTAGTGTACTATTTTATTCGCACAATACGAACTGGCGTAGGCATCAGGCTTGGCTTTAAATACAAATCCCATGCTCAGAATATAGCCCATCGCCTCGTGCAAGGCACTGTTTGATTTAAACTGAGGATTTGTATTGATATCGGCATGCACTTCGAGATCGACATCGTGTTTATCGAGCAATTCACAAAGTTGATAAGCAATATCAATACTCTTGGCAACTTCCTGCAACATGCGTTCTTTGATGCCAAACCTGTATTTTGTTTTTTCGCTGCTGATCAGCATAAATCCACCGTGTTTCTGACGCACAAAAACAATTACGGTGGCAAATTCTGTTACATCACTGCTTACCTGCGAATCGGTGCCGATACAAACCTTGAGTTTGTTGCCCGCCGCGCGTTCGCGTAAAATCAAACGTTCCACTTCATCAATGATGGAAGTAGAAATCCATTCTCCGTTGAACCGGCGCCAACGCATGGGAGCTGCCTGAAAAGAATGCACCTTGTAGGTCATGTTTTAAATAAACTTTCGTTGTGTGAAAGCTTGACTAACACAATAATAACAAATATAAACGAGATAAATACGATAATTACCAGGCATTTACCGGCTCTCAAAATATTGAAGACGTACTACCGGGGATAATTCTTTTCAACTCTGAAGCGGCTTTCACAGTCTTTTATGGCCTTGATCAGGGTATAATCATCAGATTCAATTATAAATGGGCGGGGCAATTTGCAGAACAAAATAAAATCATCAAGTTTATTTTCCGGCAAACCGGTAATATGTTGAATTATGGTTTTGTTGTAACGGACATCTGCCTGTTGTACTTCGCGGTAATACTTTACAAATTCTTCGAACCGCACCATGTCTTTTCCTTCTTTCGAAAATTGGTAATACAATTCCGTAATAAATCCGGTATAGCCCATTCCGGCATCTGATCCTTCACGCCCCCTCGGTCTGTTCAGGATACGCCTGTTATTGTTCATCAACGAATCGGTTTTCAATACCTGAGCCACCACACGTGCTATTGAATCACGTTTGCGATTCGAATACACAATGGTTACATCCTTTAACCGGTATGATCCGGCATGCATCAATAATAGAACAGTATCGGCATCGGTGCTTAACAGATCATTGCCACTCAGAATAAACGGATCGAACCCAATTGAAGTGAAAACAAAAGAATCGGACGTCGAAACAGGGATTCGAAAAATACCTTGTCGGTTGCTAAGGTATTTTTTCAAGGTAATTACGTTACGAATACCAGCCAGGGGAACCGGTTGAGCATTTTCATCGCTGATGATTAATCCGATGACGATTCGCTGTTGCGCCTGTGCCGGGTACAAGTTTGCGAATAACAAAAGTAAAAATATAACGCTTGTACTGAAGAGTTTCATTTGAAATACTAAACGAAAACGAAGCTAAACTATTTTGGGGAATGGTTAATAGTTAATGCGTTATTGGTTATTCGTTATTGGTTGTTGATTGTTGGGGCATCACATGTGATGCCCGTTTTTGTTTATTTATTTTCCCAAAATGTCTCGATCAATATGATGTTGCGATAGATTGAATGTATCAGGAGCGTGAAGAATCGAAATAAAGAAGAGAGGCGATGGATCGCGTTTTAAGAAGAGAGGCGATGGATCGCGTTTTAAGAAGAGACGCGATGAATCGCGTCTGTACGGGCATTTCATAATTTGGCTTTATCTTTGACGAGATGCAAGCATATAAAAAATTAGTATTAAAGTCGGGGAGGGAAAGATCTCTGGTAAACCGTCATCCCTGGGTTTTTTCGGGAGCGGTAAAAGAATTGCCAGAGGCTGAAAACGGAGAAATTATACAGGTTACTACCAATCACGGAGAATTACTTGGTTATGGATTTTTTGCACCCGGAAGTCAGATTACCTGCAGGGTATTTGAATTTACCGCAGCAGAAATAGCCATCAACTGCCAATTCTGGATTGATAAAATGCTAAGGGCATATGCACTTCGGCAATTGTTTATTCAACCAGAACAAACCAATATATTTCGTCTGTTGCATGCCGAAGGTGATTTTTTTCCGGGAGTAATTGTAGATGTTTACGCTGATGTTGCAGTGGTACAATTGCTGATTAGGGGCACAGAACGCATTAAAGAAACTATTGTAAAAGGTTTGAATGAATGTGGAATACCATATGTGTATCTGAAGACAAAATCCAGTTCACAATTACTCGAAGCCGTTGAGGCATCAGGGTGGGTTGGAGAAAGAAAAGAGATGCCGGTAATTGCCAAAGAAAACGGAATACGATTTCGCATTGATGTGGAGACCGGTCAGAAAACAGGATTCTTCATTGATCAGCGCGTTAATCGCGAAACACTCGGAGCATTTGCCAGGGGGAAGCGTGTATTAAATACCTTCAGTTATTCGGGTGGATTCAGTATGTATGCCCTTGAACAAGGTGCTACCCTGGTGCATTCAGTCGACAGTTCTAAAGAAGCCATTGCTCTGTGCAATCAGCAGGTAACCGAAAATGGATACGATGCCGGCAAACACGAAGGATTTGCAGAAGATGTATTTGAATTTATGCGAAAGTCGGAAACTGATTACGATATCATAGTTCTTGATCCGCCTGCTTTTGCGAAAAATGCCAAAGCGGTACCCAATGCGACACGCGGCTATAAAAATCTGAATCTTGTTGCGTTTAAGAAAATAAAACCGGGCGGTTTGATTTTTACCTTTTCCTGTTCTCAGCATATCGACAAAGATTTATTCCGCAAAATTGTTTTTGGAGCGGCAGCAGATGCCGGACGTAATGTGCGAATACTACGGCAGTTGACTCAACCCGAAGATCATCCTATCAATATTTACCATCCCGAGGGAGAATACCTGAAAGGTTTATTATTGCACGTGGAATAATATGCGTTTAAAATGTGTTTATATATTGCTTTTTCTTGGACTGGGTTGTACAACCTTGCAGGCTCAGCAATCGGATAAGCGAAGGCTTAGTAAGCAGGAAATTCAGTTCCTTACGCATAAAATGGATTCAGTGAAAAATAATCTGAATCGCATGATCAGGTATGAACGGGAATTGATGCAGCGGAATTATTACCTGAACGAAAAAACAGCATTAGTGGATGAGCTGATTGCAACAGTGCAGTACCTGCAACGATCGGTAGACGTAATAATCATTGGCAAAAATGATGTTCGTAAGATTTTCGGACATTCACGTGCAACCTTGAAAGACAGATTGGTTTATGAAATTGAAACCTACCGATCTAATTGTCCTTTTCTGGAGCTCACATTTTTTATGAAACAGGATTTGGTATTCAAAGTGGAATATAGAATTACAGAATGCCAGAAATGGAAATAAACCTATTAACATTTTGCAAACCCCTGTTAAGTAAAGAGTGATAGTTTTTTTATTTAGATCGGATTGCATCTATCGGATTTAAGCGTGATGCGGTAAAGGCAGGAATAAAACCCGAAACGATTCCAATGATTACTGAAACCATTACACCTGTAAACATATTGTACCAGCTTAAATGGATGGCAAAATCCAACAGGTTCGTAGCCATATAGGCCAAACCCGCAACCATCAACAATCCAATGATGCCTCCCCCGATGCATAGCAATACCGACTCGAATAAAAATTCTGTAAGAATGAAATAATTCTTTGCACCTAAAGCCTTTTGAATCCCAATCTGATTGGTTCGCTCTTTTACCGATACAAACATGATATTGGCTATGCCAAATCCACCTACAATCATCGCAAATCCACCAATGATCCAACCGGCAAAGGTGACCACACTAAACAACTGCTTGATGGGTTCTGCAATGAGCGTAATTTTATTTAACGCAAAATTCTCCTCTTGTCCCGGCCTCAGTCGTCGTTTAGCCCGCATGATGCCTCTGAGTTCTTCCTCTACCTGATCTACAGTGGCTGTAGGTTTGGCTTTCACCTGAATTTGGGCATTCATGCGCTGAGAATGCAGGCGAATATAGCCTCCCACTGATTTTACAGGTACAATAACCTGATTGTCCATGCTGGGTCCCAGCAAACTCTCGCCTTCTTTTTTCAGAATACCTACAACTTTGTACTTTCTACCCCGGATCGTTAATGAACGCTCAATCGGGTTGATGTCGGGAAACAATGATCCGGCGACGGCTTCCCCTAAAACGCAAACCTCATTGCCATGGTTCGACTCAGCTTCCGTAAAATACCGACCATGAGAGAAGTCGAGGGTTTTGATCATGAAATAATCATGTGATACAGCCTGAACCGACACCCGTTCTGCCGAGTTGCTTTCGTATTTCAGAGTAGTATTTCCAAGGGTAACAATCATGGCACTCGCTTCGGCCAGCGTTGAGTTTTCCTGAATGCGTTTTAGTTCATCGAGTTTAGGACTGGGGCGATTCATGTATTTCCACCATTGATAGTCATCGGTAAATAACCAGGGCCATTTATCTACAAAAACTACGTCTTTACCCAACGATTCTACACTATTCTGCACATTGCGTTCGAGCGAATCAACCAGGGTTAAAACCATGATGATACAAAATATTCCGATGGTAATGCCCAGTGTCGAGAGTGTTGCCCTTACTTTATTTTGCACCAATGCCCTGAAAGCGAAAAAAACACTTTCGTTCAGTTGGTTGATTTGTATTCTTAGCGTATTCAGCATGTGTTACAGGGCAAAGATATTGATTTGAAGCAATTGATGGCAGGGTGTTTAAATGCGGTCAAATACAGCGAATATGTTTTCCTTTTGTTTATTTTGCGTGTTCATGAAAAAAGAAACAGTTGTAAGCGGAATCAGGCCAACAGGTAATTTGCACCTCGGAAATTACGAGGGTGCAGTTCGCAATTTTGTGAAGATGCAATACGAGCATTCGTGCTATTTTTTTATAGCAGATTACCATTCCTTAACCACTCACCCTAATCCCAAAGATCTCCATCAAAGTGTACATACGGTGCTGGCTGAATATCTGGCATGCGGAATTGATCCCGAGGCATGTGCCATTTATATTCAGAGTGATCTGCCCGAAATACCTGAATTGTATATGTTACTCAATATGCATGCCTATCTGGGAGAATTGGAAAGGGTGGCTTCGTTCAAAGAAAAAGCCCGCACACAACCCAATAATATCAATGCAGGTTTATTGACTTACCCGGTTTTAATGGCGGCTGATATTATTTTGCACAAGGCCACTAAAGTACCGGTTGGAAAAGATCAGGAGCAGCATCTGGAAATGGCGCGTACCTTTGGAAACCGGTTTAACCGCATCTATAATGTAGAGATCTTTCCCGAGCCTTATGCATTCAATTTCGGTACCGAGCTGGTTAAGATTCCGGGATTACAGGGTGGAGGAAAGATGAGTAAGAGCGATGGTGATAATAATGTGATCAACCTATCGGATCCTGCAGATACCATTCGTAAAAAGATAAGCCGCGCTGTTACGGATACAGGCCCAACCCAACCTGATTCACCCGTAAGTCCTGCCGTTCAAAATCTCTTCGATCTGATGAAACGGGTATCGACTCTCGACACGCTCGTACATTTTGAGGAGGCCTACAAAAATTGCAGCATACGCTATGGTGATTTAAAGAAGCAATTGGGCGAGGATCTGGTAAATTACCTTTCACCGGTCAGGGAAAAAATAGATGCCATGCAACAGGATGATGCCTATCTGGCAAAGGTAGCTAAAACAGGTGCAGAGAAAGCCCGCGAAAGTGCTACGGTAACTTTGCGTGAAGTGCGTGAAGCCATTGGGGTTCGCAAATTTTATTGAGCAGGTTGATTCTTACTTGCCGCAATAAAACTTCTCAATAATTGCTAAACTTTTGTATCAGGGATCTAATCTGTTTTTCAATTCAGCATATTAATAGTTATGATGTTTTTGGAGGCAGAAATACTTCTGCCAGCATGCATCTTACACTTCCACCACCATGCGACTCAATTGTGGGTATAGGCGAATGAATGATCCGGCCGTATTTTTCGAGACGCGTGATTTGTTCCGGCAATAAAGCTTCATAAGCTGCGCTGCTCATAACGATATATTTTTCTCCTTCGGTATTGTGCACTTCGAGCATATTTCCTGCAAAATGATTCATCTGATCAATGCTTATAGGAATAATTTCTTTAGAAGTAGATTGAACAATGCGGTGTTTTTGCTCTTCATCCGGGATGCAATCCAGGCAGATGACCATGAATTTTTCACCCAGACACAGGATAACATTGGTATGGTAGATGGGCTGATGATTTTCATCGAAGGCATTAAACGCCATCAGTTCATAACCCAGTTTGTTGCAAAATTGCTGCAATAAAGTTTTATGAGTACGCGGAGAAATGCAGGCATAGCACAGATGAGTATCCCGGTCGAGTACCATACTGCCTGTTCCTTCCAGGAATTGTTGTTCTTTCTCACTACCGGTAAAATCGAGAATATCATACATCACAAATCGTTCGGCCAGGGTCTGCAGTATATCTGCGCGGCGCTCCAGACGACGGTTTACGGCATGCATCGGATACACAACAACCAAACCTTCTTCATGCGTTGAGATCCAGTTATTGGGAAAAATGGAATCCGGTGTATGCGGTTCAATGGTATCATCAACGGTAAGCACCTGCATCCCATGATCCCGAAGCAATTTTACCAGGGCATTGAATTCGCGCAGCGCCCGTTCCTGTGCATCAGGTCTTCTGGATTCACTGTGCTGAAATGCATTGGTGGAGGCAGTTTCATCGTTGTATTGAAATCCTACGGGCCTGATCATCAAAAGGGTGGATGCTGTCTGGCTCATGTGTTGTGTTTATTTAGCCATTCAAATCAAAAGAAAATCGGTGTGCATGCCTTTTGATAGTTTCAACATTTTAAGCACAGTTGGTTAATTTCTTTAGATTTGCAGCGGACCATGCAGCCTTTTTATGCGCGATAAGCGATTCAAGTTAGTTACCGTTGAGAGTGATTTTGGAGCCGGAAAACGTGGTGCCGCAATGGGCCCGCAAGCCCTGATCGAAGAATTAAAACAAGCACAATTTGATGCCTTTGATGTATACAACTATGTACGTCTGGCACCAAGGGAAGAGGAACCCAGCATGGAAACCCCATATGGCCGGAACATCGAAAACATCACCAGCTTTCAGTTTAAAATTTGTCAGAATATTTCTGAAATCATTCAAATTGGTAAAGTACCCTTTATCTTATCCGGCGACCACAGCAGTGCCAATGCACTGGTATCCGGAATCAAAGATTTTTATGCCAACAGCAGAATTGGGGTTATTTGGGTAGATGCCCATGCCGATTTGCACAGTCCGTACACCACACCATCTGGTAATATTCACGGGATGCCCATTGCTGCATTGATGGGCGATGATCACCGCGAAATCGGACACAATCAACCCCGGGAGGTTACGCGGAAATTATGGGAAGATTTGAAGCGTCTCGGACGCAGAAGAATTACTCCGAAAATTCAGTCAGACGATCTTGTTTTTATTGCATTACGCAGTACCGAACCTGAAGAAGAGTATATCATTACAAAAGAACAAGTGAAGGCATTTCGACCGGATGATATTCGTAAACACGGGATTGCCAAAATTGCTGATATGACCTTAAAGTATCTGTCGAACTGCGATTATATTTTTGTTTCATTTGATGTAGACAGTCTGGATTCGTCTGTTTCAACCGGAACCGGTACACCTGTATCCGATGGGCTTTCAGTTGATGAGGCACAACTCTTACTGACTAAATTGATTTCCCAAAGAAACCTGATCGGTTTTGAAATTACAGAGATCAATCCCATGCTGGATGAAATTAATCCGATGCACAAAATTATTTGTCAGCTGGTCCGTCAGATTTTTAAAGAAACAGATATTGGGCGGATACACGAATAGCAGAAACCCTCGTTGACTGCGGACTAACCGATAGCTAATGAACGTAATCGGGTTTCCAGTTCTTTATTTACCGGTGCTAATGGCAAGCGTACGGTTGTACCGCATAATCCCAACTCATTCAACAATATTTTTACTCCACCCGGACTTCCATCCTGAAAAATGGATTTCATGGCTTCATAACGGCTATAATGAAGCATACGGGCTGTTTCATAATCACCCTGCAAACCGGCACGTACCATATTGGAGAAATCTTTCGGGATAGCATTTGCAACCACCGAAATCACTCCAATCATACCTATGGATAAAAGCGGAAGGGTGAGGTTATCGTCTCCTGAAATTACTGCAAAACCAGCAGGCTTTTCTTTCAGAATATCCATGATTTGCTCAAAGTTTCCGGATGCTTCCTTGGTACCGAGAAAATTACCTGATGCATTGGCCAATCGCAGTGTGGTCGCAGCCGAAATAGACGAACCTGTTCTTCCCGGAACATTATAGATCAGTACCGGTTTTGGGGCGGCATGAGCTATGGCCATATAATGCTGGTAAATACCTTCCTGATTGGGTTTATTGTAATACGGACTCACTGAAAGGATGGCATCGTATCCTGAGAAATTGAAGGATTGAATGGTTTCGACCACTTCTGCAGTATAATTTCCTCCAATACCGGCAATACAAGGAACACGGCCGTTTACATGTTTGACGATAAAGTCGTATACCTGTTTTTTCTCTGCTTTGGTCAGAGTTGGTGTTTCGCCTGTAGTACCTAAGGCTACCACATACTCCACACCACCATGAATAACATGGTCTATAATATTTCCTAATGCAGTAAAATCAATGCTGTAATCCGTATTAAACGGGGTGACCAGCGCAACTCCGGTTCCTTTCATGGCGAACATTATTTAATGGTCCGCAAATAAAAGTCAATTTGCTTAATTAAAAAACGGATGTCGTTGTTATTGCCAGTATCGATCATGGCATCCATATATTCCGTTCCATCGGGCATATTTGGTCCAACACGGTATTTAGCCCGTGCATATGCCGAAAGTGCCAGCATGGGGAGTATGGGTGTTACGTACAAATTTAAGAGCAGGTCGAATTCCATTTCCAGAAAGCGGCCGATTTTCGATTTGTCGGGCAAATTAAAAGGTGTTAATTTTTCCTTTGAATAATATTCGCTCTGCAGGGTAAACTTTTTATTTCCCGGTAAAGTTTTCAGGTCTACATACCCCAACAGAAAAACCTTTTTACCCTGACTGCGCAATTCAACGGCATACTTGTGAATCAATGCTTCATTCTCGAGCAGCAAACCGTCGTAAAGAATACCAATTTCCTTAGCGTCTTGCAGTGAAGTATAGGCACGTTGCAACGGATGTGAACGTGTGAATTGATGCAATATGCGTGTACCAATTATGTTGCGAAGTTGATTGATCAGCGACATGTGGGTAGATGCGAAAGTAATGAATCACGTGCCAAAGTAAAATGAATCATCGACTTTGGTGAATACAACGCTATGCCTGATTTCAAAAATTGCGGCGTTGTTTCTTCCAGGCTGAAGTTTCTCCTGATGGTTGTTGTATTGATGCAGGTGTTTGTTTTTTATGAAACAAAGATGCGGCTATGGCCAACGTTTCCGGAGATTCAGGATTGGATGTATGAAGTAGCTGCGGGGTAAAGTATTTTTGGATAAATCCTGTATCAAAATTTCCTGCAATAAAAGCAGGATGTTCCATCACAAATTTCCCAAACGACAATGTAGTTTCAATTCCACTAATGCGATAATCGGCAATGGCGCGAATCATACGCAACCGCGCCTCTTCACGCGTTTTGCCAAAAGTGATCAGTTTTGCAATCATGGGATCATACTGAATGGGTATGCTCATACCTTCTTCAAAACTATCGTCTACACGAACCCCAAATCCCTGCGGTGTTTGATAAGTGAGCAAGGTGCCTATATCAGGAAGAAAATTATTCGCGGGATCTTCCGCACAAACCCGCAATTCAAATGCATGTCCGTGAATATGCAGGTCATCTTGCGTATATCCGAGGGTTTCACCATTAGCAATCCGTATTTGTTCTTTCACCAGATCGAGTCCTACAATTTGTTCGGTTACCGGATGCTCAACCTGCAAACGGGTATTCATTTCCAGAAAATAAAAATTCAGGTTTTCATCCACCAGAAATTCAACCGTTCCGGCTCCGGTATAATTGGCGGCCCGGGCAACATTCACAGCAGCTTCACCCATTTTTTTGCGAATGGCAGGAGTCAGAACCGAAGAAGGTGCCTCTTCCACCAATTTCTGGTGCCGGCGTTGAATCGAGCACTCTCGTTCAAACAAATAAACAATATTGCCATGCTGATCGCCTAAAATCTGTATTTCAATATGACGGGGAGCAGCAACATATTTTTCTATAAAAACTGCACCATCTCCAAATGCAGAAATAGCTTCGCCTTGAGCCATTTTAATTTGTTCCTCAAATTCCGATTCCGCATTTACAACGCGCATACCTTTACCTCCACCACCGGCTGAAGCTTTAATCAAGACCGGATATCCGATGCCGGTTGCAATCTTTTTGGCTTCCGCTATATCCGAAATGGCCTCTTTAGTACCCGGAACCAGTGGTACATTAAATTGTTCAACAGCCTGCTTGGCACCTAATTTACTACCCATGATGCGCATGGCTTCAGGCTCAGGACCAATAAAAATAATTCCGGAAGCTTTTACTTTGGCTGCGAATTCGGCGTTTTCACTTAAGAAACCGTAACCCGGATGTATGCCATCAACGCCTGTTTCAAGAGCTACCTCCAGTATTTTATCCATAAGCAGATAAGATTGCGAGGAGGGGGGAGGTCCAATACATACAGCTTCATCGGCGTAGCGAACGTGCAATGCGTTTCGATCAGCTTCACTAAACACAGCCACGGTTTTTATACCCATTTCTTTAGCTGTACGCATCACGCGTATAGCAATTTCGCCGCGATTGGCTACTAATATTTTCTTCATGAGGTTCGAGCAATTCTATGGGCGAATATAGAATTTTGAATGGAGATAGAAATTCTTGTTCTATGAGGGTTATCAGGCAGGATCAAGCCGCCGATCAATACATCTTGAACACCTTTGGATTACGGCCAAATACCAGGTTTATTCCAAAACTGAAATAGAGATTACGTGCCCGGGTTGGTTTAATAAAGGTCATCAGGTTATCGCAGAAAAAGAAGAATTGAACCGGACCTAAGCGGGAACTGGTTCCTGCTCCGAAATCATTTCCGCCAAATGTTTTAACGGAATAATTTCCGGTAATCTGCCAGTTTCTTCCCAACCGGCGCATATAACTACCGGTGTAAGCACTGTAAAAAGTTCCTCCGACGGATTGTCCCTGAAACAGGAATCCTACGCGATCCTTGGTGGTAAAGTCATAGTCAAGTCCTAAATAATATTTAGTAGGAATAGGAGTTACATAATTGTCGCGGGTAACATAGGCTTTCCCCAATTTCGATGCCATGCTGTCTATCAATATATCGCGGGCATTGTCTTTATTGTTTACCTCATCCAGGGTTAAACCATTGAATTCCACTTTTGAATCGTCGATTTTGTAGTTGTACGTATTGCTTTTCCAATTAATGGAAGAACCTATATCTACCACTGATAAATAGCCACTAAAATTGGTATTGAACTGATACCCGATTCCTATATCAAATCCATAACCACGATTGGGTAATTCAGGTAATTTACGTACCACATTTTTGAATTCCTTATCATCATCGGTTACCGGTTTTCCATCTACTGAATCCTGTGCGATCACCAATGGTAAACCACCTGTACGAATATTACCACTCATAGTTAAGGTCACCGGAAAGGGAATTACGCTGGATGTATTGAGATTCATACGAATGCGTTCGGTTTGCAAATTGGCTATACCGGCCAGCACCTTAAACCGGGCGCCAATGCTTAAGCGGCGAAACTCCTTGCTGAGTCCAATTCCGGTTTCATTGTAAACATTCAGATTCAAATTAAACAGATCGTAGTTCTGTGTTTTGCCGATGAAATAATTATTTCCCTGAGAAAGGAACCCAATAAATTCTTTGGAAACATTGAATACGTTTTGATTGGCTTTGATAGAATTGTTTATGCTTATATACCAACCTTTTATCGGAAAGCGTATAAAGAACAAATCAAAATTTACAGGAATATTGAATCCAACAGCACCATCCATGTCATCGTACAGGGTATTCATATTTAAAAAGCCCTCATCCATGTTCGAAGCAATGGTATGCAGATCAATTCCGGTCAGATTGAAACGAAGCCCAAGGTTGTTGAGTACAGGTAGTCCGACTGTAAGTTTATATTCCGGCGCAAATGCAGGATTAATATAAGAAGCCCTGTATAATCCCCTCAGGGAAGGAAGTGTGGTGTGCAATTGCTGGGCATTGGCCTTCAACAACAGAAAACTAAATAGGATACAAAGTAATTTTTTCATCTACCGGACTAGAATTTTGGTTTAATCTTACCATTAATAGACATCCCGATCTTGAGCTGTATCGTTTGGTTGTTGTATATCTTTACATAATGCTGACTACCGCCCGCATCCCTGGATGTTTCAAAAGATAAGCGCATTACCAGCAAGTCTGTTTTAGCGACGTCTCGCAAGAACTTTATTTTGTTTCTTTCAAGAGTTCCAACACTTGATACAGTAGGAGCATCTATCACAGTTCCGGAAGCATCAATGGTAGATTTGGTTACTGTGAGACCATTGGCAAATAAACTGTCAACAATATCAAAGGAATCGATGGGTTGGCCAGGCCTTGATTTTGCAAAGAAGAACTGCATTTTGGTATTCAACGGGAAATTATTGGTTGCTGCAGTATACATGCTGATATCGTTAATTATGGCATCAACACTTTCTCCGGAATCAGCCGGTAATTCAAATTTATTCGGGAAGTCCATTTTGAAATTTCCGACCTGAATATTGAGGGGCATTTCCATGCCTACATCAATTTTGAGCGAACTGGTGTCGAACATAAAATTGTCAACTTCAACTCCGTTATAATTGGTAAACAGTTCAATATTATATTTTATGGCCTGAGGTGCGTTCTGAAGCGAATTATTAATCAACTCGTCGATATTGGAGTTATTCCGGTCAATTACATAATCGCCTATGGCATAATCACCTATAGCAACCGGAGCAGGTAATGAGAAGGTATCTCGGAACAAATCGATGGTAATCGGGAATTCAGTACCATCTGTATTGATCAGTGAAATATTGAAAATTTTGATGGTAACCGGTGTTCCATACCCATTTGCTATATTGATTCGTAAACGCGGGTCGCTTAGTTTTACCGACACGTCGAGTTGGCCCTCAAACATATCGATGGGCTTTACTTCATTCAGTTTAACAATGGAAATTCTCCCCACATAACCGTTTATTCCCCTGTATTCATCAATGATCATGGAATTGGAAATGATCAGTTTGTCATTGGCTTTTACAGGAGGATTTCCATCAATCTTGGTAATATTCAACTGTACCAAAAATGGTAACACATTGTAACTGATTCCATTATCTGTTAAATCGATCACACAGTCATCAAGACTGATCACGGCAGTTTTAACAATAGGTGCAACGCCTTCGTATAACAGATCGATGGTTTCCTGCAGTGGTACACCATTCCGGGTAATGGTTGGATAAACCAGAGTTAATTGAGTATGATGAAGAATGTCGCAGGTAATAGGAAATTCCAGAGCACCTTTCTTAATATAGATCTGTTTCAGTTTTTCTCCACCGGGTGTTGGAACTACCGCTATATTGTTAATAGCATAACTAAACGATCCAATGGTGTTGAAAACTGCAGCACTGGCTGCATCGATGGTCAATTCATTCGTACTCCCGACAGGATCTATTTTCATCAATTGCCGGTTAGTAATAGAGTCTTTATTACTGTAAATGAAAGTAAAGGATTCGTCGGATTCCAGTTTGATAAATGCGCTGTTGGAGAATGACTCGTAAATACTTTTCATTCCGATTTCGGCATTGAGAATAGGGATGGTATAACCCACATTGGATTGAATACCTTGTATATTCGAAATCGTATTCACATCATCAACCAGTTCCTTAACACAGGAGCTTAGCGAAAGAGCTGAAAATGCAAGAATAATGCGCAGGGAATGCAAGTTAAAAGTTCTCATTTACCAGGGGCTTTTGTACGAAAATAACCTTTTTTTGATTATTTCAATCTATAAGTTCGCAGGTAATTTTTACCATCCCCTGTAATTAAATACCGGACGCCATCACCATATAAATTATGTACATGGAATCGTGTATTTCCCTGAAGCGGAAAGTCGCTGTGCAATTGGCTATTCAGATCAAATAAATACAATTGATTGGTTTGAGTTCGGGTTTGACCGGCAATCAGTTTTCCGTCTTCGGTGAATTGTAAAAAAAACAAAACCGGTAAACTATCCTTTACAGAGTATGTGCCAATAATTTGACCTTTTGAGTTCATCAGGGTTATACCCAGGCTATCTGTATCCATGAAATAATAATCTTTCTCGGGTACATACCAGAAAGCATCCAACTTTGAAAATTTTCGGTTATTTACAACTTCGGGTTGAGAAATGCCACCCCCTGATTGCAATGTATATTTTACCAACTGTTGTAAGCTGTCTAAAAGGTAAAGGGATGCAGATGAAGTGTCTGTGGATTTAACCAGGATATTTGATCCCGGATAGGCTTTGGGTAGTTTGAGAGTAACCGGTTCACCCGTTAGTTTAAAAACCTGGAATGTGCCTGTGATCAGGGTAGTATAAAGCAGGGGTGTAAGGCCTAAATTAAAACTACGAAGCTCCCCGGCCGGGGCAGCTACCAGTTGTTTCGGAATCCAGCCTTTCAGAGATCTTCCGTCTAAACCATATCCTGCAATACGATTATTGGAGAGTGGTATATACCATTGAAATGCACTATCGCCATACGGATCAATCAAATGAGCGGCTGCTACTGCTTTCCCCGGAAACCGAACCGGATAACCCATTACCGGATGGCCTTGCATATCTATCAGATAAGCCTGATTTTCGGTGGTAAAGAAGTATTCCATGCCCCCGTTTTTATCCCAATCAACCGGTTGGAATGTGCTCAGGATTTTTCCCGACAACGGAGCCTTCCATTGAAGCGTTCCTTCACGGTTAAAAGCATATAAGGTATGTTTTTTATCCTGCACCCAAATGCTGTTTTGGTTCATCGCCGGATTGGAGACAACTGCCGGAAAACCTTCCAACGCTGTATCCAGTTGCGATTCCCAGATCATGCGGGTTTCTATTTTATAAGATGAGTTATATTTCAGATCTATCTGCGTATAAAACGCTTTATCCGATGAACTGGCATATTGCACCTGCAGAAACTGAAACTTGCGATAGTCGGTAGCATACCTGTTGAGTTGGCTGTAAAAAACTTCTTTTGAGTACGAAGAGGTAAACCGCAGTGCTGTGGAGGTTTGTACAAAAAACTGAAAGTTGAAAGACTCCCCGGTTTTCTGTTTGAAAGCCATGTAATCGGAGTTATTCAATAAGGTATTTCCGGATTCAACCTGTTCCTTGATTCTCCTGAGAACGTCGTTGCTATTGGCAAAAACCACAACATCTTTTACAATGGCGAAATAGGGTGAATGTATGGATTCAAACATTTTTCCGAAATAGCATTTCAAAAAGTTCCCGAATGGTAAACGGTTTGAGAGAGCAGAAACCTGACCAACTGAATCGCCGGGAGATTTAAGCTGGCATTTTAGCAGATACCGTTTTAACAGAGCATCGGCATAACTTATTTGAGACGGTTTGATAACTACAAAAAGATTTTGATGCAGATCGTTTCCGGCATATTCCAAACCGGCCAGGGCCACCTGATTCCCAATCATGTTTTCAAAATCAGCTCCAAGGTCAATGCCATATAGTCGTTCCAGACTATCGCGGAATGTATCATATGCATTATATAGATGCAATTGTTGCAGGTATTCCGTTAATTCACCTTTAAATTTTCCATAGTCGCTGAATCCCAGCTGAACCTTAACTGCAGTTTGTTCAGGCATGCTTGCATCCAAATCAGATGCAACCGGAGATTGAGATCCGAATAAGTCCAGATACTGATAGAGCGAGTCGTCTGTCACCGTTAAACCTGACATGGAAATATGAGCATCATCCTGTTGTATACTTAACATGCTCCAGTTAGCAAAACGGGAGAGAAAATCAAAGGTACCCCGGTATTCATCTTTTAAAAAGGTGCTTATTAATCCGGATAACTGAGCGTGGTTGATATAGAGATTAAAATCGGAACCGTTTCTGGATAATGCAGTAACCTGTTCAAGCCTTCCAACGCCATTTGCGAGTTTATAACGCATTTTAACAAGGGCATCTTCAACCAGATTTCCATCGGGAGAACATAAAATGAGATTGTCTTTATAACTGATACTGCAAATAGGTTTCAACTGTTGATCGAGGATATCGAGAATGGTATTTTTCTCGTAAATCCGGCGATTGATCTTCCAGTTCTGTGATTGCGCCAATGTAGTCAGACTTGTAATCCAGTTTCCGGCATCTTCTGACTGAGCAACCATTAACATTGAAATTTGCGTACGTGCATGAAACGAAATGGCTATTCGCTTTGATTGAAGAATTTCCCGGAAATAGGATTGTTCACTCAACAACGAATCCAGAGACTGAATTTGCGCTGAAAGTTTCAGCATTTGTTCGTTTTGTTTAAGGTCGTTCCATAGAGGTGAGGAGAACAGTTCGGAAATGTTGGAATGAATATTCTGTGTTTCAAGAATCAATGCGGCATCGTTGGGAATGCCGTCAAATAAAGGTTTTTCTTTTTCCTGAATGTAGAAATAATAAAAAACTCCGGCCAATCCCGATATTAGCAGCAGTGTAACAAGTATCCCGATGATCAGCGAACGGCTCATTTTTTAATTTCTTCGAAGTTAAGGTGCTCGTATTCGCTTGGTATTCCGATTTGTTCACACAAATTTGTTAAAAGAAGATGAAGCATACACTACAAACAACAATGTTCCGGACAGGTTGCATCCTTGCGGCTTTTGCGGTAATACTGGGCGCATTTGGGGCGCATGTCCTGAAAAGCATTTTAACGGAGCAGCAATTGCAAAGCTACGAGGCCGGGGTGCGGTATCATGTAATGCATGTGCTGGCTATACTGCTTGGTGCCTTGTACGCAGGCAAACTGCCTGATCGGGTTTTACGTGTGGCATACCGGCTGTTTTTTACCGGCATAATACTATTCAGTGGTTCCATTTATTTGCTGACAACCGGACCTGCACTTTTGAATATGTCATTCAAATGGCTTGGACCGGTTACTCCCCTTGGAGGATTATGCTTTATCAGCGGATGGTTGTGGCTGGCCTGGCATGCTAAGAAAATTGGCGGGATACAGGTAGAATAAGTTTACTTCGTAACCTTATTTATCTAATTCTTTTTATGGCATTAATTCTCAAACGCCCATTTGTGGTATTCGACCTTGAAACTACCGGAATCAATATTTCTACCGACCGAATAGTAGAGCTGGCCTATATAAAAATTTTTCCCGATGGGAAGGAAGTAACCCAAACCATGCGGTTCAACCCACAGATTCCTATTCCGGCAGAGGCAACCATGATCCATGGAATTTCCAACGAAGACGTTGCAAATGAGCCCGCATTTAAAACAAAGGCTTCGGAATTGGCAGAATTGTTTAAAGGCTGCGATTTCGGTGGCTTCAATTCCAATAAATTTGATTTTCCCATGTTGGTTGAAGAGTTTCTCAGGGCGGGAATAGAGTTTGATACCGATAACCGGAAATTTGTGGATGCACAACGCATTTTTCACATGATGGAACAGCGCACTTTAAAAGCGGCATACAAATTTTATTGCAACAAGGAACTCATCGATGCGCATCAGGCTGAAGCAGATACACGCGCTACGCTGGAAGTCTTATTAGCCCAGTTGGAGCGTTACCCGGAGTTGCGCAACGATATTGATTTCCTGCATCAGTATTCGGGCATGGATCGCAATGTAGATCTGGCAGGACGTATGATGATGAACGACAAAAAGCAGGTTGTATTCGCGTTTGGAAAACACCGCAACAAAACGGTACAGGAAGTTTTCAAAGCCGAACCCAGCTATTATCAATGGATGCTGGATGGCGATTTTCCACTGGATACCAAACGTAAACTGACCAAATTGTATATCGAATACCGGAAAGGTTAATCAACCTTCGCGATAAAGAATCGAACTATCGCCATAACTCAGAAATCGAAAATCCTGTGCTAACGCATAATCATAAATTTTTTTCCATGCCTGTCCGGCAAAAGCCGCAACCAATAGCAACAAGGTATTGCCCGGTTGATGGAAATTGGTAACGAGGATGTCGACCATACGGAAGGTATAACCGGGCGCAATCAAAATAGAAGTAGACCCGCTGATTTCATCCAGCTGATGCTTCTCCATATAGTTTAAAAGAATTTCCAACGCCGTTGCAGATTCGGGTTTATTATCCGCCATTTCATAGACCTCCCATTGACTGAGATGAAATGGATTTTCATTGTTTTGGCTGAGCTTAACGCCAAACCAGTACAGGCTCTCGAGCGAACGGGTAACAGTGGTTCCAACGGCCACAATGGGCTGTTTTTGTTTCAGCTGCAATTGTAAGGATCGAATAGCATCGATTAGAAAAACAAGTTGTTCTTCATGCATGTCGTGCCCTTCGAGGTTGTCTGATTTGACGGGTTTAAAGGTTCCTGCACCAACATGCAGCGTAATTTCAGTGTGCCGTATTTTTTTTTGTGCCAGCGATTGCATGACTGCCGGAGTAAAATGCAAACCGGCTGTAGGTGCAGCTACCGATCCATCCCAGCGGGCGTAAATGGTTTGATACGTTTGTTCATCACTGGCTGTATTCTCCCGGTTTAAATAGGGTGGAAGGGGCAATAACCCCGCATGTTGCAGTACATCGGCAAAATGCAAACCGGCAGGTTCCCATTGAAAACGTATGATGGCCATATCATCTAAGCGTTCCACCAAATGTGCCGATAATACGATGGTTTGATTTACCTGCATCATTTGCAACTGCAGCGTTTCATCGGGTTTCCAACGTTTGCTGTTTCCCACCATGCATTTCCAGGTGCACGAACCTGTACTGTTGAGGTTGTGCAAATGATCGGGCGGTGAAACCGGATCGATGCAAAAAATTTCGATTTGTGCACCGGTCGCACGATGAAATAAAATACGCGCATGAATAACCCTGGTATTGTTGAAGACAATCAGGCTGTGTTCCGGAATATAGTTTGTGATCTGCTCAAACGTTGCGCTTGAAATTTGCTGATTGCGGAATACCAGCAATTTCGAAGCATCCCGGTTTTCCAACGGGAATCGGGCAATGCGTTCGTCGGGCAGTTGATAGCTATAATCAGCCATCCGTAAGTTTTTCGGATGAGTCATGCAGAGTGGATTCGCAAGATTTATGTTCCTGCTTTTATTTCCCTTTGAATTTCGGAGCCCGTTTTTCGATGAATGCCTGCATGCCTTCCTGTTGATCTTCGCTGGCAAAACACATATAGAAATTTTTGCGTTCAAAATACAATCCTTCCTGCAAGCCCGATTCAAAAGCTTTTAAAACTGATTCTTTTGCCAGACGAACAGCCACCGGTGATTGCTGACTGATTTCTTTGGCCAGTTTTACAGCTTCGTCGAGGTATACTTCATCGGGAACCACTTTATTAATCAACCCTGCACTTAAAGCTTCATCGGCAGTAATAAATCTTCCGGTAAGCACCATTTCCATTGCCAATGCTTTACCAACTGCTCTTGTTAAACGTTGCGTACCGCCTGCACCCGGCATGATGCCGATTTTGATTTCCGGTTGCCCGAATTTGGCCGATTCGCCGGCTACAATCATATCGCAGGTCATGCACAATTCGCAGCCACCTCCCAAAGCAAACCCCGAAACAGCAGCTATAATGGGTTTACTTGTTTTGCGGATTTGATCCCAGGTAGAAAACTGGTCAATCTTCAACATATCAATGGCCGTGTGATTCTCCATCTGTTTGATATCGGCACCGGCTGCAAAGGCGCGCTCGTTTCCTGTAATGATAATACAGCGTACGGCATCATCTTTATCCAGTTCAAGTAAAGCGTTTTTGAGTTCCTGCATCAGTTGCAGATTCAATGCATTCAGTTCCTTAGGCCTGTTCAGGCGGATAAGGGCTATCATGGGCTGGTATTGTGGTTCTACCAGAATAAATTCGTAGGTCATACTCTTTAATTGTAATGCAATATTAAGGGATAAGATGAAATGAAAAATTAAGAATTAAGAATGCGTTACCCACCATAGCGCAGCGGGAATAATGAATAATGAAAAATTAAGAATTAAGAATTAAGAATTAAGAATTAAGAATGCATTGCCCTCCATAGCTTTAACAGAGGTGGGAATAAGGAGATGGCCTTTCACATAAGTCGGACTTCAATTTACATTCTTGTGAATGATAAAAGGGTTAAAGAAGATGAACTTCTTCAGCAAATTTTGTCAGAAATACAAAATCAGAAATACAAAAGGTTTGAATGAATGAAAACAGATAAAAAAAATTAGAATTCCAACGGAAGAAAATCCAGTTCTTTTATTAATCCATTCGGACAAGCATGATCGACAAAGCGGAATTTGTCTTCGTATTCTTTACGGGTGGTGATCCATTTGTAAGTAGTTACATCACCCTGGTAAAGCGGCCAGTTGATGGTATATTCCCACAGTACCAGATTGCGTTGTGCATCAGCAATTTCTATGGTAAATACAGCAGTGGTATTTTCGTTGTCATGATCGTGGGCATATAATTTCACCTCTTTGTCGCTTATGATTTTAGCACGTTCAATAATAAAGGTATTCATGCCTTCCAGTTTCCAGTAAATAATCAGTTTCTGATCCTGAATCTTGATTTTAGGCGTAATCCCGTTGCATGGTTTGTACACCACATAACCTTGATGATCGCGTTCCAGCGATGTCCAGCCACCTTCAATATCCGCTATAGAATTCCATGCTTCGGGCAATGATTCAGGCAATACCCTTTTGGCTTCTGTCAAATCAACCTGTGCGTTTTGCTGAGTCGTTTTTTCAGTACCCGGTACAGAATTTTCATTCGACTGCTTGCACGATAAAAACAAGGTAAAAAGCAGAGCCAGGGGTAGAATTTTTTTCATAACATTTTCCGGATGGGGTAATCAAATGTAGTGAAATCGGATGCAGTTGTTTGAGGCGAAACATAATTTAATTGTTTCTTAATCTCATTGCAGGTCCTGATGGGCAAAGGATTTGATAAGCTGAGTAGATTGCAGATCCTAACAAATGTTTGGAACACTAATTTTGTAAGTCTTTGCTCAGGGTAAAGCTAAAGGTGGTTCCAATACCGGGTGAGCTGCGCACATGAATGGTTTGGTTATGGGCTTCAATGATATGTTTAACAATGGCAAGACCCAAACCTGTTCCTCCCGGTCCACTTTCGCGCGAACGGCTTTTGTCAACTCTGTAAAAGCGCTCAAAGATACGAGATAGGTGTTCCTGCGAAATTCCTTCCCCATCATCGCTTATTTCAACCAGAATATTTTCATCCATATCAAAATAGGTGGCCGTTACGGTACCATTTTCTTTGCCGTATTTAATAGCATTGTTTACAAGATTTACCAGCACCTGACGAATGCGGTATTTGTCGGCAGAAACCCAAAATGGTTTATTGCTGCCGTCTCGTATGAGCAGCCCGGTTCCTCTTTCTTTGGCACGTACCTCCAGTTGTTCGTATACATCTTTCAACAACGTGTTTACATCAAAGCGTTCAAATTCCATCACCAGTTCTCCCGACTCCAGCTGTGATATCGCCAATAAATCGGCCACCAGATCGCTGAGCCGGTCTACACTTTTGGCTGCTTTAGAGAGAAAGCGCATATTTACCTCGGGATCGTTCAATGCACCATCAATCAAGGTGTGCAGGTAACCCTGAATATTAAAAATAGGGGTTTTGAGTTCGTGCGAAACATTGCCCAGAAATTCTTTCCTGAAATCGGCAAGGCGTTTCAATTCTTCCATTTGTTCGTTTTGATCGCGAGCCCATGTAATCACTTCCTTGTTTATTTTTTGAATCGGATCTGAACGCCAACCCATATTGCTGCCCTTGGCATCGTATTTTTTGGTTTTGAGGCTGTGAATGGTTTTATAAATAAGCTTGATGCGGTCGTATATAAAATACTGCAACGCATAAAAGTATAGGGCGAATGAAAGGATGAAAACAGCCATTCCGGCAATGGTTACAGTAAGCAAAGCCCCTTCTGTTGCCCAAAAAAGCAATGCACTGATAAGGATCGTAAGTACGAGTGAAATGATTAAAGCTATGGAAACCGGCTTCGGGTTACGGATCATGCTTCAAATTTATAGCCAACTCCTTTAACTGTCCCAATAAATTCGTCGCCTAATTTTTCACGCAATTTCCGGATATGCACATCAATAGTGCGGTCAACCACCAACACGTCATCGCCCCATACTTTTTCCAAAATATTTTCACGGGTAAAAACCTTTCCGGGCTTACCGGCCAACAAGTACAGCAATTCAAATTCTTTTCGCGCCAATTGAATTTTCTGACCGTGCTTGTACACCAGAAAAGTTTCCCTGTCTATTACCAGATCGCCTGCCGTAATCTTGGTTTCAACGGCCTCTTTGTTGGTACGACGGAGTATGGCATTGATGCGGCTGATCAATACCCGTGGTTTTATAGGTTTGGCGATATAATCATCGGCACCTGCGTTAAATCCGGCCAATTCTGAATATTCTTCGGAACGGGCAGTCAGAAACACCACAAAAATTTTAGAAAGTGCCGGATCGGATTTGATTTGTTTGCAGGTTTCGATACCATCCAGTACCGGCATCATTACATCAAGTAAAATCAGATCGGGTTTGATCTTGCCCGCTTGCTGCAGTGCTTCCTGACCATTGTGAGCCAGATACACTTCGTATCCTTCTTTTTTCAGGTTGTATTGAATGAACTCGAGTATATCGTCTTCATCATCTACGACCAGGATTTTGTAAGATTCAACCATGATTGATTTTTTGGTAAGATTCGACGAATCTTCTTATTCCAATATTACGCAAAGATTAAGTAATTGTTAAATAGTCTGAAGTGCATTAATCATCTCAATTACATTAAATCCGGAACAAACCGGCATAATCACCAATCCATTTTTTCCGGCTTATGATTTTTTGAGGAATTCGGTGCGCAGCACCATTTGTTGTTTGTCTACACGACCTTCAATCTCTGCCGGAGTGTTTGTTAAGCGTATGTTTTTTACAACGGTTCCGCGTTTGATCACACCTGAAGATCCTTTTACTTTCAGGTCTTTGATTACGACTACAGAGTCGCCTTCATTTAATAAATTGCCGTTGCTGTCTTTGGTTTCCATGAGATAGAAATTTTGTTATTGTTGGTAAAATTCAAGAAGAGTATAATATAAACTTACTTCAACCGGAGTAATGTCTGATGGCAAATTAATGGGTTGATCGGGTTGTGAAAAGAAAAGGAACAAGGGTACAAATAGGTCCTTAAGCTCAGGATTTATGGAGATTGCCCTCGCTGTTTTTATTAATTCTTCCGGATCGGCATCCACCAGTTCGGCATTGGTGATGATCTCTTCATAAATTTTGTATTCATCCTGAAATTCATCTTCATCAATCAACAGGAATTCATTTAAAAAATCTTCCAGTTCAATTTCTACATCGTTGTCTCTAGCCTCTGTTAAATACAACGTGATGTTGAGTAATTCGGTTCCACGTTCCAATGTTTTATCTTCAATGTCGAGCCACTCCGGAGTATCGAAATAGTTTTCGTCGCCATGTTTATCTTCGAGGTGATACGACATCAGTAAATCAAAGGCATATTCTCCAACCGGAGCAAGTCTTGGATACAGCGAAAAGATCTGGTCGAATGCATTCACTTTTTCAAGAAATGAAATCTTCGACTCAATCAACGGATCCAATTCGTTGATGACCTTATCGGCAACAGCCGGTTGAAATGTTTGAAGGAGGGTATGGAGAGCGTTAAGGGATGCGTTCATGCGTATTTGTTGATTTGATCTTTATTGAAAGTTGCGATTATTTTTCCTTTCAACGTTTGTCCAAGCAAAGGGGAGTTGGAAGATCGGGAAAGGTTGTTTTTAGGAGTATAATTCCAGCTGGCTTTTGTATCGTAGAGACATAACTCAGCTATGCTGCCTTTGTTGATACTGACTTCCGGTAAGCGAAGAATGCGACGCGGTGCAGAAGTGAGTGCCTTGATTAAAATATCCTGGCTGATCGTTTTGGGTGCGTACATATTTAATAATGGAAACACCGTTTGCAATTGGATCATTCCCTGAGCAGCATATTCAAACTCCAGATCTTTACGTTCAGGGTCCTCCGGAGCATGATCGCTTACAATGCAATCGATGGTACCATCAGCAAGACCATCCCAGAGTGCTTTTTGGTCTTGTTTACTTCGAAGGGGGGGAGTAAGTTTAAAGTGGCTGTTGAAATCTTCAAGTTCGGTATCGGTCCAAATCAGATTGGCAACGCTAACATCACACGTTACCGGCAATTTGGCTTTTCTGGCTTTTCGGATCAGTTCTACGCTGCCTTTGGAAGAAATATGAGAAATATGAATCCGTGCCTGTGTATATCGGGCCAGTTCAATATCGCGGTTTACTATCAGTTCTTCGGCTATATTCGGAATGCCCTTCAAGCCCAGGCGTGTACTCACTTCACCTTCATGCATCATTCCGCTACCGGCAATACTGGCGTCTTCAGCATGGGCCAAAATCAAGCTATTGAAAATGGTGGTGTATTGCATGGCCCTTTCCATAATGCCTGCTTGCATAATGGTTTTGTTGCCATCGGTAAATCCAATGGCACCGGCCTGATGCATATCATACAGTTCGTTCATTTCAGCACCTTCCCGGTTATGCGTTATGGCTCCATAAGGTAAAATATGTACCGGAAGCGAATCGGCTTTGCGCAATATAAACTCGATGTCGGCTTTGGTTTGAACTGTAGGTTGCGTATTGGGCAGGCAGGCAAGGGTAGTAAATCCTCCGGCTGCAGCTGCTCTTGCGGCCGAATCAAGCGTTTCCTTTTGTTCAAAACCCGGGTCTCTCAGTGAAGCGCGCATATCTACAAAGCCGGGAGATAAGGTTTGCCCGGTGGCGTTCATCACTTTTACACCGGATTGTTTCATTTTACCTGAAGGAGAAATTTCCTGAATCAAACCGTTTTGCAGAAAAACATCACATCGTTTGCCATGATAGGCAGATTGAGGATCACAAACGGTAGCCTGAGTAATGATGAGCTTCATATGTTTAAATTAGTCAAAGGTATTGTTCTGCATGGAAAAACCCAAAATTTACCTGTATGGGTTAGAAATCGCAGGGTTATTTCCAGCCTTTTTCTCCGAGCAACGGCACAAATGCAAAGGACTCCAGTTCAATGATTTTATGCGTGTGGATTCCTGTTTTTACCAATGAAATCATTTTTTGTGTTTTGAGATCACCAACCGGAATAACCATAATACCTCCCGTTTTCAACTGACTTACCAGTGTTTCGGGAATAACCGGGGCACCGGCAGTTACAATGATCTTATCAAATGGAGCCATTTCTGCCCAGCCATGTGTTCCATCGCCCCATTTTAAAAAAGGTTTATACCCCATTTCCTTCAACAACTTCACAGCTTTTTTATGCAGATCCTCCACACGTTCAATGCTGTATACCGTTGCGCCCATTTCCATCAATATGGCTGCCTGATACCCTGATCCGGTACCGATTTCAAGAATTTTATCCTTTTTGTGTACGTGCAATACTTCGGTTTGATAGGCAACGGTATAAGGCTGCGAAATCGTTTGTCCGCTGCCTATCGGAAAAGCTTTATCCTGATAGGCATGCGTTTGAAAAGTTTTATTGAAGAAGAAATGCCGGGGTACTTTACCAATGGCTTTTAATACGTCCTGATCTACAATTCCTTTATGTTCCAGCTCTTCTACCAGCTTTTTCCGGGCACCTTTATGAATATAATCGTCTTTTAACACAGCAACAAATAACGCTATGTTGCGACAGGTTAGAGGAGGCAATTTTTAACATTGCGTGAATTCTCCGAATCAACTGTACACTTTTTAGTGTTTTGCCGAAAAGGCATCCTGTGAACGTGAATAAGTAAACATGTAGCCCGTAAGTCTATCCGGTACTTTTGATGAAGTACTTATGATCAAACTGGGAATAGTAGGAGCCAACGACACAAGCCGCAAGCATTTGGAATGCCTGAAAGGCGGTGAAGATTTTGAAATTATCGGTTTGTTTGATCACGATCCACTTCAGGCCGCACGTTTTTGCGAACAACATGGTCTGAAGCAGTTTCTCCAGTACGATGCCTTGTTGCAGGCAAGCGAAGCAATAAATATTCAAACTCCTGTAGGTATGCATTACCGGTATGCTTCACAGGCCATTATGCAATCGGTGCATGTAATGGTAAGCGGACTATTGTCGGAGGATATCCGCGAAGCCCGACACATCAATGAGTTGGCGGTAGAAGCTCAGGTAAATGTAAAAGTACTTCATCACGATAAATTGCATCCGGAAGTAAAAACCCTGAAACGTATTACACGCAAACCGGTATATATAGAATGCAATCGTTTTCAGAATAAGGTATTGAGCATTTCCAATGATTCCATCATTTTTGGCGCGTTATTAAACGATATTGAATTACTCTGTCATCTGGTTGGATCACCGGTTAGAAAAGTAAATACCAATGCAACACGCATATACAACGATTTTGTTGATTTTGTGAATGTGCGTATCGATTTTGAAAATGGATGTGTGGCCAATATGAACTGTGGAAATTTCGAAAATGGCCAGAACAGCTTTATCCGCATTTTTCAACGCAATGAGTGCATTCGGCTCGACCTTGACACGTTCAAACTCATTAAATTGATCCGGACTGAATCGGGCGATTTTGCCGAAGTTCCCTTTCATCAAAACCGTACCAAACCAGAAGATGTGGTAAAAATGGAGCTGCAACAATTTGCCCAAAGTATCAAAAATCGCCAGAAAACATCGCTGGATACCTACCAGACCTTTGAATCCCTGCGTATAGCACATCAGGTGATCGAACGGATTCATCCCAGTACTTTATTCAATGCCTGATCGTTTTTCATTTCATGATGAAACCTTATCTTTGGCAGGGTATGAGGATACCGAACCGGTTGCTTGCCGTGGGATTTACCATAGCCAGTCTACTTTCAGCTTGTGAGTTTTCAGATACCGATAAAGCGGAGATTCCAGCTTATATCTATATTCCATCGTTTACTTTCAATACCGATACAACCCTGGCCAATTATGAAGGGCAAAATTCAAACCGGTTTACCGATATGTGGATTACATCTTCCGGTAATTCCTTAGGTACAATAGGTTTACCGGTTCTTATTCCGGTTCCTCAAAGTGGAACTGCACAAATTGGTGTCGACGCCGGAATCATAAAATCCGGTCAGGACAATGTTCGGATTGCATACCCTATGGTGGCTACCTATTATACCACCGTTCAACTAGCGCCTGATAAAATTGATACAATACGTCCGGTTTTCAGGTATCTGGACAACGTCACCTTTCCACTGATCACCGATTACGATAAAATCTCAACAAGCCGCGGATTTACCCTGAATCAAACGTATGCTTCACCGGGCGACTCGTTGGCGGGTGTGAACGATAACCAATCCTGGGCACCCAATAACTGGTATTTGAAATGCATCGTTTCGCCTCAGTCAACCGCATTTCAAATGTATACTTCGGAGGAATACAGTTTACCCGGTCAAGGTGCGCCGGTTTATATTGAAGTGGATTACAGAACGAATATGCTCCTTCAGTTTGGTTATTATTATCAGGAACCCAATCAACCGGCCAGTCTGGCTACACCGGTAATGGAGCTGTACCCGACAGATACCTGGAAAAAAATATACATTAATCTAACAGATGAAATTTCAATTCGCAGGGCCAATACAAAATTTAAATTCTATTTTGGCTTCTTCAATAATACCGGAACTGTGCAACCCGAATTGTCGTTTGATAATATTAAATTGGTAACCTTTTGATTAAGTTTAGAAGATATCATACCATCCTTTTTATCCTGTTCGATTATCTGTCGGCTTTGATTGCATGGTTCACCTTTTTCCTTTACCGAAAGTATTTTATAGAACCTGAAAAATTCGGATACAGTATTCCGTTTGAAGTGGGACAGCGTTTTTATCTGGGTTTAATGTATGTGCCTTTATATTGGTTATTGATTTATTGGATTACCGGAAATTATAGCGATGTATGGCGAAAATCGCGGATCAAAGAATTGTCCAGCGGATTTACTATCATTCTACCGGGTGTATTGATTCTGTTTTTTACCCTGTTGCTGGATGATGAGGTAGCCTCTTACAACGATTACTATATGACCATTGCAACCTTATTTCTCCTGCATTATGGTTTAACTTTATTTTGCCGGATATCACTGATCACTTATATAAAGACATTGATCCGGTCTAAAAAAATCGGCTTCAAAACCATCATGGTTGGTAACAATCAGACGGCACTCGATATTTACAATGAAATCAAAAATGAACGTTTCCCTTCCGGGTATATGTTTGCAGGTTATGTGACCTGCGATGGTAAAGAAGGCTATCTGGAATCGGCAATGACGCATTTAGGAATTTACAAAGATCTTCCCGGTTTGATTCATCAGCATAACGTGGAAGAAGTAATCATTGCTATTCCCAGTACAAATCACAACGAGATTATACAGGTAACCAATATACTGGAAGATGTGAAAGTGATGCAAAAAATCATCCCGGATACATTTGATATGGTATCGGGATCAGTGCGGTTGGAAAATATTGTTGGAACAGCCTTGATTGAGGTAAAGCACGAGGTAATGCCGCAATGGCAACTGGTGTTGAAGCGAACCATTGATATCCTGGTTGCTTTTGTTGTGCTTTTGTTGCTTTCTCCGTTGTATCTGGTGGTTGCCATTGCAGTGAAACAATCGTCGAAAGGACCTGTTTTTTTTAAACAAATCCGCATCGGCCGATACGGAAAACCCTTTCATATTTTTAAGTTTCGATCTATGTATGTGGATGCTGAACAAACCGGTCCGGCGCTTTCCAGCAAAGGCGATAAACGCATTACGCCGGTTGGACTGATTTTACGAAAATACCGGCTCGACGAAATACCACAGTTTTACAATGTGTTGATAGGGCAGATGTCGTTGGTGGGTCCACGTCCCGAAAGAAAATTTTATATCGATCAGATCATAAGGGTAGCTCCCCATTACAAACAATTGCAACGGGTGAGACCTGGAATTACGTCATGGGGAATGGTGAAATATGGATATGCCGAAAATGTAGCGCAAATGGTAGAGCGCCTGAAATTTGATATCCTCTATATCGAGAATATGTCGATTGCCGTAGATTTTCGCATCATGATTTATACCATCAAAACCATTTTGCAGGGACGAGGTAAATAAGTAAAACGCATGAAAGCAGTAATTCTGGAAGGAATCAATGAACCGTTTACCCTGACCGATTTGCCTAAACCCATTGTGGGAGAAAAGGACGTGCTGGTACGGATCCATGCTGCGGCACTCAATCATCGGGATCTTTGGATTCAGAAAGGGTTGTATGGTGGTTTACGCTTCCCCAGCATACAAGGTAGCGATGGCAGTGGTGTAGTTGTTGAAACCGGAACAGCGGTAGATCCTTCATGGATGAATAAGGAGGTAGTGATCAATGCCTCTTTGAATTGGGGAAAGAATCCGAATACCCAGGCAAAAGATTATATTATTCTGGGCATGGCAAAAGATGGAACGTTTGCAGAATATACCCTGATACCGGCAGACCGGTTGCACCTGAAACCTCCGCATCTCAGTTTTGAAGAAGCATCTGCAATTCCGCTGGCAGGCTTAACAGCTTACCGCGCATTGATAACGAGAGCAGGAGCCAAGGCCGGAGAAACAATTCTTGTTACCGGAGCAGGAGGTGGCGTAGCGTTATTTGCTGTACAATGGGCATTGGCAATAGGTTGCAAAGTATTTGTGACTTCGGGAAGTGATGCTAAAATTGATGCAGCACTAAAACTCGGAGTATCGGGTGGGGTTAATTATAAAAAGGAAAACTGGCACAAAGAATTACAAACATTAAGTGGCGGCTTCGATGCCGCAATCGATAGTTCGGGTGGAGATACCTTTGCACGGTTGGTCGATATTTGTAAGCCTTCAGGTCGCATTGCAATGTATGGAGCCACCCTGGGAGCATTCAGCAGCGGAGTACCTGCTAAAATTTTCTGGAAACAAATTACCCTGTGCGGATCTACCATGGGCAACGACGATGAATTTGCAGCTATGATGCAATTGGTAGAGGATAAAAAAATCAAACCGGTAATAGATTCGGTTTATTCTTTGGGAGATATTCAGCAAGCAGCTCAACGCATGCAGGATGGTGCACAATTCGGCAAAATCGTGCTGAATCATATGTCTTAATTCAGGCTATACCTTACCGTCAATACAAAGTTTCTTCCCGGTGCTTGTATGCCGGAAGCAAAAGTCCTGTAATTAACATCCAGTATATTTTCGATGCCTGCCAATACAAACAAGGAATGTGTGCCCCATCTAAAATTTCTGCTCAACTGCAGGTTGATGGTATACCATGCCGGCATTCCGGAATTGGTGGCGTAAATCAGATTGTCTTCACCGCTGTTGCTATAATTGCTGAGCCGTTTCCAACCGTTGTACAATACAAAAAATGAAGCCTTCAATTGCTTCCCTGAATAGCTCACACTCCCTCTTCCAAAAACCGGTGGAATATGATCCATCGGAATTGGAACAGAATCCGTCAGGTAACGTCCGTAAGTATAATTGATGGTATGTGCTATTGTATAATGTTGTCCCAGGTCGATTCCTTGTAAAAAATTTATTCCATACATGATCGCTTGTTGAAAATTTTGTGCATGCATAACACGCGTAAGTTGTCCTTCAAATAAAACTGAATCCGATGAATTATAAGTGGCGGGTGCAATTCCAATGGCATCCTGCATCAGTGTAGTCCAGGAGGTGAGTTCCAGTTTGGCCGATTTGTGCATCAGGTATCGCGTAATTGTTACTTCTCCATTGTAGGTAGTTTCGTGTTTAAGGTCAGGATTTGGGAGGATCACCTGCACACCTCCCGCAGATTCAAATGTCTTTCCCAGATCATCGATATTGGGTGCTCGGAAACCGCTCGAAACATTGACACTTAAACGCCAGTGCTCAGATGGTTGCATTACTGCTCCAAGCTGACCATTGAGCGCCAGATAATTTTGTTGAATTTGGTCATTCAAAAACGGGAAAAAAGTTTTATCGGTAAAGCGTGCAAATGTATGCACATAACTGCTGCGAATTCCTGCAACAAGGATCAGCTTATTATGAAATTCATATGCATGGTTGATATAGGCAGCTAGGGTTGACATATCAGCACCACCATCGGGATACCGGGTCGACAATGCGGTTCTTTGACCGGTATAAATATTCGACCGGTATGCGTTTGATTGAACATCGTTTCGGGTTCCTTCCATTCCATACATCCACTCATGCCTGCCGCTCCTTTTGCGTGCATCCGCATTCGCTGAAAGTACATGCACTTTTTCAAAACGATTATTCCGGTTCGCACTGTTGAAATTGCGATTGTGTCTGCTTTCTTCAAGGTATTGATACGCAACAGAGATGCGCAAATCGTCGGTGAATTTAGTTTCACGAAGAGAAACAAAATGATAAGCAGCAAGCAATCGTGTTTCAGGTCCGTAATACCATTCGGCTGAATTAAAAGTACCGGTCATGGTATTGATTTCGGTCAAGCGATCGTAACGGGGAACATTGCCGGATGTAGAGTATTGAAAATTCAACAGGTGAGAGAAACTTGCATTCGGGCTGAACAGAATTTTCTGACCCAGATCGATTTGATGATATCCGGAAGGTGTTTGAATATTTGGATCCGGGTTTGCTATTACTTGGTCGATTCCGTTCTGTGTAACCTGAATAGAGTCGCGTAAACCCAGTTGACCAATTGAATTGCTGCGATTTTTACCTTGCATCATATTGCCAAATGCAGCAAAAGAAATACTGGTCCACGATCCCCAATATTTATTTCCGATCGAAATATCCAGATGCGTATTGTTGAACTGGTTTACCAAAGCAAGTCCCCCTGAAGCATTTAAACGGAATAAAATAGAACTGTCAGCCGATAGTGTTGGTTTTCGCGTAATAAAATGCATAACCCCGCCCAGTGCATCGCTGCCGTACATCACCGAACCGGCACCAAAAACAACTTCGGCTTTCTCCAGCATATGCGGGTCTATACGCAGTATATTCTGTAAATGTCCGCCCCGGTAAATAGCATTGTTCATGCGTACTCCATCAACTACCAACAACACCTTGTTGGCCTCAAATCCCCGAAGCACCGGACTTCCACCACCGGCCTGACTTTTCTGCACAAATACTTCTCCGGTATTTTGCAACAGGTCGGCAGTATTCTGCGGATTGAATAAACGAATTTGTTGTTGACTGATGGTTTGCAATTGCCTTGGAATATCTGTTCGTTTTTCTTCGAAGCGTGAAGCAGAAATTACCACTTCATACATATCAACAGAGCTGGTTCGCAAGGCAACACGATAGTTTTGCATTTTTAAAGCGTATGCACTGATTACCTGAATGGCGTATCCGGTAGCATATATGCTGATCTGGGCATCATCTGAAACGACCGTATCAAGTCGGGCTTCACCCTTTGAATTTGTAGTCAATTCATGACGAATGGAAAGTTCCTGTTTATTCGATGAAATCTGAATCCGGGCAAACGGAATTGGTTCTGAAGTAATGAATTCCTGAACGTGAATAGTTTGGCCAGTTGCGGAATGACAACTCAGCGCAAACAAGCAAAAACATAAACCGTTTCGGAATTTATGAAGCCATAATTGAAGTCCGGATGGTACGGCTTGAAAAGAAAATTGGTTATGCATGCGAGGTGGCATACAGCAATGTATTAACTCTTTCTTGCAAATCGTTCTTCGAAATGCACAGGGGCAAACCAATACAGCATCAAAATCCGGGAGTACCGGTACGTAAACGGGGAAGCCAATACAAAGCTCGGTAGGATAATGGCCATATAAATCCAGAAATCGGGATTGTTGCCGATGACCAATACAGCACCTCCCAAAATCAGTAAGATGGCGCAGGTAATAGCATAGCTCACATACATGGCACCCCAGAAAAATCCGGGTTCGATTTCAAACTGTAAATCGCAAACCGGGCAATGGGTATGCATATCCATAAAATGGGTACCAATCGCATTGTGACAAAACAATTTACCGCTTTGGCAACGGGGGCATTTGCCCTGCGCCATGGCTTTAATTTTGGAGGGAGTATATTGATTGCTCATTTTCTGTATTCGGATCAGGCGTTTTGTGCCTTTTTTTTGTTGCGGAGGTTTTTCCACCAAACCAATCCAAATACAGTAGCAATCGAATAGGGCAGGGCCAATAAATAAAGGATGCCGGCATTCAGTGAATTTCCAACTTCTGTACCATTTTTACGTGCCTCTTCCAGGGAGGTCTTGCACATCGGGCATTGGGCCATCACTTCAACAGAGAGGCTCAGTACGAGAAGTAAAAGCAACAGGGCAACACTTCTTTTCATGGGGCAAATATACGCTTTTTAAGGTTATCGTTCAAAAGGTGTAATAGGGCGAAATCATGAGGTAAACAATCACTCCTGTAGTTGTTACATACAACCAGATAGGGAAGGTCCATCTTACCAATTTGCGGTGTCGGGCCACATCCATTTTTAATCCGTAATAAAACGACAACAATACCAGAGGTAATACTACGGTTGCGCAAAGTATATGGGTTAACAAAACTGCAAGATATACCGGACGCAATGGGTTATCGGCTGGGAAACGGGATTCGTTGCCGAAATAATGGTAGGTAACATAACTAATTAAAAACAGACTGGACAAAAAGAAGGTGAGCAAATTCAATCGTTTGTGTATGCGTATTTCTTTTTTCCGGATGAAATAAAGGGAAGTCAGCAGCAATACCGTGCACATTGAATTAATCCATGCGTTCAGTTTGGGGAGCATAAAAACAAAGGGAGGAGTTTGAGCCGGACGTGGCAACCACTGGCGATTCAATACCACAACCAAAGCAAATACCAGCAGTGAAACAGCCAATACTAATCTGAAATAGAATTTATCTGTCATGGGATTATTTAGCGCGGTTATGATAATCGTATAACAGCACTTTTACATCGTCTTTGAGTCGTTTAATCTCTACATCATCCAACCCATCATAAATTCCGCGAATATGTTTTTCTTTATCTACCAGAATCAATTGCTGACTGTGATCGATGGTTTTATCCTCCATGGATACAGGCAATAAATAACCCTGTCCGGTTTGGAATATGGCATCTTTTGATCCGGTTACAAAATACCAGATGGTGGGATCCGCCTTAAAACGTGCAGCATATTCGTGCAATACAGGAACACTATCGTTTTCCGGATCTACCGTATGCGAAATGAATTTTACTTCAGAGAATTCTTTTAGCTTCTCATAAACCGTTTGAACTTTGGCATTCATCATGGGACAAACATCTTCGCACGATGCAAAAAAGAAATTGGCAACATAGATATACCCGTCAAGATTCTTTTGAGTTACTGTATCACCCAACTGATTTATCAGTCTAAAATCGGGAACAGCATAGTAAATGGTGTCTTTCTGCTGAACGCCATCGGGTTCAATGCGTTCTCCATAAAATGGGAGTGAATTGAAGTTTTGCTTTCCCTGATTGAATACCAGAAAAATAAGAATTGGGACTACAATGAGTCCCAATGCTATGTAAAAAGTATATGATTTGCGTGGCATTTATTAGCGCAGCAAGGCAGTAAATTCTCCTTCAATCAACATCAACGCTACAAGGTAAATTACCAGTACCATCGGATAGATGATGAGTCGCGACAGCCAGTTGCGTTCAAACTTCATATGCATAAAAACGGCAACGATATAATATGCTTTTACAACTCCCAGCAACACGAATAAAAAATTCTTCATGAGTGAGTGGGTGCTGAGCAGCATAAAATATAAAGCAATATCGACCAGCGTCAGTGCAAACAGAATCCAGAAGGTTCTCCAGATCTGTGCTTTCATGTTATGCGGTGGTTCGGTATGTTCCAGATGTTCGGTGTGTTCCATTGTTATTTCGATTTAGAATTTATTGTGAACATTAAATTAAATAGAAGAAGGTAAATACAAATACCCAAACCAGATCTACAAAGTGCCAGTAAAGGCCTACTTTTTCAACCATCTCATAGTGTCCGCGTTTTTCATACGTGCCTTTTAAAACATTCAGATAAATGATCACATTGATCATCACCCCTGAAAAAACGTGAAAACCGTGGAAGCCCGTTACGATAAAAAAGAGTGCAGCAAAAGCGGTTGGTCCAAAAGGATTGCCGTGCAGGCTGGCTCCTTCGGTAATAAAGATGGTCCATTCCCAGGCCTGACAACTTAAGAATCCAAGTCCGCCCAGAATGGTAAGAAACATATAAAAGGCCACTTCCTTTTTGGCCATACGGTGACCGGCTTCAACAGCCAATACCATGGTAACCGAACTGAAAATGAGAATAAACGTCATGAGACTTACAAAGAACAAAGGCAGGTGCATTCCGTGGATGAAAGGAAAATGGTTGAACACCAGTTCAGGCAAAGGCCAATGCGCTGTACTGAATAATCCCGAATGTTGCATTTCTTCTACAAAATTCTCCGAAAGATGTTGCATGGGTTTAATCAATTCGTTGGCCATCGACGATGGGAAACTGTGACGGATAAAACCATATGCAGTCAGCAGGGAAGAGAAAGTGAATGCATCGGATAACAGGAAAATCCACATCATTAATTTTCCATAACTCACGCTGAATGGGGATTTACCACCACCCCAGGTGAACTTTTTCTCAGTAGCTAAAGTTGAAGTGTTTGACATATCTGTATGCTGTGTTATTATTATCGGTTAAGCAAAAAGAAAAAATACAGGTAAATCCACAAGGCACCGATAAAGTGCCAGAAAGTGGTGCACATACCAATGCTCAGTATGTTTTTTCGATGAACCTTGAATTGATAAGATTTAATCAGAATGGCAGTTACAAAGCCCAATCCCAGCAACACATGAAAAAAGTGTGTAGCTGAAATCACATAAAGAAAAGACTCTGAAGGATTGCCGGTTAAGAAAACCTGGTTGTCGACCAATTGACCCCAACCAATCCACTGGCCGGCAATGAATGCAATACCAGCCAAAAGGGTTAGGAATGTAAATAATTTTACCCGTTCCAGTTCATCGCGTTTGGCCGAACGGTAAGCAAGTTGCATAAAAAGTGAACTTGCAAGAGCAACAAAAATATTGATGGTAAAAGCAGTAGGAAGATCAAATACCCGCCAGTTACCTTCACCGCGACGAACAATGTACGCACTTGTAAACGCGGCAAACAACATAATGCTGGCAATGATCATGAGCCACAACACAAACCTTTTCGGGTTTAGTCCGGTTTCGGCTTCGGTCGATGATGGTAGAGGTTGCATCACTTGGGTAATCATCATATTTTATCGAATAAATAAGCCAGTTGTACCAGCGGTAAATACAGAAATGAAGCAAACATAAGCCGGCGCGCATCTTTGTTTTCGCAGGTAACAAACAAACGAAACGCAAATCCTGTCAACACAAGTCCTGCAACAATTGCAATAATACCTCCGGTAAGTCCCATAAATCCTTCCTGTGTTGGCAAAAATCCCATAGGAACCAACATAACAGTAAACATCAGTGTTTGTAAGGCAGTCTTCTTGTCTTTTCCATACGATGGCAACATTTTAAATCCTGCCCGTTTATAATCTTCATCCAGAATCCATGCTATGCTCCAGAAATGCGGGAACTGCCAGAAAAATTGTACGCCAAAGAGTATGAGCCCTTCTGACGTAATGGTTCCGCTAAATGCAGTCCAACCCAACAATACAGGCAAAGCTCCCGGAAATGCACCCACAAATACCGATACCGGTGATACACGCTTCATTGGGGTATACACAAACGCATACATCAGCAGCGAGGCCAATGCCAGCATACTGGTAAGCTGATTCAAAAAAACGCCCATCATCCATACGCCTGCAATGCCCATGAGTAAACTGGCAATTCCTGCCTCATTTACGCTCATGCGCTCGGTTGCAACCGGACGGTTGGCGGTACGAATCATCAAACGATCGTATTTCTTTTCAATAATCTGGTTTAATCCGTTTGAAGATCCAACAACCAGAAATCCACCAAGGGTTAAAACCAGGAAGTCGCTCCAAATAATTCCCTGAAATCCCGAAGCGGTTAAATACGTTATTGCCGCCGAAAAAACGACCAACATGGTCAGACGTGTTTTGACCAGCTGGTTGTAATCCGTAATCTTTTGACTCAGCCAACTTGCCTGAGCAAGGGTTGTGTTATGTTGTACTACTGTTTTCAATCTTTTCTTTCTCCACTTTCAATTGCCACGGTTTGTACTTTCGTAAAAACCATTAAGGCGATAAATAATGCCAAACCTGCAATCAGGCTTCCGATAAACAAATGAATAGCCTGCATTTGTCGCGGAAAGCCAAAACTGTCTAATATCTTACCCGAAAAAATCTGCGTTCCAACCAACAATAAGATGGCTAAAACGGCTCTGTATATTAACGAATTCCGCGCAAAACTTTTTCGGATTTTCAATGTCATCCAAACCACAAAGACCATGGTTACCACAGATAACGACCGATGTACCCTGAAAATCGTTCCCATTTCACCAATCCATTTCAAACGGTTTTGTTCACCCAAAATTGCTGCAATCTGATCGGTACTTGCTCTTACCTGAGTACCCACCAATGTTTGTATCAGAATCAGCAACAACACCACCAGAATGATCGGTTTGATGGTTGAATCAGCCTGCAATTGCGGAATAACAAATTGCTGCGACCGCGTAATGGTATAAATAAGTAAACCCACTATAATCAATGCAATGAGCATATGGATGGTAATCATCCAATGCACTAAATTGCTGCTGATCACTTTGGCGCCAATCCATCCCTGAAATCCAACGAGGATAAAAGCTACAAAACTGAGCCAAAACACGGTCTTATCGGTTTTCAGATAAGGTATGGCAAAGAACACGGTTAAAAATATAAAGAAGCCGGTAAAAACTCCAATCAACCGGTTGATGTATTCTGTCCAGGTTTTGTATACATCAAAGTCGGCTATCTCGTGACCCGCTACTTTAAACTTTTCTTTATAATCAGCCGGTAATTCGTTCACATCGGTTGGAGGGACCCATTTGTCGAAACATTTAGGCCAGTCCGGACATCCCAGTCCCGATCCTGTACTTCTTACCAGGCCACCAACAAAAATCAGAAAAAACACGGAAGCGATGGTTAAAATACCAAATCTTCTGAAGCGTCTTTCTGATCGGTCAGTTATTAAGTTCATCAATCGTTATAAGAACGTTTCAACCTTACAACCCCGAAGGAGCAATGGTTGTTGCTTTATGATCATGGTGAGCCGGTGCTGGTTCTGCCATTACATCGGTTTGACCTTCATCTGGAATATTTTGAGGAATAAAATCTTCTTCAGCGCCCGGTTTGCTGTAATCATATGGCCAGCGGTAAACATGTGGAATTTCTCCCGGCCAGTTGCCATGCATATGTTTCATCGGAGCAGTCCATTCCAGCGTATTGGAACGCCATGGGTTTTGCGGAGCACGTTTTCCTCTGAAAATAGAGCTAAAGAAATTGTAGAGGAAAATAACCTGTGCAATTCCACCAATAATGGCTGCAATGGTGATGAATTCATTCATATCAATAAATACATCGAACTGATCGTATGCAGTATTGGCGTAATACCTTCTAGGAACGCCTGCCAATCCCATAAAATGCATCGGGAAGAAAACGCAATAAGCTGAAATTAGAGTCAGCCAGAAATGGATATAGCCCAACGGCTCATTCAACATCCGTCCAAACATGCGCGGGAACCAATGGTAAATTCCGCTCATCATACCGAAGATTGCAGCGCTACCCATTACCAAATGGAAGTGAGCAACAACGAAATAAGTATCGTGCAGGTTGATATCCAGAGTGGCGTTACCCAACCAGATTCCGGTTAAACCACCGGTAATGAAAAACGAAACCAGACCAATAGCAAACAACATAGCCGGTGTTAAATTCAAATTGCCTTTCCACAACGTGGCCAGGTAATTGAAAGTTTTTACGGCCGATGGCACCGCAATGATGAGCGTGCCGAGCATAAACACCGATCCGAGGAAAGGATTCATACCCGTTATAAACATATGATGTCCCCAAACAATAAACGAGAGAACAGCAATGGCAAGAATGGATCCGATCATGGCACGGTAGCCAAAAATAGGCTTGCGTGAGTTGGTGGCAATTACTTCGGAGGTTATTCCCAGTGCAGGCAACAGAATGATATATACTTCGGGGTGGCCCAGGAACCAGAATAAATGCTGATACAAAATAGGAGATCCGCCTACGCGCTCAATACCTCCGGCCAGATCGGCAGGGATATCGGAGAGGTAAAAGGAAGTACCGAAACTGCGATCCATGATCAACAGTAAACCTGCACCCAACAATACCGGGAAAGATAACAATCCCAATACTGCCGTAATTAAAAAGGCCCAAATGGTCAGCGGTAAACGCGTCATTTTCATTCCTTTGGTTCGCATATTCAATACTGTGGTAATATAATTTATACCACCCAGCAAAGCAGAAGCAATAAACAGAATAATGGCTACAAGCCAAAGGGTCATACCGGTACCTGAACCGGGTATAGCTTTTGGAAGTGCTGAAAGAGGAGGGTAAACCGTCCAACCGGCTGATGCGGGTCCGCCTTCAACAAACAAAGAACAAACCAATACAACCGATGAAAGCCAGAAAAACCAATACGACAACATATTCAGGAAAGGCGACGCCATATCGCGCGCTCCCACCTGTAATGGAATCAATAAGTTCGAAAAGGTGCCGCTCAATCCGGCAGTCAATACATAAAACACCATGATGGTACCATGAATCGTGATCAGCGCGAGGTAAAAGTTGGGATCCAGCTTTCCGTCTTTACCCCAATGCCCGATAATGCTCTCCAAAAATGGGAATTTCATATCGGGATATGCCAGTTGCAGACGGAAGATCAGCGACATGGCCATTCCCAAGGTTCCCATAATAATACCGGTAATCAGGAATTGCTTTGCGATCATTTTATGATCCATGCTGAATACATACTTGGAGATAAAACTTTCCTGATGATGGCCATGATGAGCATCATGGTTGTGGTCATCGTGATGTGCGTGTTCGTTGCTCATATGTCAGTTCGTTGTTTTCGTTGATTTATTTACTTGCTAATGGGCTGATTTGTGGAGTGCTGATATCGACCAGTTTAGGCTGCGAAGCAAGCCATTTGGCATACTCAGCCGGACTGTCGACCACTACTTTCATTTTCATGCGGTAATGTGCGCTTCCGCAAATTTTATTACATAAGAGAATGTAATCGAAAGTGGGTTTGTTCAGCTTATTGCGCATTTCAGCTGTGGTAATGGTGGGTGTAAATTCAAATTGTGTGGGTAGGCCGGGAACAACATTCATTTGTACGCGGAAATGCGGTAAATAGGCGGAGTGGATAACATCTTTAGCTCGAAACTTCAACGCAATCGGTTTTCCAACCGGTAGATGCAATTCGGTTACCACAATATCATCTTTGGCTTTTGCATCTGCAGGATCAACGCCCAATGCGTTTACCACACCAATTTTGCGGAAATCGTGAGCGCCCAGTTTATTATCAGCACCAGCATAGCGGGCATTCCAGCCAAACTGGAAGCCATATATTTCAATATTGATCGCTTTTTCGTCGCGTTGATTCATGATGGTACTCCAGGTTTGTAATCCACGGATTACCAAAACTGTTAATACAATTGCCGGAACAATGGTCCAGATAAATTCCAGTTTGTGATTATCCGGATAATAAAGTGCTTTACGTTTACCGTCTTGTTTGTATTTGTATGCATACCAGAACAGGATAACCTGTGTGATGATGAATACAACACCTGTAATGGCCAGGGTTATAAAGAACATATTATCGTAGGTCTTACCATGCTCTGAAGCCGATTCTGTTGCATTTACTGTCAGACGGCCGTGCACAAACATTTCCCACACAGTTAATCCCAAACCAATAACCATAAACAACAATAAAACTACACCGTTAATGCTGGTCCAGTTGATAACCTGTTTACCTCTGATTTCACCGATCATTCCCAGAATGTCTAATACCAGGGCAATAACCATAAACAATAACACCCCAATAATGATGAGTAACCAGTTTACTTTTCCTTTCATGGAAGCACTTGCTTCTGCCGGCACCTGAACTGATCCGTTAGCCGTTGCAACACCGGCTGAAGCTACTTCAGCAGGTTTTTCGCTTTCGGCTTTGATGTAAGCTATAATCGATTTTACCTGATTATCGCTCAACTGCTCGAAAGGAGTCATCGGGGATTGGTTGTTCTCGTTGAACAATTTCACCGCAACCGGATCTCCGGCCTGGATCATTTTTTGTGAATTTTTAATCCAGCTGATCATCCATTTTTCATCGTGGCGCTTGTGCGCATCTTTCAATGCCGGCCCAACTACTTTGTCGTTCATGGCATGGCACGAGGTACAGTTTGCATTAAACAACTGTGCGCCTTCCTCGGCAGTCTGGGCATTCACACGAATTGTGAGTAATGCAGTCAGTAAAAACAGGGTACGTAAAACGTTTGTCATTAAGTTCATTTTACTAAAAGGTTGATATAGATCATTTTTCCAGTGTGCGAATCTATACGAATTATTTGAGTTATCTAATAGATGCAAAAAAAAATGATAACACGCGAAGAATGGCTGCTGTCAAGGGTTAACATGCAGAGTACCAAAAATAATTACCCCTAACTTATCTTCGTTTGGGGGCTTTGGTGTTGATAAGTGCAGGTTTGGTTTTAAGGCTGTCGACTGCTTTCGCCGGCGACAAGGTATCCTGTTTTTCAATCAATGAATTTTGATATTCGTTCACTTTAGATGGCCATACCCTGATTCCATAATTGGATTTGCCCCGTAACATTGGCGCAGCATATATCAATGATGCTGTGCGGTTTAATGCAACTGATCTGAAATTCTCACCGTCAAGCACAATTGCTGTGATCAGATTTCCGTTTTCAGCATCCCACATCTTGAGGCTGCCATCGTTGCAACCTGTAATAATATATTTCGAATCCCGGCTAAAGGCCACACTGGTTACTTTCCAACATCCCATACCAAGTTTTCGGATTTCTTTGCCTGTTTTTAATTCCCAGACGCGTGCCGTTTTATCGTTGGATCCACTCACCATCCATTTACCATCTCTGCTAATGCTTATTTCGTTCACAATATCTGAATGCCCTTCGAATGTCTTTTCCAATTTTCTACTTACAAGATTGAATACTTTTATTTTTGGATCGGCGCCGGAAATATAAAGTTGTTGCCTGTTGCGGGTTTGTGCCAATGCATAGACCGGTTGTCCAAATTCAAGCGTTCTCACAATTTTTCCGGTGTTTATTTCCCACATCAAAACCTTTCCGTCATCTCCACCCGAAAAAAGATATTTGCGTGAAATATCAAACAATAAGGCATTTACCTTATTGGTGTGTCCTTCAAATAATTTTATCTGACGAAAAACAGAATCATAAATATGAATGGAATTGTCGCTGCAACCTGCGGCTAGCAATCTGCCGTCGCGGCTAAAACGGAGTGCATGAACCGGAGCAATGAGTCCTGATATGGTTCTCAGGTAAGCAAAAGTACTGTCGGCTTTGTAAATATTGATTAGTCTGTCGGAACCTGCAGATGCAATTATACCTGCATCTGACAAGGCCAGACAATTCAGATCTCCGGTATGATTTGGTAGAATCGTAATAGGTTCTGATTGTTGCGCATAACCTGAAACGTACGTGAAAAGCAGTATTAAAAAAGATAATTTTCTCATGCTTCAAAACTTTGTAAAATTCCTGAATTACCCAAAATCAAAATTTACTATGGTCAAATACAGATTTCTCCTTTATTTGCCGTTTCAAATCGAATTAAGCATGAATAAGAAATTATTGTTGTATTTCCTGTTGATTCCCGGTGTACTCGCCGCCCAAAATAAATTACTTTCCGTAGAAGATGTAGTTACAAAACAAAGAACTACACTGGCACCCGACCGCCTGATGCAATTGCAGTTTCTTCCCGGAACACATTCCTATAGCTGGGTAGCTAAGCAAAAGGGAAAAGAAGTTTTGATCCTCCAAAATGCAGATAACCTCAAAAGAGATACCCTGATGGATATTGCTGTATTCAAAGATTTGATGAACGGTACTGGAGTGGATGTGCAACTTCCGGAACGATTTCCGTTTATCACATGGATGAATGCCGAGGAATGCCGGTTTATGTACAGCAATGTATATTTTCAATTGAACATACGCTCCAAAAGCATGAAGGTCTTAAACCGTATACCTAAAGAAGGCACAGACTTCGAAGTGGATACAACCAGCAAACGCATTGCCTTCAATATGGGCGATAATCTTTGGGCTTTTGCCGGCGATACTTATGCCTCTTATGAGAAAGCAACCAGCAACGTAAAATCAGATGGAAGTGCATCACCCAAAGATTTTGTGATTACCATGGATGGAATGTATGGTTTGCAAAACGGAAAAGCTGCTCACCGGAATGAATTCGGAATCCTGAAAGGCAAGTTTTGGTCGCCGGCCGGAAACCGCCTGGCTTTTTACAAAATATACGAAGGCATGGTTACCGATTACCCGTTGCTAAACCTAAGCCAGAAACCTGCAACCCCCAACAATATAAAATACCCGATGGCCGGCGCTACCAGTCATACAGCACGTATTCAGATCTATGATTTCAAACGCAAAATTGCCTACCCGATCATTACCGGGGCTCCGGATGAACAATACCTTACCAATATTTCATGGAGCCCGAATGAAGAAGATATCTATGTCTCTATCGTAAACCGCGATCAGAACGAAATGAAGTTTAATAAATACGATGCAACAACCGGAGCATTTATTAAAACCTTTTTCATTGAAACCCATGCCAAATACGTTGAACCAAAACATCCCATCGTATTTCTTCCCAAATCAAACCGCTATTTTATCTACCAAAGCGAAAGGGACGGGTACAATCATCTGTATTTATACGAGCAAAATGGCAAATTGGTTCGCCAGCTGAGTAAAGGCAATTTCGACGTTACTGAATTGCTGGGATTCAACCAGACCGGCACCAAAGCATATTATATGGCAACGTCTAATAACGGCCTTGATCGCCAGTGTTTTGCAGTAGAAATTGAAACCGGAAAAACCGTAGCGGTTACACGCAATCCGGGAATTCATCAGGTTGTTTTCAGCGACGATGGTAAATATTTTTTGGATTCATATAGCAGCCTCACAACTCCCCGGAAAACAATACTAACCGCCGATGATGGATTAGAAAAAGCCGTATTGCTGCATGCCTCAAACCCTCTCATGGATTACAAACCTTGTAGTATCCGTATTTTCCAATTGCAATCCGGCGATAAAACCACACCCTTGAATTGCCGCATGTTTTTCCCGCCCAACTTTGACTCAACCAAAAAGCATCCGGTACTTATCTATGTATATGGCGGCCCGCATGTACAATCGGTAACCAATAGCTGGCTTGGTGGTGCCGATATGTGGTTGTACTACATGGCCCAGCAAGGATATGTTGTATTTACAATGGACAACCGGGGATCGGACAATAGAGGACTGGATTTTGAGCAGGCTAGCTTTCGTGCATTTGGGAAAGTAGAACGCGAAGATCAAATGACCGGTGTTGATTTTTTAACCAAACAAAAATATGTTGATTCAAAACGTATGGGTGTATTCGGTTGGAGTTTCGGTGGTTTTATGACCATTGGTATGATGACACATTCGCCGGTATTCAAAGCCGGTGTGGCAGGCGGGCCGGTTATCGACTGGAGCCTTTATGAAATCATGTATACCGAACGCTATATGGATAAACCGGTTGAAAATCCGGAAGGGTATAATGCAAGCAATTTATTAAACGATGCAAAAAACCTGAAAGGCGATTTACTCGTGATCCATGGTACCGATGATGAAACAGTAGTTTGGCAGCACAGTTTACAGTTTATTGAAAAATGTGTGAATGAGAAAGTACAGGTAGATTATTTTGTTTATCCCGGTCATAAACACAATGTAATGGGAAAAGACCGGGTACATCTGATGCAAAAGATCACGGATTATTTTAAGCTACACTTATAGTCTGCTAGGAGCAATTGCTGCATATACTGGCTGTTTTCTTTTGAATACAATTTATTCCGGATTTATTTGTCGGGAGGAATTTTATATGTTTTTTCTGGGCGATTCACTGAAGAATGCGCTAGCTTACCTTCATGGGATTATCCTTGAAGACTATTAGCGACGCTTACCTTTTATTCAGATTCTTCGATTTTACTGCTTAACAGAAACCTTTTATTAAAACGGCTATATTTTCACATGTAAAATCGGTCAACCATACTTTTTAGTATGTTAGATTAAAGTGTAAATGATGAAGTTAGAGTAACATATAAATAATGGTGGTTAATAAGCTGATAAATGATTATGGAATGATCTGGATATATGAAGTTTATCATACAACACTTCTTGTTATTTGACTTAATTTGTCAGAAGTTATGCGCTGGGTCTACATTTTTTGGTTCATTTTGGCTGTAACGCAGAGCGGTTGTTGTATACTTATTTGTGATTGTTTTGATGAAACGGATGCTGCAGTCGCATTTAAATTTAATCTGGATAGCACAACCTCTGGGGCTTTTAAAAAGGAAGAGCTTGCCAATACTTATTTTATTAGATATGTTAATGGGGGTACGACAGTTGATACGTTAGATAGGATTGATACATCAGAAGTAAACGGGAATAGTTATTGGTTATCATTCGTAATTTGGAATGATCCCCAAATTGAGCATTATGAAAATCCGGATACCTATAAGATAATGAATGATTCCTTGAATTTAAATCTGGCTATTACACATATTGTCGCACATGGGAATATCCCGAATAAGTTATGTTGCGCTTGCTATTCAAACGAGTATATCAAATATAAAGTAAATGGCATCGACTTCGAACATAAAAGCAGCAACGGTAGAAGTAATGCAACGAATTTGATCAACAAACCTTGACCATTTTTTGCTTATAACGAGTCAGAACTTGTTTATAAGTCAAAATAACTTCAAATCAAGATTCCATTATTTTCGTCCTATGCGAATTCATTTTATTTCCATAGGCGGAGCCGTAATGCACAACATGGCACTGGCCCTGCATCATAAAGGTTACCGTGTTTCCGGTTCAGATGATGAAATTTATGAACCGGCCAAATCCCGACTTGCCAACTACCATTTATTACCGGCCTCTATGGGTTGGGATGCTTCCCGTATCACGCCCGATATAGATGCTATTATTTTGGGAATGCACGCCCGGAAAGAAAATCCGGAATTGATTCGTGCTCAACAATTGGGATTGAAAATTTATTCGTTCCCTGAATTCATGTACGAACAAACCCGTAATAAAAAGCGCATTGTCATTGGAGGAAGTCATGGTAAAACCAGTACAACGGCTATGATCATGTTTGCGCTTCAATACCATGGAGTGAAATTCGATTATCTCGTAGGTTCCATGATCGAGGGATTTGAAACCATGGTTGGGTTAAGTGAAGAAGCGCAACTGGCTGTTTTCGAAGGCGACGAGTACCTGACTTCCCCTTTGGATCTGCGACCGAAATTTCATGTGTATCAGGCCGACATTGGTATCATAACAGGTATTGCCTGGGATCATATCAATGTGTTTCCGACCTATGAAAATTATGTGCATCAATTCGAAATTTTTATAAAAGACTTGCCTCAATCCGGAGCACTCATTTATTGTGCCGACGATCCGGAAGTAAAACGCGTTTCCGAAAACACACCTTGCCTTGCCCGCCGGATACCATATCATACTCCTCAAAATCATGTTTCAGAAGGTATAGCCTACCTGGATATGAACGGACAATCTATTCCGCTGAAAGTGTTTGGCAAACATAACCTGCAAAACATGATGGCCGCTCAATTTGCCTGTATAGAAGCAGGCATCAGTGCAGAACAGTTTTTTGAGTCCATGCGCCATTTTAAAGGAACCGCAAAGCGTTTGGAATTACTCAAAGAAACCGGTGAGAGTATTATTTACAGAGATTTTGCCCATGCACCTTCCAAATTGAAAGCCACCATTCATGCTGCAAGAGAACTTTTTCCGGAACGTAAACTCATAGCCGTTTATGAACTGCATACCTTCAGCAGCCTCAACAAAGAATTTCTTCCGCAATATGCCAACAGCATGCAGGAAGCCGATGTGAGAGCCGTATTGTTTAGTAAACATGCACTGGAAATGAAAAAAATGCCCATGCTCACGGAGAACGAAGTGGCGGATGCCTTTGGAGAAGGGGTGAAGGTATTCAGCGATAAAACAGCCTTGCATCAATATCTCAGGCATCAATATAGCGGCAAAGAAAATATGTTATTGATGAGTTCCGGTACCTTTGATGGAATGCCAACTGATTTCTGATCCAGGAAATTATTTCACGCTTTGTAAAGCCTTTACAATGGCGTCTGTCGGTTGATCGCGCATGCATTTAAAATGGCCTTTGGGACATTGCGCATATCCGATTTTAGTGCAGGGCCGGCACGACAAATCCTTCACTTCAAAAGTAGTATTGCGGTTGGTTTGCGAACCATAATATGGATACATACCAAACGCAGGAATGGTATTTCCCCAAACCGATACAATGGGTTTTTGAAATGCTGCTGCTATATGCATCAGACCGGTATCATGCGTAAGCACAAGGGAAGCTAATTCTATCACCAAAGCCGATTGATGGATACTGAGAGCTCCGCATAAATTCTGTACATGATTTCCTGACGCTTGTACTATTGCATTTCCAGTTTCCTGATCTTCTTTTCCGCCCAATAAAAGAACGGGTACCGAAAGTTGACTGCAAATAGAAATTAACTTATCCGTTGGTAAACGTTTGGTCGCATGTTGCGCTCCAATGGCTGCAGCAATAAAGGTTGCCGGCAAATGGGGAAGTATCGGTGTATCGGATGGAATAAAATAATCCAGTCCTTTTTCATCGTTATACACTTCCAGATGCTTCACGGTTTGCAGGTACCGGTCTACAATATGCACACGGGGTAATTGATTGATTTTAAAATTTACCATCAACCATTTTAGCAGATTCAGTTTGTTGAAACTGTTCGACAGTACGCCAAGTCGTTGCTTGATCCAAAAGGTTCTGATATTCCGGTGAAGATCGATAATGCAATCAAAATTTTCCTGTCTCAGTTCCTTTACCGTTTCATTTAAACTAGGTTTTAAAACATGGATTTTATCGATATACGGATTTGCTTCCAGTAAAGTATGATAAACCGGTTTGGTCAGGTAATGCAATTCAACGCCCGGAAGCTGAAGTTTTAAACAGCGGATCACCGGTGTGGTTAATACAATATCACCTATGGAACTAAAGCGAATGATGAGGATTTTTTGAACCGGCATATGCTGTTGCGAAGTAAGGAAAATTAGACGTTTCGCCTAATTTTAGATAAGCCTAAAAAAATATTTTGGATAATGGAATAATGATTTTACATTTGCCTCGAAATTAACCGGAACGATGTGTTTTGTTCCCTGAATCTTACCACACATGAAGAAGAATAAGTTAAGCATAAGTTTGTTACTGGCATTTTGGATGATTTTAGTTCTGGCCTGTTCCAAATTCGAACCCGATGCACCGGCTGAAGAAGATACGCTCGACGGACCGGTTGCCGGATTATCAGGCGAACAACATCAGCAATTTCTGGCAGGCGACCGGGCATTCAACGATGAGGTATTCACAGCTGAAAACGGATTGGGTCCTGTATTCGTAGCAGCCAGCTGTGGCAGTTGCCATGCCGGCGATGGCAAGGGACATCCGTTTGTTGCACTTACACGTTTCGGGCAAGTGGATTCGACCGGGAATAAATTTCTGGATAAAGGGGGACCACAATTACAGCATAAGGCATTACCCGGATACGAACCGGAACAGATCCCTGCCGGTGCAACATCAACGCGGTTGGTGGCTCCCATGAACTCGGGTATGGGATACCTCGAACTGGTTTCGGATGCCGATATACTGTCCATGTCTGATCCGACCGATGCCAATGGCGATGGAATTTCAGGGGTACCTAACTGGAATAAAGTTCCTGCTTATATTACCCCACCGGCCGGAAGTGCTATACAAAACGGAAAGTACATTTGTCGTTTCGGAAAAAAAGGAAGTGCCTATAATCTGCTTCAGCAAACAGCAGGAGCGTACAATCAGGATATGGGTATAACTTCCACTTACGAACCTAAAGATGTATTTAGCGGCGAGGATTTAGACCCTGAAGTGAGCAATCAAACGGTACAAATGGTGGTGTTTTATCTGCGTACGTTAAAAGCGCCTAAACAACGCAATCCGCAGGATGTAACCGTTGCAGCAGGCAAGCAGGTGTTTCTGAATGCAGGTTGTGCATCGTGTCATAAGGAGCAATTGAAGACTGGAAGTTCAACCATTCCGCAATTAGCGGGAGTTACTATTTATCCTTACACCGATTTGTTGCTGCACGATATGGGTCCGGGTTTGGATGATGGCTATACCGAAGGCAGTGCAACTACAGCCGAATGGAAAACACCTCCCTTGTGGGGACTTGGCCTGGTACCTGCTTCACAAGGTGGTCAATATTTTTTATTGCACGATGGCAGAGCAAAAAGCATCGAAGAAGCCATTGAATGGCATGGAGGAGAAGCCACCGGTAGTGTTACAAAATACAAGCAACTTTCCGGCGCCGATAAACAGGCTTTAGTCACATTTTTAAAATCATTGTAAGTTGGACCGCAAAGATTTTATAAAGACCTGTTCGTATACCTGCCTGGGAAGTCTTGCATTCGGAAGTATCCTGTCGGGCTGTATAACCACGCATGCAGTGCCAGCAAAGCTTGAAGGGAACAATCTGGTCGTTCCTTTGATACATTTTGCACATAAAAGTAAAAAGGGAACAACCTACAAAAATTATGTGGTGGTAAACAACGAACAATTAAAATATCCCATTTGTGTATTTCGCCAGTCAGACGGTCAGTATATCGCCCTGCTGATGCAATGTACACATCAGGGAACCGAACTACAGGCATTCGGCGACCGCCTCCAATGTCCGGCTCACGGAAGTGAATTCGACCGCGAAGGACAAGTTACACAAGGACCTGCCGATACAGCATTGCGTCAGTTTCCTGTGACCTTAGAAAATCAACAACTGCTCATCAATCTGAAATGAAAAAGAAATTAATTTATATACTTCTGCTCTCTGTATTAAATGCAACGAATGCAGACGCACAAATTGATTCAAATTTATTGATCCGAACACCTCCGGATTCAGTAAAACCGGTACTGAATATGGATGCTGTTTACAACCGGCCTTTTTTAGGGATGGGTAAATCTCCTATCAGCATTGGCGGATACATGGAAGTGAACTGGCAACATTTGGGAACGGATGGAATCAGCGAAGGACATCAGTTTCAGTTCAGGCGCTGGACCTTGTTTGCTTCGGCAACCATCGCGCGCAACCTGAAGTTCCTGACCGAACTGGAGTTTGAAGACGGTACAAAAGAAATAGGTATTGAGTTTGCCGCACTGGATATGGAATTGCATCCATTGCTCAATTTAAGAGGAGGAATCATTTTAAATCCCATCGGGGCATTCAACCAAAATCACGATGGACCGAAATGGGAATTTACCGACCGCCCATTTTCAGCCACACAATTGCTTCCTGCTACATGGAGCAATGCCGGTTTTGGCCTGTACGGAAAATATTACAACAAAGCCTGGATGTACGGATATGAAGTCTATGTGAGCAACGGCTTTGATGGCACCATCATTCAGAATGCAGAAAACAAAACCTTTTTACCTGCTGCAAAAAATAACCGTTCGCGTTTTGAAGAAAGCAGCAATGGAGAGCCAATGATCACATCTAAAATTGCAATAAGGAATCAGAAAATTGCGGAAATTGGGTTGTCTTATATGGGAGGGGTTTACAACAAGTTTATCGATGATGGATTGGTACTCGACCGCAAGCGTCGTTGCGATGTATTTGCGGTGGATCTGAATACAACACTACCGCATATCAACACTACCTTAACCGGCGAATGGGCCTGGATTTGGTTAGATGTTCCCGCAACCTATACCGAGCAATTTGGCAACCGCCAGCAGGGCGGATTTCTGGATCTCGTGCAACCCGTTTGGAAGCATAAAATACTTGAATGGAACAAAGCAGTAATCAATCTGGCATGTCGGCTTGAATATGTGGACTGGAATATGGGTAGTTTTCAATCAACAGGCACACAAAGAGGGGATGAATTGTGGAGCATTATGCCGGCAATAAGTTTCAGGCCGGTGCCTCAAACAGTGATCCGGTTGAATTACCGGTTTATGAAACAAAACGATATTGTGAGCAATCCTTTTGTAACCACCTCTGGTTTTATTTTTGGGGTGTCAACTTATTTTTAAACCAAACTTTAGTGAATACATATTTACTTTTTACAAAGCATATGATTCGTATAGTTCTTCAATTAAAAAGGCATTTTTTTCGGTTTGCGATCATCCTGATTCACGCATTGTTGGGTTAATATCCACTAATTAAATTGAGTAGGACCGTCGCGGTAGTTAATGGTTAATCGAATTCATATTTAGCTAACCAAGAGTTGGCGCTTGTTACCCCATCGTTCAAAAGGCATATGCATTAGATTTACAAATTATTCACCGCATTTGATCAAAAGGCGATTTTATTTATTGAATTTCAGCTTTTCGCTTTGCAAAATAATCAGCCATCTCATCCATACTCAAACTATTAAAACACATTTCGCGGGTTAAGCCACCTTTACGCGCCACGCAGGTTCCGTAATACATATCGTTAAATCCTTCTTTCTCGTGCGCATCGGGATTGATGGAAATCCTGACACCCTTGTTCAGTGCATAATCGATCCAGCGCCAGTCGATATCTAGACGGTAAGGATTGGCATTCAATTCCAGTACAACTCCATGTGCTGCACAGGCATCAATGATGCGTCGGTGATCAATAGGATAACCTTCGCGCATCAGCAATAATCTTCCGGTAGGATGTCCTAAAATAGTGGTATACGGATTTTCAATGGCGCCCATCAATCGTTCCATCGCCTTTTCTTCGGTCATCTTTAAATTTGAATGCACTGATGCCACTATAAAATCAAATGACTTCAAAACTGCAGGTTCGTAGTCAAGTTGCCCGTCGTACAAAATATCGCTTTCAATGCCTTTAAAAATGCGAAACGGCTCCAGCTTTTTATTCAGCATATCAATTTCGTGATGCTGTTGCAAGATGCGGTCTTCCTTTAGTCCGTTGGCATAAAAAGCCGATTTGGAGTGGTCGCAAATACCCAGGTATGTGTAACCTAAGGAACGGCAATGCACGGCCATTTCTTCTAGTGTATTCAGGCCATCCGACCAGGTGCTGTGATTGTGTAGACTGCCTTTGAGATCCTTGAGTTCTATTAGTTTTGGAAGGGTATGTAGTCTGGCCTTTTCTACTTCATTTCTTCCTTCGCGCAATTCCGGTTCAATATAATCCATTCCATTTGAAGTATAGATTTCGGCTTCCTGCGTTATGATCTGATTTTCGATCTCGCCCAAATGCGCCAGGTGTTCTTCGCTGCCTGTTTGCAGGAATAATTGATAAGCGAAAGCTGCATCTTCCACCACCTGAATTTGAATGGGAATCATTCCGTTTATTTTGGCAGTAATGCTATTCCCTTCAGTTTTGGCTTCGTGGAGGAAGGTAAGACCCTTGAGGCTTTCAACCAGTTTTTCAGTTGTTTTGGATGCCAGCAGCAAATCGATGCGATCCAGAATTTCACATTTACGCCGCAAGGGTCCGCAAGTGGAAACCTGCGACACCAACGGATTCTGTTTCAACACATCGATCAGTTGCAGAGCGGTGCGTTCTAAATGCGCATAATGAAACTTATCGGCACTGGCTAATATAAACTCGATGTTTTTACGGATGCTGTCCTGCGTTTTCAGTCCAAACCCTTTGGCTTTGGCCAGGCGGTTTTCTTTGCAGGCATACAACAATTCACCGATGCTTTCAATGCCGAGTTCGTGCCAGATATACGTGATCTTTTTCGGACCGATTCCTTTTACCCGGAACAAGTCCATTACACCTGCCGGGGTTTGTTGCTTCAGCGTTTCAAGTTCGGTAAAGCTTCCGGTGGTATTCAGTTCGTGAATTTTAGTGGCCACACTTTTGCCGATTCCTTCTATTTGTTCCAGCTGTGCAAGATCTTTTTCTGCTAAAACTTCCGGAAGTTTATCGATGCGAAAGGCGGCAATGGAATAGGATTTTATTTTGAAGGGATTGCCTCCGTGCAGTTCGCTTAAATCGGCATAGAGCCTGAGCTGATCAGCAATGTCGGAATTGTTCATGGCAGTGCTCAGTTCCCGCTTTTATGCCCATGGTGCCAGCGTTCTGCTTTAATCACAGAACCTGATTGGTTGTAATATTTCCAGATACTATCTTTCTTTTCGTTAATATAATATCCGCTACATTCCAGGTTGCCGTTTTCGTAATAACGGGTATAAGGTCCGTTTTTGATATGGAGGATGGTATCGGTATATTGTCCGTAATGATGGGGATCGGGAATGATTTTAACCAGCAATTTATGGTGATAAATTTCCTTCACCTTGCGGTGAGTAATGGTATCGTAAAAATAATAGGTCTTACCGTTGTCGTCGTCGATTACCTGCGCAAAAGCAGGGGTAGAGAGGCAAAACAGGCAGGTTGCAATCAAAAGGCGCATGTATACTTTTTTGGAGGCAATATATGGATTTTATCAAATTGAAAGCTATAGTCATTATTCACACATTTGATTGAAATGTATGCATGCTGTCCATTCATATAAGGTCAATCATTTTACTCCAGATCGTACTGCTTGATCTTCCGGTACAAAGTACGTTCCGAGATCCCCAATTCGGCGGCTGCTTTTTTACGCCGGCCCTTGTATTTGTCGAGCGCCTTCTTGATTAGTTCCACTTCTTTGTCTTCAATAGAAAGCGATTCCTGTTCGGGTTGTGTAACGGGTATTTCAATGATGGTATGCTTGTTGTCGGCCGGTGGATAGGCATGAGAAGGAGCGTGCATATTGCGGTCGAGGCTGGGTTTCTCAAGGGGTGCAAAGGTATCGCCGGATGAAGTGCGCAATGCGGCAGACGATGCAGGCACTTGCCCGTTTTGCATCAAATCAAATACAATACCTTTTAGTTCCATAACATCCTTTCGCAAATCAAACAAAACCTTGTAAAAGATTTCACGTTCGCTGAGTTGTTCCTGACTGGCCATACTCATGAGCATCGGTACACCCGATCGTTCTTCGGGCAATACACGTTGCAATTCATGCAGGGTAATGAGTTTGTCTTCGTCGAGCACCGAAAGTTGTTCGGCAATATTTTTCAGCTGACGGATATTTCCCGGCCAGCGGTAATTGATCAAAGCCTGTTGTGCATCCTGATCCAGTACAATGGGTTTGGCACGGTACTTTTCTGAAAAATCGATACTGAATTTGCGGAACAACAGGTGAATATCTTCTTTTCGTTCACGCAGGGAGGGAACACGGATGGGAACGGTACTTAAACGGTAATACAAATCCTCGCGGAATTTTCCGTGCGAAGCCAGTTCCAGCAAATCTTTGTTGGTAGCGGCCACAATGCGCACATCGGTTTTCATCACTTTCGATGCACCTACTTTTATGTATTCACCGCTTTCCAGAATGCGGAGCAAACGCGATTGGGTTTCGAGGGGAAGTTCACCCACTTCATCCAAAAAAATGGTTCCTCCGCTCACGGTTTCAAAATATCCTTTGCGTGTATCGTGTGCACCGGTAAACGAACCTTTCTCGTGTCCGAACAATTCTGAATCAATGGTACCTTCGGGTATGGCTCCGCAATTCACCGCAATAAAATTTCCGTGTTTGCGGTTGCTCAATTGATGAATGATTTTGGAGAAGGCTTCTTTACCCACTCCGCTTTCGCCGTTGATCAATACGGAAATGTCGGTAGCTGCAACCTTTACCGCAGTATCCAATGCATAGTTCAGCAGGGGAGAGTTGCCTATAATTTCAAAGCGTTGTTTTACGTCCTGTATATTCATGTAAACTTAATTAAAGGTTACCAAACCAACCGCTTTGCCAATTAAACTGGTTGTTGTGGTCCGTTCTATCTTCACCTGTACATATTGTCCCTTCTGATAATTTTCAGCCGGGAATACTACCACCTTACCCTGATCGCTTCTTCCCATCAGATCCAGGTCCGATCTTTTTGAAAATCCTTCAATCAATACCGTAACAGTTTTGCCAATATCCAGTTTGTTTTTTTCGGTACTGATACTTTTTTGCAAGGTGATAATTTCGGCCAACCGGCGTCCTTTGATTTCGGCATCGATATCGTCGGGGTATTTGCGCGCGGCCAGTGTGCCGGGCCTTTCACTGTACGCATACATAAAGGCAAAATCAAACTGGGCATCCTTAAACAAAGCAACAGTATCCTCGAATTCTGCTTCTGTTTCGCTGCAAAAGCCTACAATTACGTCAGTAGAAATGCCGCAATCCGGAATTATCTGGCGAATGGTTTTCAGCCGGTCAACAAACCATTGGCGATCGTAGGTACGGTTCATCAACTGAAGTATACGGCTGTTTCCGCTTTGTAAAGGGTAGTGTATATAATTGCAGATATTGTTGTGCCGCTTCATGGTATGCAACACTTCGTCGGTAATGTCTTTGGGATGCGACGATGAAAAACGAATGCGCAGATCGGGAGCAATCAAAGCTACTTTTTCGAGCAATTGAGCAAAATTGCAAAGCATATTGCCCGCTTCATCTTCAAACTTGTAGGAGTCTACATTTTGTCCCAGCAGTGTTACTTCTTTATAACCCTGAGCATACAATGCCCTGGCTTCACTGACTATACTATCCGGTTCGCGGCTTCTTTCCCGTCCACGTGTAAATGGTACTACACAAAACGAACACATATTATCGCAACCGCGCATGATGCTGATAAAGGCTGTTACACCATTGCTGCTTAACCTGACCGGTGTTATTTCGGCATAGGTTTCTTCACGGCTCAATAGCACGTTCACGGCTTTTTGCCCGGCCTCTACTTCTTCAATCAAACGGGGGATATCGCGGTATGCATCCGGGCCAACAACAATGTCGACCAGTTGTTCCTTTTCCAGCAACTGGGTTTTAAGCCTTTCGGCCATGCACCCCATTACCCCTACAATCATTCCGGGGTTTTTCTTTTTCTGGTGTTTCAGTTCTTTGAGTCGTCCCCAGATGCGGCTTTCCGCATTGTCGCGCACAGCACAGGTATTCAAAAAAACCACATCCGCTTCCAGTGGATTGGAAGTAGTTTTAAAACCGTTTCCCATCATGATGGATGCCATTACTTCGCTGTCGGCCAGATTCATGGCGCAGCCATAAGTTTCAATGTACAGGTTACGGGTAGCGTTTTCAACGGGTATATCGGCAACTATTCCTCTCATCGATGTGTGGTAAAATAAGGTGCAAATATACACTATTTCTGACAGAGTGGCAGATTTTCGCCTTCGAATTCATGGTGTTTGTCGAATTATTTACCCCGGGGAAATTCTGGTTTCACCGATGAGTTTTACCCATTGAGGAAAAAGCAATCGCATCAAATGTCCTATCATTGCGGAATGAAATTGCTGGTTACCGGAAGTAACGGATTATTGGGTCAGAAAATCACCGATGCCTGCCGGATGCGCAAGGAAATAGAGCTCATTGCAACGGCCCGGATCGAAGACCGCTATCAACCCAATACCGGATATGTATTTGAGGTCATGGACATTACCAATGCCACTCAGGTAATGGAGGTAATGAACCGTCATAGACCCGATGTAGTCATTCATACAGCGGCCATGACCAATGTAGATCAATGCGAAAGCGATCATGCCGGATGCGATGCACAAAATGTAGAAGCCGTTGCTCACCTGGTGAATGCCTGCAACAGCGTTGGAGCACATCTGGTACATGTTTCTACCGATTTTGTTTTCAGTGGCTCAACTGGTCCTTTAGATGAAACGGCAATACCTGCACCCATCAGCTATTATGGAAAATCGAAACTCAGGGGAGAAGAAATTGTAAAGGCAGAATCCAGCAGTTGGTGTATTGTAAGAGCCATTCTGGTTTATGGTGTGGTACACGATATGAGCCGGAGTAATTTTGTATTGTGGGCTAAAAATAATCTCGAACAAGGCAAACCCATCAAGGTGGTAGATGATCAGTTTCGAACGGCAACCCTGGCCGAAGATTTAGCCGATGGATGTTTACGGGCAGCTGAACAAAAAGCAACCGGAATTTACCATATTGGTGGACCTGAATTTATGAGCATTTACGAGATGGTTTTAATGGTCGCTGATTTCTGGCACCTCGATAAATCTTTAATTTCACCGGTTAAAAGTGCAGCCATTGCACAACCTGCCCAACGCCCGCCCATTACGGGTTTTGTAATAGAGAAAGCGAAAAGGGATCTCGGTTATCAACCGCATACATTTTTGGAAGGCTTAGCCATTTTGCAGCAACAATTGAAAAAATAATCCGGAAATCGAATACTTAAAATAATTAATGAATAAACAGATATGAATTGGGGAGAAAACTTTTGGATATGGATGGCAACTGAAGCTTTTTTTGCCATTTTCGTAGCGGTCTTGTTGTATTACTTCTTTGTACGCAACAAGCAAAAGCCCTATGAAAACAAGAAGGATAGAAAATCTGATTAAGTCCTATTTCTACTTTAACCGGCATGAGCGTCGCGGTATTGTTTGGCTGCTTGTGCTGATGATACTAACCTTTATTGCGCCCCGCGTTTACACTGCTAAAATTGCGGAGGCAAAGTTCCCCATCGAATGGATGGATCTGAAGACTATAGATTTGGAAACGCCAACAATGGCTGAACCGAAACAGCTGAAAAAGTTTGATCCGAATAACGCTACAACCCAACAATGGCAAACGCTTGGTTTGAGTGAAAAAGAAATCCGGCGCATTCAGAATTATACCAAAGCAGGAGGTAAATTTAAGCAGGCTTCTGACCTGCAGAAATTGTATGGTGTGGATCAAAAAAAGATAGAGCAGGCTTTACCTTTCATGGTATTTCCAACAAAAAAATTGTTTACAGATTCTTCCACAAAACGAAAGTCAGCGCAAGTAGTTGAATTAAACAGCACCGACTCTGTTCAGCTGGTGAGTTTGTACCGGATCGGACCTGCGCTCACGCATCGCATTCTGGAATACCGCGATAAACTGGGTGGTTTTCTTGAATTGGAACAACTCCGGGAAGTATGGGGATTTGATGAAGATATCCTGTACGATCTGAGTGGAAAAATAACAGTGAATCCTTCCCTGGCTAAGCGATGGGAACTGAATACCGTTTCGTTGGAAGTATTAAAAACACACCCCTATTTCAAATACAAATTGTCGAATGCCATCATTAATTACCGCAATCAACACGGACCATTTCAGGCATTGGCGGATTTGAAAAAAATCGTATTGGTAACAGATTCGGTTTACGAAAAAATCACAAAATATATCTATTTACGGTAATCTGAACGTATCAGAGATTTAAATCTTTATTTGCTTATGCTGAGTAAATGGATAATCAATATGAACTGAGAACTCATGAAAGGATAATGAAAAATGCTACCCGATCAATTGTTGAATTTCAAGCTTAAGTTTTGGCAGATGATTTGTTAGAATAGACCAAATTAATTCATTGGAAATATTATCATAGCTATGGATAATCTTGTTTCTGGTACCAATTATGTTTCTTGCGTTATCAATAATGATATTTGGATTTTCCTTTAATATTCTATTAATGGCTTCCCCAATTATTTCAATATTTCGTTCAACTGCTCGTCTTGTTTTAATATCTTGTTGGTATTCAAGAAAGTTTTTTGACTTATCAGTAAAGAAAGATTCGATTTCTTCAATAGCATTTAAGATATCGTAAAGCCAGGCATTAATCTTACTATCCATAAATTAATTTTCTGTCCTTCTCAATTTCCTTACGTAAATACGGATTCCGGATCGCCTTCTCTTCTAATAAATCAACAGATCGATTAAGAATCTTCTCCAATTGTTGTTTCAGGTCGAAGTAGTTATCGGCATATTCATTTAAACCGATATTGGAGAAATCAACCAGCAAATCAATGTCACTATTACTGGTAAAGGTATTTTCCCTGAGTACAGACCCAAAAACAAAAAGTCTGGCTACCTTGTGTTGGTCGCATAGTGCTCTGATTTTGCCAATGTGTTGATCAACAGGATTCATTAATGTAAAGTTACACTTATTTCAATGGAGTGCAAAAACGGATGGTAACATTCAATCTTTGGCAAACCGATGCACACTTTTGTAGAGCTCTTCTTTCGGTAGATTTTTGAAATATTCGTAAGTAATTTTCAATCCCTCACTGCGCGATACTTTCGGTTCCCATCCCAATAATTTTTTAGCCAGCGTAATATCAGGCTGACGTTGTTTGGGATCGTCCTGCGGCAGATCCTTGAAGATCAGTTGTTGTTTGGTTCCGGTGAGTTTGATGATTTCTTCGCCAAACTGACGAATGGTGATTTCGTCGGGGTTACCAATATTCACAGGGTATGCATAGTCGCTTAATAGCAAGCGGTAAATTCCTTCAATCAGATCATCCACATAACAGAATGAGCGCGTTTGCGAACCATCGCCAAATACAGTTAAATCCTCACCTCGCAATGCCTGGCCGATAAATGCCGGTAATACACGACCATCATTTAATCGCATGCGTGGTCCATAGGTATTGAAGATTCGAACGATACGCGTTTCCAATCCGTGAAAGGTATGATAGGCCATGGTCATGGCTTCCTGAAAACGTTTGGCTTCATCGTACACACCACGAGGCCCAACCGGGTTTACATTGCCCCAATACTCTTCGTTTTGCGGATGAACCTGCGGATCGCCGTATACTTCGCTCGTAGATGCAATCAATACCCGGGCTTTTTTAACGCGCGCCAATCCCAGGCAATTGTGGATCCCCAGCGAACCTACCTTGAGGGTTTGAATCGGAATCTTTAAATAATCTATCGGGCTTGCAGGGGAGGCAAAATGCAGGATATAATCTATATGACCGGGTACATGAATGAACTTACTTACATCGTGATGGTAAAATTCAAATTCCTTCAGTTTCATCAAATGCTGAATATTGGAAAGATCACCGGTTATGAGGTTATCCATGCCAATTACATCATAACCCTCTTTGATAAAACGATCGCACAAATGGGAACCAAGAAATCCGGCTGCACCGGTAATTAAAACACGTTTATTGGGCATTGGCTTGTTGTTTTACAGTATTTACTCCGATGCAATAGTAGGTGAACCCTAATTCCTGCATGTCGTTGAGTTCATAGATATTCCGGCCGTCGAAAATCAGTTTCGATTTCATAATCTTTCCGATTACGTTAAAATTAGGTGAACGAAACTCCGGCCATTCGGTAGCAATCAATAAAGCATCGGCATCCATCAGGGTATCGTATTGATCTTTGCAATACACAATCTGATCGCCTAATTCTTTACGCGCCTCTTCCATGGCCACCGGATCGAAAGCACGCACATTGGCACCTGCTTTCAACAAAGCTTCTATGATAACCAAAGAAGGGGCTTCACGCATATCATCGGTTTTGGGTTTAAACGAAAGGCCCCAGATACCAAAGGTTTTGCCTTTTATTTCTCCGCCGAAATGTTTCATGATTTTGGTAAACAAGACCTGTTTCTGGTCTTCGTTTACTTCTTCAACAGCCTGCAGAATGCGCATTTGAACACCATTATCAGCTGCTGTTCGTACGAGAGCTTTTACATCTTTCGGAAAACACGAACCGCCATAACCTATACCAGGGTAAATAAATTTATTTCCGATGCGCGGATCGCTACCGATTCCAATGCGAACAAGGTTTACATCTGCACCAACAATTTCGCATAGGTTGGCAATATCGTTCATGAAACTGATTTTGGTGGCCAGCATGGCATTGGCGGCATATTTAGTCATTTCAGCCGAAGGAATATCCATAAAAATAATGGGGTGGCCGTTCATCAGAAAAGGCCGGTACAATTTACGCATCACCTCTTCCGCTTGTTGCGATTCAACGCCTATTACAATGCGGTCGGGTTTCTGAAAATCTTCAATAGCCGCGCCTTCTTTTAAAAATTCCGGGTTGGATGCAACGTCAAAACGTATGCTGGATTTTCTTTCATCCAATGCATCCTGTATGGATTTTTTTACTTTTTGTGCAGTACCCACTGGAACTGTACTCTTGGTCACTACAACGAGATAATCCTCCACGCTCTGACCAATCTCACGAGCCACACCCAATACATATTTTAAATCGGCACTGCCATCTTCTCCCGGAGGAGTCCCTACAGCAATAAAGGCCACATCACATCCCCGAATGCTTTCCGATAAACTGGTTGAAAATTGTAAACGGCCTGATTTGGCATTGCGTTCCACAATTTCTTCCAAACCGGGTTCGTAAATCGGTAAGATTCCTTTTTTCAGATCTTCAATCTTCTTTTTGTCGATATCGATGCAGATTACTTCAATGCCGACATCAGCCAGACACGCTCCTGTAACCAATCCTACATATCCGGTTCCTACTACAGCAATTTTCATGGGGTTAATCTAATTAGAGGACTATCATTTTTTTTGGTGGCAGCGAAAATAATCATTTAACGCGATTCAATATAGCCCGCAAAAAATTATCGACACAATTTGTAAACCTTGTGTTCCGTTATTTTTGAACTATTTTTGGCTGCCCCGATGCGAATAAACTTAATTATTGGATTATGGATCTTAACCCGGTGTACCGTTTCTCTGGCTCAGGGAACAGGTATTGATCCATATGCCGATGCAAAATCAGGTAATAAAATCTTCAATTTCCAATTCAATTATACGTACCAGATTCCGGAAGGAGATCTCGCCCTTCGCTTTGGTACTTTGCACCAGGTAGGTGCCGGAGTAAATCTGAAAACCCGCAATCATTGGTATTTTGCCTTACAGGCCAATTACCAGTTTGGATATACCGTAGAAGAACCGGGATTGTTTTATTTTTTAACCAACAGCAGCGGATACATTACCAATACCGGAGGCTATCCGGCAACCTATTACCTCAGTCAGCGGGGTATGAGCGGAATTATTTCGGCAGGTCGGTTATTACCACTTAGTCTCACGAATCGCAATTCAGGTATTCTGGTGATGGTAGGTGGCGGGTATTTATTGCATAAAATCAATATTGCCAGTCCTAGTAATGATATTCCTACACTGACAGATGAATTGAAACGGGGATACGACCGGTTGACCGGTGGATATGCGTTACACCAGTTCGTGGGATATTATTTTCAAAGTGCTAATCGTTACTTTAATTTTTATGTGGGTGTAGACTTCACTCAGGCATTCACGAAAAGTTTCAGAGGATATAATTACGATCAGCGCGCAATCGATAACGCCACCCGTTTCGATGCCACCAACGGCCTGCGTGTGGGCTGGATGATCCCGATTTACCTGGCCACCAAAGATGAAGATGAATTTGATTTCAAATGATGAAACCTGTCGGCAAGTTGTTGTATGTTTTTGGATTGTGGCTGTATAAAACGACACTTACGTTGGTTTCACCTTTTCATGCGAAAGCAGCCAAAATGATTGCAGGCAGGAGGATAGCGTTTAAAGCCATTCATGCATTTGCAGAAAAGGATAAACGGGAAAAAATCTGGTTTCACTGTGCCTCTCTCGGAGAATTTGAACAAGTAAGACCGCTGATTGAACGCTATAAAACAGAAAGGCCGGAGTTAGCTATCCTGCTCACGTTTTTTTCTCCATCCGGATACGAGGTTAGAAAAAACTATGCATTAGCTGATTGTGTCACCTACCTGCCTTTCGATTCTGCGAAAAATGCAAAACGTTTGATCAATGAAGTTAAACCGATACAAGTGTTTTTTGCCAAATACGATTTGTGGTATTTCTATTTAAGAGAGGTGCATAATCAAAAAATAAAAACCTATCTGATTGCTGCTAATTTTAGAAAAGATCAACTTTATTTTAAAACATACGGCAAATTTTTTCACCAGATCCTCCACTATTTCACCTGCATTTTTTCTCAGTTTGATGCATCCACAGAACTGTTACATCAACACGGAATTTCTACGGCTTTAACGTCTGGAGATACCCGGTATGACAGGGTAGCAGCTATTGCCGGAAATAGTGAACCTATTCCGGTTCTTGAGCAATTCAAAGAACAAAAAACAGTTGGATTATTGGGAAGCTCATATACAAACGAAGAAACAATTGCATTAGAAGTTGCAAGGCAGTTCAGGGGAAAGGTAAAATGGATTATTGCACCTCATCAGGTAACGGACGAAAGAATTCATCAGATTCAGAACGCCTTCAAGGAGTTTAAAACAGTTCGTTTTTCGGAAACGGATGAAGGAGAATCGGCAACGGCTGAAATACTGATTTTAGATACAATCGGGCATTTGGGCAATGCATATCAATATGCCGATTTTGCAATGGTAGGAGGAGGATTTGGAAATCAGGGCATTCACAATATGCTGGAACCATTGGCCCAAGGTGCGCCTGTTTGGGTTGGACCTAAAAACCACGAAAAATTTCCGGAAACAAAATTAGCCCTTCAATATGGAGTAGCTCAAATCTTAAATGATGCAGAAGAATTAACGAATTGGATTGAGAAGGTTGTTTTAAATGAACAGGAACGAGCTGGTTTAAAATCCAATTGCTTTGCATTTATTCACAAGCGGGAAGGCGCAACGGAGGCAATCTGGAAACAGATTAATACCGTTTAAATACCGCACGATTTGTTTACAGGCATGTGACCCTATTTTTACAATCGAGTTGCTATTTTAAAAGATAACGTGTTACATTTGCTATGTAAATGGCTTAAACGAAGTAGCGACCAGCAGGTTTTATTGTCGTTAAAGTTTGGATTGGTAACCCTATTTCGATTGAGATGGTCGTTAAGCACTTAAGACACTGCCTCTCTATATTGAGGCGGTTTTTTTCATAGCCAGGGATAGCCGGACATTCACTTGTCCGGCTTTTTTTATGTCTTGTTCCGGTCAAATTGCGTTGTATAATTGCAGCAACCAAATCAGGATTTTTTCATGACACAAACAATTGCAGGTATCACCTTTCAGGAAACAGAAAATCAACGCATGGTCGCGCAAATGGCAAAGGATTTTGCCGAAAAATTTATTCGTCCATACGTAATGGAATGGGATGAAGAACAACATTTTCCAAAAGAAACCATGCATGAAATGGGTAAATTGGGTTTGTTGGGTGTTTTGGTTCCCGAAGAATATGGAGGAGCGGGATTGGGCTATTACGAATACGTTACTGCCATTCAGGAAATAACAAAGGTTTGCAGTTCGGTTGGACTGTCGATGGCAGCGCACAACTCTTTGTGCACCGGACATATTTTGCAATTTGGAAACGAGGAACAGAAAAAACGCTGGTTGCCAAAACTGGCATCCGGTGAATGGATAGGAGCCTGGGGACTTACCGAAGCCAATACCGGAAGCGATGCATTGCGTATGAAATGTGTGGCTCGTAAAGATGGAAGCGATTGGGTTATTTCAGGATCGAAGAACTGGATTACACATGGTATTACCGGTGATATTGCGGTTGTTCTGGCACGCACGGGCGATTTGCTCGATTCCAATGGAATCACTGCGTTTGTGGTAGAAAGAGGTACTCCGGGATTCAAAGGAGGAAAGAAAGAAAACAAGCTGGGTATGCGCGCATCCGAAACTGCTGAAATGATTTTTGATGAATGTCGCATTCCTGAAGCCAATGTATTGGGCAAGGTTGGGGAAGGATTCAAACAAGCCATGAAAGTGCTGGATGGCGGACGTATTTCCATCGCCGCACTTTCGCTCGGCATAGCCAAAGGCAGTTACGAAGCAGCAAAAAAATATGCAATGGAGCGAGAGCAATTCGGACAACCTATTGCACATTTTCAAGCCATCGCATTTAAACTGGCCGATATGGCAACCCGTATCGAAGCAGCAGAATTATTAACCTATAAAGCAGCTGATCTGAAAATGAAAGGCAAACCCATGACCACCGAATCGGCCATGGCCAAATACTATGCGAGCGAAGTGGCCGTATATGCAGCCAACGAAGCCGTGCAGATTTTCGGCGGATACGGATATACTAAAGATTTTCCGGTTGAGAAATTTTACCGCGATGCAAAACTTTGCACCATTGGCGAAGGAACCAGCGAAATACAAAAGCTGGTGATTGCACGGAATATTCTGAGGGACTAATAGATTACTTTTCTCGTATTGTCCGCGATTATATTTTTATTTACAAGTATTCTCTTTATCTTTGCCCGCCCCATTAAATGGGAGACTTAAAGAAAGGAGGTGAAATTATATGATATTTGTTAATGTTAAAGAAAACGAATCATTAGACCGAGCGCTAAAGAAGTTCAAGAAGAAGTTTGAAAAGACCGGAGTTGTAAAGGAATTGCGTTCGCGCCAGTCGTTCACCAAACCCTGCATCAAGAAGCGCCAGGAAAAAATCCACGCTGCTTACAAATTGTTCCTCCAACAAACGGAAAGCAATCTGTAACAGGTTAAGAAAATCAATAGCAAAAGCCCCGCAAGGGGCTTTTTGTTTTTAAACCGATTGGTGGTATATTCGAATGTCGTTCAACGTTGTTCATGATGGATTGGATTGAGTCGTTTATACAGTATATCACCTTTGAAAAAAAGTATTCCGTCCATACCGTCAGCAGTTACCAGTCCGACCTGGAGCAATTCTCAACGTTTCTAAAAACCACTTACGAAATAGACAATCCCGCATTGGCGCGTCATCCCATGATTCGTAGTTGGATGGCCAGTTTGATGGAAGCCGACATTTCAGCGCGTTCTGTCGCCCGTAAAATATCGAGTCTGCGCGCTTATTACCGCTTTCTTCAGAAAGAAGGAGAGCTGCCGGTGAATCCCATGGCACGCATTCAGGTACCTAAAATGGAAAAGCGCTTACCTGTTTTTGTCGAAGAAAAAGGATTGAGCCGCTTATTTGATCGCGAACAGGAAGATACATTCGGTACCGACTTTACAGGATTCAGAAACCGTCTGATGGTATTGTTGTTATATACTACAGGTATGCGCCTTTCAGAACTCATCGGACTTAAGCACAGCGATATTGATACCGAACGGAAAACGCTTAAAGTACTGGGTAAAAGGAACAAAGAGCGAATCATTCCATTTACAGAAGAATTAAACCAGGAAATCATACGATTTATGAATGAGGATGCGTTCAAATTAAATGACACACCATATTTGCTATTCACCGAAAAAGGAGAGAAATTGTATCCGAAACTTGTTTACCGGATCGTGAAAGCAAGTTTAGATTTAGTAACTACCATAGAAAAAAGAAGTCCACACGTGCTACGCCATTCCTTTGCTACCCACTTACTGAATCACGGCGCCGATTTAAACGCCATCCGCGAATTGCTGGGCCATTCGAGTCTGGCAGCTACACAAGTTTACACACACAACAGCATCGAACGATTGAAGCAGGTTCACAAGAACAAGCACCCGCGCGCATAAAACAAGAAGTCCTGCCTTTGGATTAAAAGGGGAGATAACAGTTCAGGCAGGCAACTGTTACTTCCGCATAAAGACTACAAATATGAAAATCGACATCCAATCCATCCATTTTGATGCAGACCAGAAATTATTAGAATTCATCAGCAAGAAAACCGAGAAGGTGCTTACGTTTTATGAGGATATCAAGAGTGCCGATATATACCTGCGATTGGAGAAAGACGCGGAAAAGGAAAATAAAGTAATCGAAATCAAATTAAACCTGAATGGAACGGCCATTTTTGCGACAGAACGCAGCAGTACATTTGAAGCAGCTACCGATCTGGTAATCGATAAGTTGGTTGCTCAGGTAAGAAAATTCAAAGAAAAACTGGTAGCAAAAGCTTCTTAAGCTGCGCCGGATAAGCGCTTACAAGGCCTGTTGGATTATTCCTGCAGGCCTTTATTTTTTGTTTTGAAAATAAAATTGAAACATACATCTTTGCGACCCTGTTACGCATCCAGTTTTCTTTAAAAGAATTTCTAAAAAGTTTGTTTCCAAATTTGCATTCATCCTGCAAAACGCTACATTTGCAGTCCTTTTTGAGGTAAGTGAGACCTTGAAAGTACTCAAAAGTTCTTTGCAGTGATACGGGTATGATTTGATTAACCCGCAGCAATCCAATGGTTTATGTTCGCATAAGCACAGGAATATTTATGTTGCGTGAATACCATAAAATGCCACTTTAGCTCAGCTGGTAGAGCAACTGATTTGTAATCAGTAGGTCGCTGGTTCGATCCCGGCAAGTGGCTCAGGTTGATTTCAAATGGATCAGCAGGAGAAAAGGGGCGGTACAAATCATCAATCGGGGAGATACCAAAGTGGCCAACTGGGACGGACTGTAAATCCGTTGTCTTACGACTTCGAAGGTTCGAATCCTTCTCTCCCCACCTCGAACACCGTAGCTTTAGCGAAGGTGTTCTGATAAATTGAAAACAAGTAGCTTTTGCGAAAGTGTTCAGTTGTTAATGAGAATACTTAGCCTCAGCGAATGTGTTCCCAATCGGTAAACAGAACTTCCGGGTTCTGTTAAATGCGTTCTAAGTCACTGAAAGGTGATAAAAAAATAACCAAGGTCCCCGTAGCTGGGAGAGAAGAAGGAGAAATCACCTTCGCTGGTGAAGAGAAATCACCTTCGCTAAAGCTACGGTGATTGAAATGCGGGAGTAGCTCAGTTGGTAGAGCGACAGCCTTCCAAGCTGTAGGTCGCGGGTTCGAGCCTCGTCTCCCGCTCGAGAGAGCAAAGTGAAATTGAGAGGAAGCTATAGGTCGTCTCGTTCTTAAAAACGAGAAGCCTCGTCTCCCGCTCGAGAGAGCAAAGTGAAATTGAGAGGAAGCTA
>Ga0172379_10000206_pt1 | contig 158295 bp, 155 predicted proteins | sample GrowelOW334metaG_FD_119756 | JGI IMG/M metagenome (GOLD analysis project Ga0172379, IMG submission 119756) | Groundwater microbial communities from an aquifer near a municipal landfill in Southern Ontario, Canada - Groundwater well OW334 metaG | ecosystem: Environmental > Aquatic > Deep...
CATCTGACCACAAGAAGCCGGCAAAAGGCATGACCGCTTCACTTGGCACGGGAAATACCATGCTTTCCATAACCATCAAAATCCCCACGCCGAAATAGCTGGTCTTTTCAATAATTAAAGTAGCGTAGTGGATGATAAGTTCGGTCAGCCCCATTTACATATTATTCCAGTTTTTCAGCAACTTTACCAACTAAGTCCAAACCAGGCTTCAAGGTTTTATTACCTTCTTCCCAACTGGCTGGGCAAGCCAGGCCTGGATTTTGCCGGACATAGTCCAAAGCTTTGAGCTTGCGGAGGATTTCCCCGGCCGAGCGACCAATATTTTCCGCGACAATTTCCACAGCCTGTAAAATCCCTTCCGGGTCAATGATGTAAGCCGCCCGATCAGCCTGACCACTGATTTCATTAAAAATACCTAGCTCTCGCGTTAACTTGCCAGTATGGTCAGCAGCTAAAGGATAAGAAATGTCGGCTAGCAATTTTTCCTCATTCATCCAAGCTTTGTGAGTAAAAACCGTATCCGTGCTAACGGACATGATCTCGGTGTTATATTTTTGGAATTCAGCATAATGTTTGCCCATATCCTTCAATTCTGTAGGACAGACAAAAGTGAAATCCGCGGGATAGAAAAAGATGATCAGCCATTTACCTTTGAAGGCATCCAAAGAGACTGACTTTTCCTTGTCCTCTTTGGGATAATAAGCTGGCAAAGTGAAATCTGGAAACATTTGGTTGATTTTTGGCATAAAATTGATGGGTTAGTTTTGAATTGGTTCTATTGATGAATACCATTTATTAATAGAGATTATTTCAGAGGGCATCAAATTTTCTTTTGGAAAATTTGGGGAAAGCGAGGCTTCGTGCGAAGGACGTAGCGAAGTTGCGCATGCGACTACGCGAAGCTCTGAGCGCGAAACGAGCTGGCGGAAGGGGCGACCCGCCTACGTTTAACTTCTGCGGGCAGGGATTCGTCCATAAATTTGTTAATTATTTCATACCTCACGAATGAGGAGCGGACGAACGGAGTGAGGAGCACGCATTCGTGAGGAAATGCGAGGCTTCGTGCGAAGGGCGTAGCGGAGTTGCGGATGCGACTACGCGAAGCTCTGAGCGCGAAACGAGCTGGCGGAAGGGGAGAGATTCGAACTCTCGAAAGGCTTTCACCTTTACTTGCTTTCCAAGCAAGCGCACTCGACCACTATGCGACCCTTCCTAATTTAAAACGGAAACTAAAAATACCATAACCTGTTTGGTTTAAAAAGGAAAGGGCTTTGTAGTTTAATCCTTACTATCAATAGATTTACTATTGTTTGCTAGTTTTTACTGTCTAATTCTTTTTAATTCTATCAATCTTCCCTGCCCTGTCGGATGAAGCTTCATTGCTCTAATTAACTTATCAAGTTTAAATTCTCTCCACTTAGCTTGATTGGGAAGCGGATCTATTAACCTGATCGTATTTTTTATTGGATATATTCTATCTATTACGCAGGCATGGCCATTATTGTTTTTGGTGCCATTTAAAACGTCACTATTAAGAAGAACTAAAAGATTTGCATCCTTCTTAATCCTACTAGAAATAAAAGTAATCAATTCCTTTTTAGTTTTAAAATTTACAATTGGATAATTTGTAGCTTTTAAAGGGATCCTTAATTTTTTAAAAACCGCATTCGCATCATATTGCTTTTTATTCATTTGAGTTCCGTAGCCAGCCCCGGGTCTTTTACCTGTTCTTACGTTCCAAAATAAATTCTTGTCTTTTTTATTCAAAATCAGCCCCAAGTGGTAACCCAATAACTCTATAGGAATTAGGGGTATACCCAATTTATACATAACAATACTTATACTTGTTGGTACGCAACAAGAGTACTGCTGAGTAAATGGAATATATCTGGTGTCCTTAGGTATGATACTTTTCACAACTCTATTTTAGCAGTATTTAAGACTACAAAGAAACATAATATATCAAACCCGTGCAACTTAATTTTCTTATAAAAAACAAACCCCGTCCAGAATTAACTGCACGGGGTCATAAAAGAAAACCCGAAACTTGGATGTCTTTGAGCACTTCTTGTCCTAAGCGCTCCATGAATTCTTCGGGCGTAGAATTTACCATCAAACCAGACAAAACCCCGATCTTCCTGGCGAATTCCACTCGGGTAACATGGTCGCATCTAAGACTGCAATCAAAAAGCGCGTCCAGGACCGCTTTAGAAACCTCATCCGGATTCCCCCAAGCGGCTTTGACCTTCTCGGCAATCTGGCCGATTTGCTTATCATCCAGCATCAAGACCTTCTTTGTTTGGTTTTGGGATATATTAAGGACAATTTGATTTCGCCTAACCTTAACAAATGCCTTAGACCTCGTCAAGAAAAAAACCGCCCTTATTCAGAGCGGCTATCTTCACGGAGCTGGGCAATGGTACGAATCCCCTTTGCGGAGAGTACGCCTTGGATAAACCCGAGCCAGCGAAAGGCTTTTTCCAGCTTACCCTGCGTTACTTGTTCACGCATCCGGTCAAGCATCCAATTAAGGTGTACGAGGAATTCCTCGTCGGTTTGTGGATGCACTTCATAACTCGCAAGCTCTTTCGTTGGATAATCCGAGAGGAGGGTTTTGTACAGCTCAATGATTTTAAGGAGCTTATCCTTTGTCACAATTTTCTCCTTTTTTGATTTTGACTTACCTTAACAAAACCTCTTAGCCTAGTCAAGAAAAAACCGCCTACCGAGGTAGACGATTTTTGTATTTGGAATTATTTTTTGGCATTTCTCGTTTAAAGATAGCATCAAACCTCCCTTGACTTTTATTAAGGATTAATTTAGGTTCAAGTCAGATCTTTTTAAACCAAAAACAGAAAGGAGCTTTACGTGTATCAGGCACTGTTTTTTGAAATTAAAAACGATGTTGAGGTCATGGCCAAGCTTGTTGAAGCTGTGCCTGACAATTGGTCATGGGTTGACGGCTGCCTCTATGCTCCCCAACACCTTATTGATTCGGGTATGGTCCAGCAGGATACTGGCTTCACCTTAGCGCGTTTCCACAGCATTAACCCGACGATTGTCGGCGCCTATGAGGAACATAACGGCAAGAGAAAAAAGCCCAATCTCTTTGCCATGATGGTGGAGCAAAAGTTGCCTGGTTTTATCTCCTACGATGAAGCTGGGTTTGAAGACAATCCCATCACTCTCAAACTCACCAAGACCATTACGATTGGGTTCTTACGCAAAGGTTACCGTGGCGACCTTTGCTTCTACTGCGGCTACTACGATAACAGCAAGTATGACAACCCAGCGCGCTGCAGTCTAATTTTTGAACCCTGGAACGGGCCTCCGATTATGGGCAAAGAAGCCGGACCGCAACCAGCGCGTATACAGTTGGAATGGAACAGCCGCTACCCCGGAACAGAAGAAAACATCGTCCCGATCGCAGCTGTATGCCGATCTCTCAATCTCAAAGAGTATACGCCTGTCGCTGCTGCACCCGTGCGATGAAATTACTGCTGCAATCTGTCCTTTATATACATTGCAAAACCGTCAAGCTTTTGGCCTGGCGGTTCTTTTTAACTTTGGAAATTTACTTCCGTTTTGCTTTCTTCTCCGCCTGACCAGCTCATTTCGCCCGTCGAGTTCCGTGGGTGCCGCATTTGCGTCTCCCACTCCACCCTTTGGGCGAAGCCTCGCTTTCCCCACGAACGCGTGCTCGTCCCGCAGGCGCGGGACTGTGCGCCACGTTCGCGGGGTCCCCAGAAATCTTGATTATCGCCTTGCTTTCCGTTCTGCCTGACCAATAGCAATAGTCGTCTTGATGACCGTATCTGGATTTAAGGAAATGCTATCAATCCCCTCCTGGGCTAAGAACTGGGCAAAGTCTGGAAAGTCTGACGGGGCTTGGCCGCAAATGCCAATCTTCCTTTTGTATTGCTTGGCTCCTCGGATGACATTTCGAATAAAGGTTTTAACTGCTGCGTTCCTTTCGTCATAGACATGCGCTACCAAGGCTGAATCCCTATCCACGCCCAAGATCAATTGGGTCAAGTCATTAGAACCAATGGAAAAACCGTCAAAGACTTTGGAAAATTCCTTGACCAAAATCACATTGGCCGGAATTTCACACATCACGTAAACTTCCAAGCCGTCCTTGTGCTGGACTAAGCCATACTTTTTCATGGTGGCCACAACCAACTGGCCTTCTTTAACTGTCCGGCAGAACGGTACCATGACTTTCAAATTTTTCAAACCCATAACATCCCGCACTTTCCGCAAAGCCAAACATTCCAACTTAAAAGCTGGCTCGTATTTTGGGTCATAATACCGGGAAGCGCCGCGCCAACCAATCATAGGATTATCTTCAATTGGTTCGAACTCTTTACCGCCAATTAAATTCGCATATTCATTGGTCTTGAAATCTGACAAGCGGACAATGACATCTTTGGGATAAAACGCCGCCACAATCCTGGCCACACCTTCAGCCAAGCGATCCACGAAAAATTGCGCTTTGTTGCTGTATTGGGAAGTAACGGCCTGAATTTGGGCTTTGACTTTAGGATCTTTGAGCTTGTTGAAATTCAACAAAGCCATGGGGTGGATTTTTATATAGTCGTTGATGACAAATTCTTCCCGAGCCAAACCCACACCGTCATTCGGAATGAAAGAATCGGTAAAAGCTGATTCAGGGTTACCGACATTCATCATGACTTTGGTCTTGGGCCGCTTCAGGGATTTTAAGTTGGTTTTTTTGACAGCAAACGGCAACTTGCCAGCATAGACAAAACCTTTATCACCTTCAGCGCAAGACACGGTAACTAGCCCAGCTTTTTTCAAATCCTCAGTGCCAGTACCTGTACCGACGATGCAAGGTACGCCTAATTCCCGGGAAATGATGGCCGCATGGCAAGTCCGGCCGCCGGCATTAGTCACAATAGCCGAAGCTTTTTTCATGATCGGTTCCCAATCCGGGTCAGTCATTTCCGTAACTAATATTTCCCCGGCTTTAAATTTACCAATATCTTTCACGTCTTCAATCACGTGAACTAATCCAGTGCCAATCTTCGAACCGATCGAACCACCTTGGGTTAAAACCTTACCTCGTTTTTGTAAAACATAAGCTTCTAAAATGTTCGGATTGCGTTGGCTGGTCACAGTCTCGGGCCGAGCTTGGACAATGAAAAGTTGGTTGGTTTCCCCGTCCTTGGCCCATTCCATATCCATTGGTTTGAAGTGTCCGGCTTTTTTGGAATAATGCTCTTCAATAATGACTGCCCATTTCGCAAGTTTTAAAATTTCTTCATCCTTAATGGCGAATTTCTGCCGGTCAGGCAAAGAAACACGAATATTTTTGACTGGTTTGGTAGTGCCATAGGAATAAACCATCTTAATTTCCTTGCTGCCGACTTGCTTGCCGATGATAGGTTTATAGCCTTGGGCTAGGGTTGGTTTATGCACATAATATTCATCCGGGGTAACCGCGCCTTGGACAATATTTTCACCCAAACCATAGGAAGCGTTAATCATGACTGCATCCTTAAAACCAGATTCCGTATCAATGGAAAACATCACGCCCGAAGCGGCTAAATCCGACCTGACCATTTTTTGTACAGCGATGGACAAAGAAACTTTAAAATGATCGAACTTTTTGGCCGCCCGATAAGAAATCGCACGGTTGGTGAAGAGCGAAGCAAAACATGATTTGCAAGATTCAATCAAAGCGTGGCTGCCGGAAACATTCAAATAGGTTTCTTGCTGGCCAGCAAAAGAAGCATCTGGCAAATCTTCTGCCGTGGCGCTGGAACGGACTGCGGTGTCAACATTCCTGATTTGGTAATTTTTGGAAAGTTTTTGATAGGCTTCCAAAATTTCTTTTTTCAATTCTGGAGGGAATTCCGCATGCAGAATAGTTTCCCTGACCCGGCGGCCGCGCTCATATAAGTTCGTCAGATTGTTGACGTTCAGATCTTTTAAAATATCCTTGATTTCATTTTTAATTCCCGAATATTTTAAAAGATATTGGTAGGTATAGGCGGTTATGGCAAAACCATTAGGGATCTTGACGCCCTTTTTGGTAAGCTCCCGATACATTTCTCCCAAAGAAGCGGTTTTACCGCCGACTAAAGGCACGTCTTTGATAGTGATTTCATCAAACCACAAAATAAAGCGCTTACGCTTTTCGGCCTGGCTGGGCATGGGTTTTGGCATATGGTGTTTGTTTAATTTAGAATTATTGTAAATTAACTCTAACACAAAAAATGATTTTTGTCCAGAAAATCAATAAGACAACTTTCGTGCTATATCTTATATTTCCCCAACCAATCCCCAATCAACGGGAGTTTATAGGGATTGCCGACAAAAGCTTGGTACAAACCATACAACTCGAACAATAAGATGATAAATCCCAAAGGCGGGATAAACCACAAGATTGAAAGCACGAAAAGTGCCGTACCGTTCTTGGCGTGGTTTAAAATGAAGGGGTCATCTCTTTTCCAAAACAGGATGACGATGCAGATGAACCAAACATAGCCCAAGGCGGCTAAGAGGTTGCGGGTATTGTTAAAACCGGTATTTTTGGTTTTTTCGGTTATAGGGTCTTTCATAATGTTTAAATTATATACCCTGGTAATTTGACAAGTCAAAATCTGGTGCTAAAGTTGAAGTGTTGAAAATATTTTGCACCCAGACGAGGTTACAACATGGAGGTTAATATGCAGACCTTGACTAGCGACCCTCATCCCATACGCCATAAACTGGGAGGCCATGTTCTTTACTCAATAATAATGCTGGCAATCTTCTTGATTATTGTCTATCTGTATAATTTGGGCAAATAGCCAGCAAGACCAATCTTTAAAAACCCGCCAGCTATCTGACGGGTTTTTCTTATAATCAGTTAGATTGACTCGCCTAACTTACATACCGTAGTGATACAAGAATTCTTCTCTCACAATGACACCTAACTTTACATCGGATGGCTGCAAATTTTTTGAATATGGTTTATCTTCACGTACGTGTTCAGCCCAGTCAATCACATGCTTGGCCTGATTACTCTCAATATCAACGTCTGGAATTGTAGTAAAGCCAAGTCGCTTGGCAATACCGCGGGACATCATCCAGGAAACTGCGATGACTGCTTTAATTTCCGGATGTTCGGCGATATATTCAGCCATTTTCCGCAACGATTGCTCAACGTCCCGGACGCCAGTTGGCTTAATATCATCCTCATCTCCTGGCCAGCTTATCTCCAAAACCTTGTCACCGCTTACCAGCTTTGCACCGTTAGAAAGATTAACTTCGTGCCACTCAAAATCATGGATACTGCCCTTGAGGTGGCCAAAAGAAATATGATCTTTATTTTGCGCGGCCTGATCCTGACGTTCCGCCATTATGCGATTACGCACTTCGGGATCAAAATACTCAGCCTGGACGACGTCAGCAATGGCCGCTACTGCTTCTTCGATAAACACATCGCGTGTTGAGCCGCGCAAGGCTTGGAACCTGGTAATAACTTTATTTATTGCTTCGTCGCCATAAAGCATCCGGCCGCGCTCCAGGTCATCGTTCAAAATCTCAGCGACTGGATCGCCGCCTTTTTCAATTGTTGAATCATAGAGTTTCGCCACATTAACACGCACCTGTTCCACGCGCGACTCAAACTTCCGCTGAAGTTCAGCCTGCTCGTCATCACCACGCTGGGCAGTTGGGTCATTTGGATATTCCTCTGGCATATAACTCTATTGTACTATGGTGTTAATAAAATTGAAATTTAATATGACAATAACCCACCAACTATCTGACGGGTTTTCTTATTTCAGGGATTTTATCTTTTGTAAAATTTCTTCCAAGACTCCTGGCAAGTTTGAATAAATATCGGAATTTAAAAATCGAATTTCGTGAAGTCCTAATCCTTCAAAATATTTCTTCCGTGCCACGTCATATTGTTTTGCAATTTCAGTAAAATGAGATTCGCCATCAATTTCAATGACTAATTTACGCTTAGGACAGTAAAAATCTACAACATACTTACCAATACTCACTTGGCGACGAAAGCGTATCCCTTCAATATTCTTACGACGCAGTTTTTGCCAAAGGATAATTTCGGCTTTAGGGGAATTGTTTCGAAGTGTTCGGCGCTTAGCTTTTTCTTTTACTTGATTAAAGAGTTCGGTCATGCTCGTATTATACCCCTCCCTAACCCTCCCCTTCGAAAAGGGAGGGAATGAAATACGTTTTCTACTAAAACCCCCTCCTTACGAAGGAGGGGGAAGGGGGAGGTCAATTATTTACTAATCGCCGGATTAATAACCCATATCCATGCCGCCCATGCCTGGCATACCACCGGGCATGCCGCCTGGCATCCCTGCAGCATCTTTCTTTTCTGGCAAGTCAGTAATAACAACAGATGAACTCAAAAGCATTGATGCAACTGAAGTTGCATTTTCAAGTGCTAATTTTGTAACTTTTAATGGATCAATAATACCTTCGACTATCATATCTTTTACAATTCTATCTTTTTTGGCATCATACCCCGCATTAATATTTTTAATATCATCTGGATTTTTTACTTCAACAAACGAAATCCCCTTCGATTCTTGATCCAACATCTTTAAAACAACATTGATTAAGGCTTGGGGGCCATGTTTACCAGCATTTGCTGCAATTTTTATCAATGGGGCTTCTAATGCGGAACCAACAATCTGATAACCAAGCAGTTTATCTGAAATTGGACCTTCAAATTTAACTCCTAAATTACCAGTTAATACTTTTAATTTTGCTGCAAGTAAAGCGGTTCCCCCGCCAGCTACTATCCCCTCCTCAATAGCTGCTTTTGTTGCTGCAACCGCATCTTCAATCCTTTGTTTCTTTTCTTTCATTTCAACCTCTGTTGCCGCGCCAACCTTTAAAACCGCAACACCTCCACTAAGCCTAGCGAGTCTTTCTTTCAATTTTTCCTTATCAAATTCAGACGTAGAATCCTTGATCTCGTTTTTGATTTGTGAAATACGATCTTTAATTTCAGCTTCTTTCCCTTTGCCTTCAACTATTGTGGTATTTTCTTTGGATGCAATAACCTTGCGTGCATGCCCTAGCATATCAAGATCAGCGGAATCAAGTTTTAAACCTACTTCTTCTGACACTACCTTGCCTCCAGTAATAATCGCAATGTCTTGTAACATTTCTTTTCTGCGGTCACCAAATCCAGGTGCTTTAACAGCCAAAACATTGAAAGTGCCTCTTAATTTATTAACCACAAAGGTTGCCAAAGCCTCACCTTCCACTTCATCCGCAATAATAACCATATCTTTCTTGCCAGTTTGAGCAAGTTTTTCTAATAATGGCAAAATATCACTGATTGCTGAAATCTTTTTATCTGTGATAAGAATTGGCGCATCTTCATATACAGCTTCCATTCTTGATGGGTCGGTTACCATGTAGTGAGAGATATATCCTTTATCAAATTGCATGCCTTCAACCACTTCTTGAGATATTCCAAAAGTCTGAGACTCTTCTACTGTTATGACTCCATCATTACCAACCTTATCAATTGCTTTTGCAATAATTTTTCCAATTTCTTCATCGTTATTTACGGATATTGTTGCAACTTGCTGAATTTTTTGCATATCGCCTTTTACCTTAACCGCATTTTCTTGAAGATAGTCAACTACTTTTTTTACAGCTTCGTGCATTCCTTCCTGAACTTGTTGAATATTTACACCACCAAAAGAAGTAGGACGACTTCCAAGTATATTCACTCCAAAATTTATCATGGCTTGAGCCAAAACAACTGCTGTTGTAGTCCCATCTCCAGCGCTATCGTTTGTTTTTGAAGCTGCCTCTTTAACTAAATCAGCTCCAACATTTTCAGATTTATCCTCTAACTCAATCTCTTTTGCGATTGTGACACCATCTTTTGTAGAAGTGGGCGTACCATACCCTTTATCAAGTAAAACATTTTTACCTTTTGGGCCCAATGTAATTCCTACCGCATCTGCTAATTTGTTAACACCATCAATAAGCTTAATGTTTGCTTCTTTTCCCATTAAAATTTGCTTTGCCATATATTTTTAAATTTAAATAAATTATTTTTCTAAAATTGCCAAAACATCCTCATCCTTGAGGATTTTGTATTCATTTTCTTCAACCTTGACTTCGTCCCCGGAATATTTGCCAAAGAGGACAATGTCGCCAATTTTCAAGCCCAGCTTTTGGATTTTTTCGCCAGAGCCAATGCCAATGACTTCGCCTTGCTCTTTCTTTTCCTTGTCCACGGTGTCTGGCAAAACAATGCCGGATTTAGTGACTTCCTCCTGCGTGGCGGGCTTAACCACAATCCTGTCGCCCAAAGGTTTTAGGTTCATATTTTTAGTTAATTAATATTGAATGTTTAAAAGGTTGTAGCTGGTAAATTAGCACTTTAGGGTTTGGAGTGCTAACAGTAAGGGCAGTTTAAATAAAACCCACAAAACCGTCAAGAGCGGCTAAGCTTCTTCCTTACTTATCAAACCCACCACCAACCACAACAAGCCCACCCCAGCGCTTAAAGTCCATAAGTAATGGTCAAACAACCCAATCAAAACTAAGCAGACAAACATGCCAAAAGCCACAATGGAAACTGGGCTAGGGGTTTTTAGTAATTTGAAGATGGCAGTTTTTAATATGATTACTAAAAAAATCAGAAAAATCACTCCGCCAAGAAGCCCGAGTTCAACTGCGCTTAAAACGTAGATATTATGGACTGGCTGGTAATCATGGACCGAGCCGCGTGAAGCATCAACCTGGTTATAAACCGCCATAACCATATTGCCATACCCCACTCCCCGGATTGGTTCTTTCTTGATCAGAGTCCAGGCATCTTGGTATAAACTGCTTCGGGTAATCAAAGATTTGCTCTCTAAACGGCTATCCATACTAACTCTAGTAAAAAAGGGTTGAGGCAGAAAAGCAACCATGGTAATTGCCATTACGCCCATAAAAATTGACCACTTGCACCACAAGACCCAGCCCCCGGGAATTTTCTTAATAATTAAGATGCATAAAATTATCAGCCAAACCGCGGTAAAACTTAACCAGGCTGAACGGGAAAATGATAATAACAAACCTAGGGTTAATATTGCACCGCCGACTACCAAGCCTGAAATTTTCCAGGCCTGATTGATATACCATTTCCTGCCTTCTATATGCCTTTTAACATTTTCCCGAGTCCACTTGCTAAAACCTGCCCTGGCTTTTTCGTAAATTTTCAAATAAAATCCAAAGGCTGTTAACAAACATAAAGCCAAATAACCGCCCAAAATATTCGGATGCGGCAAACTGCCATAAGCTCTTAACCAGCGCATGCCCCCGGCTTCCACCACTGAAGTCCCTGCAATAGCCGGATCATGGACGGATAATCCAAGCCATGAAACGGCTGGACTGGTTTGCGAAAGGAACTGCGTGATGCCAATTACAGCTTGTAATATGCCTCCGCCCAAAAAGCAAATTAATAAAAATTTTTGGTTGACCCATTTCTGCTGAAGCAACAAATACAGCATTAAGCCAATGGCTAATATTTTTATGCTGAAAATTGCCACTTCCACTTTATCAGCAAAAATTACTGACCCCAAAATCACGACGATCAAGGCTAAAATCCCAATTTTAATCTGCTTTTGGCCAGCCTGATAAATTCCTGGCAGAAACAAACTTAGGATAAAAACAGCCAATAAAAGTAAATCTGTGGCATACAAGCTTAAAGCCGCATATTCGGAAAATTCAGCATGAATGGCTGAATTATCTAAAATCAGCCTGGTCTGCCAAGGCAATAACCCCAGATATAAACCCAAAGCCAGATTCAACCAATTTTCCAGCTTGTTCATAAATTCAAACCTAAATTAACGAGCCGGCTATCAAAAGCCTTGGCAAATTCCAAACGGCGGTCATTGTCATGGAATTTCAAAATTCTTTCATTCAAGACCACCCGCGTATCTTGGTTGGCTAACTTTTTCAAATTTTCCGGCAGCCATTTTTTCTCCACTTTTTCAGCAAATTTTTCAAAACCTTGACTGCCAACAATTTTTTCCAGAAATTTACTTAATGAGCTAGATTGGATTTCCCTTTGGACTGAAATTTCCCGAAATTCGGCATTGGGCAAGAATTTCTGCAACCACATATTTTCTTGCCACAATTTTTGCTTGAGGTTATTTGGGTCATAAACTGGGATCAGAGTAGCTAGCCAATAAATAAAATATGGATCTTGAGGATACAGCAAATTTTGTAAATTCAGGGCATCATCGGTGATATAAAAGGAAAGGCAAAACTTATTCTTGCGGTTTTGGCCAACCGGCCGAAGCTTGCGCAACTGGGCATACCCTGCAGCCAAAAGCCTGACCGTCCAAATGTGCTTGGGTTTTACGATGACAAATAAGTCGATATCACTCTCGTCCCTAGCATTCATTAGTCCCAAAGTATTACAGACTGCTACGAAATTAATAAAAGGCAAACGCACTAGCCTTTTTATGAAATTTATGGTCTTTTTAAATTTGTTCAAAGCCAATTCATATCTTTCTTGCCTCAGGCTTACATTTTCCTGACGGCCTGCCAAAAAATAAAATCCATTTCCAAAGCCTAATTTGTTTTTCAAAATTCCGCTTTCTTCTAAGGCTTTATTAACTTCAAGGAAGTTAGCTTTATTGCCAAAAAGCCACTTCCAAATTTCCCAGGAGGTTAAGGGAAAGGAAAAAATATCAAAATAAGCAACGGTTTTTAAGATAGCAGCTTCCAAAGGGTTCATGAGTATATGCTACAACCCATAAACCAAAAGCTCAATAAATTGGCTTAATAAGTTCTTGACATAATAATATGTCCTGATATACTCGCTTGACCAAAAAGACAAATAAACACGACTAAAAACGCACACCAACAGGCCATAGGAGGCCAATAAATGCTGATTTTAACGAGAAAGTTGGGCGAATCGATCACGATTGGCGACGAGATCAAAGTCACTGTGCTGGGAATTTACGGCCGCCAAGTCCGCCTGGGGATTGATGCTCCGCTGAAAGTGGTAGTCCACCGCGAAGAAATTTCCGTCAAGATTCAGAATGAGAACCAGAAGGCGGCCCGGACCATCAAGGAGGATTTGGCCAACGTCATGCAGGTTCTTAAGGACAAAATCAAAAAGGGCGACGGAAAGCCTCCGACAAAATGCGCCAACCATCGAAAAACCTCCAATCATTGATTGGGGGTTCTTTATTTGACTTAAAAATCTATTCTATGATAGGGTTCACTATTAAAAATTCAAACCAAAACAGGGACTAAGGAGGTAATTGACAAATGAAAACAAGTTCGCCAAAACGCAAAAACACTCTGGCCGAAAGGCGGCTTCGGAATTTCTATTCCTTCTTCGACCGGCACAGTGTCAACGAAATTCTCAAGAAGCTCAAGGAAGAAACCGGCCTCAAGGCCGTGATTACTCGCTGCAATAAACGGCACTCAGCCAGTTTTGACAAGGTCATCATTACCTTGGCCTTAAGCAATAGTCAAAAGACCCTCTCCACCAAACCGCTGGAAGTTACTCTCGTCTGCCACACGTATCAAGAACAGACAATACACTTTATGCAACCTTCGACTACTCATGTCCAATCCTTCCAAATCTTGACGCCCCATAAACGACTAGCGCTCCTGGAAGAAATGACCAAGACTGTTGTCGAGCAAGTAATCCGTTATTTGATTCACGAAGCCCTCTAATAACTTCTGTTTTTTCAAAACACAGATTACAAAATCCCGTCGAACAGGCAAAGCCCCCGATCATTGACCGGGGGTTCTTTATTTTATTTACCGGGAAATATTTTTTTCAAATACTGACCAGTATAACTTGATTTGATTTTTACCACGTCTTTCGGCCGGCCTTCGGCCACCAACTTGCCACCTTTGTCTCCCCCGCCCGGACCCAAGTCAATGACCCAGTCCGCACATTTAATGACATCCAAGTTGTGTTCAATGACAATCACGGTGTTGCCTTTATCAACTAATTGATCTAACACGCCTAATAATCTTTTGACATCATCCATGTGCAAACCCGTGGTTGGTTCATCCAAGATATACAAAGTCCTGCCCGTGGCCCGACGAGAAAGTTCAGTGGCTAATTTCACGCGCTGGGCTTCGCCGCCGGATAAGGTAGTGGCGCTTTGACCCAAATGGATATAACCAAGCCCAACATCCATTAAAGTTTGGAGTTTGGTCTTGATGGCTGGAATGTGGCGGAAAAATTGCAAAGCTTCTTCCACGGTCATGTCCAGAATATCGGCAATATTTTTGCCTTTGTAAAAAATTTCTAAAACTTGGGATGAATAGCGGCGGCCATGGCATTCTTCGCACTCCACGTAAACATCCGGTAAGAAATGCATTTCAATCCGAACCAAGCCATCGCCTTCGCAGGCTTCGCACCGGCCGCCCGGCACATTAAAGGAAAACCGGCCAGGCCCAAAACCCCTCGCTTTAGCTTCAGGGATTTGGGTAAATAAATCCCTAATGGGCGTGAATAACCCAGTGTAAGTGGCGGGATTGGAACGCGGGGTCCGGCCAATTGGCGATTGGTCAATGGTAATGACCTTATCCAAATTTTCTAAGCCCTTGATTTCATCATGCTTGCCAGGCAAATCTTTGGCATTATAAAACTTTTGCGCCAAGGCCCGGGACAAGATATCCGTAACCAAAGTGGATTTACCTGAACCGGAAACCCCGGTAACGCAGACAAACATGCCCAAAGGAATCTTCACGGTTAAATTCTGTAAATTGAACTCTTGCGCGCCTTTAATGACGATGGCCTTGCCATTGCCTTTGCGGGAAACTTTGGGGATTTCGATTCTCTTCTTGCCCGAAAGGTACTGGCCGGTGAGTGAGTGCTTATTCTTTTCAATTTGCTTGGGCGAGCCTTCAGCCACGATTTGACCGCCATGTTCCCCGGCGCCCGGGCCGATATCGACCACGTGGTCTGCGGCCAAAATGGTTTCCTCGTCATGTTCAACCACAATAACGGTATTGCCCAAATCTCGCAGGGTTTTTAAAGTAGCAATTAATTTGGCATTGTCCCTTTGGTGCAAACCGATTGAAGGTTCGTCCAGGATATACAGTACGCCGACTAAAGACGACCCGATTTGGGTAGCCAAGGAAATTCTTTGCGATTCACCGCCAGACAAAGTGGAAGCCGCGCGATCCAAAGTCAAATAATCCAAGCCCACGTTCATCAAGAAGCCCAAGCGCTCACGAATTTCTTTCAAAATCTGGTGGGCGATTTTTTCTTCCTTATCGCTCAAACTTTTTGGCTTGGCTAAATCAGCGAAAACTTTCCCGGCTTTTTCCACAGTTAAGGAGGTCAATTCCGAAATATTCTGGCCAGCCACGGTTACGCCCAAGATTTCTGGTTTTAGCCTTTTGCCATTACAACTTGGGCAGGGCCAAACGCGCATGTACCTTTCGATTTCCGCCCGGATATAATCTGAATCAGTTTCGCGGTAACGCCGCATCAAATTCGGGATGACGCCTTCGTAAGTGGTCATAAATGCCCGGACCTTGCCTTCGCCGGATGGATTATTCACGTCAAACTGCTGGTCGCCAGTGCCGAACAAAACCGCATCCAAAACTTTTTTAGACAGGTTTTTAACCGGGGTATTAATGGAAAAACCCAAGCTTTTGGCCGCAGCATCCACAATCCGCATATACCAGGTTTGGCTGGAAGCCGACCTTGACCACGGCCGGATTGCGCCTTGGGCAATGGTTAATTTAGGATTAGGTATGACTAAGCTGGGATCAATTTCCAATTTCGTACCCAAGCCCGTACATTCAGGGCAAGCCCCGTGAGGAGAATTGAAAGAAAAATTCCTAGGTTCAATCGGCGGTAAATTCGTGCCGTCATGCGGACAGGCAAAATTCTGGCTGAATAAAGCATCATCCGTAGTCGCCTTGCCATTGCTGGTGTTCCGCGAAACTAAAATCAAGCCCTTGCCCAAGCGGCTGGCCACTTCCAAAGCTTCGGTCAATCTTTGCTTTTCAATATCTTTGGCCAAAGTCAGCCGATCAACCACTACTTCAATGGAATGCTTTTTCTGCTTATCCAATTCTATCCTTTCCGCCTCATCCAATGCCACCACGATATTATCCAACCTGACGCGCACAAAACCAGCTTTGCGGATATGCGCAAAAACATGCTTATGCTCGCCTTTTTGGTCCCTGACCATTGGCGCCAAAACCATTATCTGCGAACCCGTAGGCCAAGCCAAAATTTGCCTGCGGATTTGTTCAATGGTCTGTCGGGTAACCACACGACCACATTTAGGACAGTGCGGAATGCCAATGCGGGCATAAAGCAATCTCAAATAATCGTATATTTCCGTAACTGTACCCACAGTAGAACGCGGATTGTGGGAAACGGATTTCTGGTCAATAGCAATGGCTGGGGAAAGCCCGTCAATCTGATCCACATCCGGTTTGTCCATCAGGCCTAAGAATTGCCGGGCATAAGCTGACAAGGATTCCACGTACCTCCGCTGGCCTTCAGCATAAATGGTGTCAAAAGCCAAAGACGATTTGCCCGAACCGGACAAACCAGTCAAAACTACGAACTTGTTTCGGGGGATATCCAAAGAAACATTTTTCAAATTGTGGACCCGAGCCCCGCGGATTCGAATAAGTTCAGCCATTTTTTAATATTTCAATTAAAAATAATAAGAGTTTCATGCCAGCCCGCCAGAGGCGGGTCTGCCGAAGCGTCAGAAGTGGAAACAGTGTATCACTAATGTCAAGATTAGGTCAAGGGTTATAGGGCTGGGTTTGTTTTCGGTTTAGTTGTCGAGTTCAGTATGGGTATGGTTAAAGGTGTTGGCATGAATAATACAACCCAACTCAAGTGTCTCTGCTTGAGCTGGGACTAAGCCTTTTTTAAAAGAAAAAGCCCCGATCTTCAAAGACCAGGGCTATGCTTAAAAATGAACTCCGACTGACAGGTTAACTGACTATCTGCGGAGTATTGAGGCCGACTTTAGTCAGGGCAGCGGAAAGTTTAGCGCGAATATCTGCGAGCGATTGCGATCTGATTGAACCTTTCAGCCGCATCAAATCTTCAATTGCCCCATACATTGTTTCATAGAAATCGTTGTACTTTATTTCGAACTCTTTTAGCTCTTGCTTGCGCGCATCAAGCTCTTGACGCAATTCCGCAACGATTCCAGGCAGATCTTTTGGTATTGTCAAAAGCAAATGATCCCAAAGTCTGAAAAAGGACTCGCCAGAAAATTCAGCATAACAAACCAATAAATTGGCTATGTTATCCTCCAAGGTTTTTTTAGCCTCTCCTGTTGGCGGACAAAAACCAATTTTTTCTGTAACAGCCCGCTTTTGAAAATAACCACTCTTGATCATATTTTTAAAGCGACCAGCTATTGTCCTCGAATAGCTTACGTGCTGCAAATTGCGAAAGGTTCTTTCCTGGGACTGCATATCCTGAGGCCAACGCCAGGCAATTTTTGAACGCCAGTCTATAGGAGCTATGCTTTCCCATTCCTCAGTGCCCCAACGTCTAATGTGAAAGGTGTAACGATAGCATTTCTTACAACGAACAATAAGGTAGGACTGAAAAATCCCAAAATCCGAAGGTTCAAACGGCCCGTGCTTAAATACAATAAGCTCATTAAGCACTGGCCGAATTATTACCTCCGAATCCGCGTGCTCCCCATAGACTTCAAAATTGCCGGAATTGCCGGGCAAGTCTGCTCCGCAACCGCAGCAATTTGCTCGTAAGGTTTGGGTTTCTTGCATACTCATAAAGTCCTCCTTCTCATTCCAATCTTCTTACCCTATTTCATGTAAGCCGATTCCTATGAGTCGAAAGGCGCTCCAGGTTAAAATGCCCGGCATTATCAACCCCATGCTGATAATGCCAACCTTTTCAGGTCAGAGCCAATGTCAAAGTGCTTTAGGCAACTTTAGGCTGTTGCATCATTTTCGTCAATATTTGTATTATAAACGCTGTATACTTTCAATTATGGACTTAAACCTCAAAACCCAAATCGCTATATTGCCGAATAAGCCGGGTGTATACCAATATTTTGACGCCCATGGCGATATTTTGTACGTGGGCAAGGCTTCCAGCTTAAAATCCCGGGTTGGGTCGTATTTTTCAAAAAAATCTCAGCTCTCCCCCGCCAAAGCAATTATGGTTTCCAAAATTGCCAAATTGGAAACTATTGTTACTTCCAATGAATTAGAAGCCCTGCTTTTGGAAACCACGCTCATTAAAAAATTCCACCCGCCGTATAACATTGTCATGCGGGATGACAAGAATTTCTTGTATATTAAAATCGCCTTGGCTGAAAAGTTCCCTTCAGTTTCCACAGTCAGAAAAATCAGCAAAGATAATTCACGGTACTTTGGACCATTTGTCTCTTCGGCTTCGGTTTACGAAACTCTGCGATTATTAAAAAAAATCTTTCCCTATAAAAACTGTGCTAATCCTCCGGAAAAACCCTGTTTCGAATATCACCTGGGCCGGTGTTTGGGCCATGGCACTGATGAAGCAAGCCTAAAAAATTACCAGGAAGTCATTAGCGGCTTGATTAAATTCTTAAGCGGCAACACCAAAGAAATTGAAAAGAATTTAACCCGAGACATGCACCTTGCTAGCACCAATGAACAATTTGAACGTGCGGCTTTATTTAGGGATAGGTTGAAATATATCAACCGCCTGATGCAAAGGCAAAATGTAGTTTTAACCAGCCAAGAAAACTTGGATGTGATTGGATATGCCAGTTCAGGCAGTTTGGGTGCAGTTACTCGCTTAGTAATACGGTTGGGAAAGTTACTGGATAAGCAAACCGTACTCTTGCAGCATATTAAAGATGAAAAGCCCATGGAAGTCTTGGCAAGTTTTGTGGAGCAATTTTATGCTCTCAGCCCTGACCTGCCTGATAAATTGGCTTTGCCAATGGAATTAAAAATTTCCAAAGCTCTGGTAAAAATTATTAACGCCAAAATTTTTGTGCCGATTCGAGGCAGGATTAAAAAACTAATCAAGGTGGGAAATTTGAATGCGGAAGAATTCTTGCGCCAGCAAAAAGCCAGTTTTGAAAGGGATGATTTAAGATTGCACAAAGGTTTGAAACAATTAACCGAGGCTTTAAAATTACCGGCTATTCCAAAACGCATTGAGGCTTATGACGTGGCCAATCTCCAGGGCCAGCATGCTTCAGGGAGTATGGTAGTTTTTTCCCAAGGCAAGCCAGACAAAAAATTCTATCGCCGCTTTAATATCAAGACTGTTATTGGCGCTAATGACCCGGCCATGTTGGCCGAAATGTTAGGAAGACGATTCACACATACCCCCTCTCCCTCCTCTCCCCTTTCGCAAGGGGGAGAGGGGCAGGAGGTGAGGGGGTGGCCAATGCCCGACCTCATCATTCTTGATGGTGGTATTGGCCAATTAAATATTGTCAAACTAAAACTCGGGAAAAATTTCCCCATTCCAATCGTGGCAATTGCCAAAGGTGGACATCATCACCTACCCCAACAGGCTGAGCGGGAAAAAATATTTTTACCCAATCAACGTGCGATAAAATTACCAAACCCGTCGGATGGCTTATTCTTGATCGAAAGAATTCGGGATGAAGCTCACCGTTTTTCAATTGCGGGTTTCCACAAAAAACAGGTCAAAGCCTCAATCAAATCCGCTTTGGATGAAATTCCGGGATTAGGACCAAAAACTAAAAAACTTTTATTGAATAAATTTGGCTCAGTCACCAAAATCCGCCAGGTAAATGAAACCGAGCTAGCAAAAGTTGTCGGGCTCAAACTTACAAAGGTAATACAAGACAACCTGTAATGTACTTGCTAAAGACCCACATCGTTCTAAACTAGATATAATCAAGTAACGATCTACGTTATGAAAAAATCATCACTATTCCTGGGAATCGGGGCTGTGGCAATCATCGTACTTATTGCTTGGCATGCATGGCGATTTTTTGCCCCTGGGTTTGTTGCGCTGACGCTTATTGATGGCACGACGCAACAGCCTCTTGTGGGCGTAAAAGTACACATCTTCCAGGACAAATGGCTGCCTTTCCCGATTCGACAACTGCTAGTGGATTACACCCGGACATCACAGTATGACGCCGTCACCAATGCCGAGGGTGTAATCCGCATGAACGTGAAACAGCGGAACACGGTGCATGTGCAGGCATTCTTTTCGGCTGCGGAGCAATCCTCAACCTACGAGTATGTGTATCAATACATCGATGTAAAACAACCCCTTACTATTTCTGTGTCGCGCAAAGGAACTACCCAGGAGTACTTTGCTACCCTTTCTGAAATCCGATGTACAGGCAATGGCTTCTTCTGGGACAAGTACGGCGAAAAGTGCTACGCAGAACCGATTGATCGATTGTCCCAAGTGAATACAAGCTGTAGCGTAGACAGCGACTGCAAGAAGATTTGCCCGGCCGGATGCTTTAACCGTGCACAAGCAGATGAACCCTGGCTACAAGACCTGTACCCTGGATCCTCATACTGCACGCAGGTTGAGTACGTCTGCTCCTGCATTGGGGGGAGTTGTCGAGGAAGCATGTACCCGCCTGGCTATACGAAACCATAAATCACCTAAGCAGTGCCCCACGTATGTCCAATGCTGAACGCAAACTCGAACTCAAAACTCAACGCCGGGATAAGAAGAAAAAGCCCACAATGGCCGTGCATGGCAAAAGGGTATTTCAAATTGTGCGTCTGCATAGCAAACGGAGAAAAAACCAAAACTAGTAATGATAAATTACTATTAATTCTCGCAGAATTGACCCAGTACCACTTTCAAACACAAGTGTTGAGCTTAAAAAAATAATTTAATTTAATGATGTTAATTTTTTAGATTTTGATTTAGTGTTTATTTTGAAAGTGGTGCTGGGTTGACAAAGAAGTAAAAAAATTGTAGCCTGTAATTTGCATCTAAACATTTAATTTATGCTTATTAAAATCCTTTCTGTTGTAGAAATTGTAACTGCGGTATTAATGACCATTGCCATTTTAATGCAAGCCAAAGGCGCTGGCTTAGGCGCAGTCTTTGGCGGCGAAGGCAATGTCTACCGGACCAAGCGCGGGGCGGAAAAGGTTTTATTTTACGCCACTATTGTCATGGGCGTTATCTTTGCTGGCGCTGCCATTGCCATTTTAGTCTTTCAAACCAAAACGGTTTAAAAAATTTGTGCGCAATTTCATCTCTCCCTTTTTCTCGGCCCTAAAGAATCTATATAAGAAAATAACCCATCGGACCAAAACTGGCCCGACGGTTTCGCTTGAGCATGACCAGACTATGGTCCAAAACTTTAATAAAACCCGCTGGCCAAGCCTTACGCAGTTTACTTACATTTTCCGATATTTAAGCAAATCTGAAGATTTTATCTTCAGGCTGAGTCTTTTCTTCCTTTTTGCGGCTGCCGCCCTAATGGTAGGCCGGTACATTAATCGTCATTGGATTCCAGAACCAACAATTGGCGGAAGCTACACTGAAGCTGTTGTTGGTACCCCCCGATTTATCAATCCCGTGCTTGCCAGTAGCGATCTGGACTTGAGCTTAAGCGACTTAGTCTACAACGGCCTTTTGCGAATGGACGCTTCTGGTAATTACGTAAATGATTTAGCGGATAAAGTCGAGGTTTCTGATGCCGGCAAAACTTATTCCATAACCTTAAAACCAGGTTTAACCTGGCAAGACGATCAAAACCTGACTAGCGATGATGTTAGGTTCACCATTGAGACAATCCAAAACCCAAACGTCGGCAGTCCGCGCTATAGCGATTTCCGCGACGTTAAAATTGAAACCCCAGACAACCAAAAAATAATCTTTAAATTAGACAAAGCCAATGCCGACTTCCAAAACTTACTGACCTTAGAGATTATTCCTGCCCATATCTGGTCAGATATCCCGCCGGCTGCCATGGGTATAACTGAATTTAACCTTAAGCCTGTCGGCAGTGGCCCCTTTATGTTTAAAGAGATAAGAAAAAAAGAAAAATCTGGAGACATAACCCTTATGTCACTTGAAAGATTCAGCAATTCTTCAACTCCAGCATTATTGCAAGAATTGACCTTTCGTTTCGCTCAAGATTCCCAAGCAGCTTTGGATCTAGTTTCCAGTAGCCAGGCCCAGGGTCTTCGCCTGGTTTCCAGCGACTTATTTGCAAAAGCCCTAAAAATCAGGGGGATTAAAGAGGCTTATCAATCATTGCCACAAACTGTCGGGGTATTCTTCAATTTTAAAAATAAGTTATTTGGTGATAAAAATCTTCGCTCAGCCTTAAACTTGGCGCTTGATTTGAATAAGATAATTACAGAGACAAGGCCCGACGCAAAACCTGTTAATGGTCCGGTTTTATTTGGCATGCCTGGTGGTGAAGAAATAACTAACCCCCGATCTCAGGATCTGAATAAAGCTTCGGAATTAATGCTGAGTTCTGGTTGGAAAAAAGAAAATGATATCTATATAAAAAGTAAAACCCAGCTGGAATTCAATTTGACTGTTCCGGACATCAAAGAATATGCGGATGGCGCAAGCTTAATTGTTGAAGCTTGGAAAAATTTCGGCGCAAAAGTCGAGCTAAAAAAGATTGACCCGAGTTTGCTCTCCAAAGAAGTCATCAAAAGTCGAAATTTCGATGCACTTTTATATGCAGACCGCTATGACAGTAGTTTGGATCTATATCCATTCTGGCATTCCACCCAAAGTTTTGATCCCGGATTAAATTTAACCAGTTATTATAATAAGGAGCTTGACCAGCTTTTAAGCCAAGCCCAAGCCCAAAAACCAGAAGCCAAAGCTGAAACCAATAAAAAAATCCAAACCATCATGGTCAATGAACTGCCGGCAATATTCCTTTACCAACCAAACGTACTGTTGATTAACTCGGCAAACCTGCGCTCAACCATCCAACCAACGCTATTAACCAGCGGCTACCATTACCTGGATGCGGTTAATTGGTACACCCAGACCGATCGGGTTTGGAAGTGGAACCCTTAAATGCAGGGGGTTTAATCCTTTGATTTTACCTCGATATCCAATTTAACTTTTTGGGGGATATTGAGGTATTGTTAAGATAGAAGCTAAAGGCCTGCCGCGGTGGTGAAATTGGTAAACACGCACGGTTCAGAGCCGTGTGGGCGTAAGCCCCTGGGAGTTCAAGTCTCCCCCGCGGCACCACTCAACTTTCTGATTTACCGTTCGTACATAACGCATCCCGCCGTTTGGCGGGACGACCGCAGAACTTTAGAGAGTTCTCCGCCACAATAATTAAAAATAGGCGGATCCGCCTTTGGCGGAAAATCTCCCCTAGGGCACCAGAATAATGCAATATATTGCTTGAGGAATTGGAGGTTTGCCGCCATCAAATAGAATCCAAAAAAAGTAGGCGGCATCCCGCCCCATGGCGGGACAAGTCCTCCCTGCCCGCTTCGACAAGCGAAGCTTGATGGGCGGGTCTCCGGCACCACTCCTTTTAATCACCTCATATATAACGCATCCCGTCGTATGGCGGGACGACCGCAAGGGCATGGGAGTTCTCCGCCACAATAACTAAAATAGGGTGGATCCGCCTTTGGCGGAAAGTCCCTGCCCCGTACCAACCGAATGAAATGAGGTTTGGTAACGGGGTCCCCCGCGGCACCACTCTAATCACGTTTCAATTAAAAATTAAGTCATACAATAGTATGCACGAAAATAATCTTTTTGAAAAACCTAATCCCGCAGAAACCGAAACTGAAAAACTAAAAGGCAAAGTATATGGAAGTGTCAAAGAATTATATGACGAACAAATGGCTTTAAGCATGTCATCAAGTCCAATCAAACCGACTTTTTTAAAAATTTACGGTCTCAGGATTGAGAAAGGCCCTTCTTCAGGAAAAGGCTTAGATTTCAATCTTGTAGATGACCCCAATAGTTATAGCAAGGCTCGCCCTCATAGAAGCAACGAGTACCATTTTAATTTAAATTTTTACGAAAATGACAAGCTGGTAGCGTGTATGCATCTTGATAATCAAAATATCTCTCGGTATAGAATTGAAATCTGTCAATAGTTACATTTAAATAGTCTCTCAAATTAATAAAACCAGAATCAAATTTTATCAACATCTGCTGGAGCCCTTAATAAAAGACTAGATTATGAAAAAATTTAAAAGCAATAAAAATTTAAAAAAAATTCCACCCAGCAAGCCCGCTGACAGCTTGAAAATCATACCTTTAGGCGGCCAGGAAGAAGTTGGTCGCAATATGACTATCTTTGAATATAAAGAAGATATCGTGATTGTGGACATGGGCGTGCAGTTTCCCGAAGAAGACATGCTGGGTATTGATTACATTATCCCGAATATTTCTTATTTGCGCGGCAAAGAAAACCGCATCCGCGGCGTAATTTTCACCCATGGACATCTTGACCATATTGGCGCCGCGCCTATCCTTTTGGAAAAACTTGGTTATCCGCCCATCATCGGCCGGCCGCTGACTTTGGCCCTGATTAAAAACCGGCAGGAAGATTATAAAAAAGGCTCGGCCCAAAGGTTGAAAACAATTGTCGTCAAATCCATTGCCGATCGCCTTCGGCTGGGAAATTTTACCATAGGCTTTTTTGCGGTTGACCATTCCATCATGGATGCGGTTGGGGTGATTATCAACACCCCGCACGGCACGGTCATCCACCCGGGCGACTGGACTTATGAAAAAGATCCCGTCGGCCGGCAATCAATTGAATATTCGCAACTCTCAAAATTGCCAAAGCCCACAATTTTAATGCTGGAAAGTCTGGGCGCCACTAACACGCACGCCCGGGTTCCGGAAAAAGTCGTCTATGCCAATTTGGAAAAATTAATCCGGGAAGCGCCTGGCCGGATTATTATCGGCACTTTTTCTTCCCAAGTGGAAAGGATAAAGCACATTTTGGAATTTTGCGAAAAGCTGGGCAAAAAAGTCGCGCTGGATGGCTATAGCATGAAAATGAACGTGGAGACCGCCAAAAAACTCGGCTATATTAAAGTCAAAAAAGAAAACCTGATTCCAATTGAGAGGATCAGGGACTACCCTGACCGAAAAATCGTCATCATCTGCACAGGCGCCCAAGGCGAAAGCAATGCCGTGCTTTCCCGAATCATCAACCGCAACCATCGCTTTGTCAGGATCCAAAAAACCGACACGATTGTTTTTTCCTCTTCTGTCATCCCTGGCAATGAAAGGACCATCCAAAGGTTGAAAGATAATCTTTACCGTTTAAGCGACAACGTCATCCACAGCGATATTATGGATATCCATTCCAGTGGACATAGTACGGCGGAAGACATGAAAACGGTTTTAAAACAAATCCGGCCAACCTACTTCTTGCCCGTTTACGCCAACCATTATTTCCATAAAGAAGCGGAAAAACTGGCTGTCCGCCTGGGCTTTCCCAAAAACCACGTTTTTGTCTTGGATAATGGTTCAATTCTGGAATTTACCCATGGCCAGCCCAAAACCTTAAGCCAAAAAGCTCAAACGGATTACGTCTTTGTTGACGGCTTGGGCGTCGGTGATATTTCCAACGTGGTCCTGCGCGATCGGCAAATGCTGGCGGAGGATGGCATGTTGGTGGTCATTGTCAGTGTTGAACGGCATACTGGCAACATTATTGGCGAACCAGACATAGTTTCCCGAGGTTTTGTCCAAATTAATACCAGCAAACAATTAATTGAAGAAACCAAGAAGCGCGTCAAATCCTTTTTTAAGGACTCTAAAGCCCATACTGAAGCCAGTGACACCTATATTGGCAACAAAATCCGGGATGAAATTGGCCAATTCTTGTTCAACAAGACCAATCGAAGACCAATGATTTTACCCGTTGTAATAGACGTTTAGTCAAAGAAAAGGTTATACGGTTGGAAATTTTCTATATATCGTGTCTTGCCCTGTACCCGACCACGAGTTTATCGAGGGGGAGTGGTACAGGGTGATATTGCCCGTGGTAATTGATGTTTAGGGATTGATCCCGCACCACTTTCTATAATAATCCTTCTATTTTAATTTAAGGATATTCAGTTATAATAATAACCCGATTAATTAATTTATATTTTCTTAGAAAGTGGTGCGGGATTGACAAAACTCCCCCAAGATTGTCTTACTTGGGGGTTTTCTGATATTATAAATCTTAAGTTTACTCTCAGTTTTTAACTAAGCTTGTCGGCTTATAAATGAGTGATAAACAGTTAAATTATTATCAATTAACCATTAAACAGCGCTGTTTGTCGGCGGCGTTGCCTTTTTAATTTACTTATTATTAATTCGCGTTTATTATATGCGAAAAAAACACTTTAAAGTGGTTAAAGGCGTACTTGGCAGCCTAACCATTTTATCCCTTACCCTGTTGCCTTATGGCGCGGGTATGGGTTCTTTGTTCAAGGCTTTTACTGCCTCCGCGGAAGTGCCAATAACCATCTCTGGAGTTATTAAAAAACCCGATGGCACACCCGCTCAATACGTGCATCCTGCCGTCTATACGCCTGATCACCTCACAGAATATTATGGTAATGAAACTGGCACAGATGGAGCTTATACAATCCATGACGTTATGCCTGGCACTTATATTTTTTCAGCTTATCCAGATTATTCAACCGGACTAGTCCAATATACATCAGACGCTTTTACGGTCCTTGGCACTGAAGTTACAATAACTAAAGACGTGACTTTGACTGTTCCGCCAAAAACCGTAACCGGGACAATTACTTACAAAGGCACAACCACACCGGTTGCAGGCGTAATCGTAAACTGCTGGTCATATAGCGGCGGAGGCGGCGCCTCGGCCACAACAAATGCGAGCGGGGTTTATACCTTGACTTTAGGAGCCAACCCAAAATACGGCATTAACCTCTCGGCCCCAGCTGGTGCTGACTGGTCTTATAATGAACCTCAGTATGACGTGACTTTTGCTGCTGACGCTACTACCGAAACACGGACAGTCAATTTTTCCGTAACCAAAGCGACCGCGACTATCACTGGTGCGGTAACCTACGCTACTGGTGGACCTGTGACCTCCGGCAATATTAATGCTTGGTCAACCATGGGTGCTGGGGGTGGCGGTAATGCCACGATAAATGCTGACGGCACTTATACCCTAAGATTACCCGCCGGATCATTTAATGTTGGCTTCTGGAATCCAGATCCCAGCTTAACCGCAATATCCCAGATTGTGAATGTGGCTGATGGCCAAACAATTACAGCAAATTTTTCCGTAAAAGCTAAGACTGCCCATATTACCGGTACAATTGTTAATGGAAGCGGAACACCCATACCTGATGTTAGAATCAATGCCTGGTGTCAACCAATAGGTACAACCAGCAGCTCCGGGCCGCAACCTGGAATTAATGGCAATGCCACTTCTGCCGCTAATGGCACTTTTGACTTGACGCTCTTATCAGGCCGTTGCAATGTCAATATTGACAACTGGGTCGACCCTAGCGCTCCAAGTACGGCAATGTATGTTTCCAGCACTATGATTCCAGAAGTAATTTTGGAGACAGACACCTCTTCTGTGGCAATTGGCAGCGTGGTTGTTGTCAAAGCTGATGCCACTATTCGGGTGACGGTGAAAGATGAAGCGGGCGCTATTGTCACTGGCGTTAATGGCTGGGTCTGGGCCCAAAAAGCCGAAGCGACAGAGTTCGGTCCTGGCCAGAATTATGGCGGCTCCTTGAATCCAGATGGCCGGGCAATTATCAAACTTCCCTCTTCGGTTTTCTCGCTGGTTAAGCTTGGTATGAATACCCCGCCTGAATCTGAATATTCCGTGTCTGACGCAGGTTCGACCATTGCAATCGCAGCTGATAGCACGACCGACGCAACCCTGACATTGGTAAGGAATAGTTCATCAATTTACGGCTCCTTAGTTGACCCTAATGGCATTCCTTTAAGCAAATGCACTCCGCCAGCCGGCCAATTTACTTTTGGCGAAATTTTTGTGAATAACATGGAAAAAGGCGGCCGCAATGCCCAATTTAAAGAAGATTGCAGTTATCGCGTTTCCGTTGCGCCGGGCAAATATTTCTTCAATTACCATTTTGCTGAAGGTAGCGGACTTTTGAATAGTAATCCCTCTCCCGACCCGATTGTAGTTTCGGCTGGACAAAATGTGGCAAAAAATATTACCGCTTTAGTGGGTGATGCCAAAATTAAAGTTCAGGTTTTAAATTCAGCTGGCAAGCCTATGTCAAATGTTTGGGTGAATGCTGATAATAATATTGAAGTCTTCGGCCGTGCTGGGGATATGAGCAAAACTGAGGGACCAAAAGACTTGGCTGGCCAAGAGTTTAAGGATAAAAACGGTAAAAAAGCTGACCCCTTCCAAACCTGCATGACCGCCAGAAAAAAGAAAGATACGAAACAAATAAATTTGTGCAAAAAAATGTCCTTACCCGGCATTGCCGAAGGCCCTGGCGGTTGTAAAAATGTCATGGCCTGTGTTGATTACTGCTCAAAGAAAGAAAACCAGGAAGCTTGTGGTAAGTTCAAAGGTCCTGATACTGGCACCCCAGGTACGCCCCAAACTGGTCCGGGAGGTTGCAAAACGGAAACTGAATGTAAGACTTACTGTTCCAAACCTGAAAACGAGTCAGAATGCATGAAATTCGGGCCACCTGAAGGTGCCATGACCGGTGCTTCCTTCTTTAAGGGTAAAGTCAAAGGCGAAACCACGGCCGCAGGAGACAAAATTATGGGCGCGCCAAATGCCCAAGACATGAAAAATATCCTTAATGTCGGCGGCCAAACTGATGGCTATGGAAATGCCACCCTAACTGTCTTAAGCGGACACACCTATGAAGTTCGGGCTAATCCCCAACCTGGTACCTCATCGGACATGCCCGCCAAATCCCAAGTGGTGGACATGAAAACTAGTAAGAACGCCAGCGTGACCTTAGCCTTCCGCCAAGCTGATGCCAAAATCACGGGAAGGGTTGCTGGCGGCGGACCATTCGGTTACTGCCACGGCTGGGAAGAAACTGGGAATTTCTCTGGTGGTGAAGCCAGAGGCGGCACTTACGAGATAAACGTTTCCAAAGGCGTTTGGCATATTGGCTGTGATTCAGCCTGGGATAATAACTTTGCCCGTAGCGAAGAAATAACTATTGTGGTTGATGGTTCAAAAAAAGTCATTACCCAAGACTTCAAGCTGGACGCTAATGCCAACTTCCGGCTGCCAGCCCCATTCTCAACAACCTTTGATTCTACCCAAGCCCAATCCATAATCCTGGAAGACGGCACCTCAATAACTGCTGGCGCTTCGGCTTTTGCAACTTCAGGCAATGTCACCTTGACTGCCACGCCAACTGCCAACTTGATGAGCATGTCAACTGCCAAACCTGCTTGGTATGGCTATGAATTCAAAGCCTTAAACAGCAGCGGTGCGGAAATAACCAAATTCAATTCCAACGTCACTATTACCTTCAAGTACACGGATAAAATGTTGGAAGGAGCAGGCGTAGAAGAAAGCGCTTTGTTGCCAAAGTACTTTGATGAAACTTCAAACAGCTGGAAATCGCCGGATAACACCAGCCAGGATTTGGACAACAACACTATTACCGTTTTGTCTGACCACTTTTCCAAGCATAGTTTGGTCACCGCAGCCAGCTCTAAAGCTTTGACCACGGTTACGAAGGGAACTGGCAAAAATAAAGGTACTTTCACAGTCAATAAAAAGAAGGTGACGGCTTTTAAGGGTTCAGACCTGAATATTGCCACGGCGAATTTTGGCACTAAGTTAGGCCAATTAATCTTAGTCACCCAAGCCTCTGTAAAATCTGGCAACGGCATAATCAAGGCCTACAACACTTCGGGCAAATTAGTTAAGACCATAAACCCCGGCTTGAAAGGCGCGCTTTCCTTAAAACTCTCTGACCTAACTAAAGATGGCACCTCTGATGTGGTTGCTTCTTCAGGTTCGGATACGTCAAAACTAAAGGTCTATAACATTGCCAGCAAGTACAAGACCTTCAATATTAGTACTGGAGCCAAATATGGCAGCTCGGTTTCAGTGACCACTTTAGAAGCCCACCAATCTGGCATGGCCAGTTTGACTATCTTGGTCAAGAATCGAAATGCTAATGACCTGAAAATTTACAAATATTCCAGCTCAAAGGGCTTCCAGCAGGATACGGGTTTGAATGCCAGCAACCCCCGCTTCAAAATTTCCGGCACCAGCGTTAGCCTGGTCATCCTCAAGCCGACCATAACCAGTATTTCTGGGACTATCACCACCACCAAAGCTACTGGAAAAATTTCGGTTAAAGGCACCAACTTTACCCGGGACACGGTGGCTACCATCGGGAATATTGGCGGCACGGTGAAGTACAAGAACAGCAAGGAAATCCAGATAACCATTGATGGCACCCAGCTAAGCAAGGGCAAAAAAACCCTTAAGATTGTAACTGGTGATGGCGGAATTGGCACCAAATCAATTACCGTGAAATAGCAGAATAACTGAAGTTTAAGACCTGCCCCCATACCTTCCAGGTGTGGGGGTTTTGGTTTCATTAAAACTTGCCAAAAAATATTAATCTGGTAAAGTATTCCCAGTAAATAATAACAAAAACAAGGAGGTTCATTGAAAATATCTTCATTTTTCTGGTGGTTAAAAACCCGACCAGGTTTATGGCTTTCTTACCTGACCCTAATAACCGTCAGCTCAATGGGTTTCTTTTTCTTTCGCTTTCCCCTGAATTTTACCCGGGTTAGAGGTCGGAAAAATATCCCTAAAAAGGGACAGTGCGTGCTTTTTGTATGCAATCATATCAGCATGTATGACAGCTTCTTAATTGGCATAAGCGCCTTCTTCCCTTCCATGCTGGCACGTCCCGCTCGCCCACCGATAAATTTTGCGGCCAAGGAAAACTTCTTCACCTCTTGGTACATCAGCCTGTTCTTCAGGCTCTTAAGAACTGTTCCGGTAGAAGGCCGCAAAGACTCAAAACTGTTTAAGCTCTTCCAGGCCTTGATAAAGAAACACAACTTGTTGATTTTCTACCAAGGCGGCCGGAGTTATGACCTGACGCAAATCAAGGACGGCCCCGGTTACATAATCGCCACCGCTGATGAGCCAATAACAGTCATACCGGTATACCACGATGGTATTCAGCGAATTTTTTCTCGGGGTGGGCCTAAAACCCATGGGATTTGGCGATGGCTGCCCAGAAACTTCTTTCGCAAGCCTTTGGTAATCTTTGGACCGGCAATCGACTTTTCCGAAGAGCTAAAAATTCCCGAACTTAGGGAAAAAATCAAAGCCATAAACCGGCACATTACCCAGAGTATCCAATTGCTCCAGTCCCAAAACCAAAAAAAACTGCAAACTTAAACCAGCGCCTTTCCAATTTATGGACTGGCGCTTTTTAAAAATAAAAAGGGCGCATGCGGATTTCTCCGCGTACGCCCAAACATCACTTCTCATGTAGCGTCCGGACAGCTTCCGGGGCGCCATCTTCGTCGGTCAAAAGGGCCAATGGGATCCTCGCAGGGACACCGATCCAAACGCCGTCACGATCACGGCCATTTGAAAGGTGAATATACACAGTGCCATTACCACCCTCCCGAGGAAGAGATAGCACAGGCTCTCCGGTAGCGAGAACATCACCCGGCTGAAGAGCGCACGGCTGCACAATTCTTGGGGTTCGTAGCATGTTCCTGCCAGTACCATAATAGCGAACGTGCCCCTCAAAGCCATATGGTGCATCCCTTTGGGTCATTCTGATCCCCGGCAGTTGTTTTCCGGCAAGGATTTGAAGCGCCTCTTCGACATACACTTTAACCGCCCAGAGCAGCAACTTATCCTTAGGCATCCCCGAACGCAGACCCCATTCTGCCTCGATGCTGAGGTTGGAAAATCTTGAGACTAGAGGGCTCACCAGATGCAGACTGTCAAAACCAAGACAACCTACGACCCCAAGCCCAAGTTTTTCAAATTGTTTGAGCAGAAGAAGGGTCGAAAAAGAGCTACGAGCATCCAAAGGCTCTTCGTGGTGCGGGTGCTGACTAAAGAGGACTGAATCGATAAACGGCAGATAGGACTTTACTTTTCGTTTCAGCTTTGGTACGGAATCGGCCTCGTTCATCGCTTGAAGGCCGATTTCAAGAACAAGCACCAATTCCGGGTATTTTTCTCGGAATTTTTCCAGTTCCTCGATCGGTGGCCAGGGAATGTTAAGCTGGAATCCATCAAGATTGGGACCGCCAAAAACTACCAATTTGGCAAGTTGCTCGGAAAGAGTCTTTGGGTAAGGAGTACGGTAGTGGATGAGATTAAGCGTTCGTGGATCAGCGGAAAAAATGCCTGCTATTTCCTCCTTTTTCGGGTAACGGTTTGGTAAAACATTCGGTGATCCTGTAAGCGTCCCGGAATCAGCGAGAATGCCAACCATGAGACGCCGCACAGTGTCGTTAGGGACAACCGTCAGCGCCTCCGCGACCTCGTTTGGTGACATAAAACCTACAACACCAACGTACGGTCCTAGTTTTTTTGCCATTACTATGCCTCATTTCTTATCTAGAATTGGAAAAGGTCATTTTTGCTATCCTAAGCCCTAACCATTTAATCAAAATGCTAAAAAAAGTCAATAAATCTTTTCGCTATATGGTACAAAAATCACTTTCGTTTAAAGAGGTAAAAATGTTAAAAAATCCCGATAAGTCATGCTTACCGGGATTCAAGTTTGTGGCTATGTTACTGCTGCTGGCGGTTTTACTTCCAATCCCTGGAAGCGGGATCAGAAGCCTTAATCATCCAATTTGCCTTACCTCCATAAGATCTCCACGCCCTTTTAGGCATGGTGCTTATTGATCATCGCCAATAAAACGGTTTTAGCGGTGTTTAACTGGAACAGATCAAATTGTTCAAAAAATGCTTATGCATTGCCCTTTTGTTTTGGGGCTTGAATTTTGATCCTTTACAGTCTAAACCACTATCGTATTATCAGCGGATCGCCGGCCTGCTTTGGCTCAGATGTTGATGGTCTCCATTGTCGACGAAAAAATCGTGGATGAATGATTCGGAGGATCCATAAAAACTCCCTTGTTGGACCCGTTGATTAAGTTCCTGATGCGGACTCAAGGTGCGGTTTTCGCCCATCTCAAACTGACAAGCAGCCGAGTGGATATACATAATGATATTACCTCGCTAATTTTTGTCAATGGAACTCCGGCGACAAGAGCCAATAGTATCTATCCACGCAGAATAAATTGTCAAAAGTTTTCAAACCCAGTAAACTTAATCACATGTCAGATTTGCATAAAAAAGATTCGGAAATATTTGACTTGATCCAAGCTGAACTCCATCGCCAAAGGGAAGGTTTGGAAATGATCCCTTCAGAAAATTTCGCCAGCCCAGCAGTTATGGAAGCTTTGGGCTCGGTTTTAACTAATAAATATTCGGAAGGCTATCCGGGCGCAAGGTATTATGGCGGTAATGAATTTATTGATCAGGTGGAAAACTTGGCCAGGGATCGGGCCAAAAAACTTTTTGGCGTAGAACATGCCAACGTCCAACCCTATTCGGGTTCACCCGCCAACCAAGCCATTTATTTTGCTTTGCTTAATCCGGGCGACAAAGTCTTGGGTATGAGCCTGACCCAAGGCGGGCATTTGACCCATGGTTATAAATTGAATTTTTCTGGCAAATACTATCAAGCTGCGTCCTATGGCGTGGATGAAAAAACTCATTTACTTGATTATGAGTCAATCCGGGAAATTGCTTTGCAGGAAAAACCCAAAATGATTATTTGCGGAGCTACCGCTTATCCCCGGATTATTGATTTTTCTAAATTTAAAAAAATTGCCGATGAAGTCCAAGCCTATTTAGTGGCGGATATTTCCCACATCACTGGCTTGATTATTGCCGGCGAGCATCCTTCGCCATTCCCCTATGCTGATGTGGTCATGACTACTACCCATAAAACCTTACGCGGCCCGCGCGGCGCTATGATTTTGGTTCCAAAAGTCATCGACCGCTATCATGATTTATATCATCAGACTTCTAAAAGAAATCTGGCCGAATTGATTGACGCGGCCATTATCCCCGGCTTGCAAGGTGGGCCGCATAACCACCAGACCGCAGCCATTGCCGTAGCTTTGAAAGAAGCTATGGAACCGAGCTTTATCGAATACGGCAAACAGATTACCAAAAACGCCAAAGCCTTGGCCGAAAGCTTAACCAACCAGGGCTTGAATTTAATCACTGGCGGCACTGACAATCATTTAATTCTAATAGACCTAACCAATCTTAACCTTACCGGCAAACAAGCTGAAGTGGCTTTGGATTCGGTTGGGATTACGGTCAATAAAAACTTGATCCCTTTTGATAAGCGGAAGCCTATGGATCCTTCGGGTATTAGACTGGGCACGCCAGCTTTAACCACCCGGGGTTTTAAGGAGGATGCTATGCGGATTATTGGCCAGTTGGTCGCCCGAATCTTGAAAAAACCGGATGACACGGCCACGCACATTGAAGTCAAGGAAAAAATCCGTAGCCTGACCAAAACCCATCCGTTGTACAAATAGTTATGGTTAGGAAACATACCATTTTAGGTAAACCGCGCATCGCTTACCAGGGCCGCATTTACACGATCAAAGAATTTCCCGCCCACTTGCCTGATGGCCGACAAATGACTTTTGAATATGTCTTTCGTATGCCCACGGTCACGGTTTTAGCTTTTGATACCAAAAACCGGCTTATTATGACTCGAGAATACAAGGAATATCGTCGAGGCTTTATTTGGCACTTGCCTGTAGGTAAAGTCGAAGCGGGAAATAAACCAAAAAACACTGCACAAAAAGAGCTCCAAGAGGAGGCAGGCTTTAAAGCCAAAAAACTCAAACTCTTCCACCAGACCCCAAAGCATTTTGGCTGGCCGCTTTATGCTTATGTGGCTACTGGCTTGACGTCTTGCAAAATTCCAGGCGACCCGGGAGAAGACATTCGCCCAATGCCAATGAGTTTAACTAAAGCCGAGCGGCTTGCTTTAACCGGTAAACTAGAAGACCCATTCCTGGCTTACTTAGTCGCCAAAGCGGCTTATCTGGTCCGGACCAAAGGCTGGTCTGCGATTTTATAACTTATTTACATGAACCGATTAATTATGCTTGGATTCATTTTTGCCGCCACAGTCTTGCTTATCCTTGGCCACCTAGGCTTATATGGAACCCTGGTAAATTTCTTCCATATTCCTGCCAATGATGCCCGTCGAAGTCTTTTAATAATCCTGCTGATTCTTGGAATAAGTTTCCCCATTACTTCAGTTTTAGTTTTTTGGAAAGAAGCCTTCTTCACTAACCTACTTTATTCAATTTCTTCTGTTTGGCTGGGTTTTGTTTGGTATGCCGTTCTCGCAGCAGTCTTAATTTGGCTTATTTCTTTTGCGGGACAACTTTTAAAAATGAATTTGCCTCTTGCTCATATCTTGACAAGCTTACTGCTGATTGCAGCGGCCATAACATTTTATGGCACTTGGAACGCCTTGCATCCAGTTGTCCGCCAATACACCATAACCATGAAGGATCTGCCGACAGCTTGGCAAAACCAAAAAGTTGTCCAGCTTTCGGATATTCACCTCGGACCTGTGCATCGCCAAACTTTTTTGAAAAAAGTGGTGGAAATGACAAACCAAGAAAATCCAGCCGCAGTTTTTATCACCGGTGATTTATTTGATGGTGGCGGTCGGGATCTGGCTGCGCTGGCTGACCCATTAGAAAACCTGAAATCTACTTTTGGCAATTTCTATATTATTGGTAACCATGAAACTTATATAGGCGTAGACCGCTCAATAGCCGCCTTAGATGGTTTGCAAATCAATATTTTACGGGATCAGGTTGTCGAGGTGTCTGGTATTCAAATTTTAGGCATTGATTACCCAACTAGTTCCACCAAAAAAGATTTAACTCCAGACTTAAGTAAGCTCGACCAATCAAAACCCAGCATAGTCCTTTGGCACGAACCAAAATATGTTGAGCAAATAAAAAACGCAAAGGTTAACCTGCTTTTATCCGGACACACCCATGACGGCCAAGTCTGGCCATTCGGAGAAATTACCAAGTGGGTTTATAAAGGCTTTAATAATGGCCTAAAGACTGATGGTGATTTTAACATCTATACTTCACCGGGCATCGGCACTTGGGGCCCGCCCCTGCGGACTGGCAACCGCCCGACCATAGCCGTATTTACCCTGCAAAATAAATTATAGTAATCGAAAAAAATCCTAACCTTAACGGGTTTTGAATTCTTTGTTAATCGTGGTAAAGTATTTCCACAACAAAAATAACCCTTTGCTCGTTGAAAGGAAGCAACATGCACCCGACTTTTGGTTTTTTAGCTTTCTGCCCAACCGACGTTTGCCAAAGGCTAATAATTGAGCATCAAGAACTTGAACGGATCTTAATAACAAATCTAAAGTGTAGGCTGATTGACTGGAACCTTATTACCGTGGCTGAAGATTTCATTGGCACACCTTATAAACTTCATGCCGCACTAAGTTATCCGCCAACAACCCTGGATTGCTCGGGTTTCAGTAAGTTGATCTTTGCCTGTGCTGGCGTTTGGCTCCCCCGTTATACAGTTCTGCAGGTCAACTATGGCCGAAAAATTAATATTAAAAACCGGAAACCTGGTGATTTGATTTTTTTCAGGGGCAAAAACCCCTGGAATCACCCTGAACATCCGACAGGCATAGGCCACGTAGGTTTTGTTCTTGATAAAGAACATTACTTACACACCACCAGCCAAACTGGAGGCGTAAAAAAGGCTGAAATCAAGGCCCATCCGGAGATCTTGGCTTGTCGTCGAATTATTTCCCGACCCACCAATGTCGTCGTGGTAAAATTGGCCGAAAACTTGGGGTATCTAATTTCAGCAAAAGAGCTGGAATGTGTCATTCGCGGCCAAATGAACAAATCAAGCCACTTGCAATAACGAGTGGCTTTTCTTATTCCCAAAAAACCTCTAAATTATTAAGCATGAACTTAGCTGCCTACCAAAATGCTAAAAAATACCTAGAGGCCCTACCAAGCCAAGTTTTCGCTACCCGCAAAGAAAATCCACAATTGTCTTTAGAACGTACCCGAAAATTATTGATGGCTTTTGGTAATCCGGAAAAAAACTTTAAATTCATTCACATCACCGGCACTTCTGGTAAAGGTTCGGTAACCATGTATTTGCATAATATCTTGCATACGGCGGGCATAAAAGTCGGCTCTTATCTTTCGCCGCATGTCATAACCACAACCGAAAGGATTGTCGTAAATGGCAAGCTAGCTGCAGTACCAGATTTCTTATGGGCGTTTAATAAAATTAAACCTTACTTGGATAAGACAAAAAAATCCGATAAAAAATTTGTCCCTTCGCATTTTGAATCACTTTTTGCCATGAGTCTGCTGATTTTTAAAAAGCGCCAAATTGAATGGGCTGTGATTGAAGTCGGCTGCGGCGGTGAATTTGATCCTACTAATGTCATGCCTTCACCAAAAATCGCCATAATTACAAATATCGGCTTAGACCACCAACAACTTTTAGGCAAAACCAAGATTAAAATTGCCAAAACTAAAGCTAAAATCTTAAAACAAGGCTCAATGCTTTTAACTGGTGAAACTGATTATAAAATAAGAAATCTGCTTATCAACCAAGCTAAGCTTGTAAGAATTCCATATTATTACATGCCTAGACCAAAATCCAAGGTAATTTATCAAGACGCTTTGATGCTTTGGCGCCATTCTTCTTTGGGCATGATCAAGCAGCAAATGTTTGGCGAGCATCAGCAAGTTAATGCTAATCTGACCATTGAGGCAGCGAAAATGCTTAGGATTCCAAGTCGAGCTATTGTCAAAGGCCTTGCCTCAACCAAACTCCCGGCCAGGATTGAAATTATTCAAAAAGAGCCGACGACCATTATTGATGGCGCGCATAATCCTGACAAAATCCAAGCTTTAGTGGCTACGCTTAAAAGCCTGGACTATACTAAGGTCAAGGCGATTATTGGCATTGGCGAAAAGAAAAATGCCCAAGCGATATTAAAAATCCTTAAAACCACAGTTAACCATTGGATTATCACCCAGGCCTCACAGTCCTATCCCAAGCCCATGCCGGCTAATTTACTAGTCCGAATATTAAAACAAATCTCGCCAAATTCAAAAATTAGCCTGATTCCTAATTGCCAAAAAGCCTTAGACTTTGCCATAGATTCAAAAAACAAATTGCCAATTTTAATCACGGGTTCTTTGTATTTAGCGGGCGAATTAAGGCAGCGCTGGTATTCGGAAAAAATGACTTTAATTAAGCAATCAAATTTTTAAACAAAATGAAAATTATTGATGGCCGATTATTGGCTCTAAAAGTTAAGCAGGAATTAAAAGTTAAAATATCCAAGAGCCGGAATACCCCCGGTCTGGCAATTGTTTTGGTTGGCAATGACCATGCTTCCCAGACCTATGTCCGGCTTAAAGCAGAGGCGGCTAAGGAAATTGGCCTGTATTTTGAAAAACATATATTCCCCGAAAACGCCCGACAGGCTGAAATCCTCCAAACCATAAAACAGCTCAACCAAAACCCAAAAATCCATGGCATGATTGTCCAACTTCCTTTGCCCAAGCATTTTAATACTGATGAAATAATTTATGCCATTGATCCCAAAAAAGACGCTGATGGTTTCCACCCAAATAACTTAAAAAAGCTCCGCGTAGATCCGACTGCTTTAGCCCCAGTACTCTGCCAGGGCGTTTGGGAATTAATAGAAAGCATCAACCAGGATTTTTCCAATAAAAAAGCTTTGATAATGGCCAATAGTGCCAATTTTGCCGAACCCATGGGCATTGCCCTAACCAGGCGGGGTCTTGAGGTGAATATTGCTTACCCGCCATTTATTAACTACCAGTCTCAAGCCAAAGACGCGGACGTGATCATTATCGCCATTGGCCAAGCAAAATTCTTGAAAAGCGGTAGTTTTAAGAAAAATTCGATTTTAATTGATGTAGGTTTTAACCGGCAAGGCAATAAAATCGTGGGCGATATTGATGCCGAATCCGCCAAAGACCTTCCGGGTTGGATTACGCCGGTTCCCGGCGGGGTTGGCCCAATGACTGTGGCCATGCTTATGCAAAGGACTTTTGAATTAGCTCAAAATCATGGTTAGTTTTAAAAAAACGGTTCAGAATAATTTCAAATTTTGTTCTTGCTGCGGAACCAAATTCATTTATAAGAAAATCCACGGCTCAAGCGAACTTTATTGCCCCAAGTGCGGGTTTATTTTCTGGCAAAATTCCAAACCCACGGCTTCAGGCCTGCTTATTAAAGATAGACAAGTCTTACTGACCAAACGGGGTATTACGCCCTTAAAAGGTTATTGGGACGCGCCAGGCGGCTTCTTAAATTTCCATGAAAAACCTGAAATTGGCATGGCGCGGGAATTGAAAGAAGAATTGGGCATAAAGATATTTCAACCAAAACTCCTTGGAATTCATCTAGGAGAATATTTAAGCCAGCAACCCCAATCCACCTTTAATCTTTATTACATTATTAAAAAATGGACCGGGACTTTGAAACCAGCTGATGATGTGGTTGGATATAAGTGGTTTAAAATTAATCAGCTACCAAAAAAACTTGCTTTTGCTAACAATAAGCAAGCCTTAAAAGATCTACAAAAATTACTCGGCTAATTTCGCTCCACCGCCCTTTAATGGGTCAAATCCTCCACTAACTTCCGGACCATCCAAATACCCATCCCCGTCAGTATCAGGGTTATTTGGGCTAGTTCCATAAACTATTTCTTGAACATCAGTCAAGCCGTCATTATCTGAATCAATGTTGGTATTACTATTTACTTGACTGTTTATATTCGAATTATTTTTATTAACATTTGATTGATTGGTATTTGAATTAGTCGAAGGAAAAACTTGATCAGCGAGGTTTCGGTTATTCATGAGACTATTGGTATTGCTAACTATAACTGGCTGATTGGTCAACTGGGATGTACCTTCACCCCTGCCAAAAAAAATAAAAGCTGCGGTGCCACCAACAATCACTAAAATCAAAATTGTTGACCCAATTATTGTCCTGCGTTTTGATTTGGAAGTTGTTTCTTCCATGTCCACTCTTTCGGCTCTAGCTAAAACATAACCAAGCTGTTTTTCGGTTGGTTTGGGGACTCTTCTTATGGGTTTAATGGGCCCCCAGTCTTTTTCTTCCTTTGGCAAAGGTTGGGGTTGCTGGTTGAATTGCTGGGCATTTGGACTCGGCCTAACTGGTGGCAGAGGAACTGTCTGGTAAACTTGATTAGGCTTGATTGGTGGTTGGAGCGGCGTTGCCGGGCGAAAAGCCTGGTTAGGCTGTAGGGGCCTGGGCGGAACTGGATTATTTTGACTGGGAAACCTGTATGGCGTTGGATTTGACTGGGGCGGATTGTTCGGCTGGCCCGGACTTTTCCAAGGCGGAATTTGGCTGGGCTGGGGACTAGTCGGATTTTGATTATTTTCTAACATGTATTCATTATACCTTGACTTTTAATAATTAAAAAACTCTGTTAGGCTTTTAAAATCTATGCCATTACAAATTGGGATTATCGGCCTGCCAAATGTCGGCAAATCAACCTTGTTTAAGGCACTGACTAAAAAATCAGTGCCGGCGGAGAACTATCCATTCACCACTATTGACCCTAATGTCGGCGTAGTTGAGGTTCCTGATGAGGTTCTGCCCCAATTAGCCAGGGTAAGCAAGGCCAAAAAAATCGTACCCGCCATCGTGGAATTCGTGGATATTGCCGGCTTGGTAAAAAACGCCCATAAGGGCGAAGGTTTAGGCAATAAGTTTCTTTCCAATATCCGTGATGTGGCTGCCATAGCCCATGTTGTCAGGGTCTTTCATGATCCCGATGTTATTCATGTTGATAACCGCGTAGATCCTGCCGCGGACATGGAAACCATTGAAACTGAATTGGCTTTGGCGGATCTGGAATCGGTAAAGAAAAAAACCGAAACCATTTCGGGTAAGGCAAAATCTGGGGATAAGTCCGCTTTGGCGCAATTGCCCATTTTGAAGGAAATCGAAACACGCCTCTCCCAAGGCAAGCCAATCTTGGATTTATTAAATGAGGAAAAATCAGAAAAGATTATCAAGGAAATGAACTTGCTTTCCAGCAAACCGGTCATATTCGTGGCAAATATTGACGAATCGGAAATTTCAAAGGCAGATACTATACAACAAAATTTAGCTGAACAAACTGGCAAGATTTTAGGGAACATCATTGTAATTTCCGCAAAAATTGAAGCGGAAATTTCTGAACTTTCAGCTGATGACAGCAAACCATACTTATCTAGCCTGGGATTAGCTGAACCGGGGCTTAACCGGCTGATTAAGCAGGCTTATACAACCCTGAATTTGCAGACTTTTTATACTTCAGGTGAAATGGAATCCAAAGCCTGGACCATTACCAAAGGCATGACCGCCCCCCAAGCTGCCGGTGTTATTCACAGTGATTTTGAAAAAGCCTTCATCCGAGCGGAAATCATCAATTGGCAGGATTTTATAAAATACGGTGAAACCACCTGCAAAGAAAAAGGCCTTTTACGGATTGAGGGCAAAGATTATATCATGCAAGCAGGTGACGTAGCGCATTTCCGGGTGGGGGTATAAAATAAATACAAACGAAAAAAACACTAGAAATAAGGAGTGAAAAATGCGAGAAACGCGTAAGTGGCAAAAGGGTTTAAAAAAAGCCCAACATGCTAAATTGAGCAAGCGAGAGTTTGAAAGAAGCCTTAGGGAGGCGCTCCAAAGAACTCGGCAATTTGATAAAGCCCTTGGGCGTCCATGCGCCTGGCAAACTCGGCTTCGTATTGTAAGGTAAGCCAAAAATCTTTTCAAAGAGGAAGGCGGTTAAAGCATTCCTCTTTTTCAATAACCTGGTTGCGGTTTTAGTCTGTAATGGTATAAAATTACTCCAGGAGGGAAGATCTTTCCCAAATAAAAAATCAACCCAGGAGGCAAAATTTGCCGCCTGAAAATTGTCTAAACCTTAAACATCTTTCCGGCTGAACGCTCTCGTAAAACGCTTGGTTCAACCAAGGATTTTATGGAGCGTGAAGCCCCGCAGACAACTTAAAACCTTAGTTTATGCGGGGTAAAGGAAAAAGGAGGTTTTATGCAACACCTTTTTTCTCCTACAAAGACTCGCCTATTGACCCGAAAGGAATTTGCCGGAAAGGGGGTGGTCTAATATCTACGAGAGGCTAATCCCCTCTTAACTAGTCCACTGAAGTAAGCAATGAACAATATAACACCGGATTTAAAAGAATCCGGTGTTCTTTTATATAAATAGTTATAAATTGATTGCCCCGCTTGGCAACCCAATCCTTTTCAAGACCTTGGCAGCTTCGGTTTGGTTCATCCATCTTGGCTTGGAAGCAAAATCAATCTTGATGGGCAAAATTTGAACCTTCTGAACCTTGCCGCTTTGGATTATCACTTTGGCCACTGCGCCTTGCTGGGTTTCTGTAGACCAAGGTTGGTCAAAAACCAAATTACCTAAAGAATAAATAATGGCTTTGCTTTTGTATTTTTCCAATTTTTGAACCCAATGCGGATGCGAGCCTACCACTAACTCCGCCCCAGCATCGATGGCGGCATGGGCAAAATTCTTTTGTTGGTTAGTAATTGTCAAAGTATATTCAGTTCCGGCATGCATATAGACAATTACCAAGGCGCCACCAGCTTTGGCTTTTTTAACTTCTTTCTGCATTCGAGTTGTATCCATACTGGCTATAGTTGGCTGATTTAAATACTTGCTAGGTAATTTTTCATTATAGGTATACGCCAAGAACGCAACTTTTTGCCCCTTAACCTCAAGGTACTGGGAACTATAGGCCGAATTTGAATTCAAACCAGCCCCAGGCGCTTTAATGGAGTTTTTTTGTAATAAACTCAAGGTAGTTTGAATGCCTATAGAGCCTTGGTTACGGCTATGATTATTAGCAAAAGACACTGCATCAATTCCGGCTGAAGTCAGGGCGATAATATGTTTGGGATCTGCCCGAAAGACCAGGCCATAACCAAGAGCTGAACCAGCGGCAAATGGCGATTCCAAATTCACAAAAGCTAAATCCGCTTTTTTAAAATCCGATGCCAAATTTTGCATGACCCAAGAGCCCTGGTTATTGCCTTTTTTGACAATCTGATCGCGGACAGCTCGGCCCAGCATAACATCTCCGCCAAACATAAAAGTCAGCTGACCGCCATTTGCCGCCTCAACTGCCAAAGGCATCAATATCAGGCTAAGTACGCTGATGATTGTTAGCCTGTATATTCGCTTAAACATTTTTCGCCAGCAAGACAATTTCCCTGCCCACTACTTGGTCAGGCCTGGAATACAGCACTGTGCCCCTTGGCGTGGATTTAAACCAGGGTAAAGCAATAAATTCAGGTGGGGGTGGAAGGATTTTTAAGCCCAAGGCCGGCAATGATTCCTGAATCTGTAAAAAATAACCGTGTTTTTCAACCTTAAAAAATGGCCAAACCATGGCTATCCGGCCAGTCGGCCGTATAAGTTTGGCTAAAATTTCCAGCCAGGGAATATACTGCCGGCTTAAAGCTGAAACCAATGGCACGATGTTGCCCGTCATATCCCGGCCTTTTTGCGGCGGACCTAAATACGGTTCGGTTACAACCACATCTATAGTCCCGAGCTGAAATTTTTCCGATAAGTTCTTGACGTCACTTTCAAAAACATTAAATTGACAGTTGCTTATGTCTGGAAAACTTTTTTTCAGCCAATCAATATTTTTATGGGAATCAATTACGGCTTTTTGGCTTAAATCCGAGCCGATAATATTTTTTATGCCTATCAAGCTCGCCTCTTGTAAAATCGTGCCTGAACCGCAAAAGGGATCCAATAAAGTTTCTTCAGGTTTGGCTTTGGTCAGGTTAATTAAAATCTGCGCCACTTTTGGCGGCAGCATACCCGAGAAGGAATCCCTGGAAGGCCGGCCAAAATCCCGAAAACCATAATTTGAAATATCCTGGACAGTTTTGGTTATGCCCCAATATATTTTCTCCTCCGAGAGTAAAACCAGAATTTCAAAGCCCTGTTTCAAGATTTTCCCCTGGACCAAGGCACCGGCTTGCAAAGTCGGTTCTTTAGATTCAACCAATCTGGCTGACCGATGGTTCAGGGTTAAATATTTTTTAAAAGCTTGCATTTGCCTTTTTAACTCTTGTCGAAATTTACGGTCTGGCGAAACACCCGCATCATAAGCGCTAGCGCCAAAATTCACCCTGGCAGTGCTGCCCGCAGGTATTAAATTCGGCCAAATTTTTTCCAACTGGTGTTTCAACTCAGCTAAATCTTCAACTTCACCCTTGATTTCACCTAGTTTAATCAAACCGCCCGCGCGTTTTTGCACATTATTAATTGAAATTGCTTCACTTGGAGCGAAGATGGCTAATTCCCGGCTAATTTCTTTAAATTCTGGCTCAACCAAAAGCTTTTGCAGTTCCCATAAAGAGAGGCTGGGTTCACGGCCAAAAATGGCAATTAAATCACCTTTTTCCATAAATTTAGTTTAACATAAAAAACCAAGTTTCCTTCAGGCTCCAGTAAACTTGACGTGAGCCAAAGCCTATGGTATTCTCCACCTACATTTTTTATAATTATTTTTTCATGTCCACGCAACTTTACGACACTCTTGCTATCCTTAGCGGTCAACTAAGCCCTGAAGCTGCTGAGGAAACGCTAAATTCAATCAAAAAAACTATTACTGAAATGGGCGGCGAAGTCACCAAAGCCGAGTCTGTTGGCAAAAGGAAATTAGCTTACCCCATTAAAAAGCAGAAATTTGGCACCTATGTCGGCCTGACTTTTAATTTTGGTACCGACAAATTAAAAAAACTGGAAACCAGCTGGCGCTTGCATGACCAGATCTTGCGTTTTTTGACCGTCAAGACCCATGCCAAAACTGCCAAAGAACTTGAAGAAGAAGCCAAGATCCAGGAAAAAATCCAAGCTCGGCAAGCCAAGGCCGAAGCCCAAGAAAAATTTGAAAAGTCGACCGAGCGGGCTTCAATTCCCATCCAAAAATCCGAAACTCCATTAACCTTGGAAGATATCGACAAGAAGATTGATGAAATTTTGGACGAAGATATTGCCAAATAAACGCTTGGATTTTAATTAATACATAAAATTTATGATGAACCTAAACAAAGCAATGATTATCGGCAATGTCACCCGGGATCCTGATGTTAGGACTACTAGCGGCGGCCAAACCGTAGCACTTTTCAGCGTTGCCACTAACCGGTCTTGGACCGATCCCAGCGGCGCAAAAAAAGAACAGGTGGAATTCCATAGCGTGGTGGCTTGGCGCAAACTGGCGGAAATTATCGGGCAATACGTAAAAAAGGGCGGAAAAATCTTTGTGGAAGGCCGTTTGCAAACCCGTTCGTGGGATGACCCTTCAGGCCAAAAAAAATACCGCACTGAAATCGTGGCGGAAAATATAATCATGTTGGACCGCAAGGGCGTTGCGAGCAATGACAAAACCGAGGCCGCACCTGACCTCCCAGAAGCGCCAGTCGCGGGCTCGGAACCAGAAATTAACGTGGAAGATATTCCCTTTTAACTTATGATGAATAAAAACAAGCAACGAAACCAACCCCAAGTCACTCCGCAATTCTGCGCCTTTTGCGTTTTGGGCACTAAAAGCCTGGACTATAAAGACACCCGCTCATACCAAAAATTCATTTCTTCCTATTTTAAAATCCTGCCTAGGCGCCGGACGGGTTTGTGCATGCGCCACCAGCGCATCACAGCCGAAGCCATCAAACGAGCTCGATTCATGGCTTTAGTCCCCTATACGCCGAAGTAGCAGTTTTTAAATTTTATTTAGGAAGCTTTCTATCCGAGTTTCGCTAATTTGTTTTTGTTAAAAATATGCTAACCATGAATGATCTGCGGGTTGGAGTGGCCATCAACCACGAAAACGAACCTTATATAGTGGTTTGGTCGGATTTTATGCGCACCGCCATGCGCAAACCAGTTATGCGGACTAAATTAAGAAATTTAATTTCCGGCCGGATGCTGGAGTTGACTTTCAAGCCTGGCGATAAAATTCCCGAAGCGGATTTGGCTCGGACCAAAGCCAACTATTTATACGTTCAAAATAACGAGCACTACTTCATGGACCAAACCTCTTATGATCAATTTTTCCTTTCCACTGAAAGTTTGGGCGACCAAGTTAAATATTTAAAAGAAGGCTTAGAGGTTGATGTTTTGAATTTTGAAAACCGACCAGTCACCATCCAATTGCCGAAAAAGATTGAATATAAGGTTATAGAAGCGCCAGATGCGGTCAAGGGTGATACTGCTACCAATGCTTCCAAAACCGCCAAACTGGAAAACGGCATGGAAATCAAAGTCCCGCTTTTCATTAAGAATGGCGAAAGGATAATCATCAGCACTGAGACTGGCGAATATAGCACTCGGGCAACCTAGATTTATAAAAAAGTCCTACCTGCATACGAAGGTAGGATTTTTTGTTTTGCCGGAGGATTGGCCGTTAGTCGTACAATAGCTGCGTTGTTTCCCAGCTGACTCTTCTTTCTTGCTCGGTGTGCGCATCAATTCGTGCAATTTCACGCCTAAATCCTTTAAGTTCCTTAGGCGTGATTGGATCTTTGCGGCCGACAAATTTTATTACCCGCTTTTTGGTTTTTGGCATTGTGCCTCCACTGATTAAGCATCAAATATTAACCTTATGAGTTCCGGGGTGATTTTTCCATCTAACCTGGTCTGCGCTTCACAAAGCGTAGCCGTTTGTCTTAATTCCTCTAGATCCTTTTGAGTCAGCGGCCCTCTGTCTTTATAAAAAACCAGGGGTTCCGGAGGAGCCGGAATCAAATTGCTAGCGGTTTTTGGCATTTCGCCTCCACTTAACAAAGGTTTAAAAGAACTGCTTTGACTATATGACAAACCAATAACAAATACAAGAAAAAATCCTGCTGGCAAATTCCAGTAGGATTTTTAAAGTTGCTTGGGGAATTCAGTCAAAAGTCAAACCAATTACCCAGGCCGGGACTCTTCTTTCCCTTCTGGCTTGTTCATGCAGAGCTTTAGAAAACTGCTTCAGCCTTTTGATTTTCCTTTCCGTTTCCTTCCTACGGAAAGGCGTCCTTCGTCGAGTAATTCGAAGACGAATGGTCATTACGCCTCCAATCTAAAACAAGTTATAAAGAGCTTGTTTTTAGTATATGACGAATTTGATTAATAATAAACATTTTTAAACCCGAACCAAAATCACTTACTTTGTATTAATGGAATGAATTTATCATGGCGATTCTATTCTTCAGGCAGTTTATCCCATAACAAAGTAAACATATATTGCAAAAGCTGGGTTACTACACTGTCCTTTATTAGAATGACTTTGATATCTTTTCCATGCTTAACAGCCAGCGAGGTATATTCCCCAAAAAGAATAAAACCTGCCGGGATAGAAAATTCATCACCTAAAAATCTGAATTTCCGAAAATTTCCCAGTGTTTCACTGGCGCGCTTCTTCTTAAAAACCCTTCTGTCAGTAATGGCGAAGTTGGTATTTTTTTGCGCCATTCTCTTTAATGTTAGCCAACGGTAAATTTCCTCGTCGCTGATTATGTCGGTAAATTCATCCACCGCGCCGAACCAATATATATTTTTATTTTCTTTTAATAAAGCATCAATAACAGCGTGAGTACCTGCTTTCCCCTCATAAACATGGACTTGGGTTGTTTCTGCGCGCTCTTTCGTTAGTTGCAGTAATTGCGGAATGAGTTTTTGGGCCACCTTTTTATTACGTTCGACTTCTTCTGACTTGGTGTTGATGAAATCAGTGAGTCCGATTAACGGGGCCACCGGTGTAATGCCTTTGCGTTTGCCCTTTATTTTATGGGCCACCAGGCCTTTTTGTACCAACTTATCAAGGTAAAAATAGATGGTGCTACGTTTAAGCCTGGTTTGCCTAGCCAGGCTGGCTGGCGAATTCAATTCGTTTTTCAGGCAGGCCAGATAGACTGCTGATTCTTTCTCTTCCAGGCCTAGTTTTTGCAGTAAATCTTCCATAAAAGTTAATTTAATAGTTAAAGTGACGATAGTTATTGACATTATTTACTATCATAAGCATAGCATATTCATTGGCTTTTTTCAATAGCCTTACTTAAAATGTTTCATAAACAACTATATTTATTGACGCTAAGTTCACTTGTTGCTTTAATCACCCAACAAGGTTCATTGACATTAAACTTTTCACAAGGAGTATTACGCTATGACAGCCACGCGCAAACCAGATATCGCTCAAATAATCACCCCTGGCCAGATTAAAAAGATAAAGAAGATAATTGGAGCTGAACTTCAGACGCCCGACCGAGAGGGGAAGTATCTAAATAGTACGTACGCAGAGCTGGTGATTATGCACCAGAGCTCCTGCATCGCTTATGGATTTCATGCTTGCTTATACGAACTTATGTATATATATACAAACATGAATGTCCGCCGTATCCTGGTTGACCGTTCCCGCACCCCCCAGCAGATGATAGATGCCACTGGTCTGGTAAAATATACCGACAAGGAGGTGGTCGAAAGCATGCCGATCGGTAATGGCGAAATAACGGATGTTTATTTGTTCTCCGATTGGTATTCCGGTGACAGCCTGTATGATGAAGAAGTGGATTCCCAGTATGCCCGCCGAGGATTAATTGCTTGCGACCCATTCTCGCTGGCGCAGGTTATTATTGACGATCCTTCCCTTGTCGAAAGACATATTGGCACTCACTGGAAAGACGGTAAGGATAGGTGGTGCCGTATCGAATTCGATCAGTGGCGTCGCGATGAGTGTGTATTCGTAAACAGAACAACAGACAAATGGCGGTACTGCTGGTTAGCTGGTATTCCGAAAGATCCCAAGACAGCAGTTTTATTAAAGACTATTGTCAAAAGAAGGGATCTTTTATAGCCAGGAACGCTTTTGCTTACTCGAATAAAACATTCCACACGGAGATTGTATGTCACAGAGAAAAGCCAAAACAAAATATGATGACATTCCACTTAAAACGTGGGTGGCCTTAGCCAAGAAACTGGGTGGTCGTAAAGTTGTGGATGGAATTCTTAATGGATCTGTAAAATTCACCATCAATTGTGTCGACCATTCAAATCAGCCTCGTTATTTTCCCCGGCAGGAACTCAGTCGCGAAGAGCGTATAGATCAGATCTTTGCACCGTTTCCTCACAAACCCCCAGATCAAGACATGAGATAAAGTAGGCAGAATGAACAATAAAAAGAAGAAAAAGAAGGTTAGAGCCCTTTTTTGTAAGCGTTGCGGTACGTATTTTAATGCAAAAGGATCTCCTATATGTAGGTACTGCTGCTGCCCAAGTAAGCTAATTTACAAAAATGTAGACCCTGAAAAGGTAACCATCGAGGAGAATCCTTTTTCGCTTATTACATTTGTGCGCGACAACTTTACGTGGGGCGAATGTTTTCTTACGACAGCGTGCGTCAGCGCGATAGGTCTGCCTGACGATTGCGCCGAACTCCAAGCTCTCCGTCGTTTTCGAGACACCTATGTTGCGGCTTTACCGACTGGACCGGATGACATCCAGGAATACCGCTCGATTGCTCCGAAAATTGTCAGCCGCATTTCTTCCCGTCCGAATGCCGCTGATCTGTATCGCGAAATCTTCACAAATATTGTCAGACCATGCGTTAACTTGATCAATTGCGGCCAGTTCGCCGAAGCCTATCTATTATATAAGCAGAAACTTCATGAGCTTCGGACACGATTTCTTTAACTGTTCTTTGTTTCAAAAAAGTAGCCAAACGGCTCCCGTCGCAAATGGGAGCCGTTTTTATTTAATTCAGCTGACTACAAGAGCGCCCCGACGTACGTCGGGGCGCTTGGATAGACTTATTAGTCTACTAATCTTTCTTTGCCTCTACTTCCTTTTCCCTAACCGCTTTGATTATGGCTTCGCGAATTTCCTTGGCGACCTTTGGGTTGCTTCTGAGAAAGGCTTTGGCTTGTTCCCGGCCGACGCCAAACTTGGTTTCCCCATAACTTATGGTGTTGCCGGTCTTTTCCAAAACGCCGTGGATCAAACCTAAATCAATCAAATCAGCTGAGGCGGAAATGCCTTCGCCATACATGATATCGAACTCGGCGGTACGAAAAGGCGGCGCAACCTTATTTTTGACAATCTTGGCTTTGATCCGGTTGCCGACAATAGCTTCCCCGCTTTTCAGCTGGGCCAGGCGCCGAATATCAATCCGGACAGAAGCGTAAAATTTCAAAGCCATGCCACCGGTCGTAGTTTCGGGGTTGCCAAACATAATCCCGATTTTCATGCGAGTCTGGTTGATGAAAATTACCACGGTCTTGGTTTTGGAGATAATGGCAGTCAGCTTTCGCAGAGCCTGGCTCATCAACCGGGCTTGCAAGCCCATATGCGAATCCCCCATTTCGCCTTCAATCTCCGCTCTGGGCGTCAAGGCAGCTACGGAATCAATAACAATGATATCCACGCCATTTGACCTGACTAGGGTTTCTACGATCTCTAGGGCTTGCTCGCCGTTGTCTGGCTGAGAAATCAGAAGCTCGTCAACGTTCACGCCGATTTTCCGGGCATAGTCCGGATCAAGAGCATGTTCAGCATCCACAAAGGCGGCAATCCCGCCATTTTTCTGGATCTGGGCAATCACGTGCAAGGCTAAAGTGGTTTTACCGCCAGCTTCTGGCCCAAATATTTCAACCACCCGGCCACGAGGCACCCCCCCTACTCCTAAAGCCAAATCCAAAGATAAACAGCCAGTGGATACTGCTTCAACCTTTTGCACGCTTTGTTTGCTCAAAGTCATGATAGCGCCTTCGCCAAAGCGATCTTGGATGTTGGCAATAGCCTGCAAGGCGGCTTTATGTTTGGAATCTTCGGATTTAAATTGAACCTTTGATTCTTGGTTTTTTTGCTTAGGCATATATAAAAATAGGTTATTTTCGTCCTTATCTACCCTAATCCGCCAAATAGCGGGGGGTTTGACTATTTTACCACGTCATTCAGCTGGACTAAAACTCGCCGAGTAATAGTGGTTTGGCGGCTGCGTTTCTTTTGGGCGCTGACCACCAAGGTATTAACTCCTGGCTGAAGGTCTATTGTTTCTTTAAAATTGCCCTCGGCATCAACTTTGACCTGCTGGTCATTAACCTGCACAATTACCGAAGGTTCGGTTTTTCCGCTTAAGACGATTTCTGGGGTATTTAAAATGACATCCGCTGTTGGGTAAGATAAAAATAATTTCGGCGGTAGAATAATTTTCTTGATCTGGATGCCGAAGTAAATGAGTGCGACCAAGATAATTATGAAGGCGCTTATTACTTTGGGAGTCACAAAAGAAAAAAAAGAAAGTTTCGAAATCGAGGTCTGGGTTTCTTTAATTGGAAAATCATGGGGTTCTGATTCAAAACGGGAAATCACCGTGCTGGGCGAGAGCTCTAAAACATTGGCAATTGTCCGCAAAAAACCTTTTACATATACGGGTCCAGGAGTCTGGTCATAGCGGCCTGCTTCAATGGCTTCAATATACTTTTGCTGGATATTGGTGATTGAAGCTAGCCTTTCAACGCTTAAACCGACTTCTTCTCTGACAATCTTCAAAGCCTCACCCAAAGTATTTTGGGGTAACTCCCGGCGAACAAAACCATCAGTATTTTTTTTTACCTGATTAATTGAGTTCATTTAAGTTCAAAATTAATTTTCTTTTTCTTCCGGCTTTTCAGGGATTATTTCATTCTCAGTTGCATTGCCTGCTTCATCTGGCGGTGGGATTGGAATGCCTTCATTAGGGTCAGCTTGAATTAGAACTTCTCTGGGTTTGGCGCCATCACCTGGGCCAATGATCCCCTGCTCTTCCAATAAATCTAAAAGCCTGGCTGCCCGGGCATAGCCAATACGCAAACGTCTCTGTAATAATGAGGCTGAAGCTTTTTGCGCCCTTAAAATGACATTCTTGGCTTCTTCCAAGAGCTCTTCGTCACTGTCATCAGCGAAGTTGTCACCTGGTATAACCCCGCTGTTCATGCCAATCAAACCTTGGGGCTTTTCCACAATATCTGAAACATATTCTGGCTTAGCTTGCTGTTTCAAGGCTTCTGCCACCCTTTCAATCTCCTTATCGGAAACAAAACAGCCCTGCAAGCGTTTTGGTTTGGAAAGTTCTGGTGAACTGAATAACATGTCGCCGCGACCCAGCAATTTTTCTGCTCCAGGCGTGTCTAAAATAGTCCTGGAATCAATCGAAGAAGCCACGGTAAAAGCAATCCGGTTGGTGATGTTAGCTTTGATCAGGCCAGTGATAACATCAACCGAAGGCCTTTGGGTAGCGACAATCAAGTGAATGCCAACGGCCCGGGCCATTTGGGCTAAACGGATGATCGCACCTTCTACTTCCCTGGCAGCTACAGCCATGAGGTCGGCTAATTCATCTATTACCACAATCAAATAAGGCAAAGGGTCTAACCCACTGGTGTTATAAGCCTGGATGTTTCTTTTGCCAGCCTGGGACAAGACTTGGAATCGCCGATCCATTTCATTAACCACCCACCTTAAGGCATTAATAGTCTTGGGAACTTCGGTTATGACTGGGGTCAGTAAATGCGGAATGCCGTTATAAACCGTCAATTCCACCCGCTTGGGATCAACCATTATTAATTTCAAATCATCCGGCCCATTTTCATAAAGCAGGGATAGCAGGATAGCGTTAATACAGACAGATTTGCCAGAACCGGTAGCGCCGGCAATCAAAAGATGCGGCATTTTGTCCACATCAGCCACCCAGGATTCGCCAGTCACGCTTTTGCCAATAGCCACAGTCAATAATGATTTCCTGGATTTAAAATTATCTGATTTTAATAAATCAACCAGCCTGACGATTGCCGCGGCCTGGTTTGGCACTTCTATGCCAACCAAAGCTTTGCCGGGAATTGGCGCTTCAATCCTGATTGGGTGGGCAGCCAAGGCTAAGGCCAAGTCATTGCTTAATGAAGTAATTGAAGTCAGCTTAACCCCATCAGCTGGTTTTAAAGTGAATTGGGTCACGGTTGGGCCGACATTCACATCTCCCATTTCCACCTCAATGCCGAAATTCGCCAAGGTCTTCTGGATTCTCTCTTGGTTAGCCACGATGTCCCCGCTGGTCGGTTTGCTGGTGGCAGAATCCAACAGGTCCAAGCCATAAGTGATATTCCGGTGGATTTTAGGTTTGATATATTCTTTTTTGGGAGGTTCTTTAGCGATTTGATGATGCTCGATTTGTTCATCGGGCAAATCCTTAGTTTCGAATTCCACATCCTCTTCCTCCGGTTCAATGTCCGCTTCCATTGGCGGCGGCTCGATTTCTTCAATATGCTTATTTGCCCGGATCTTGTCAGTCATGACCAGCCACCTGAATTTCAAACGCCGGAAAATATTGCCCTGTTCAGCCAAGGTATTCAAAGAAGTATCAAACATAATTAAGAGGCCGATAATGAACATAGCCAAAAGTACCACTACGCTGGCCACATAGCCCATGGCCTGCATCAAAGGCCAGGCAACAATCAGGCCAAAAATTCCGCCGCCACTGCCATCGCCCAGTCGCTCGCTCATTAAGCTGACGGAAATGAATAACTCCAACAAACCTGAAAGCCCTATCCAGCCAATTATCAAGCCAACATAATTCCCCGCTCGCAAGGTGAATTTTTGAGGTTTGTACAGGAAGTTTGACCAAATAATTAATACGATCGGGAAGACAAACCGCGCCCAGCCAAAAAGCCAACGTAAAGTCTTGTCCAAGCCCTTGCCAAAGCCACCAGCTAAGCCAAGCAAGCTTAAAATACTCAGGATCATCAAGGCGATTAAAATTGTAATAGCCACGCCTTGCTTAGTTTCGGGTTTTAGTCTTGGGTTAGTTTTTGATTCGCCTTTGCCTGAACGGCTTCGATTTTGAGGAATTGAAGGCGTCTCGGCTGGCTTTGCAAGCTGCCCATTTTTTTCTTGATGCTTTGGTCTTTGTGACATATACAGTTATTTTAGATTATCATTTTTTCCATAAAAAAACCAGGTTTTTAAGGGAATTAAGGCGACTTCTGACTTTGTGATTAATCAGTAGCTTATGGAGGCAATCAAAAAGTTACTATCTTGATTTACGAAAATAAGCCTCGCGACCAAGAAGGCTCCTTGTGTCTTTTACTCGATCAAGAAAAACCATACCCTCTAAATGATCATATTCATGCTGGATGATTCGAGCCAAGAATCCCGAGGCTTTTAATGTGAACCAATCACCCAGTTGGTTTTGTGCCTGGATTGTAACTGCTTTTGACCGATTCACTCTTCCAAAAATCCCCGCATTAGCGACGCTGCCACAACCTTCATAAGCAATGTCTTTCTCTTTTGAGAGTCTTAGAATCCGAGGATTAATATAAATTACTATTTTGCCTTCATGCTTACGGTCGCGAAATTTTGTAGACCGAGGCTGCGTCACAAATACCCGTTGATTTACGCCTACCTGCGGAGCGGCAATACCAACAAGATGCTCTTTACGCATGACGCTGATCATTTTTTTAATCAGTCCTTTGGTTGCTTTATTAGTTGGGTAAATAACCTTCTTTGAACGCAGACGAATAGCTTGATCACCTATTTGGTAAATCTGATTAGATTTCATTGCTTTAGTATATCACTGTGCACTTCTTTGCCTGCTTCCTATAAGATTTCGCTAGCTTTTTTGGGAATTTAGCCTTCTTACCAGTTACAATTGTAATCAAGACAAAACTAATCAAGTTTTAATCCTTCTACGAAAGCTATCGGCTATGGTTTTTACTAATTTATGATCTTTTTTCTCCATATAATGAACTAATCGATGTATAAGCGAAATGTCTCTATAACCTTGTTCACGCTCAAAAAATAGACCGTCGATATGCCCGCCATACGTTGACAGGATTTGGTCAAGAAAAGCACGCGGATAAACATCTAATCGAAAAAAATCAAATGCGGGATCGCCAATCCCTAAATCACCAAAGTCAATAATTCCAGTCAGCCTACCTTTTAGGGGATCGAATAAAATATGAGTAGGAGCTATGTCATTATGTGCGACGACTGGCCGAAATGCAGATTTACGAATTAAGACTTGAATTTCATCCAAGCGCCCAACTACCCAGCGCCACTCTTTTTCAGTGATATGCGGATGCAGATGGACTCGAAAGTAAGCGACTGAATCATATGAATTAAAACCAGCCTGTCTTTTTTGTATACCTAATGAAGAAGCTCGGTTTACCGAAAAAGCGTGAAGCGTTGTCAAAAAACGACCGAGTTGGCGAGCCATTGAGCTCTGTTTAGACACCGAACACCTCCGCAGCCAAACTGGCTTTAATGGTTCACCCTGAATAAATGGATACGCCATAAATCTACAACCGTTTTCATTTTCAATTTGCGGTCGAGGTATGGATAAGTTGACGTCGTGATAAAAACGATTAGCAAACTTTACTTGGGATTCTAATCCTTTATCTGCACGTTTATCTCGCGGAAAACGAAAAACCATTAGATCATTCACAATGAATACTAAAAAATCCCAACCGTAATCACGAACTACGATTTGGCTTTGCCTGATGTCCGGATATTTCTGTTTTATTATTTTCAGATAGGGCGCAAATTCAACAGATTTCATAACAAAAGTATATCACGACGTTAATCCTGTTTCGATTTCTTACAAGTGAATTTCGCTAGTTTTTACTATAAAAAATTCGAATTTTAGAAAAATGAATTACTTCTTAAATCTCTATTTTTATTGATATAATAAGAATAATTATATGGAAATTCACATAGATTTTAACCCATCACCAAAAGACCACTTTTTCATATCTGTGAAATTGAACAACAAGGTTGCTATCTCTTTTGACAAAACGTTAAAAGGCCATCGCATTATTAAACAAATTTTTAGGAAATATAAGGCTTTTCCCAAAAATACTAAGTTTAATTCTGAATGGAATACAATAATACTGAAAAACGGAAAATTTTTACACGAGTATCACGTCCTGTGGGTAAACTTGGACAAATCAGATTGGTTGAATGGTGAAATATGGGAAACTGTCTGGGAAAAATCAATTTCCCAAAAATTAAGTGACAATATCCTGCATTATTCACAATTAATTTCTGACAATTATAAAGACTTGCATAAAATATCTGATAAAATCGATATGTTTGAAAAATTGTTATCAAAGGAAATAGCTAATATTTCTGATTTATAAATTTTGCATTACCTGACAGAATCTTTACACTATATAAGAACAGGCGTATAAGACAAATTGTTTTAAAAATGCTTTTAAAGGGAAGGTTCTTTCCATACAAAACATAAGGAGGTATCAAAATGGCACAAGTCAAGATAATTGGAGTTCCGCCGGGTCAAGCACCCGATTGGGTGAGAAAGGAGTGGGTTGGTCTTGTTCTGCCAGTAGCAGAAAATGTACCATCTAACACTTTTGCGATGGGCGTACTTGGCGGCAAGGTTGAAAATCCTGGCGGTTATCCAGTTGAAACGGTAGTTGCAATTCAGGCGCTTGACGGGAAAAACCCAAGAGCGGCGCAATGGTGGAAAGACAATGTCTATCCCGATCTTATGCCATGGCTAGTCTTCCATAGTAATGTCTGCCAGCTTCTTTGAACTAATGCGAGGTGGAAAATATGCATCCCACCTCGCATCCCTCTAAAAGCATCTTTTGGATAAAAAACAAAACATTACACAAAACTAAAAGACTAACTTAGAAGTTTTTTAGGATTTAAAGCGCCCCCGACGATACGTCGGGGGCGCTTTTGATTAAATCAATATTTAGACTTAGGCTGTCTTTTCTTCTTTGGTGCCCGGTTCCATAGGCTGTACATATCCTGTCCCAGCTGGAATAAGTTTGCCAATAATGACATTCTCTTTCAAACCACGCAAACGATCCACCTTGCCGGAAACGGCTGCGTCAATTAAGACCCTGGCGGTTTCCTGGAAAGAAGCGGCAGATAAGAAACTATCGATGGATAGCGAAGCTTTGGTTATGCCAAAAAGCAAGAACTCGCCGTCTGCAGGCTTTTTATTCTTGGCTAAGGCCTTTTCGTTAGCAGCCTCAAACTGGGTTCTCTCAACTATTTCACCTGAAATTAATCCTGAGTCATAGGCTTCATTGATGTATACCCTGGAAAACATCTGCCTGACAATAACTTCCAAATGCTTACTGTTGAGTTTTTGGCCTTGGGAAGAATAGATGTATTGGATCTCTTTAATCAGGTAATTTTGGACGGCCATTTCGCCTTTCATCTTGTATAACTGGTGCAAATCCAGGCTGCCTTCAGTTAACTGATCGCCAATATTAATTAAGTCGCCATCTTTAACCAAGATAGTGTCCCCGGCATGGATATTGTATTCTTGCATCTTGTCTTCTTCACGGCGGATGATAAGTTGATCATCTTTTAAGATAACTAACCCGCCTTTGATGGCTGTGAGGGGATCTTTACCCTTGCCTTCAGCCAAAGATTCGCCCGCTTTGACGACTGAGCCGTCCTTGATGCTTGGCTTATAGCCGCGCTTGATGGGATAGGTATCATCCGTATTGCCGCGATAATGAATGTGCAAGAGCTTCTCGCCTTTTTCGCCCTCTTGGATGGACAATGTCCCCGAAACAGCAGAAAGGATGGCGGGTTTTTTAACTGGTCGGGCTTCAAATAATTCTTCCACCCGAGGCAAGCCTTGGGTAATATCCTGTCCGGCTACGCCGCCAGTATGGAAAGTCCGCATAGTCAATTGGGTTCCGGGTTCGCCAATGGATTGGGCAGCGATAATACCGACTGCGGTACCCATGACCACGGGTTTGTTATGGCCTAAGTCATAGCCATAACAGGCTGCGCAAAGGCCGCGCTTGGATTTACAGGTCAGGACTGAACGGATTCTTAACTCATCCAAATCCAAGGCATCCAAAGCCATGACGACTTCCTCGGTTATTAAGCCATTTTTCTGGACAATAACCTTCTTGGTTTTTGGATCAGAAATTTTTTGTAGGCTGGTTCGGCCCAAAGCCCGGTTCACAATGCTTTCGCCAAAAGCCTCGGCATCTGACTTAGACAAAGTTATGCCTTCATCATCCGTGCAAATTGGCTCGCTGATGACAATATCCTGGGCCACATCAATCAAGCGGCGGGTCAAATAACCGGCGTTAGCCGTACGTAAGGCTGTATCAGACAAACCTTTTCTGGCGCCATGGGTAGAAATGAAATATTCCAAAACTTCAAACCCTTCCTTAAAGCTCCCGCGTACTGGCAATTCGATAATGTCACCAGCTGGATTGGTGACCAAGCCCTTCATGCCCATCATCTGGGTGGTTTGGCCCCAGCTGCCGCGGGCCCCAGACTCAATCATGCTAAAGACTGGGCCGAATTTATCTAAAGTTATTTTACAGGCCTTTTGGACATTTATTTTGGCTTGATCCCAAACTTCAATAATCCGGCTATGGCGCTCTTCATCGGTTAACAAACCCATTTCATAGTTTTGGTTAAGCTCGTCAACTTTGACATCAGCTTTTTTTAAAATTTCAGCTTTTTCTTTGGGAATGGTTAAATCATCCATGCCCCAACTGATCCCTGATTTGGTCAAATACTCAAAAGCTAAATTTTTTAAGCTATCAACGCAGGTAACTGTTTTTTCCACGCCGGCCTTTTGAATGAATTTGCCGACTAATTTAGATAAAGCTTTCTTGCCCAAGTGCTCATTTATGTATTCCCAACCTTCAGGCAACTTTGAATTGAAAACTAAACGGCCTACGGATGTATTTAATCTGCCATGGTTATGCCTGACGATTATTTCGTCATGAAGCTTGATTCGGCCTTGGGAAAAAGCCATTTCAGCTTCATCTGAACTGGAAAAAATAAATGGTTTTTCGTTGGGCCGCATCATGGTCAGGTAAAAACAGCCTAAAACAATATCTTTTTCAGGCGTGACCACTGGCGCCCCAGTTGCCGGTTTGAGCAAATTTTTGGCAGACAACATCAGTTCAGCCGCTTCTTTCTTGGCGCTTTCGGTTAAAGGCACATGGACAGCCATTTGATCCCCGTCAAAGTCGGCATTAAAAGCTGTACAAACCATGGGATGGATCTGGATGGCTTTACCTTCAATCAGCACTGGCTGAAAAGCCTGGATGCCTAAACGATGCAGGGTTGGCGCCCGGTTCAATAAGACATGCGAGGTTTTGGTGATTTCTTCCAAAATGTCCCAGATCTCGCTCCGATCGCTTTCAATAAACCGGTTAGCGCTTCTGACGTTGTGGACGTATTCGCGCTTGATTAATTGGGCAATGACAAAGGGTTTGAAAAGCTCCAGAGCCATGCGTTTTGGCAAACCACACTGGTGAAGCTGTAAATGCGGGCCGACTACGATTACTGAACGGCCAGAATAGTCCACGCGCTTGCCCAATAAATTCTGCCTAAACCGGCCTTGTTTGCCTTTTAACATGTCGGCGATGGATTTTAATTGCCGTTTTTGGCCGGTTGCCGCAGTCACGGTTTTGCCATGCCTGGCGCCATTATCAATAAGTGCATCAACCGCTTCTTGCAACATGCGCTTTTCGTTTCGGGTTATGACTTCTGGCGCGTTTAATTCTAATAAACGCTTAAGGCGGTTGTTGCGATTAATCACCCGGCGGTACAAATCATTCAAATCTGAAGCGGCAAAACGGCCGCCATCCAACTGCACCATTGGCCGCAAATCCGGTGGGATGACCGGAACCATGGTTAAAATCGTCCATTCGGGCCGTAAATTATTGGCTTTTAGATTTTTCAATAATTTCAGCCTTCGAACGGCTTTTTTCTGCTTGATTTCCGAGCCAGAGCGGCGGTCTTTTTCCAAATTCTTGATTTCTTGATCCAAATCAACGCCCCGCAATAAATGATGGATTGCTTCAGCCCCAATGCCAGCTTCAAAAACGTGGCCGTATTTCAAGGATAAATCATGGTACTGGCTTTCGGCGATAATTTGTTTGACATGCAGGCTGATCAATTCTTTTCTGGCGACGACTGCGGCAGCGCTTAAAGCTTCCAGTCTTTCACCCTTTCTGGCTGCATTGGCTGCCAAAGCGTCAATAGCTTCATTTTCAATCTTTTTTGATTTGCTTTCGCTGGTTTTGGCTGATTCAGTATCCTTCAATTTTTTAACTTGGATTTCATTGGCTACTCTTTGCGCGTCTGCTTCAATGCCCTTTTTCTTCGCATCTAATTCCGCCTCAATCTGCTTCAAAGTGTCTTCCCTCAGGACTTCATCGACTTTGGTCACTACAAAAGAGGCAAAGTAAATGACTTTTTCCAATTCCTGAATTGACAAATCTAAAACCAAGCCAATTTTTGAAGGCACGCCACGCAAGAACCAAATATGCGAGACTGGCGCGGCTAATTCAATATGCCCCATTCTTTCCCGCCTGACCAAGGCGCGGGTTACTTCTACGCCGCATTTATCGCAGACAATGCCTTTATAGCGGATCCTTTTATATTTACCGCAATAACATTCCCAGTCTTTAGTCGGGCCAAAAATTTCTTCGGCAAACAAACCGGCTTTTTCCGGTTTTTGCGTACGATAATTGATGGTTTCCGGTTTGGTTACTTCACCATATGACCAATGCTTTATCACCTCAGGAGAAGCGAGCTTAAGGCGGATGGCGGAAAAATCTTTTAATGTTGTTTCTTCAGGCATATATTTTCTGATTAAATTTCTGGGGTTTTAGCGGGCGCCTCTGCTGGGAGCTCGTTAAAATTTTCCTGGCTAGGTTTTGGCTTGAATTCTTCCACCACTTCTGTCCTGGCGCCGATTAATTCGACGTCCAAACATAAGCCTTTTAATTCCCTGACCAAAACATTGAAAGATTCTGGGATATTCAAACGCTGGATTGATTCGCCTTTAATAATGGATTCGTAGGCTTTGCTGCGGCCAACTACGTCATCGGATTTTATAGTCAGCATTTCCTGCAAGGTATGGGCCGCGCCATAAGCTTCCAATGCCCACACTTCCATTTCACCAAACCGTTGGCCGCCGAATTGGGCTTTGCCACCTAAGGGCTGCTGGGTTACCAAAGAATAAGGACCGATTGAGCGTTGATGGATTTTATCTTCCACCATATGGATTAGTTTCATCATATACATCACGCCAACTGTAACCAGCTGGTCAAAAGGCACGCCGGTTCGGCCGTCAATCAAAGTCATCTTGCCGCTTTCTGGAAAGCCGGCTTTACTCAACTGCTGGCGGATAACTTCTTCGGGTACGCCGTTCAAGCCCGGGCTGATTAATTTATAGCCTAATTTCCTGGCGGCGAAGCCCAAATGGACTTCCATAATCTGGCCAATATTCATACGTGAAGCAACACCAAGCGGATTCAAAACAATGTCTACTGGTCGGCCGTCTGGAAGGTATGGAAGATCTTCAACCGCTACGATTCTGGAAATAACTCCTTTATTACCGTGTCGGCCGGCCATCTTATCGCCCACCTGGATCTTGCGTAATTGAGCGATGGAAATTTGAATGCTCTTTATGACGCCAGATGGCAGTTTGTCGCCTTTTTCACGGGAAAAAATCTTGATGTCAACCACCTTGCCGTGCTCGCCATGTTCCAAATATAAGGAACTATCCTTGACGTCTTTAGCTTTTTCGCCGAAAATCGCCCGCAGTAATTTTTCTTCAGCGGATAATTCAGTTTCGCCTTTGGGCGTAATCTTGCCGACTAAAATATCGCCGGAAGAAACTTGGGCGCCGATCCTGACAATACCCTCTTCATCCAGGTTGCGAAGCTTTTCTTCACCGATGTTCGGGATGTCCCGGGTCACAACTTCTGGCCCAAGCTTGGTATCGCGGACATCAATGACATAATCTTCGATATGAATTGAGGTATAGCGATCCTTCTGAACCAACTTTTCAGAAATTAAAATTGCGTCTTCGTAATTGCCGCCTTCCCAGGGAATAAATGCCACTACCACATTCTGGCCCAAGGCTAATTCACCATGATCAGTCGCGGCGCCATCTGAAATGACTTCCCCGGCCTTTACTTTTTGGTGCTTTTCCACGACTGGCTTTTGGTTCATGCAGGTCGAAGCATTCGACCTGACAAATTTTCCCAAACGGTAATTCTTAAGATTACCGTCATCTTCTAAAATCTCGACATGGTCAGCGTCAACCGAAGTCACGACCCCGGATTGTTTGGCTAAAATGACTTGGCCGGAATCTTGGGCCGCCCTGCCTTCCACCCCAGTGCCGACAATCGGCGATTCTGGTTTTACCAAAGAAACTGCCTGTCTTTGCATGTTTGTGCCCATTAAGGCCCGGGCCGCATCATCATGCTCCACAAACGGGATTAAAGAAGTAGCGATTGAAATAATCTGGTTTGGCGAGACGTCCATGTAATCAATTTTGTCGGTTGAGCCTAGGGTTGGCTCGCCATGCATTCGGATTTCCGTCCGTTCAAGCAGAAAATATCCATTTTCATCTATGGGCGAAGTTGCCGCCGTAGTGATGTTCCGCTCCTCAGAAAAGGCATCCAGATAATGAACCTCGCTAGTCACGCGGCCTTTGACCGGAACGGTTTCCATTTCTGATTTTGCCAAAGCCTTGGCTTCAGCTTCAGAAATTTTTTCACCGGCTTTAACAACGCCTTGGATATCCTGCCTGGCGATTTCGCCAATTGCAGACTTGCCGTCATTTGGCACATCATGCACAACTTTACGGAAAGGCGTTTCAATAAAGCCAAAATCATTTACTCGGGCATAGCTGGCCAAATGTCCGACCAAGCCGATATTTGGTCCTTCAGGCGTGGCAATTGGGCAAATTCGGCCATAATGTGTGCGATGCACATCACGGACATCAAAGCCGGCACGCTCCCTGGATAAACCGCCTGGACCCATGGCTGAAAGCCGGCGCTTATGCTCAAGCTCTGCCAAAGGATTGGTTTGGTCCATGAATTGGGAAAGCTGGGAGGACATGAAAAATTCCTTAATCGAACCAATGATCGGCCGGGCATTAATTAATTGGTTCGGCGTAATGGTGGTGATATCCAAAGTTGACATCCGATCTTTAATTATCCTTTCCATACGGGAAAGGCCAACCCGGAATTTATTCTGGACAAGTTCGCCGATGGCCCTAACCCGCCGGTTGCCGAGATGGTCAATATCGTCAGCGTCTTTTTGGCTGATATTCAACCGCATTATTTCTCGGAGGATAGAAATCAAATCCTCTTTTTGTAAAACTCGATGCTCGGGGTCGTTAGCAAAATTAAAATTAAAGCGCTGGTTCAATTTATAACGGCCAACGCGGCCAAAATCATAGCGGTCAAAACTGAAAAACATTTTGGTAATAAGCTCGCGGGCATTATCCGTGGTCGCCAAATCACCCGGGCGGATCCTTTTATAAACTTCTTTCAAGCCTTCGGCTTCTGAACGGCTGGGGTCTTTTTTCAAAGTTGCATCAAGAAAGCGGTGGTCAGGATTAGTGTCAACTTGTTTAAAAAGTTCGACAATTTCTTCATTTGTGCCATAACCGAAAGAGCGCAAGAGCGCGGTGATTGGCGCCTTTCTCTTGCGGTCAATTTTAACCCACATGACATCCTGGGTATCGGTCTCAATTTCCAGCCAGGCCCCGCGATTAGGGATTATTTTTGCGCCATAATATTTCCGGTCGCGAATTATCTCTGAAGTAAAAAAAACGCCAGCACTTCGAATGAGCTGGCTGACCACCACGCGTTCAATGCCATTGACAATAAAGGTGCCGCGATCAGTCATTAACGGAAAATCCCCCAAATAAATTTCTTGTTCTTTGATTTCTCCAGTTTTTTTATTGACCAATTTGGTGGAGACGCGCAAGGGTGATTCAAAAGTCACGTTTTTGGCTTTAGCAGTCAATTCATCAAAACGCGGCTCATCCAAATAATAATTCATGAAATACAGTTCCAAATCCCGGCCGATAAAATCCCGGATGGGCGAAATTTCATCGAATAGCTCTTTCAACCCCTCTTCAAAAAACCATTGGTAACTGCGCTTCTGTATCTCAATCAAGTCCGGCAAAGGAATTGCCTCTTGAATCTTAGTAAATGATTTGCGGTTGTTACCCGCAAAGACTCCCTCGTGCTGAATTGAATGTCGCTTTTTAGGCATAAGAAATTAATTTGAAAATTGACTAAGTAAAAATCGAATTTAAATTTGAATTTCTTTAGAACAGCGAATGGGGAAATGTCAACAATTATTCCCTGCACCTGAAGACAGTACTAAAAACTACCCTTATCACGATACAAAATCGGAAAGAGTTATAAAGCTCAATTCTGCTTTATGAGTGGTGCATGTAAATTTTATTCTTCCCCGCGTATTCTCTTGGGGGTTGCTTATAAATCCAAGGGAAAATTTCCCTGGAAAAGCTTATAAATATGTAGATTGAAAGTAATACATAAAATACCCGATGTCAAGCCTTGGGTTATAGATAAGCTGTGGATAAGTCAAAAATCCACAAAAACCTCAATAAAACCAGGTTTTTTTCAGGGATTATTTACGCTTTTTTCCTTTACAGCTCTTGCCAACTGTTTGGAATAGGATTGATAGATTCACCCAGATCTCCGGAAGGAATTACAAAACTTGGAAGGTTTGGATCAAATATTATTATGCTGTTTTGCTCAAGCAGCACGTAATGGCCGGTAGTAGAATGCAAAGTACTATTATTATACTGCCTAATCATACCGTTCTTAGCGTAAAAAACTACCGAATTAGAATTATTTGCGGTACTAATGGCTGGTTGGGAAGGATCTAAAGAATTACTAGTGGAAAGGATTAATAAAAAACTTCTAGCATCACCTGAACCAGAAATAATCGCGTTATTATTAACATTAATTCGACCATCGGCAATTATTACCGCTGAGAACTCTCCCAGGCTTGGCGATATGGTAATTTGGGTATTTGGATTAGAAAAATTTATGTCACCAGTAACCCAAATTTGGCCATTTATGGTCAAGCGAGCATTACCGTCTAAAGATAAATTGCCTTCAATTTTTTTCGGACCTAAAGAAGCTGTTCCTGAAAGATTTTGGTTACCAGTAAGAACCCCACCGCTTGTGGCCTGCGCTTTCCATTCGTTAATTTCTGAATCACCAATAGGAAAAGGCTTGGCAATGGGATTTGGCGAACCACTAAATTTTTGTCCAATTACTACCGTATCAATTAAGGTTTGGTAATACGCGTCTTTGCCCACGCGAGCATACTTAATGGTATTTGCGTATAAATTTCCACTAACATCGATTGCGCTGGCATAAAATTGATCAGCCACCCAGACGTTTCCAAAAACTCTTGCTTTGGGATTAGCTTCATTCGCGCCATAGACCGGGCCGTTTGAATAAACGTCTCCAGTCACCGAACAATTATTTTCCATTTTCAAACCGCCCACTCCGGATTGTACGGCATAATCAAAACCTCCGGCAATTGCTGAAGAGTTAGCATCAATCTGAAGCTTTCGAACTTTACCAGTTGGATCAATCGCTTGAGAAGTGATTGTCCGGCTATGGCTCAGGCCGTCGACATTAACCTGAACTTGGATTCCGTTAATCTGCAAAACAAAAGGAGCCGGCATTGGATGCTTAACCATTCGAATTAAGGCTTCATTTATTCCAGCTTCAGCGGCGTAAAAAGTTTTATCCGTATCCACCCCCGAACTGGACATGCCTAATTCATTCAAGCTGGTAAAGCTTACTGTAGCCACCACGGCTAAGGCAAAAGCGGCAATGATCATTAAGGAGATTAAGGCGATTGCGCCAGAGGGTATTTTTGATTTGGGAAATTTTTTCATATTATTGATAAGCCCCGGCGCGCGGAGTAAAGGAAGTGATAAATTCCATTTGATTTTCCATTGATATATTTATTGAAGGATTTTGGCTAGCCAAAACCAAATCCAGAGTTATAACTTGGCCCTCCTGAGAAAAGCTAAGTTTAACAACCTTAACTTTGGCATTAGAAAGCGCTACCTGTCCTGTGCCGTCATTAAAAAGCACTGTGCCACTTTCCAAAACAAATTCTGAAGTTGAACCGCTGACGTTAATCAAAGCTAATTTGCCGTCGTCTACTCCAAATTTGGAATTTAATGCATTGATACTGCTGGCGTTCCTGACTTCCCTAGTCAGAAGCGAAGAGATCAGCCGGGCATTCTGCTGGATTTCAATTTTCGCATCTGCCCGGGCAGAATTTTTTATCACTTCGGCGACAAAATTTGTGAAAACAAAAATACTGACCATGGTGATGCTTAGGTAAATCACCAACTCAATTAAAGTAAACCCAGCACCACTTTTCATAAAAGGTTTTTCTTTTTTATTAGTTGTTTTCCAGGAATAATTCATAACTTTGCCAATAGTATTTATTTAAAAGTGGTGCGGGGTAAACCCACTTTTTGATTTTTGAAAAGTTTTTCTCATGGATTTAGATTTTTCCAACCGGTTAATTCTGTTTGCAGATCTAAATTTTTGTTTTGACCTGATTCCTGCCAACTTATAGTAATAATTACTCGCTTACTGTTTGGATCTAAAGTCCCGCCAACATCAACCAAATTTCCATCTGCATCGCGGGATAAATTTTGAAAAGTTATGTAGCGCGAAAAACCAGGCGCTTCGCTTATAGCTTCTGCGCCCAAAGCAAGCTGCCAAATTCCCGCGTTGTTTTTTAAATGTAAATTTGAATTCTGGGCAAGGTTCTTTGGCAAAACCATCCAGCAACTTTGATAACCCTCAAATTTAATGCAGGTTTGGCCATCGTTTGTATGCGTACACTGGTTAGCCGTACAGTTATCAACCGAGCAGCGACAGGCAAAAAAATCATTGGCATGAACGCTCAATATTTCTAGAGTTTGTTTGGCAAAGCCCAGGGCCTTTTCTTGATTCAAACTGACTTTGGCTAAACGGTTATTGGAAGCCAGCGCTGTGCCAATACTGATTGCAATGACCCCGATCATAGCCAAGCTGATCAGGATTTCAACCACGCTAATGCCTTTTTTATGACTAAAAAATTTTTTAGGCATGGTTAATTAATGACAGATACTTTTCCAACCGAATTAATTTGAATGGTTTGGCGCTGACCGCTGGGAAAACCCACCACAATGCTTGCCCCTGAACCTGATTTAGCGCCCGAAAGTTTTTTAAAAATTACCGAATCGCCAATGCCTTGGATTATTTCTACTCCATTTTTCAAATCAAAACTGCTAGTCCGGTTTGTTGCTGAACAGTCTATTTTACAAAGGAAATATTTGCCTTGCTCAAAATATATGCCATGGGCGGTTCCGCCCTGGGAAGTGATGGCCAAATTTTGGGCCTGTCGCAAATTGCTGACAATTTCTTTGGTGTAATTTTTTAAATTAATATTTTTCTGGATTACCGAATAAGCTGGCACGCTCATGGCGGAAATTGTACTGATAACGCCAATGACGGTAAGCAGTTCAATTAAAGTAAACCCAGCACCACTTTTCATAAAAGGCCTTTCTTTTTTATTAGTTATTTTCCAGGAATAATTCATAACTTTATTAATAGTACTTTATTGAAAAGTGGTGCTGGGTAAAACCTCTTTTAAGTCCTTGTTTCATATTAAACAGTGTCAGCGTATTTCCAAATTGGAGTTAAAATTGCCAGCGCCATGAAAGCTACAGTAAAGCCAATGGAAATCAATAATACTGGTTCAATGATTGAAGCCATGTTGCCCATGGCTGTGGTCACGGATTTTTCATAAAAAGCCGCCAACCGAGCTAGCATGTAATCTAGTTTGCCGGTTTTTTCACCCACGCTCACCATTTGTGAAGTAATGGTCGGGTAAAGTTTGGGGTAGCCTCGCATAGTTTCGGAAATCGGGATGCCTTTTTGGATAAACTTAATGCTATCTTTCAACGAATCTGTATATTGACTGTTATTGCTGACTTCAGCCGCTAAATTCATGGCATTATCAATTTGCATGCCGCTTTTCAAAAGCGCGCTTAAGGCTCGCGTTAGACGGGCTAAATTGAATTCCCTGATTAATATTTTTAACCTCGGGATTTTCAAGATAAAGGAATCCCACTGCCGTTTACCCCGCCGCGAAGTCTGCCATTTCCTAAATAGATAGCCTAAAAGGATCAAACCTGGCACTAGGTATAAACCGTAATGCATCAAAAAATTACTTAAGCCAATAACAATTCTTGTGGCTACAGGCAGCTTGACGTTGTACTGGATAAGCACCTCGGTAATCCTGGGCACGACAAAAGTCATCATAAAAATAACAACGATTACCAAGGCCGAGAGCACTACTAAAGGATAAACCATTGCCGACCTGGCGCGGGTCAAAAGTTCATAATCGCTTTCCTGTTGTTCCAGGGCATACGCCAAAACCTCATCCAATTTACCGCTTTTTTCGCCGACTCTCACCAAGCTAATGAAAAAATTGGAAAAAACTTTCTTGTGGTGGCTGAGAGCATAATGCAGGGCTTGGCCGCTCTGTAATTTTGCATGAACATCTTCTAAAATCTCTTTAAATTTTTTATTCGCTGTTTGTTCACTGATAATTCTTATAGCCTTATCCAAGGAAATACCCGACTCCAGCATGGTATAAAGGTGCCGGGTGAAAAAAATCCTATCTACCCTGGAAACACTTTGGATAATATTGTTAAGCTTGGAAAAACTTTCATTTTTTTCTTTTTTAAGGTTAACAATCATGAAGCCTTCTTTTTCCAGCTGGTTTCTGGCACTCCTTTCACTCATACTCTCAATCACGCCTTTGGCATAGGCGTCTTTCTTGTTTAAGGCTGTATAACGAAAAGTAGCCATATTATTCCCGAGTTTCCCTTAAAACTTCTTCAAATGTAGTCAAACCATTAAAAACTTTTAACAGCCCGTCCTCAACCATGGTCATACTGTTTTGTGCAAGAGCGACTTTTTTAATTGCATCACTAGAATAATTCTTGAGAATGGCTTGGTGAATTTCATTATTAATTTCTAAAACTTCATAAATTCCCAAACGGCCTTTAAAACCAGTTTGGTTGCAGTGCTGACAACCCTTGCCATAATAAAGTTTATTATCCTGAAAAGATTTAATGCTTTGGCTAGCAAGCAGATTCAACTTTTTTAATTTTTCCCAAATTGATTCTAAAGAAAAAAAGGTTGAATATTTCTCTAAAAGTTTCTTTCTGGCTTCAACCCTGACTTTACATCGGTTACAGATTTGCCTGACCAGCCGTTGGCCAATTATTAAATTGGTGACTGAAGCTGCTAAAAAAGGTTGGATGTCCATTTCAATCAGTCTTTGCATGGTTTGATAGGCGGAATTGGTATGTAAAGTACTAAGGACTAAATGTCCGGTCATGGCTGCGTTAACCGCTAAGGATGCGGTTTCTAAGTCTCGAATTTCCCCCACCATTAAGATGTTTGGATCTTGCCGCAATAAAGACTTCAAGCCGTTAGCAAAAGTTAAGCCAGCAACGGGGTTAATTTGCGTTTGGCTAATTCCTGCCAAACCATACTCAATGGGGTCTTCGATAGTGCTGATGTTAACCCCTTCCTTGTTTAACATGCGTAAGATGGCATAAAGAGTGGTGGTCTTGCCAGAACCAGTTGGGCCGGTTACTAAAATCATGCCAAAAGGCTTGGTAATTTCCTTTTTTACGATCGCAAAATCCTTTTTGTTAAGGCCAAGTTTTTTTAAGGTAAATTCTTGACGCTTCCGGTCAAGCAGGCGCATGACAATTTTGGAGCCATATAAAGTCGGGATAATTGAAACCCGGATGGCCACATCACGACTTTGGAATGAAATATTAAAGCGTCCATCTTGGGGGATACGGAACTCATCAATTTTGAGATTTGATAATAATTTTATACGCGTAAGTAGTGGAGGTAGGGTGGCTTTAGGCAGTTCTACAATTTTATTAAGCAATCCATCTATCCTGAAACGTATAGTCAAAAAACTTTCACTGGGTTCAATATGAATATCCGAAGCATTTTTTGCTAAAGCCTGTTCAATTATAGTATCAACTATTTTTATTACGGGAACAAATTCTGCGATTTTTTCAGGCGGTTCTCGGGAAGCCAAAGCTTGCCGCAAGCTATCCTCAATAATCAATGCGAATTCAGATTTTATTTCGCTGGGATAATTCCGTATGGCATCTTTAATATCTAAAGGGCTAGTTAAGTGGACTTCTGGCTCCAACCCAGTTTTTCTTTTAATAAATTCAATAACCTGCTTGTTGTCCGGGTTAGTTAAGGCTACGTGGATATTCTGATTCAGCTTTTTAAAAATCACCACCGAATTTTGTTCTGCTACCTCTTTTGGAATTAAATTTATTACATAATTGGCAATAACCTTACGCCGCAAAGTGACCCAGGGTAATTTATAATAATCAGCAAAAATTTTTGATAATTTTTCAGACTGAGAAGCGTTTTGTTCAAAAAGCGCTTCAATAATATGCAGATCGGCTTGTTTGGAAAATCGCAGGGCTTTATTAAAAGCCTCTTTTGTTAATAAATTACTTTTCTCAAGCTTATGCCAAAGTTTATTATATTGATCCTCTTTGGTGAAAAAACTCATCATGGTTCTTAAATTAATCTTTAAATGAGATGAAAAACTCCCATATTTCAGGGAAACTGCAATATATGACTCTGAGTTGTCTATCAATTAAATCACATATATTTTTAAAATACTACCAATTTTGACCACAGTTTTTGCACAATTTATCAAGCTATTAAAGCAGAAATCCTTTTTTAAAGCAAGTCTAATAGCCAAATCAAGCCATGGACGTTGCTTAACTCTTGGTTTATTGAATTAATTACGATTTCCTTGCAAACTTGGAAAATTCTTCAACAATGACTAAACGATCATCCCAAGGGATTAATTTGCCATTTGCTACTGCCATAACCTCTTCCCCACCCTTACCAGTTAGCAATAACACATCACCAGGCTGGGCTAAGCTCAAAATTTTATTAATTGCCTCTCGGCGATCTGTAATTGAGTAAACTTTGGCCTTGCCAATTTTTTCAGCCGCGCTGGCCACGTCACTTATTATTTTTTCCGGCGGTTCATTATAGGGATCTTCATTAGTCACGATTACGATCTCGGCATTCTTGGCGGCCAGCGCACCCATCACGCTTCTCTTGGAAATATCCCTGCCTCCGCCTTGACTACCAAGCAAGGTTAGAAATCTTTTTGGCTTGAATAATTTTACAGTATCATAAGCGGCCTGCAAGCTGGCAGGCTCGTGGGCATAATCAACAAAAATTTTAAAATTTGTGTTAAGTCTTACTTCTTCCATCCGCCCTGGCACACTTGGAACAATTTTTAGGCCTTGAATTATTTTTTGAAAATCATAACCAAAGCCAATTAATATGCTTGCTGCCGCAACTGCATTACTGACATTAAACTTGCCAATTAGAGGCAGTTCAACATTTTCGCCATTCAATTTAAACCGCGAGCCAAATTCATTCAAACTGATATCAGTAGTCCTCATAATTTGCAATTCTTGAAGATCCTTAATTGGGTCATTGTTCAAAGTCCAAGCCAGATGTTTATCAGCGGCATGCCTTAAATAATTAAAGGCAAATTTCTCATCAATATTTGCAGCAATCACCGTGGGGATTTTTTTATGGTTAATTACCTTGCGCCAGGGCCGGTTAAGCGAGGCGAACAGCCTTTCTTTAGCTTCCCGATATTTTCGAAAACTGCCATGGGCTTCAATATGCTCTGGTGATAAATTCGTAAACACGGCACCGTCAAAAGCAATGGCCAAATGCCTGCCTTGGGCCAATCCTTCAGAAGAAACTTCTAAAACCACGGCTGTACAACCCGCAAGGTAAGCTCTTTTCAAAAATTTTTGTAATTCCCCCCGACCAGGCATGGTCATTTTACTGCGATTAGGAATTCTTTTTTCCAATATGCCCCATTGGACAGTCGAAAAAAATGCAACCCTTTCGCCAAGTTGTGTTAGCAAATGGGAAATTATGGCCACAGTCGAAGATTTGCCTTTGGTGCCGGTGACACCGATAATCAGCATTTTTCTGGATGGCAAACCATACCAAACCGAAGCCGCTCTAGCCGTCAAGCTATGATAGATCTTTAAAATTGGTTTGGGGATGAATTTCCTCAATAATCTTTTTATCATTGAAATTTTTTTCTTCGCCTGATAATAACCAAAGTCACAATTATGATTACCGCGCCGATAGTATTCAATAACATGTCATTGGCGGTATCAATAGCGTCGCCTAAACGATGGCTTGCAAAAAAAACATCTTCTAAATATTCTTCCAACTCATAAACAGAACCGAGTGCCATTGCTAGACCGATAGTAATTGCCCCTCTGCCTTTTAGGGGTAAGTTAATTTTATTCGCCTGTTGCAAGGAAACTAACATATCAAAAATAACTAAAGCGACTGCAGCGCCACCGATAAAATGCGCAACTTGGTCATACCATGCATAAGTTCCATAAAATCTAGCTATGTCACCAAAAGCATCAATACATACACTAAAGAGTGAAACTAGATAAGTTAGTCCCCATAAATATCTGGCACCCGTTTTTTTTAACCGCCAAGAAATGATTTCCAAAGCCAACCAAACAATACTGGCGGTAAGCATCAAGCCCAGCCAGGTAAATTCCAAAGTCAAGGGCAAAATCTTCAACCAGCTCAAAAACTCGACCAAGAGCCAGGCAGCAAAAGCTAATCTGGCGATTTTTAACATGACTGGCGGCTTGTTCTCCATATATAAAAATTAGCATATTTCCGACAAAAAAACAGGCTTAATACGCCTGGTTAGTTTAATTTGGTAGCTATTTAATTATTGGCCCCTAACAAAACTTCCGTCCAAATCCAATTCCACAAAATGCGTAACCTTACCGCTGACATAACTGGGACATTGATTTTTAAATTCATCATCTACCGGTTGTCGAGGGTTATGAACTAAGTCTGCCACCCAGCCTGTAGTTAGACTATCTGAAAGACAAGGACCGTTGGATAAATCCTCCCCTTGCATCTTAAAGGAATTATAAAATTCCTTTGCCCTGGCTTTGGCAAAGCTCAATTCTGCGGCATTTTTTATGCCAATGTCAGTTATGCCGGTTTCTTTATTGATAATCGTCCCTGCATCTTTGCCGGCTTCAGCCGCGGTATTAGTAATTTTTTTGCCCAAAGCACAGCCGGTGAAAACGATCGGCAAAAAAACTAAAATAATTACCCCAATAAGTTTTTTCATTTTTTATTTTTATTTGTAAGTAACTTTTCTGGCACCTGGCACAACCTCTACCCAGGTAGTTCCGCGGTTAAATTCAATCTCCTGGCCAGTCTTTTTGGAATAAAATTTGGTCCGGGCTGATGCCGAAGACTTGCGCCATTGGACTTCAATGGCATTCCCATCGCGATACAAAGTGGCATTGCCTTTACCCGTCAGCTTCAAAGAAATCCGAAGTTTGCGATCCAAAACTTTTTCCTTAGGCACCCGCATGACTACCACGTTTGCGGCAGTTATCTGTTTGCCAGTATTGCGGTCTTTGGCCACCACTCCCCCATTTGATCTTTTATAACGATTAGTCTTCTGGTCGTATGCCCAATCTACCCGATAAGTCCGGCCATTAAAGTCTATGGTCAATTTTTTCCCATTCTTGCCTCGCTGTTTCTTTTCAACATCACTCTTAAAAATCCAACCCGTGGACTTGGCCGGAGTCGAATTTAATTTATTTTTAGTGACTAAACTATTTAACTTCCCCTTATTAGTGAAAAGGCAATGTACGCCAGAGCAATTCCTGAAAGCATATGGCGAACCTTTCCGAGTCAAGGCATCAAAAGACCTAACACCTAATCTGCCAATTTCCTCAAAAGCATCCCGACTGCCGCCGGCGTGAATATAGATGGCGCTATATTCCCTGGCCCAATCCACATAATATGGGCGACTGGACCTAATGGGTCCCAAGAGTTTTGGATTGACGCTTTGCGGGAAGATGGCCAAAAACCTGGTTACCCCGCCTTCAGCCAGGGTTTCATAAACCACGCTTGCCAATCCCAAGCCAGCTTGCGGCCGAGCTTCCGGGGTATTCTCAATCATGACGCCAAAAGGCAGCTTGTTCCATTCAGACGTTTTTACCAACATGCCATCAATTTTCCTAAACCATTTTTCTGGCACGCTAAAAGCTTGGGAAGTTTTTTCGCTCCATTCCTTATTCTTATAAACCTGGGTTCCCAAAGTGTGCATACCAGCCTTTATGGTTTTTTTATAAGTGAAAGTAAATGACGCGGTTAGGTCTTTCTTCTTTTTAGGCTTTAGGGTATTAACTTTGCCAATGACCTTATTGTCTAAAATAAACCAAACCTGGCTATTTACCGGCGCAATGCCAGCTATAGTTAGGGGCTGGTCTAAAACATTAGTATTTGGTTTTGGGCCATAAACCAAGGCTCGGTCAAGCGCTAAGGAATTCTTGGCTAAACCGAAAAACAAAAATCCGGCAAAAGCTATTGTCGGGAAAATGATAAAACTTTTCAGGGCTTTTGGAGTAAGCATATTTTTGTTTTAGTGTTATTTTTAGTGATATTTAGTATAGCAGAAATTACGAAAAAAATCAAGAAAAGCCCTGACCATTTCTGGTTAGGGCTTTTTCGAAAAAATCAATCACTTATTATCGGCGGAACCTGCTGACTCAGTCGCTGAATTTTCCTGGGTTGGCGCTGTAGTATGCACAAGAAATTTTGGCGGAACATCATATCCGGCGGTTAACAGTGCTTCCGCTAAGTTTAACCGGATTGTCTGCTCAGGACGAGATTTGGTCCTTAACCGAAGTTGATACAATGCCCTAACGCTTTCACTGACTACGCGGGCTAAGTCTTCCTCCCGTAAACAGGAAATCGCCAGCTTATCAAAGTCATCAAGACTGCTTTTGAAAGTACCTACAATATTTTCGGGGAGTGTTTCACAATAACGCCTCATTTTACGCAAAAAGCCGCTTTTCTTCCCAAAAATATAGGCATAGATGCAATCATCTTTGGCTCTGGAGATTCTATCAAGCGCATTCTTCAGGTAGGTTCCTGAACATGCATAACCTAAAACATGCAAATTGTCAGCCAGTCTGGTGATTTGGTCAAGCCGTTCACTATTAAAGAAAAAATTGAGGCAGATGTGATCCCGGTTATCAAACAGCTTATACGCTAACGCCCGGATATTGTCCACAGAATCACAACCCTCATTCCGAAATTCCACATGCTGCCGCCACCAGCGAGGAACCACGACTTCCCACCTTTTTGTTAAGGAGGAATAGTAATGAGCAGTAACCCGACCACATGCGATGCATTTGACCAGCAGGTATGGATATGGGTGTTGATGATCAACAAGGCGCCCATCCCAATGGAGGCGTATAACTACTTCAGCGCCTCCATGGCTTTTTGGATCTTCTCGTATGAATGGTTCTTCAGGTACGAGCGCGGTAAAATCGCCTTTTTCAACAACCACGTCTGGGTGTTCGCAAATAAAATACCCAGTATCATTTGGATGTTTGGGACAGTGATTCAGGCGCAGCCTTTTCGTCGCATACTTTGGTAATGATGACATAAAAACCTCCGTCTCCTCCTTCTGCTACTTTCCAAGCCTGTTTCAGCTGGACCGTGCTCTAGGAGTCGAGTGGTTTTTTCTCCAGGCGGAATTGCCCAAATCTGCCAAAATTTTCAGCAGACCCAGCCCGAGTTTACCAGGCCGAAGAATTGTAAAAGAACGAGCATCCTTTAATTACCATGGACGCCAAAACCAGTCAAGAATTATTTGAGCTTAGTTAAAACAAATATAAGCTTATTTTTTCTTGTTTATTTTTTTCTCCAAACGCTCCAGGGCTTCTTTTATTTCCTGGATTTCTTTCTCGGCTTTGACGTTAACTTCATAATCCAATTGCTCCCGAATTTCATTTCTTTTGGCTTCACGGTTTTCCGCAATCAAGACAAAGGTTGAAAGGAAAATTGCCTCAAGCGATACCACCATAGTCAAAAAATTAAATGGATATGGGTCCCAAGCGTTTTCTTTGGCGATTAAATTCAAGATTATCCAAAGCGTAAAGAGCCAAACATGGATCCAGACAAAAAACATATTGCCGGTAAAATTAGCAATTCTAATGGCAACTTTATCGCCCCGGGACATTTTTTCTTCAAAAACTTTTTTGGGATGTTTGGGCATAATTATCTTGACAAGCTGATGTCTTTATAATAAGGTAGTTTGAATCCAAAAACAAGCAAAAACAAAAAGTCAAAAAAGGAGAGCCTTGTGAACTCTGTATCTACAATGCAATTTGAAAATCTCAAAGCGGCCTTTGCTAAGCTAAAGTATGACCCGAACTACCAAGCACCTAAAAATACGGTTTTGGTAGTTTCTCTTTCCGCGCCACCAACAATACAAAATGGCATTTGGCAAGAAGTCAATGCGGAAAACCGAGTGCGCATCGATCGAGCGGTTCTAATCGGCCGTCAAATAGCCGGGAATATATATCGAGATGGAGGCTATGAAACTGAAGTGGCGGGAGGACGGAGTGCGGCAGATTTTCTCCCCACTTTAGTGGTCAACGCTGAAGCCCAACAATTTTATTCGCTCACGGAGTACGCAAAAATTCAGTATATGCGCAAACACGTGGTTGGAATCAGTTGCGGCAATCGAGGTGAGGCCAATATGCGTACCCAAATGCGCGCTATGACAGTCTACGAACAGTGTCATGGGGTTATCTACACGTCCCAACACCACGTGGTATTTGTCACTTCGCTTCACCAAGTCCCGCTTGCTCAGTATACGGCCAGCATGATTATACCCCGTAACTGCAATTTCACCTTTGAGGTGGTCGCCGCATCAGACGAGGCTGATGAAAAACTTCTAGCCGCGGAATTCGGCAAGATTATCACATATGCCATGCTTGGCCACTTAGAGCTCCCCGAATAACCGTCCGTTTATGCCAGCTTCATACCCCGAAGCTGGCATATTTTTTCTTGACAGCTTGGAGTTTTAAATGTTAAAGTCTCTTGAAAATTAAAAAACGGAAAACCTGCCAAGGAGGGTGATAATGATCTTTTCCATTGAACAAATGCACCAAGTGCTTCATGAGTTTCATTTGATTTTGGCCGAACAAGACCCAAGCCAAAACCTTGACCTTCGGCCGGAAGCGGCCAGCAAATGCCAAGCGGTAATGGTCTTGTCTTCGCCTTACGTTTTTGAAAAAGGGGTCAGGCGCGAAGAAACGCCGGAAGACCGCGCGCGCGTCCGCCAAGCAATCCTGATTTTGAAAACTTTGGCGGCTTATGGCAATCCCAGGCCAATGCTAATTCTCAATGGCGAACCGCTCCAATTGCATGCCATGAAAAAATTTGCCCTTGAACTTTGCAAATCGATTGGTTTTACCCCGGCTAAGATGGTGGAACTAAATTGCGGTGACACTGGCCAAGGCAACACCATGACCCAGTTCCAGGCTTTTAGCCAAAGCCCATATGGGGCAATCAAGAATGCGATTGTGATTACCTCTGGCTGGCAAGTCCCACGGGTCAGGCGGACTGCTAAAAAATGGTCGCCGGGTACGGTTTTCCAAACCCTGGGCGTGCCCTTTCGTTCTTTCGGTTATGACTATTGGCGAATTATTGAGGAAATCACAAAAATTCCAACCTATTCCCAACAAGACAATCTTTAATGGTTTTGTTTTGACTCTATCCGGCTTGAAACCTTTTCAAGCCGGTTTTTTTACGCTAAAAATAACCACGGCCAGTCTTCGGGATTTTTTACCAAACCCGCCCGAACCGGATTGTTATAGACGTAATTTAATTTCTGGTTTAGTTTCTTTTCTGAATAAATATTAAAATCGTAAAAAGAAGACTGCCAGATTTTGATGATAGATTTGGTATGAACTTTCCCACGATTTTTCCATTTATAATTCACGGGTAGACGCGAGCCCTCGCTCGCGTCAAAATATGGCGAAAGCGAGGGCTTTCGCCTACCCGTTTGTAAATAACTTGAAATTTCCTTGGCCGAATGATTCTTTATGTCTTGCATTATTTTTGAAATTATCAATTTTGGGTTTTTGTCCAAATCCCACCACACAATAAGATGGAGGTGATCCGGCATAATACAATAACCCAAAACTTCAAAATTTAATTTTTTAGCATAAAACCTAATATCCTCAACTAAAACTTCACAACATTTTTTATCACTAAAAACCTTGCCACCTCGATAAGTCTTGGTGGTTACGTAATGAGCGTAACCTGCTTCATTAAATCTTGGCAGAGGCATTTACCTTTATTAAATAAATTTTTTGGTAATGACGATTATTCCTAGAATGATTAACAAGATAGAAATAAATTTTTGAACTATAATTGATTTGTTTATTTCTTCTGAATAAAAGCTTAATTTTGTTTTATGCAAAATATATGCCCAGAGGAGAATAAAAACATACTGCACTGAGGCTACAGACTCCACTAAGGCCACGTACCAAACCGCGCTGGCTGAAATAAAAAGCAGCGAACCGAAAATATTCAAAATTTCGGCTGTACTAGATACTAAAATATATTTTATCCTTATCTTTAATAATATTTCTTTAATACTCCTACGCAAATATAATGCCAGTAAAACGCCGAATATTCCTATAAACAACCTTTGCCAACCAAAAACTTGCCAATATGAATAATCTGAAAGCAAATGCTTATTTATAACATAAGCTACGGCATAACCTAAACTGCCAAAGGTCATAAACCAGAGAGCTTTGGAAGTAAGGGCGCTTAGAATACTTGTTCTAATATTAATTAGGACTGAACCAAAAATGATTAAAAATATTCCGATATAAGTAATAAAATTAAAAACTTCTTTTAGAAAAAGCGCGCTTAAAATGACCAAAAAAATATTAGTTAAAGCAAAAAGCGGAACAACCCGAGAGGGTTCTTCGATTTTCATGGCGTAAAAGTAACATAAAACACCGCTCGCATATGAAAAAGCTGACAAAATAAGCAAACTTAATGCCGGTAAATTAATTGATTTTGAATTGAACAATAAGATTATTAAACCAACAATTCCGGAAATAACACAAAATATGGTTATTAAAAAGACCGGACTTTTTATATATTTACTGACAATGGTTTTATCAATAACATTGACGGATGACCAAATTAAGCCTGCGCTTAAAGCTAAAATAAGTCCGATCATATTTTCTTCGGATTAAAATATTTTCTGCCTGCTAACTTTTTCGGCAAGTATTCCTGCTTGCCTTCCTCTTTACTATAATCGTGCGAATATTTATAGCCTTTGTGGTAGCCCAAATCCTTCATCAGGTCCGTCACCGCATTGCGCAAATGCAAAGGCACGGGCTCATTCAAGGTGTCTTTCACGTCTTGCTTGGCATTCATCAAGCCCATATAAGCCGTGTTATTTTTCGGCGCTAGGCTCAAATAAACCACGCCATGCGCCAAATTAATCTGGCATTCGGGATAGCCGATTAATTTTACGGCATTAAAAACGTTCACAGCTACGGCCAAAGCGTTTGGGTCAGCCAGACCCACGTCTTCCGAAGCAAAAACCACCATGCGCCGGGCAATAAATTCCGGGTCTTGGCCGGATTCCACCATCCGATTCAACCAATACAAAGCCGCGTCCGGATCCGAGCCGCGCATGGATTTGATAAAAGCCGAAATAACATTGTAATGCTCTTCGCCTTTTTTATCGAACATCAAGGCTTTGTGCTGTAAAGCTTCTTCAATGGTTTTGGTTTTGATATGTTTAATGCCTTTAGGATCTTTAGACGTAGCCTTAACCGCAATTTCTAAAGCATTTAATAAAGTTCGGGCATCACCATTGGAACCGGCTAATAAGATATCCATACCCCGACTTTCAATTTTGATTTTTTCTTGGCCCAAACCCCTTTCCTTATCCAATAAGGCATGTTTAACAATCTTGGACAGTTCAGGCACGCCTAATCTTTCCAAAACAAAAACTCGGGAGCGGGATAGCAGGGGCGATATGACTTCAAAAGACGGATTTTCCGTGGTCGCGCCAATCAGGGTAATAATGCCGTTTTCCACGTGCGGTAAAAACGCGTCTTGCTGGGCCTTGTTCCAACGGTGGATTTCATCTACGAATAAAATCGTGCGCAAGTTTTGGAATTTTCTCCGCTCAATGGCTTTTTTTACGATTTCCCTTAAATCTGCCAAACCTGAGCTGACCGCGGAAATTTGTTCAAAGTGGGACTTGGTCAATTTGGCGATAATGCTAGCTAACGTAGTTTTCCCGCTTCCCGGCGGCCCCCAAAAAATTATGGAAAAAATTTCGTCATTCTCAATGGCTTTCCTCAATAATTTGCCTTCCCCGATTATTCCTTCTTGGCCGAAAAAATCTACCAATTTTTCCGGCCGCATCCGGTCAGCCAAAGGCGCATGCCGGGCAAATTCCCTTTCCAGCTTGTGGTCGAATAAGTCTTTATTTTTAGACGGCATATTTAAATTCTTCTATATAATTAGTAACATCATTTATTATTAACATCCAGAAACTATATAAAACTTACCCTATTGGTTCTTGACAAAAATATGAATTTGCGCTATTATTTTATGTCAAACAAACTTGAAAATAAAGCACATAAACGCCGGAGGAATATAATGCTTAGAAAGATCGGTTATGCATTCAAAAAGATGATCTACTACATCTTGGTGAATGCTGGCTTTATCCTCAGTTATGAAGAGAGGTTAAAGCGTGCGGATTTTTTTGTCAGCGAAGCCTCGGGATACCTGATCCCCTATGGCAATTGGACGCTAAGTCGACTGGCAATTCAGGACGCAACTAAAGAATTGAGAAGGGCTCGACGGTGGGCTTTCCCAAGACCGTAATTTTCTGACCCCGCTACTTAGGTAAGCGGGGTTTCTGTTATAGATTTAGAAGTAGGCATAATTTCCCTTAAACCGATTAATTCGCGTCTTTTGCCTCTTTAATCTATTACACCGCCGGGATTTTGACAAAAAAGGCGGAATTGCTAATCTTCTGTTGTTAATACCAAACCAAATGTTGAAAAAGGCGGATCATATGCCAAAAGAGTTCGTTATAGTCTTCTTGATGCCCGAAGACGTTTCCAGGCTTATCCTGGAAATTCGGAGACAATTCCAGCCCGAAGCTGACCAAAGCCTGCCTCCGCATATTACGATAATCCCGCCTTTTAGCCTGCCAGATGGCGAAGAAGGTTTCAGGAGGATTGAAGAATTCAACTTCAGGCCAAAAGGGATTACCTTGGGAGAAATCGAGACTTTTGACCAGGGTAAAAATAATGTGGCGTACTTGCCTTGCCAAGGCTCAATTCTCCAGCAGGCCCGGGATGCGGTGTTCCAAGTTTTTCCAAAACTGAGGAGCTCATGCTCGGGAGATTCGGCTTTCCATCTTACGCTGGCGCGGAATGTCTTTGGCGACGAGTTAGTGGCTTTAAGCTCCGAACTGGAGCAAAAGGAATTAGCGCGTTATTTCATGCCCGAAGGTTTAAAAGTTTTTCGGAAAACCCATACCTCGGGCTGGCAAAGGATAAAATGATCTTATACAAAACTAAAAAAGACCGGTTCTGGCAATCGGTCTTTTTCATTGGTCTTGACACAATAAAACGATAATGTTATTTTTATTCATTAAAAAGTGCTTTCTTGAAAAAACCAATGCATGCCTGAAACGGCATAAAAAAAGGAGGATGGAATGAAGAAAACAACTGTTTTCTTTCTGGTGGGACTATTTATGACTATTTTATTGGCAGTTGTTCTTATGGTTGTAGAGGTTGCAGATGGCGTAACAAAAACCGGGATGATTAACCTTTTACCGTTAACCTTACTCTTCGCCCTGGGTATTATCGCTTTGGTTTTCTGTCTCGGTTGGCATTCGGGTACCGGTAAACCTTTCGAAATCAGCTACTTGATGAGACACTCTACGTTTGTGGTCCAGGCTATAGTAGATTGCGGCGTCAGCTATTATTTTGTGCTCGAGAAGACCAACGGTAAAATATTTCTCGTCAAAGCCAAAAAAGATGGCTCAACAGCAAACCTTCGGGTTGGGTTGTACGTGAAATACGACGGCACTACCCTTGTCCCGATCGCTGAAAAACTGAAAATCAGCCAATAGCAGCCAACTCTTTCCAGGGCCAGCACCAAAATGCTGGTCCTTTGTTATTTGAAAAATTCTATCCATTCTGTTTATCAAAACAATAATTACACCGCCGTTTGACAAAATAAATCATATGTGATATTTTTTGGTGTTTGCCGCACCTTGAAATCTAAAATGAAGTAACCAATAAAAAAACCAAAACCCTATACAAAGGAGTTTCCATGAAGAAGAAAGTTGCTGCCGTTATCGTGGTTGCCGTTATCGTGATCATTGGTGGGTGCTTTCTAATGAACTGGCATTATCATAATGCCCAGATCAGATCGAAGAATCTCGTCGAGCAGAAGCAGGAGGCCTGCAAGGCCCACTTTGACCTGATGTGGAAAGCGATCTCACAGGTCGCTAAAATTCCCGAAGCCGCCAAAGCTGCTTTTACGGATATGTACAAGCCGCTGATTGACGGCCGTTACTCTGCTGATTCCAATGGCGTATTGATGAAATGGATTCAGGAAAACAATCCGACGTTTGATTGGTCACTGTATAAGCAAGTCCAGTCAACAGTCGTCGCCGAACGCACAGCCTTCTTTAAGGATCAAGAAATGCTTCTTGATATGAACAAGGAGTACAAGAATCTGATCCAGACAATTCCGGGCCGATGGTTCCTTAATCCAAGTGATACGCTTGAGATTACCATTATAACTTCGGGAAAAACCAAGGACGCCTACAAGACCGGGGAAGAAAACGACGTTAACCTCTTTGAAAAGAAGTAGAGAGCATCATGATTATTTGGTTGGCAATGCTAATACCGGTTCTGGTTGCCATCTTCCTGCTAATTTTCTACCGACGGAAAATGCTTTGGTGGGAATTCTTCATTCCTCTCTTTTTCTCGTTCCTACTGGTGGTGATATTCAAATTAACCATCAGTAAGGTACAGACAACAGACATAGAGTATTGGGGTGGATACGTCACCCAAGTCCAATATTTCGAGGCTTGGGATGAATGGGTCGTGCAAATTTGCACCCGGACATATGCTTGCGGGCAAGATTCCTATGGGAATACCGAATGGTGTACAGAAACTTATGACTGTAGCCATTCGGTGAACCACTCGGAGGAATGGCACGCCATCGAATCAAACGGATTCGATATTGAAATAAGCGAAGCTGAATACAACCGTTTGGTCAAACAGTTTGGCATCAAACCAAAATTCATTGACCTAAACAGGGACTATTACACCGAAGATGGAGACCTTTACCAAGTCGACTGGGATAATACAAAACCAGAAAGGTTTGAGCCAGTTACGACTGAGAAGTTCTACGAAAATCGAGTCCAGGCTGCCCATAGCATTTTCAGTTTCCCTGATGTCAGCGATTCAATAAAGGCGCAATACAACCTTATCGATTATCCAAAAACCACGAACCCTTTCCATGTCCCGGGAATTCTTGGCGCTAAGGTGCCAGGCATGCAAAAAGCCGAGCGCCAGCTTGACTACTTGAATGCCACACTCGGTGCGCCAAAAAAAATCCGCATCTGGATCCTGCTTTTCCGCAACCAACCATTAGATGCGGGCCAGTATCAAGAATGGTACTGGAAGGGTGGTAACAAAAATGAGTTTATTCTGGCCATCGGCCTGGATAACTCCAACGCCATCCAGTGGGTCCATCCAATTTCCTGGACACCCGTTGAACGATTAAAGGTTGACGCTCAATATTTCATCGATTCGATGAAAACCCAGGAACTCGACTTGACTGCAGTGGTTTATTGGCTTGGTAAAAACATCCAAGCTTCTTGGGTAAAGAAAGATTTCAGGGAATTCAATTACCTGACAATTGATCCGCCTGGGTGGGCAATCGCAGTGACGTTTATTGTGACTTTATTGGTGAATATAGCTATTTCGTTCTGGCTGGTGTTGAATGAGTACAACGAGGAGGAACAAAAAATGACCTCTCGTTATCGGTACTCTTCACCATACTAACTTCAGTCAATTTCTTAGCCGTCGCCTGTTCATTCGGGGGGCGGCTTTTTATATGTTAATAATGCGATCTGTCCCATCCCATTCGCCCAAACCTTCTTCTTCAATATCCACCTTGTCCAATTTATTTTCCGGGATTTCTTCAATAAACCTGGAGGGCCGGGTTAATATCATGGAACCGGTCGGGTTGATTAACAAAGGATAGGTTAAATGCAAATAAGTTTTAGCCCGAGTGACAGCCACGTAAAATAACCTCCGCTCTTCTTCAACCCCGTAAGTTTCATCCATTGCCCGGGCATTAGGAAAACCGCCTTCGGTTAATCTAGGGACAAAAACCGCTTCCCACTCCAGGCCCTTGGCTTGGTGGATAGTTGATAAAATAAGCGCCTCATCATTTTCACCGGCAACCGCCGCGCCAGCACTAAAAGCTTCTTGCAAACTGACATCAGCCAAAAAGGAATTCAAGGATTTATACTTGCCCGCAAACAAGGCTAATTGCTCCAGATCCTGCAATCTTTCATCGGCATTTGGGTACTGTGCACGCAAATAATCCACATAATCACTGGTGGCAATTACCCTGATCAAATCCTGGGGCGCAAAAACGGTTTCCCCGGTTTTTTTATCTTTATAACCAGCAGTAAGCATTTGGCGTAAAGTTTTTTGGAAAACCTCAATGCCCCGGTTGGCCCGCTTATCAACAAGTTCAACAAAATTAACTTTTGCCAATTCTTTAACCGAGCTTTCTTTCTCTTGCAGCTTAGAAAAAATATCTGCCGCAGTTTTAGGGCCAACTCCAACCTGCAATCCCAAAGCCCGCAACCAGGCCACTTCATCTGAAGGGTTAGCTAGAATTTTCAGGTGGGAAATCACGTCTTTAATATGTGCCCGTTCAAAAAATCTTAAACCGCCTCTTATAATATAAGGAATGTCCCGCTTGGCCAGTTCAAATTCAATCGCTTGGGTATGACTGACTGCCCGCACTAAAACCGCAATATCATTAAGCTTCAAGCCTGAATCCTGCAATTCCAAGACTCTTTGGGCGATGTAAGCGGCTTCCTGGTTCTCATCCCGGCAAGGGATTAATTTAGGCTGTTCACCGTTTTTACGGTTAGGCACCAAGACTTTTTGGAATTGTTCCACATTATAAGCAATTACGGCATTTGCCACATTCAAAACCTCTGGAATGGAACGGTAATTAGTTTGGAGCTTGAATTGCTTGGTTTTGGGAAATAGCTTAGGAAATTCTAGGATATTGGTAATATCGGCTCCACGAAAAGCATAGATGCTTTGGGCATCATCCCCAACCACTAATAAATTGCCATGCTTATCAGCCAAATTTTTGACAATCTGGCCTTGCAAAGCATTGGTATCCTGGAATTCATCAACTAAAACATATTGAAATTGCTCTTGCAATCTTTTCCTGACTTCGGGATGGTCAGTTAATAATCTTAAAAATAAAACCAGCAGATCATCAAAATCCATGGAGTTTTGCTTTTGCTTCCTGGCTTCATATTTTTTGGCTATTTCCAGAACTTTATCTGCCACATGCCGGAAATTCGGCAATCTCGCTTCCACGATTTCCACCAAATCCTGCTGGGTGTTGCGGGAAAAAGAAATTAAATCCTGTATGACCGTTGGCGAAGGAAACCTTTTCTGTTTGGTATCGATATTCAAGTCAGAAATACAAGCCGCCACCAGGCTCCGGCTGTCTTCTTGGTCAAGAATGGAAAAACTGGGAGTCCGGCCGATTAGCTTGGCATACTTCCTTAAAATCCTATTGGCGACGTGGTGGAAAGTGCCGCCCCATATGGGACTGGGCACATCACCCAACAATTCCTGGACCCGGGTTAACATTTCCTTGGCGGCTTTGTTGGTAAAAGTCACCAACAAGATCCGGTCAGGTGAAATCCCGTGTTCCAAAAGCCAAGCTACCCGATAAACAATAGTCCGGGTTTTGCCTGAACCAGCGCCTGCCAAAACCAAGACTGGCCCGTCGCCATTTTGGACAACCGCCAATTGTTCAGCATTTAATTCTGAAGCGTAATCAATTTTCAGCTCTTTTGGCGTGGTTATTTTTAAGACAAACTTGGACATAGGTTTACCCCGTACCGTCCTGCGAATACTGGACTAGTGCGTGGGTAAAAGTATTTTAGCACATCGTTAAATCATTTATTTAAGTTAAAAAATATCCCCACACCAACGTATTGGTATGGGGATAAAAAGACCAAAGGAATAAGTTTCGACATGCAGGCTGGCTTAGTCGGTTTTATTTACTTCGCCAACAGACGGACGTACTGCCAGGAACCTCTCACGCTTGTCCCAATGAGTGCCGCACATGCAATAATTTAATTCCCGACCACCTTCGTGTAATTCGGCACGTGCAACGACATACCGGGCTATCGGGAATATGGCTATTAAGCCACACAACGCGACGATTCTCGACTGGTGGAGTTGATCCTCTGAGTCTGGTACATTATCAAAGAAGGTCTCAGCCTCGTCACGCTCTGGGCAACGAAGGCCTCGGGTCTTGATTGTGTCCAGAATTTCCTGCGCCGATGGATCATGGTCGAAAGTTAGAATTTCATACTCAACCTCTCGAGTTACCGGATTCGTAATTGGAAAATGTTCTATACTTATTTTAGGATGAACGAAAAAGTACTCTCTCGGGTTGATGGTTTGGAAACGAAGGTTGCTACCGAAAACAGTAAGTTTTTTCGGCAGGGAAAAAGGATCCTTCTTTTGAACAAAAAGTTCTAATTGGCGCTTGGTAATTATTTTTTTGCGTAACTTGGTGATGAGATCACTCACCAAACCCAAACAATCATCCGCACCCAAGCTCTGCTCACCCGGCGCGGTTCCGACCATGTGTTTTTCTTCCATGATCAGCTCCTTATTTTAAGTTGCCCGAATATGTCGGAGCCGCAGTTGCGAGTATTTTACCCGCGTTTTTCAAAGAAAAGTTAGCATCTTAGACTATCGCAAAGCATTGGCAACGTCAATAACCAATACAAAGACAAGATCATTTTCCCCCGAGCGCACGCTGGAGAGCGTACGCTCGGGGGGTGAAATAAAAAATATCGTGAGTATTCACTCGGTGGATGGAGGTGATAAATAAATATCAACTTCCGAACGCACGTTCTCTAACGTGCGTGAGGGTTCCCAAAAACCCATATCGGAAAACATAAAAAATGTCAATGAATTATTCTTAAGAGCGCGCACTAAAAGCGTGCGCTCGGGTATTTATTAGTTGACCAAGCGCGCCTTTGAAAAGGTGCGCTTGAAGGTGATATCAATTATTTCCTCAAGCTCAAGTCGTACCTTATTTCTTCCAAGCGTTTTAAATTCCTCTTGGCGTCGTCAAATTTTTGCCTGGATTGGCCTGTCAAATCCGCGTCTGCCAAGTTCCTGACGACTTCGTCTACAATCTTGTATATTTTTTCAATCGCTTGGTGGTTGCGGTTGGTGGCTTGTAAAATCGCGGTCCTGACCATTTCCCCGGTAAAATCCGTTAAAGCCCCGACTTTCTGGTCTGGAGGTAGTTCTGGGTGTTTGGGAAATTCCAACTTATTGTTCTTGGCATAGGCCACCACTAAGCCAGCTTCGCCAAATTCTTCCAAAGCCGCTAAAATATTGCCGTCATTCAGGAATTTTGGCTTGCCTTCAACCTCTTTCAAGACCTTTTTCAAAATACCTTCGGCATCCTGTAGTAATTTTTCAGCGGTTTTCAGGTCTTGGCGGTGACAGGCAAAAATTGCCAGTTTGGAATTTTGCAAGGCTTTCCGGGATTCGGCTAAAACTTTTTCCCGAACGGCTTTTTGTTTTTGTAAATCCTTTTTTAGATTTTTAAATAAACTCATATTTTCTTTTTTAAATAAAAATAATTAAAGAATAAACTTAAAGCGGCCAAGCTGATGCCGCATTCAATCTTGCCCGTAGCCAGCATTTGTCTTAATTTTGGAATTTTTATTTTTTCCACGCTAATAATGCTCTCGTCCCCTTCTTGGGCAATCCGGATGTTTTTTGTGTCCAGACCAGTGGCTAAAAATGAATATTCCCGGGTAGTTTCATGGCCGGGCGCGCAATAAGTTTTACCCAATAATTTCCAATTTTTTGCCTTAATGCCGGTTTCCTCAAACAGTTCCCTTTTGGCATTAGCCAGATAATTATGCCCGACCACCACCCCCGCAGGCAATTCAATTATGGCTTTTTTTAGGACATAACGAAATTGCCTCAAGAAATAAATTGAATTATCCTCATAGGCAATGACAAAAACCCCGGGCGGTTTTTCCAAATAAGTATATATTCCCTTTTTGCCGTCTGGCCTGATGACTTTATCCCCCCAAAGCTTGATCCAGGAATTTTGATAAATTAGTTTGGATTCCAAAGTCTTCCAAGGATTTCTGATTTTTTTCATGCTTTATTCTTTTTAAAACCAACCCGTTGTATGCGAAGATTCCTTGCCTTCATTTTCCACGGTATGAGTGCCGTCTGAATTCCTGACTAACTTAAAATTCACCCGCCGACCATGGATGGTGCCTTCAAACGAAGCTTCCTGGTGGCGCTTAGCGTGCTCAAAAAGCACTTGGAATTCCTCTTGATCCAATTGCTTCAAGGCGTGGATGCCGTCCATATCGCCGTCAATATCATGATTATGTACTGTTGGCATATTTATGGATTATTAATGATGAATATTCTCATGTTAACTTGATTAATTTGTTTTGACAAATTTCAATTTTTTTGCTATAGTGTTATCACGCCATCAATGAAAAAAATAGTCTTCTCAAAATTTCTTATTGCGATTATCGCCCTGCCCGTTTTGGTCGCAGGAATTTTTTTGGTTTTAAAAAATCCCAAACTTGAGCAAATCGCCGATCTCAAATTCACGCCTTTGGCCCTGGCCCAAACCCCGGCTGAACTTTGCGCTAACCCGGATGCCAATCATTGTTTTTTTGTTTCCGAAGCCGCAGGAAGTGATGCGACTGGCACAGGCGCCTTGGACAATCCCTACAAAACTTTAACGCCGCTTTTTTCCGTGGCTGGGGTTGGCGGAGCCAAGCTGGATAAAGTTGATGCCCAAGTCCGGACCGTGGTCATGCGCGCCGGCAACTACCATCATGCCGGTACGGTTTTCTTGCGCTATTCAAATGTAGTCGTGAAAAATTATCCCAATGAACGGCCGCGGATTTATTTGGAAACCAACAATGCCGCGACTATGTATGCCACGGCCTTGGCTGTCGGCTTTGCCGGCTATACGGCCAGCAACATCACCGTTGACGGCTTAGAGATTGAAGGTGGCGGTTCTTATGCCATGAAAATTTTTGAAAACACCAGCAATGTCACCATTAAAAACAATAAAATCCACGATTCGGGTTATGACGTCATGAAAATCGTTGGCTGTGCTGCGGATTCGCATATGAGCTATGAAAATTATCTCTGCAACCGAAACGCAGTGATTAAAAACAACGAAATTTATAATTCCGGCCTGAAAAGCACGCTGGGCGACGAAGGCATTGATGCCATGGGTGTTTACAATGCCTTGGTCAAGCACAATTATTTCCACGATATCCAGGGCGCGGGTTTATATTTTAAAGGCCATTCCAAGGATATTGTGGTGGAGGAAAACTATTTTTACAACACTGGCACGGGCGGACTTGACCCGAACAATACCAGCGACACTTGGGGCGGCTTATGGCTGGGCGATGATTCGATGGACTCTTACATTCCCGAGCCGCCGCATAACTATGAAATTGAAGACAGTATTGCCCGCAACAATATCATTGTCAAAACCCAAGGCGATGCTTTGCGCATGATGGCCTGCAAAAATTGCCAAGCTTATAACAACACGATTTATAACTCAAACCGCCAGGAATTTCCCCGAGCCTACCTGACTGATTATTCCGGGGCTTTTTCAGTCTTTAAAAATGCCAGCCGGGTTTCCGGCGGCCAGCTGGTTGATGAGCTCCGCGAGCGCAATACCGAGCTGTTTTTCCGGAACAATATTGTGGTTGATTCCTTACAGCCCGGCTACGGTGTCAAATCACCGATCGTGGCCATTAATTCACCGATTTACAACGGGAAAAACAGTGACCACTTGAACCTGCGCGATAACCTTTATTACCGACGGGAGGGCGATTACTATTTCCGCAACGCCAGCGTGAGTGAAAGCACGACTTCCAGTATTACCATGGCCGGTTGGCAAACAAATTCTGGCTTGGACCAAAATTCATCGATTGCGGCTTCGCCAACTTCCCTGCTCCGGATCATGCAGGACCCAAGCCTGTCGGCAAATGACCCGAAAAGCTATTTGCCGACATCCACTTCTGAAGCCTTAGCTTTAAAAGCCGGGGCGTATATTGATCTGGCCCAATCACCCTGGACTGAATGGTTTCCGGAAACTTGCTCAAACGGCGCCACCCGCACTTGCGCAACTTCAGCCAGCTGCGCAGGCGCCCAAACCTGCAGTAGCAGTGCCTGGGGAGCCTGCGTTGATAATACAGGTGATGGTTGTCCAGTAACCTGCGTTGATGATGACGGTGATGGCTATGGCAATCCAGCTTCCACCGCTTGCCGTTTCCCGGATGTTGATTGCAATAATTCAGACGCGGCTGTAAATCCCGGGGCTTTAGAAATCTGCGGCAATAATAAAGATGATAATTGCCGCAATAGCGATGCGGCCTGCCAAGCTTGCACGACCGGCGCGAGTGTTTACGGCTTAGTTTCGGCTAAAGGCTGTGTTTGCGAAGGCAGCCAAAGGTATTCGGGCTATTGCTGTACTGGTGACTTGTATAACCCCGCCTTGGCTTGCGGTTATGAAGCTTGCCGGCCGAACCAGGCCTGCACTACGGACAAGAACTGCTCAGGAACTTGCAATGCCCAAGGCACGGAATGCGTGGACAACAGCAGTGACGCCTGCCCGAATTACAGCCTGCAAAAAGGCGTCAATGGCTATGCTGGTACGGCAGATGCGCCTTTACGCAGTACCCGGCCGACGGCAACTGACGGCCAAAGCGCCAATTCCTGGGCACAACTGGGACTTTGGACCGAGCCTGGCGCGATTTACAAAACTGCAATCATGTTCAACCTAGCCAGCCTTTCATCAGACCTAAAAGTCAAAGATTGTCTTTTACAGCTTTATGCAACCTCTGAAGATTCCCATAAAAACCTGACGGATGTTTCAGTCCGCCGGCTGATCAAAAATTGGGCAGAGGGCACGGTCAGCTGGAACAACGCTTCTGCGGGTAACGCCTGGACTTCGGCTGGCGCCAGCAGTGATGGCAATGACCGGACTTCAAGCAGCTTGGTCACAAAAAATCCAACTTCGCCTGAACTGCCTTTGTTTAAAACCCCCGGCTCTTGGATTACTTTTAACCTTTCGGCTAACGGTGATAATGTCTGCCAAAAATGGCTGACTGGCGCTTATTCAAACCGCGGCGTGCTTTTGGAAATAGCCAATGCCAATGCGCGGGGCTTGGGTTTTGCTTCTTCGGAAAATACTAATACTAGCATGCGCCCGCGCTTAATTATTAATTTGCTAACCGAAAGCCAATCTGACGCCACTCCCCCAGCCAGGGTCACGGATTTAACCGCTAATTAACTTATATGCGACCGAGTACTTTTTTAGAACAAACTGAAACCAAGCAAAAAACCACTGTTCATCCAGTCTTAGCTTTATTCATCGTGGCTTTTTGGGCAGGGTCGGCGCTTTCGGCTTTAGTTGTTGCTTCCAATAACGGTTTTAACCCTCCGCAAAACATCATAACTTCGGTTGAAGCCGCGGCCCTTGATGACACAAATTCCATATACCTTGCCTGGACCGCGCCAGGTGATGACGCTAATACCGGACAAGCCGCTAGTTACGATATCCGGTACAGCACCGCGACCATCACGGAGTCAAATTGGGCTTTAGCCACCCAAGCGCCAAATGTCGGCTCGCCCAAAACTGCCGGTAGCCCGGAAAGTTTGCAGGTCGCCCAATTGCAGCCCAACCAGGCTTATTACTTCGCCTTGAAAACCACAGATGACGCCGGCAATGTTTCCAGCCTTTCCAATATTGCCACTAAAAAAACCGCCTCCATCTCCCTGCCAAACTGCGTGGAAAATTGGCATTGCACGGAATGGTTGACCTGTCAGAACAACCAGCAACTCAGGACTTGCACGGACCAAACTGGTTGCGGCACGGAAACTAACAAACCAGCGGAAACCAGAATCTGTTCCAAAAATACAGGCGATTCAATTCCGCCCAACACTTACATTACGGCCGCCCCGACGGTTGACTTGAATTCAGCCAGGTTCAGTTTTACTTGGCAAGGCTTGGATGATACCACTAAACCGGAAAAACTAGTTTTCAGTTATAAATTGGACAGCCAAGCTTGGTCAAGCTGGACGGCAATTAAAAGAGTGACTTACCAAGACTTAACCGATGGTAAGCACACCTTCAAAGTCAGGAGCCAAGATGAGGCGGGCAATATTGACCCTTCACCGGCTGAAGCGGAATTCCAGGTGGCTTTGACAATTTTTATTGTCGTCGGTCCGGAAGGCAAAAATGAACCGCGCGTAACTTTGCTCAATAAAAATGGCGGCCTTATTAAATCTTTCCTGGCGTATGAAAAAACCTTCCGTGGCGGGATCCAGGTGAAATTGAAAGACTTGGGCGAAGACGGTTTGGGCGAAATTATTGTCGCCCCTGGCTCTGGGCGAAAAGCGGAAATTCGGATTTTCCGGAAAGACGGTTCTCGGCTGGCGACTTTCCTGCCTTATGGCGATAAATATAAAGATGGCGTGAACATCGCGGTCGGCGATGTGAATGCCGACGGCAAAGCGGAAATTATCACAGCCAAGCAAAAGGGTTCGCCGAATGTCAGGATTTATGGTTTTAAAAATGGCCGCTACACCCAAATCCTGAAAGAATTTAATGCTGAATCAACAAGCTTTAAAAACGGCATTGCCTTGGCTGTTGGCGACGTGAACGCTGACGGCAAAGCGGAAATCTTGACCGCGCCATTCAATAATGGCAGCCCGACCGTCAAAGTTTTCCAATTAAACACTAAAAAAGTTTTCAAGCAAATCAGCCAGAAAACCAAAATTTACGCTTCCGGCTTGAGGACTGGCTATGCTTTAGCCGTTGGTGATTTGAACAATGACGGCAAAGCTGAAGTCATTATAGGACCCAGAGCAAGTTTTGGACCCCAAGTTAAAATCCTGAAATTCCTCGGTCTAAATACGCTCCAACTCCAAAAACAATCCTTTTACGCTTTTACCAAAACTGACAAAACCGGTGTCCGGCTTTCTACTGGGGATATTAACAATGACGGCAAGGCGGAAATCCTGGTCAGTCGGGCTGGCAACTCCCAGCCGAACTTATTGGTTTTCAGCAGTACGACTCTGAAAAAACTTAAGACTATCTTGACCTTGTCAGCCAGCATGCGGACCAGCATTTCCCACGACAGCGGAACTTAAAAAAATCATCGGCGTAGAAAGCTGTTAAATTTTAAGATAAAATAAAACGACCCGCACCATTGATACGACGCGGGTCGTTAATTTTTCGAAAAAGGACTGAAGCTACTTTGCAGGATCCCAGAATACGAACCCAATCTTACAATCCAACTCGACGTCAAGACGGCAATCGCAGGTCTTCAGTTCATGATCGCCACTGACATCAAAGACATGGTATAGACCTCCAAAAATACCAGATGAAAAAGTGACGGGTTCATGCATGAGAACGAGCTCCAAGAAACCCATCTTTTTGAGATCTTCACCTGAAAACATCTCTCTCAAGTAAGGGCCTAGTCCAACGGGTGGAGCAAGAAGACCATGAGCACTAGCCAGTTTTCTAATATTTCTGGGTGTCCTAGTTCTATCCGTAAATTCATCGCCCTTTATTAGGACGAGTTCGTATGTTATGCCGTTCGTAACAACGAACTTTTTGTTTTGAAGCATGTCTCCCACAAATTCGCTGATATAAAAATCTCTCTGTTTAAGATCAGCTATACACTTTTTAACAGAACGATTATTGGTCGTGATCTTACCAATTCTGACTACTGGACAGAATGCTTCAAGGAGAACTTTCTTAAGCCTTTTAGGATTATCGATAAACGCTTGCATCTGACGGGAATCCATGTCCGGCAGATTCTGGATTACTCGGGCGCTAAAATCCCTAAATTGATCAATAATCATGGCGCTTTTTCCTTTCTGTTTCAGGTTTTCGCCATTTTTTGTTTACTGCTAGAGGACTGCCAGCTTGGTAGTCATAGCCAGAAAAAACCATTCCCCTTTTTAATTCAGCATGAGGTGGCTTAATAGTGCCTTTTGGCTATGACTACGTATTTGCATGCGATTTTTCAAGGTGCTGATTAATGGCTCATATTAATATGGGGCAGCGGTTATGTCAATGGATTGGAATAAATTTATCAATTATTCAATGATTCCAATAACTGTTTAGGACGGGTATTTTTATTTGACAAAGCCGGGTCCCCGGCAGTAAGTTTATTTATTAAATAGAAACCACAAAGTTGTTTGAAAAATAAAGGAGAAAGCGATGGGTAAAACCGGTCGCGAAAACAAACGGAGATCTTACCGGCTCCGAATGCAGTACTTTGAATATTTACATAAGACAGCGGAAAAAGTTGATCCTTTTGTCAAGAATTTTGTTGGAAGTCATTTCCTGCTATTCCCAGAAATCAGAGAGCGCTTGCTTCAAAGGTATAGACTTGGGATGCCTCAGCTAAGGCCAGCCACGGTCAGACTGGCTTATGAATTAGTCGGCGGCAAAAATTGGCATGACATTATTCCTGTTTGCGGCGCGATTGAAGTAAAAGATACGGCATACTATTGCCTTGACGACGTCATTGATAAAGAGGCGGACAGCGCGCTCTTGCTCCAAGCCGTCGGCCTGTACTCAATTGCTAACACCATGGCCTGCGATATCGGCAACCGTATTTCTCAGGATTGTTTCCAACACTTCTTAAGGGAGATGTCTCAGCTCGATGAAAATACCCTCCAAGGTGCTGCCATAGATTTATCTCTGCATGGCACTGATGAAGCTTACTACATGCTTAAAGCTGAGGGTTATAATTTCTGGAAGTGGGCATTGAGGATCGGTGGTATTCTCGGAAAAGGCACAGACTCAGAAATTATTCTGTTGGGCGAAATAGGCAAAAAAATCGGTATGGCACATATCATTGCCAATGATACCTGGGACTTTGGTAAAAAGCTTGAAGATTTTCGCCAAGGGAAATCTACCCTGCCGATTATTTTTGTCCGCGAACAAGCGCCGCAAGCAAACTGGGAAACCTTACATCCACTTTTTGGTAAAAGAAAACTATCAACAGTCGAAATTGATACGGTCAGAAGGATTATGGTCCAGTCTGGGGCAATAGCTTATGGCAAAACTAAAGCTTTTGCACTATGTGCTGAGGCTATTGAACTTCTGCAACAGTTCCCAGAATCCCAAGCCAGGCTTTTACTTGAGTTCTCCACGACTTACACCCAGAAAAACAAATACTATTCCGTACTAAAAAAGTACGAGTAGTCAATCGTTATTTAGACAGAACCAATCCCCTGTAGCAGCCGCTATGGGGGATATTTTTAAGTCTTTATTTGACAAACACCCTCTTTTTTAACTAAGCTAATTTACTAAACACAAGAACAAAAATAGGTATTTCCATATCAAAGGAGTGCAAGTTGAAAAACATACCTTTAGTCTTCTGCGGCCGGGAGAGCCATAAGCTTACCCAAGAAATTTGCCGCCACCTCGGCGTCCAACGCGGACATACCCGCATTAAGGAATTCGCCGATTTGGAACCCTGGTACCGGATTGTAAGCTGTGAGCAGGTTATGCCTGATGATATCGCGGTGGTGATTAATTCCACCGCGTGCCCGGCGACGAAATCCTACTTCGACCTCTGGGGGCTGGTCCGTCCGTTGAGCAAACGGAAGCCCAGACGCCTTATTGCGGTCATGCCCTTTATGGGCTTTCGCCGGCAAGAGCGAGACCAAAGCGGCGGCGAAGCGGTGATGTCCGAACTTATGGCGGATTTCTTGGCTTGCGCCGGTGCGACTGACGTTGTCCTAGTGGACATCCATCATCCGGATACCATAAAGCACTTTGAAAATGCTGGCATGAAAGTCTACCACATCGACCCCGACCCGCTTTTTATTGACGTACTACGGGGCAGACGGCTGGCGAATTGGGTGTTTCTCCAGCCCGATAGCGGGAGACATGAAAGCTGTGAACGCATGGCCAAAGAACTTCAAATGACCTTGGCGAAAACCGCGAAGCTGCATCCCGAGCACGAGGAAACGACTATCGAAAATTTTGAAGGTGACGTGAAGGGCAAACACGTGCTTTGTAAGGATGACGAAATTGCAACCGCAGGCACTTTAACGGTAAACGCGGACTTGCTTGAACGCCTAGGCGCGCTTGACCTGACCCAAATGGCCACGCATGGCGTACTCTCCGCAAATGCCGTGCATCGCATTGAAGACCGCCCGTTCATTAAGAAAGTCTACATCACTGATTCCATTTACCTGCCCTGGGAAAAGCGTGATGACTCGAAAATCCAGGTACTTTCCCTGGCCCCGATGATCGCGAATACCATCCTTAATATTTGCGAAGAATAATAAAACAATCAACCCGACCTTCACCGGCCGGGTTTTTCTTTTATTAAAATTTCAAATCGTACATCCGGTAAGTCTTATAGATCTTAGCGCCAAGCTTTTCCAGCACGTGGCGCATGGGCGCATTGGATTCATTAATCAGCGAACCTTCGGCGAACAAATAACCCTTTTTCTTGCCTTCTTCCCAGGTTTTTTTGTAAAAAACCTTATCAAAATCTTTATGCCGGTACTTTTCTAAAATGCCCATGACCAGCACGCGAATACCGTTAATGCGCCTTTTTGCCCAGAGCATTTTCAGGAACCCAAACGGCAAGAGCCGACCCTTGGCCGCTTTCAAGATCTGGTTGGCATCGGGAATGGACAAGGAAAAACCAATCGGTTCGCCATTGATTTCCCCGATTAAGGCAATGTCTTCATCTAAAATCATTTTAAGCTCCCGAGCCAGTGCCATGATTTCTTTTTCCGTGAATGGTACGGCTCCCCAATTTTTATCCCAGGCTTCATTGTAAATTCTGTTGACTATTCTGGCTTCTTGTTCAAGATTCCGCTTTTTCATTTTCCTGACCCTAAACTCGGGATGGTTCTTAATGGCTTCATTCGCCCGTGTAATAACGCTCTGGGGCAAGCCCGATTCAGTGTACAGCTGGTAAGCGTACATTTCTTGGGACTGTTTAAATCCATATTGCTTTAGCAAATTTTCGTAATACCAGGGGTTATAAGTCATTAAGGCCACGGGCGGTGAATCAAACCCATCCACTAGCAAGGAATATTCGCCGTTGATGGAAAAATTGGCTGGACCGCGCATGGCAGAATACCCAAGTTTTTTCAGCCAATTTTTTCCGTGATCAAACAATGCTCTGGTCACGGCAAAGTCATCTATGCATTCAAAAAAACCAAAGAAACCAATTTGTTCATGATATTTTTTCACGTGCAGGGTATTTTCATGCACGGCTAAACGGCCAACCGGCTCCCCATCGCGAAAAGCCATAAGCAGCATGACCTTGGAATGGTGGTAATAAGGATTTTTCTCGGGATTAAAAAAATTACACTGGTCATGAATCAAGGGTGGTACCCAGTTTGGGTCATGTTTATAAATCTGCCAGGGAAATTTTACGAATTCCTTAACCTCTGGTTTGGTTTTGATTTCTTTAATAGTGATCATGAATGTTTTTATCTATTTTTACAAAATCCTACTTTTTAATTAAACGCAGTTTCTCTGTCCGCGATAAATTTTTTATCCGTGCTTCTGTCTTTGTTGCTGTAGACCGAGTTCGAAATTTTTTAGTATAAACCAACTTAACCGGCCTCCGGCCTTTGGTATATTTTGCCCCGAGTTTTGATGAGTTATGTTCAGCTAAACGCCTTTTTAAATCTGTGGTAATGCCGGTATAAAGCGTCTTATCCTTGCATTTCAAAATATAGAGGTAATACATTTACCTAATTTCTTGCACTCTCCCCACTTCCCCAGTTTCCAATCGCACTTTTATGCCATGCGGATGCGTGGGAGAATTGGTTAAAATATCTTTAACAATGCCCTCGGTCAGTCTGCCCGTGGGCTGGTCTTGTTTTTGGACTATCGCCACATGCAGTCCTGGATAAATGTTATTTCGATTTTGGCCATTCATAATAAATTAATTCTAAGTCCATTCCTGCCTCAAAACAAGGCGTGAATTTTCGGCCAATTGAAATATTGGTAGGGTTTTTGTTGATATCTTTTCGGCAATTCCGCTTTGATTGGATTGTTTTCAATATAATTAATCACGGTTTCCAAATATTTATGGGTATTCACGATTTTGGTATAAAACCGTTTTTGCCAAATATTGCCTTCATGGATTTTCCGGGAAAAATTGCCTTTGATGGATTGCATCAAATCGGAAATATTATATTTGGGAGTTTTGGTCCGCACCCTCGAAAGGGTGCTTTTGGCGGAGATCGGGTGGATTTCCCCCTCACGCACGTTAGAGAACGTGCGTTCGGGTTTTGATGACAAAATATTTTTACCAACCCCCGAGCGCATGCTCACGATATCTTCACCATCCCCGTCACCCGAGTCACCCGAGCGCATGCTCTCAAGCGTGCGCTCGACATTTATTTGCGTTAAAACATGGATATGATCGGGCATTATTTGGTACGCAAAAATATCAAAATGTTTGATTTTTGCCGATACAAATAATTCGCGCCGAAACAACTCCGCCATTTTTTCATCCTCAAACAAGGGTTGGCTATCAAGCGTCCGAAAAGTTACGAAATATGGAAATTCATCTTGGTATATACGCCGCTGAGTCATGAATCAAGCGCTAATTATATAAATTTCTACCAACGACAAGCTTTAAGCCCCTAAAAACTTCAACGCGTGGTAGACAAAAAACACTGGCCAGACGCAGGCTTTTAATACTCCAAGCACGCCCACCCAAAAACCCGTGGCCACGGAAATGTAATAAATGGCCGCGCCAACAAAGCCTAAGCCATAAACCGCTTCCCCGCCGCGTTTAGTAACATTAACGTCCATCATATGTTTTTAGTTAATTTTAGAAAATAAAACCACGTAATTCTTGCCGTACTTCTTGGCGCACTTGGGGCAAGTGGTGTAGGAAAAATACAGTTTTTTCGATTCTTTGCCTTTGGCTTTCACATAGGCCAGCATTTCTTGCGCCCATTTGCCCGCGTTCTGGTATGGACCTTCAAATACTTTGGTGAGGTATGTGCCGGATAAAGTAGCCATTTCCGCACCAGGAACTTCTTTGGAAACATCAATATAAATATCCGAACCCCACATGGATTTCTCATCAGTAAGCATTAATTGATACGGTGCCCGCGCATTGGCTTTATCAATGAGCGCCAGGTTGCGGGTAATAACTTTCCCCATGTTCATGGGGATATGGAAGAAACTCGCCACATGATCTTTAACAAAAATCTTGTTATTCCAGGTGATTTCCTTGTCCTGCCAGGGCGTTGGATCAAACGGCTGACAGCAGTCGGTTTTGGGATTGTATTCGGTCATATGGGTTTTTGGTTAAGGGTTAAAAATTAATTAATAAGCATGATGAAGTGGGTAATTGAAGTATAATCCAAATTAAAAATAAACAAAAAATAATAGACTCCTTATGGAGTTGGGATTATTATTCATTTTACCAAGCTGGTTTTAAGAGTACTTTGAAATTAGCTTCTCAGCTTCGCCGAAACCTTGGCCAAATAATGTCCATTTACTATCTGAACGTTGATGAATAAGATCGCGGGTATCCATGCTTTTGAGGTCCTTATGTAGATGGTCTTTGTTCTTAACTTTTCTTTTTGCTCCTTCAAGTATTTCTGCCTCAAATAATCCGTTTGGGGCAGAATAAAGTAGAATAAGGATACGCTGAGTTCCTGAAAGTTTTGGATTTGTTGTACGTAAAATCCCATCGACTTCTTGTACGAGCGGTGTTTTTCTTGTAAAAAGCAAATGTATTGTTTTTTCTGCATCTGATACGCCGCTTTCCTTCAGTATCTCAATAAATATCCAAGTGCAGATATTAAAAACTACACTAGCATCAATAATCATCGGGTCAATAGCTTTCAAGTGTACGCCCTTTTTCCGAGAGCGAAAATCGTAGATTGCTCGACTTAACCGCGCCACATGAATTCTCAAACCATCAGCACCAGATGATTTTTCTAATTTCTGTATACAATTATCAATATCAAATTCTTTTCCAAGAGAGGTGTGAGCGCCTAAAATGAAATGTTCCGCCACGCGTAGTGCGGATTCGACAAATAAGCCCGTATTTTGCAATAAATCAACTGGTTTTTGAGCAATAAACTTTTCTGAGATCCTCTGATAACTAAAAAATAAATTCTCAATAAGTTGTTCGTCACTAAGTCTCCTACTTAACTCTTGCTTAAGCTTTTCCAACATTTGATTTTAGAAAATTATTAAAAAATTTTTCACCCGTTTGGGAGAGATCGTATGCGCCATTTTCTAAATCTCTAACTAATGCATCACTAACAGTACGTTCGAGTAAATTGCTACGATATTTTCCATCAAGTTTTCCCTTTAACCAACCGGTTCGAATATTTGTTTCATTGACAGGTGACTGATGGAGTATTAGTTCGTAATATCCAACAATCACTGCGATTTTTTCTTGCCCGGATTTAAAAATCTTCCCATGTACTATCTCCGCAAGGGTAGCTTCCTTCTCCGTTTTAGGGATTTCAGAATTAACATCACAAGCCTCAAGTGTACGGATTCTTTTATCGTGATCTAAAAGTTGAGCTAATATTTTCTGCATTTGTTCCTCTGACATATTACTTATTATTTAATTCTGTCTCAATATATTTTACACCCGCGTCGGTGATATACCATGCTTTTTTGAAATCTTTTTTTCCTTTTTCTTCAGCAAGGTGACCTTTCTTAATATTCATATTTACTTTATCGTTTATATTTTTAGGCAATTTATAACGAGCGGAACGAAATCCGTTTTCAAGATCACTAATATTAAATTGTTGCATTTTTTCATAAAATTCCAAATAATATGCAATTGCTAGAGTGCGCTCAACATCATTGCTGATTAGTTTTGTAGAAAGAAATTCACCCAATGATAATTGAGCCCTTTTCACGTCCCCTTGACTAATCACTATTTTATTTTTTTCTTCAAGTTTCTTTAGACGTATTTCAATATCTGAAATTCTTTTTTCTATATTATTATCCATAATATCTACTTATTAAAAGATTTAAAATGCTCAACAAGCTTTGGAATTTTATAATTTGGTAGATAATACTTACCTTTATCTGCTTTTATCTCACCATCGTCAGAAAGCCTTTTTAATGTACCTTTTATGCTGCCTTCAGCCGCAACCTCCATTTTGATAATTTCAGAGGGCGTAATTCTATCTTCCGTTTGTAAAATTATATGCCTTGCCTTCACTGCTGCAAAAATAATAAGAATTCTATCGGCATGAGTGGGAAGTCCGTGAAACTTGGATGAAAAATCAAAAGATTTCGAATCTTTATTGATAAAAACGTACGGTTCAAGCAAATTTGCCAACTCTTCTTTATTAACATCTTGGGAATCGCTCACCAATAGTCTATTGAGTGGGTTGTTTTCGTTCATAGTTGTTGGTTGTTAATTATAATTCATAGCACGGTTTAATCTATCATATGTCATTTTTATTGTCAAATCGGCATGATTAACAGTTCATATATGAGTAAATACTCTAATTATCATCATATATCTCCTGTATTTATTGCATATTATTCGTTTCTATATACCATTCATAAAAAACCTTAATTTAATATATTAATAAAAAAAGCAAAGAATGTTGTGGATAACTCAAAATCCCCATATTTTATAAGGGAACAATCAAGAAACTAAAAACTTACCTCCTATTAGTTAACTTTCCCCAACGCCTCCAGAATCTTTCGCCCCTTTTACATATTTATAATAGTGCAATAAAAACAGCGCACCAATGATGATGATCGGAAGGGTGACAATTAAAATCGCCATCAGTTCAAACCTGCCGATAAACACAAATCCCATACCCAATGCAATGAAAAGCCAGCCGCCGATTTGCTCCCTTTTCCAGGCGATAATGATTATAATGACCGCTACGATTGAGGGCAAAAGGTGCATGAAGAGCGCGAGCACCAATTCCCAAAAAGTATAACTCTGATCAAACACATCCAGAGCGAAGATGGAGATAAAACACACCATTACAATGCTTAAAATTCGCGGCGCCCAATAGAGAAATTTTTTCATAGTATGGATGTTAGTTTACTATAGTTAAAGATTGCCACACCCCCCCCGCCAAAAAGCGGGGGCTCGCAATGACGGGTTATTTATTATTGTCATGGCAAGGAGTCGAAAGGGACGAGGCAATTATAATCTTTAAATTATTCAATACTGCATTTATTGAGGCCGAAGTTGCTTAAGTTCTTTTTTACCAGGTCGCAGAGTTTTTGCGAGATAGGGGCTTTTTTGCCTTTGGCGATGGCGTCATCGGCAAGGTCATCCAGGCCCAGCATCTTGGCAATGGCGGCGATATCGAAAAAGTCCTTGGCCCAGACGGCATCTTTGAGCATTTGCTCCAAAATTTTCGTGATTTTTTCCAGCCCCTCATTGATTATCTGATCCTCATTGTCCAGGGCGGTGGCACGAGCCAGAGACATAGCGTTCAATATATCCTTAATCGTCGCTTTGGGATCGGCCCAAACGCGGTTAATCACGTCTCTGGCCATGCCTTGCAGGATCTCGGGGGTAATCTGCGGTTCGCCGCCGCCGGAATTTGTGTAGTCGGAACTTTCCAACGCGCTACTGCGCCTGCCCAGGGAAGTCGAATCCGACGTGCCAATGCTCTCAATATTGCTCCTGACCGTGCCGAGCGCTTGGCTGGCCCCGGCCACGCCCAATTGGGCGGCATCGCTGATCGCGGCGGCCGCTGTAATGGATTTAATGCCAAAACCGAATTTTTGGGTGACTTCCTGGGCGTCTTTAAGAAATATTTTTGCCAGGTCAACCAGATTCTCGTCAATGTCAGCCTTTAGTTCCTCATTGGTCATGTCGTCAAACTCTCCACGCGTAATAGTCAGGCTGCCGGCCCCAAGCAAATTCGAAAATTGCTGGGAAATAGCTATCGCCTTGATTGCTTCCTGGTAGTAATTTTCTTCCGCCAGATATCTGATTAATTTCAGCTGTTCCTGTGAAAATTTATTGCCGCCCCAGGCCAGGGCCAAGCCGGTGGCTTCCAACTTTTGGGTGATACTGCTGTATTTACTGAGGCCATCCTGGGTTAATTTATCTACTAGCGCTTGGTCAACTTTTTGGGGTATGAACACGTCGCCGCCCTTGATGGGCAAGGCCACCAACCCATTAATGCCCGTGGGGATGGTGTTTCGGGGAAAGACCAGGCTGTTTAATTTTGCCGCATGGATCGGCGTGATGACCGTAAGATCCTTGGTCACGACAGTCGAGGCGGAAACTTTATTCTTTTTGGCGCAAAGGTAGGGGTCAAACCAAGTGAAATTCGGGTCGCAACGGTTGAAGTATTTTTCCTTGGCAACCGCCTCTGAAGTGGCAATACCGCCAGTGGTATCAAAAACCAAATAGCCCCGGACGCCCATCTGTAGGCTTTTTATTTGTACCTGCACGCCGTAGCCGAGCTCATCTGAAAGATAGCCGTGCTTCTGGCCCGAAGGCATGGCCGTATAAGGGATCAGGCTGACAAAAGCCTCCTGGATTACTTCGCCCTCCGGCAGGATAAGGTACGCGGTTATGTTTTTGGGCAGGGTAGCGGTGATGACGCCGCCGTTACTGTCAATGACTGCTGAAGCGACATGGGCTTCATCAATGGCGGCATAAGGCAGGCTGCCAGTACTTTGGCCGAGCACCTTGCCGACGGTGGAGACGGTTGTGTTGGAATTTTGGACGGCTGGCGAGTTTGTGGTATTTACGTTTTCAGCGGCATTACTGCTGGAGGCGGAATTGGTTGAAGTTGTGTTGGTTGTCTTGCCAGCATCTTTTGATTTTCCCATGAAGGCAAAGGCGGCCACCGCTCCCCCGATGACTAAAACTGCAATCACAACGATAATGATTAATTTTTTTGGTTTTGGCGAGGTTTTTAGTGTCGCCGGTTGATTATTGTCCATAGGTTTTTTAAAAAATAATTTTTTTATTAAATTTTTCGGTTCAGCACCTCCAAAAACTGCTCAGTCTTCCTACTGCCAATCAGGATGCGGCGGCCGTTTTTAAGTTCGAATTGGACTCCCCTATTTTCATTAAAATACACATAGGCCATGACCCACTTTGAACCTTTCTTTAGGCCATAGCGGATGCCCCAGCCCCAGAAATCGCGCATGGGATTAAAATCCCGCGGGTAAAATTTTTCAACCTGGTCCAGGGCGAAGGTGGTTTTCCAAAACGGGACATAGGAGGCGGAAATGGTTTTCCCGTCAAACTTGATGATTTGCTTGCTTTGCAAAAATAACCAAGGCAGGCCAATGCCGCAAATAATTAAAATCAGCCAGACGCCCCAGTCTGGCGCGGGATCACTGCCAAACGGCTTATTAAAAATTATCTGCTGGACAAAGCTCCAGACGGAAAAGACAAACAACGGCGCGATGATCAAATACATCCACCAGGGTTTGGATTTTTGGATTTCGTAATAAAGGAATTGGTCAAACATATACCCCAAAAGTACGCCTTTTTGAGGGAATGTTCAACCGCTTAAATTTGACAAATAAACAAAATTGGCATAAATTTCCCTGAATGCAAAAAACGCAATAGTTAGGATAATTAGGCACTGACATAGAACCTTTATACGGAGGACGTATCATGAGTAAAAAGCTGGTTACCACAAAAGTACTCGAGGGAGGGATCCGGCGTTATACCCTTGCAAATGACGTCAAGACGCCGGAAACACAGTACGCCGCGAAACTGAAAAGGCACTTCGGCGTGCCTAGCAAAGAATCCCTGCACCTCCTGGATTGTAGTCAGATCCGGACGATAGGACCGGACATTTTCAAAGCGATCCTCGAGATCCATAAGCGGTTAGCCAGTCGTAAACATAGGCTGGCGATCAGCGCCGGAGACAACACGAGGCGGTACCTTGAGTATAGGCAGAATTTTAATCCCAAGGGAATAGTAGATGTGTACCTTACCGAAGAGCAAGCCATCCGTGAGTTGCGCGCAGAAGCGGCACGCCGTTAATAGAACACGCGCCGTTATGCACTAAAATCTCTATGGTCTGGGAATTAACCCCCGGACCTTTTTTTATTTACGAATGCCATAAAGAACTGGCTCACACCGGGTTCTCTGCTACTGGAAAAAACCATTTGATCCTAATGAGTACTATTAATAATGCCGCCAGTTAAAGTAAAATATTCATATCAAAAAGGACTGCTCCGCAAGGACAGTCCTTTTTAGGTTGGCTAATAAATTTTAGGTGCTTGTTGCCGTCGTTGCTGAACTAAAATGGCAAGTCCGCTTAGGCTTGACAAATAAACAAAATTGGCATATATTCCCTTGAATATAAAAATCTAAAAAAACGCATCGAAGGAGGTAGCGAAATGAAAGGCTGGTTTGTGCAAGGTGGTTATGAATACGAATATGACAAGCACGGCCAATTCACCGGTTGGTGTCGTTGCGTAGGCGGCAGAATGGCCAATGGCAGCTGGCCCCAATGGAATAATCTAACTGGGAAATCCCGGCCATAACCCTGCCGATTCGTATCAAATCCAAAAAGCGCCTGTTCAGGGATAAAAACCTTGCAGGCGCTCTTTCTTATATCTTAAATAGCGTTGTGTTCACGCCCCACACTTACCCAATTTTCGGAGTTACAGATTTATAATTCCCTACTATCGGCCCCACTGCCACGCCCAGAAATATCAAATACGCGCTCCAACTTCCAAAGACTATGCCGGTGGTTTTGTTGGGAATAGTAATAATCAAAATAATTACGGCTATCATTATTGCCCAGGTAATGCCGTAGGTTAATTTCTCTTTGGTGGTGGTTGGCTTTAAGCGCAAGGAATATAACCAAGAGCAACCGGCCATTAAGATGGCAATAACCACGCCTTCCCACCAATGATCAATTTGGTCAGAGTTGGTAATGGCAGACATTGCAAAGATCAAAAGCATGACCACCACGAACAATTGCAGGCCATAGCCGAAGATTTTGAAATAGGTTTTTTTGTCCATATATTGACAATATTAATAATCAAGCTTGATAATCCCATTCTCCCTCTTTCATCCCAGAAAATCAAATAAAAATCGTTTTTCTTTACCCTTTAGAAAAGCTTATTGTTAAACGTTTAAACCCCTGTTACAATGGCTTAACAGCTTTTATATAGCCTTTATATAAAGGAAGGGGGTGAAAAAATGAAAAAAATAATTTCAGGTATTGCTACGGGGGCAATATTGTTTTTGTTTTGTTTGCCTATCCCATCCAGCGCTTACAGCCCCAATTGGGATGTGACTGGAACATACGAATGGGTGGTTTTGGGTTCTTACCATCATGATGTAACCATTACCAACCAGCTCTCTGACGGAACCTTTACGGGAACCGCCGGATATCCGGCTGGCAGTGCGCCATATAATTTGCCTGGCCAGACTACGGAAACCATAACCGGTTACGTTGATGGAAACAATATTTCTTTAACCACAACTTATGCTGGTCCGTATAACCCTGGATACACTGTTACCGTTTCCGGAACAATCGATGGCACCGGCCATATCAGTGGCAATGTTCCTTGGGCTTGGTACATGACCGGCACAGCGACGCCAGATGACCATGACGGGATTTATGGGGACGCTGATAAATGTCCTGGTACGGATGCGGATCATCTAACCGAAAGTTTAGGCACTAACCGCTACATGTGGGACGGCTCTAGGTGGATTACGAAAACACCAAGAACTATGGTTACTAATACAGCCTGGGTGACTATGGAATACACCTATGGCTGCAGTGCGATCCAGATTTTGGATATTATGAAAGAAAAAACCGGTTTGGATTTTGGCGGACATTACAAGTTTGGCGTTTCAAAAAGCATTCTTGAAGATTGGCATCGGGGTACATATCATGTCGGCCCGACATTCGTAGAGACTGTCGAAGTCCTGGCAAGCCAAGCAACGCCGACTTTTAGCGATAACACGCTTGGATTAGGCAAGAATTATTTCCTGAAGGCGTACGGCACGGCTTATGCATGCAACCAGCCTGGTTGCGTCATTAATTTTGATGCCGATTACAGCACTTCAGATGGGACAAACTGGGTTGATGGGGTCGCAGCACCGTATGACACATACGGAACCGATCTCCTTGACCTCAAGGTGGACAATGGGTTTGTAAATTGGGGTGCCTATAATACCCTAAATACTTACCAGATACCTTATGCAGGAACAGGCAACCCTCTAGGTTTGTTAATTTACGACCTGCCGGGTTCGTATTTCAATGACACTGGAAGTCTCTTTGTTGATATCATTGAAGATTTATGGGTTCCGCTTTGGTAAAAAATTAAAAATCAATTTGAAAAACAATCCCGCAAAAACCAGCGGGGTTGTTTTTTATACTTATATTTCTTACGGGACTACCAAGACTTTGCCTTGAGGTGTTTTAATATTGTCCTGAAATTTATTATTTCAAAGTAATCGGCACGCTCTGGGCAGCCTTACCATCCACATAAAGTTTGAGGTTATACGAACCAGCGGTAGTGGGCAGACTGAAACAGCAAGAGCCGTTCGTGCCAGGCTGTAAGTTTTGATGCTTAGACTGTGCTTCAATTTCTTTGCCGGCACTATTGGTGAAGGTGTGGGCTAAAGTGGTACCGAGTTTAAATTCCCCAGTAACGCTCAAGCCGAATTGATCGCCGACATTGAAACTGGTCGTAGTTTCATAGGTATTATTGGGACTAAAGGTTGTGCCAGCCGGGATGCGTTGCAATTCAACTTTGGTGATTTGGTTAGGCGAGGTATTGGTATTAGCGGCTTGATTGGTGTTGCCATTCGTGGTATTAGTGTTGGTTTTTGGAATAACCGTTAAGGTGATGCTACCGCACTCTTGGTTCGAACAAACCAGCAAATAGGTTCCGCCCTTGTCATCATCCTGGATAATGGTACGGAAGATGCCGTTGGTTGAAGTGGCTGGTACATTTTGGAATTTAAAATCAACTGGCTGGTTATTGCTGGTCAACCGGACTTCCACATTGTCGCCAGCGTAAAAAGTCATGGTTTTATAATTGAATAACCCATTGACCAATTTAAGGCTGAAGACCTTGGTACTGCCATTCATGACAAAGGGCGCTTCAGTCACCACCACATTGGTGTTGGTATTCGTGGTGTTGGTGTTGGTGGTTTTTTTGCTGCAGCCAGTAACGACAAAGGCCAGAGCGATTAAAAATACGCTTCTTATTAATATAGTTTTTTTGCTCATAATTATTTTGGTTAATTATTGAGATTTTGTAATGCTTTAAACCCTTATTTGTTTAAGGGTGTGCCTTTTTATTTTCTCTCTTTAAGGATAAAAAAGCAAACTAAAACCCGGGGGGCCCCAATTTTTTAATAAAAAATTGGGGTAAGCGACACGTTTGTGAAACCTGACCCGACAAACCAGGAACGCAGCGGAGCGAGTACGGGTTTGTCGGGAATGCGAGGCTTCGTGCGTAACCTGAAGTGAGCAAGCGAAAAGCGCGCTCACGCAGGGTGAAGCACGAAACGAGCTGGTGCCCCCATGAGGAATTGAACCTCAATCTCAGGCTTCGGAGGCCTACGCTTTATCCGTTAAGCTATGGGGACAGTATAATTAATTAGATTTTTAGGCTTCGGCCTCTGGCCCTACGGGTCAACGGCCCGGAGGGAGGCCAATACTCTATCCGTTGAGCTACGGGCGCGAGATTCTTCCTTACTTACTTCTTTCTATTAAAAACCGGCTGACTGTGCCCACATCCTCTGGTGAGCCAAAATCTTTCCAATAATCCTGGATGGGCTGGATCATGACTTTGCCCTGGCTAGCCAATTCGGTTATGGCGTCAGTCAAATATAATTCATTTTTGGGTGGCGTGGGTTTGACGTGTTTGCAGGCTTCCAAAATATCTTGGGTAAAAGTATACAAGCCGGTGTTAATTAATTTTGAACCCACATCATGATCAGGTTTTTCGATGATCTCTTTTAATTCCTGGTTTGAGCCGGGGATCAAAACTCCGTACTTCTGCCAATTCTCATGCGGCAAACCGCCGACATAACAAAGCCCATCATCATGGTTCATGGCTTTCAAATCCCGGACTGAATACAGGTTATCGCCATAGACCGCAATGAAAGGTTTGCCATCCACCGCTTCTTTGGCAGCCATAATCGGCACGGCCGTACCATAAACCTCTTCGCCCATGACGCCGTATTGGTTAACAATGGTCAGTTTGTGCGGATAAGATTCAGCGAACTTTTCAATATGCTGGCAAAGGTGGCCAACCACGATAATTAAATCATCAAAGCCGGCGGCGCGCAGATTTTCAATCAAATACCACAAGAAGGGCTTGCCATTCACTTCAATCATGTGTTTGGGTTTGTCTTTGGCCAGCTCTTTCATGCGCGTGCCTTTGCCAGCGGCGGAAATGACAGCAGTCTTGATCATAAAATTTTAGTTAACGGATAACTTTTAAAAGCCTATACCAGGTTTTTTTAATTGGCAACTCCAAGGCATCTAAATAAGAAGTAACCTGGCCGCTAAAGCCCAACTTGAAACGAGTAATGCCTGCCCAGCTGGCGCCAGATTTTGATTGTCTCATCCTAGTTTCCGTCTGGATGCCGTAAAAATCGTACCAATGTTTGCCTGCCAATTTAGCCTCCAAAATCTGGCGCCACTGCAACAAATGCGGGGCCATGACATTGCGGAATTTATCCGACGAGGCACCATGCAAATAAGTTGAGGTGTCGGCATAATCAATAATTACATTGGCGGCAATTGGCTGGTTTTCAAAACTGGCAATAAAAAGTTTTAGCGTGCCTTCGGGTAAATTTTCTGCCATTTTTTTATAATAACCGGCGCTGTGGCTGGTGAATTTATCCCGCGCCGTGGTTTCTTGGTTCAGCCGAATAAATAAATCCATTTTTTCTTTGGCCATTTCCCCCACATAACTTTGCGCTTGCACGCCTTTTTTCTCGGACAAACGGATATTGTAACGAGTCTTTTCGTGCATGTTTTGCAGGATAGAATTTTCATCCTTATTGACATCTAAAACGACCGTATCCACTGGTTGAAAGGCTTTGGCAGGTGTTAATTTATTTTCCTCAATTAATGCACGAAATAATGACTCCTGGCTTTTTTCAATTGCCGGTTCAATATGGAAATACATACAAGTCCTAGTTTTCGCGATTTCAATTAATTTAATCACTGACAAACTTAAAACTTCCTGGTATTCTTTGGGTTGTAAATTTAAATCCGCCACGGGACCGGAAAAAACCGTTACAGTTTGTTGGCCAAAACGCCAAGGCTCAATTAAGCCTTGGACAAGACCAATAAGTTTTTGATTTTTAATTACGGCTAACCTGATAATTTCCGCACCTCGGGATTTTTGGAATTCACCCCAAGCCCAAGACTGCTGAAAAGGCGCGTGCTGGATAGTGCTTAAAAATTTCTCCCAATTTTCCTGATCTGACCAAGCTTGAATTTCCATATTATTTGGCTTGGCCGTGGTTTTTTAACACTGCCTTAATTTTTTGCGCTGGATCCTTTATATCTTTCGGTAAACCAGCTAAGGCTTTCCTGGCTTCATTGGCCGAATAACCCAATTGCTCCAAAGCGGAAATGACATCAGCCTCATCGCTGGTGGCAGCAATTTCGCCAGGTTTAGTAATTATAAATTGCCCGTCCAATTTTCCGGCCAATTCCCGCACAATTCTTTCCGCGGTTTTGGCGCCAATCCCCGAAACTTTGGTCAGCATGCTGGTTTCATTTTCTTGCACGGCTTTGACAATATCCGAAACTCGGGCGCGCGACAAAACTCCCAAGGCGGATTTGGGACCCACCCCATTCACGCTTAAAAGTTTTTCAAACATGTCCCGCTCGTCCACACTTAAAAAGCCGTACAATTCTTGCCCGTCTTCCCGCTGGTGGTGGTGGGTATATAAAGTATAGGTTTGGTTGATTTCCAAACCCGCCAAGGTTTGCGGGGTCACAAAAACCCGGTAACCAATGCCGTTAACATCCACGATTGCTGATTTTATTGTTAGGGCAGTGATTTGCCCGCGGATTTGCGCGATCATAGATAAAGTATAGCACTGATAAGGCTAAGGCTTTTTCTATTAATTAGCAGATTTTCATTTATTGACAAACTCAAGTAATAATTTTAAGGTAATTTGAAAGCTTTTTGGCTTTCTTAAATAAACCAAAAAAACCGCAACTTGAAAACGAAAGGAGTTAAAAGTGTGGCCGCGAAACACAGTTTAACTGAGCTGAAAATCTTAGCGCAACCGGCTTTACAAGAACCTAGTCTAATTGGATTAGCTCAAAGCAACAGTCCGGATAAGTGTCATCGTTTGGCTTTAGCATCTACCCATGACCCGGGTTTAGCTAAGGCCGCCCGCTGGCTAGCCGTGATCAAAAGAGATCATGGAATTAAGGCTTTTTGGAAAGCAATAAAACCATAACCCTATCACGTCCACGTCAAGAAAATCTTGGCACGGGCACGAAAGGAAAACCGAAAGATGCAAAAAGCAATTGAGATTATTCGTAAAAGCCTCGCCGCAACCAAAGACCTGATGAACGATCAAGATTTTCATCGCTACTTGGATGACCATCCAGATTTGCACACCTTGATTTCAGCGGCCAGGCGAGAAGGCAACCTCTCTCCGCAACTGCTTTATACCCATATTCCGAAATTCAAAGGCGAGGAAAAAGACGCTTTGGATCTGGGCCTGGCTGTACTTGCTCATTATGAAGCATTTGCAGTGTGGCTAGCCAGCGCCAGTTCAAGACTTGGCTTTTCCGTGCTGGACATACATTTTGGCACAACCGCCCAAACGCTAACCAGCCCGGAAAGACTCCATAAACTGAAATCCAGGTACAAAAGAAAAAGGTCAAGAAAACCCAGACGAATAACCTCTATACAAGACCTTCCTTCACGGAGTAAGTCTTTGCGTGGTTTTTGCCGTCGGGTTGGCGGGGTTAAAAAAGCCAGAAGAATTATTGCTGCCATCTACGCTGATCAAAAATCACAAAAACGAGCAGCCAAAACAATCAGTGAAAAATACGTCCTAACGGTCAATCAACGGATATTGTGTTCCTGGATGAAGGTTCTGTCTTTGACCCCCAAGCCCCAACTCGGCCGTCGGCAAATCATTTTGAAGAAAGACAACTTCAAAGCTGACCGGATTTTACGGGTCAAAAAGAAAATTAGCTTGGTGGCTTTTTTGCGCCAAGCCAGGGCTAAGAAAAAAGCCTGGGTAACAATCGCCAATGAAATTTCCAGGATCACCCAAGTCAGAGTTTTCTCCGATTCCATGATCAGGCTTGCCAAACGCGTTCGAATATCTTAACCACTGATGTGTAGAAAGGACGAAAAAATGGACAAAACTATATCAGTGATTTTGAAGAACTGCGCGCGGCAACTCAAGCTTGACGGGCCGACTGCCATGGCGCAAAGATTGGGCATTCCCAAATCCACTTTCACCGAATGGTGGAATGGCAAGAGTGTCCCACGTTCAGCTAAACACCGAAGAAAACTTTTTGAATTGACTGGTAACGCGCTTTTTAATGGCCCAGCAACTTCCACGGCTTTGGCTAAACTACTCGCTTATCCAGAATCAACTGCTAAAGACATGACGGTAGTAAATCGGCTTCAGTTGTTAATCCAGCTTATGTTACCGGATTTACAGCTCATTGCCCAAGATCCCGATTCCTCATTGCGAGACAAGTTGCGTGAACTCTGTGGTGGGGATGGCTTGAAGCTGTTTTCAACCCTCGCCCGAGCTCTGAATTCGGAAACGATCCGCCGGACACTGATTGAAGAGGGACATCTACATCTTGGTTCCGGACATAACTCTGGGGGTGATAAATGACAAACCCCAAAGACGGAATCAGGCGCGAGGAGTTTGAAATCGGCGTCCATGTCGGCAACGTCTTATGGTATTTGGCCCACTTGGCAGAAACCCCTTCAGACGTGATCGCCGCCCTTGTCCAAAATTCTTTGGACAAAAAAGCCAAACATATCATTATTGTCATCGATGAAAAAAGATCAATGATGCTTGGCTGGGATGACGGCTTGGGCGCTACCAAAGCTGAGCTGCTGAAAATCTGGAACAATGTCGGCATGACCAACAAGTTTAACCCCGAAGATATCGGCGAAAAAGGACTTGATAAGATTGCCGCGCTCTTCTTGGTTTCGGAAACAAAAGGGGAAATGACCTGGATTACCAGGTCTTTAACCGTTCCGCACAGCCCGTATATACAGCTACACGTTTTAAAAGCCGGGATTAAAAAGGTTCAGGGCCCCAATGACAAGCCGAAGGGTGTTTTTGAAACCATGCCGCCGGGCTTTGGCTACAAAAACCCGCCTGGGAATTTCCAGCCAACCACCTGCGTGATTCTGAAAGATGTCATGCCCAATGCCATGAAGCAATTGGCTCGCATTGAAGAAATTGCCAGCTATCTTGGCGAAAGGTATGCCGTTAAAATCAAGAGTCAAAACGCCCTTGTCCGGTTAGTCTATAAACCACTTACCGGCCCTGAACAGGTGGTTGACGCAAAGCCACAGGAATTCCCTGGCCGACGGCAACGTGCTGTTTCCATCCCAACCCCTTTTGGCGATGTTGACTTCCAGATGTTTACGACTGTTCAACCAGTTAGCTCCCCAAAAATTATGGTTGACCACAAGCACAAAGATGGATTTGACTTGTATCGGGTACGCGATCTTTGGCGCGATGTAAAGCCCACGCTAGGTTCGGGCTTTTTCCAAGGCTACATTTATTTAAATTTCTGCACTTTGAGGCAAAACCGAAAAGGTTTTGACCCGGATGAGCAGTTTGAAGCTTTTGTAACCGCAGTCCAAACCTATGCGGCTGAATATTGCCCTGGCTACATTGATATGGTGCGGGATCGTGGACGTTCGATCAAGCACGCAGAAATCATCCGTTCAGCCGTTGAAGGCCTGGATGCTTTATTCCAGGCGAACGACGACTTGCAACTTCAAGGAAGGTTTAAGGGTTTTGTTTCTGGCAGCCATGTCAGCGCCACTGCGGGAAATATACAAAGCGGTAAAGTCAGGATTACCCCGCCGACTATTGAAGAAGCAAGAAGTCGTTCGAATTGTCGTGGGTCTGGCAAACAACCTCCAACTCATGAAAGGCTCGGAAAGACCCATTCCAGCGCTGAACATCCAAACGGCTATCAGCGTCATGAGATTAAAAGCCAATTTGGCATAACGGTCAAAACGGCCACTGCTGACGATGCCCGAGGCTATAATTGGCGCACCCGTTTTGAAAGCGGCATCGTGTTCTTCAACGTTGAACATGGTGATTGGCAAAAAGCTGAAGAAAGGGGTGATAAGCATTTGCGCCTTTATGTCCAAAGGCATTTGTGCAAAGAAATCGCTATGCAATTCACTGACAGCGATACTGAGCGAAAAGCCTTTGACCGGTTATTCCAGCATTACTGGATGAGACTAATTGGCGCTTTTGATTGATTTAGCTCTTTTTGCAAAAACCCACCCCAAGTTTGAGGACTTGGGGTGTTTTTTATTTTTATCAGCCTCCAGCTACGACTTTGCTAATTCCACAAAAAATCCCTAGGGCTGATAACCCGCCGACCTTCGTCGGCCGAAGCCTTGGCGTAGGCGGGTATGAAGCGAACACAAAAAATCTTTTATTAATTGAGCTTCATTGGTATAGTGAATCTTGCTTATGAAGTTTAAACTTAAGATATCTTTCAAACCAACCGGCTATCACCCGTCAGTTTTTGGTATTCCTTATACAAATACCAGTAAAGGCCAAATTGAATAACCCCCGTAAGAATTGTAATAATATTAAGACTAATTAAGCCCAGTATTGCTAATAAACCAAGTAAGCTAATTGTCCATTTTTTTAAATTAAACACTCCGATAATAACCGCGATACCTAATAATAAAGTTAAAAACAGCATGGTTGCCACGCCTGTGATAATTTCTGCAGTTCCAACATCCTTTGGAGCAAAATCCGGTAAAGATCCTATCATTCCCACAACAGTAACAACAATACCCACGATGTTCCACATTAATATGACAAGCCAAATAACTAACAAAGTATTATTTTTTTTCAAGATATTAGCTTTTTCCTGATATATTTTTAGAATAGACATTATTTTTATGTTAAATTTAAATGTATTAATATTATAACCACCCAGTTGAACTTATGCAATTTAAACTCCAAGCCCCTTTCAAACCCGTGAAACTAAAAAATGACCTCATCCAGCGGATGAGGTCAAATTGAAAAAAGCCTTAAATTAATTGTATCTGAGTTCGCCAGCCCTCTGGTAACCACTTGACCAACCGATTCAGAATAAGAAAAGTAATCACTTGCAACATCGCTGACAATAACAAGATTGTTCGCATCATTGGCCAATCGGTTACCCAGCTCTGGCCCGAAACTATACAGTAAACATTAAATACTACTAAGAGGAGTAAAGCCGGTTTGCGCCAGTGCTTAGCCCAAATATTCCATGTCTTGACCATTCTTATTAACAGCACAATCGCAATAAACATTGGCAAAAAAGCCAAGAGGCACACCAGCATTTGTGAGGGGTTATTAATAAACCCCAACCCACATATAATCAATAAGTTTACCATCGCTAGCCAATAAAAAATGATTTCAACCGCCGCATAAAACCAATAGGGCATGCGTAACAAAGACTGCCTGTTACCACTCATTTCACTCTCCTTTTTAAATAGCAATTTGAATTTTCTTTACTTGACTCTATTATACCACTTGACCAATACTTCAATAATCTATGGGTAAATTTATTCTTCAAGCGCCATTTAAGCCAACTGGCGACCCCATACCACTCCCCCTCGCCAAGCTCGGGGTCGGGTACGGGGCAGGCCAACCCCTTTATATTTATGCAATTTAAACTCCAGGCACCGTTCAAACCCACTGGCGATCAACCGCAGGCCATTGAAAAATTGGTCAAAGGTCTAAATTCTGGTTTCAAAGGCCAGACGCTTTTGGGCGTGACTGGCTCTGGCAAAACCTTTACCATGGCCAAGGTCATTGAAAAAACCCAAAAGCCGACTTTGATTATCTCCCACAATAAAACCCTGGCTGCGCAACTGGCCAGCGAGTTTGAGGACTTTTTCCCTAAAAATGCCGTGCATTATTTTGTTTCCTATTACGACTATTACCAACCCGAAGCTTACATCCCCAAGACTGACACTTACATTGAAAAAGAAACGGATATTAATGAAGAGATTGACCGCTTGCGCCACGCTTCCACCCAAGCCATCCTTTCCCGCCGCGATGTGATAATCGTGGCTTCGGTTTCTTGCATTTATGGTTTGGGTTCGCCGGCTGAATACCAAAAAGGTCGCATCACTTTGAAAAAAGGCCAGACTTTAAAACGCCAAGACTTGCTTAATAAATTGGTAGCCATGCATTTTGAAAGAAGGAACTTGGACATTTGGCGCGGCTCTTTCCGGGCTTTGGGTGATACGGTGGAAATTTTTCCCAGCTTTTCCGAAAGTCGGCTTTACAAAATTTATTTTTTCGGTGATGAGATTGAAAAAATTGAAGAAGTGGATTCCTTGACTGGGAAAAACGTGGTTAAACTGGACCAGGTTGATATTTACCCAGCCACCCAATATGTCACCGACCCCAAGGGTATGGAGAAATCTTTGTTGCAAATTGAGAAGGATTTGAAAGAAAGATTGGCTTGGTTCAAGGCCAACGGTAAATTATTGGAAGCCGAAAGGTTGCAACAGCGTATCAATTTTGATTTGGAAATGATCCGCACCACTGGTTTTACTTCGGGCATTGAAAATTATTCCCGCTATTTTGACGGCCGCGCTCCTGGCACGCCGCCTTACACTTTGATGGACTTTTTTCCCAAGGATTATTTATTATTCATCGACGAATCCCACATGACCGTGCCGCAAATTGGCGGCATGTATGAAGGCGATAAGGCGCGCAAAAAAACTTTGGTTGATTACGGCTTCCGCTTGCCCGCGGCCTATGACAACCGGCCATTAAAATTTGCCGAGTTTGAAAAAAGGCTTAACCAAGTGATTTTTGTTTCTGCCACCCCGCGGGAATATGAAAAAATCCATAGTCAAAAAATTGCTGAGCAATTGATTAGGCCCACGGGTTTGCTCGACCCCGCGATCAAAGTCAAACCAACCAAGCATCAGGTTGATGATTTGCTGGAACAAATCCGCGCTCGGGTTGAAAAAGGCCAAAGGGTTTTAGTAACAACACTGACCAAACGTATTGCCGAAGATCTGACTGATTATTTGAAAGACTTGGATATCAAAGTGCAATACCTGCATTCAGATGTGGAAACTTTTGATCGTTTGGAAATTTTAAGAACTTTGCGCACTGGCGAAATTGATGTGGTGGTGGGCATTAATTTATTGCGCGAAGGTTTGGACTTGCCTGAGGTTTCCTTGGTGGCAATTTTGGATGCGGATAAAGAGGGCTTTTTAAGATCTGACATGGCCTTGATCCAAACCATGGGCCGGGCCGCCAGGCACGTGGAAGGCCAGGTCATCATGTATGCCGACAAAATTACCAAAGCCATGAAATCTGCCATTTCCGAAACTGAACGCCGACGGAAAATCCAAACCGCCTACAATACTAAACACGGCATTACGCCAAAAACCATTATTAAAGCCATCCGGGAATCCCGTTTAGCCGGTAAAAAGGCTGAGGAGGAAAAAATAATCTTTAATCCGCAAAAAGTTCCAAAGGAAGAAATCCCTTATGTCTTGAAAGACTTGGAAAACCAAATGAGTTTAGCGGCCCAGAATTTGGATTTTGAAAAAGCTGCGAATATCCGGGACCAAATTAAATTATTGCAGGGCGAAGGCCAACCACGGGTCAGGAGAAGGAAAAGGCGCTACTAATCATTTAATTAAAAAGTCTTTACCGCTAAATTCCCATTGTTATTGCGAGGATCTGCCGTAGGCAGAGACGACCTGCCCGCCGTACTCGCCTTGGCGAGGTCCAGCCTTCGCAGCCGCTTCAGCGGAGTAGGCCAGGCGGGAGCAATCTCCCATTTCTTTTGAGACTGCCGCACTCCTCCCCGCGGCGGCGGAGTCGCTCGCAATGACAGAGAAGCCATTGACACCAGCAAAATGCTGTGTTAAGTTTTTTTGAAACAAAAAATGAAATTTTAACAAAGGAGCATAAATGCCAAAAAACTTCGATCTAAAAGTCATTGAATCCACCGCTCAAGTCCTGATCAGCGTCTTGGAAAGGAAAAATCCTTACACTAAAGGACATTCAAGACGTGTGAGTGATTACGTGTTGCTGCTAGCTCAAGCCATCAGGCCCAAACTGACTCAAATCGAAGTTGAATTACTCCGGCTGGGTGGCCTGGTCCATGATATTGGCAAAACCTGCGTGGAAGAATACACCCTGAATAATCCCTCGCGCCATCTCTCTGACTCACAAATCGTGGAATTGGAAAATCATCCCCACGATGGCGTACAGATTTTGCGGAAAAGTACGGTGGACATTCCGGATGCGATCATCGAATGTGTTTTCTTCCATCATGAAAGATATGATGGCGACCACAAAGGTGATCTCCGTGGCTATCCCTTGGGCTATGCGGGAGAAAAAATCCCCCTCCCCGGCCGGATAACGGCAATTTCTGACACCTTCGATGCTATGACCACTTCCAGATCCTACCAAGAAAAGCTCAGTATCAATGATGCAGTCATGCGATTAAAGGATTTGGCCGGGAAATCACTGGATCCAGCTCTTGTTGAAATTTTTATCCAACACGTAGTCCCACAGATAAACAGCAAATAACCTCATGAGGCCATCCGCTAAAACGGATGGCCTGATTTTTGATGTTAAAAAAATCATTGACATATTAAATTTCTTGTGTTAATTTTGCGACAGATAAAGAAAAATCTAAAATGGAGGTGATTTTGAAAAAGACCGTTCCGCAAGAAATGTCTTCAGCTGAACTTCAAGATTTAGCCGAAAAACTGAGAGTAGCTTGGTATGGGTCAATTACCGGTCCCGAAAATACGATGGGCCAAGCTCAAACAGATGAATTTGACGACTGTGTCAAAGCACTTGAAGCACTTGGCCTTGCTTCTTTCAAATCAGGGCTTGGCAAGTATTATATGCTGGACAAAGTCACCAAAAGTCCAGCCATGATGGCCGGGGGCATGAATCGAGAAATCATTTTCCATGATTTACAATTTGCCCGCCTTGTTAAGGTATCACTCGGGCAAAAACACGATATGCACCGCCTGATTATCTTGCAACTCGTTGAGTAAATTTACGGCCATCCGCTAAAACGGATGGCCTGATTTTTTGTGCGAATGATATAATTAAAACCTATGAAAAAAGTTGTGGTTACCGGCACTTTTGACCATTTGCATAAAGGTCATCTTTTTTTGTTTAAAAAAGCCAAGGCTTTAGGCGACCATTTGACTGTGGTCATTGCCCGCGATAAAACCGTTAAGCAGATTAAAGGTGAAAAACCTTGGCAAAAAGAAAAAACAAGGTTAAACGCTATTAAAAAAGTTAAATGGGTTGACCGCGTAATTTTGGGCAAAACGTCCAAAAATAAATTAAAAATTATCCAGGAATTAAAGCCAGACATCTTAGCTTTAGGTTATGATCAAATGGCTTTTACTCAGAAAATCCGTTTGGAATTAAAAAAACGCGGGCTAAAGACCAAAGTCATCAGGTTGCCAGCTTTCAAGCCTAAAATTTACAAAAGTTCAATTATAAAAAACAAAAACCCCAAGTCTTAACTCGGGGTTTTCATGGAAAGAGTATTCAAGTTTACAGACTGGCAATACAGTCGGTTATCCTTTGGGAAATCTGCGGGATGACTTCCTGGGGCGTTGAGCCAAAACAGATACGAATGTATCCCTCTTGGTTAAAGGAAGTGCCGGGCAAGGTCACTAGGCGCCATTTATGCATCAGTAGCTCGCAAAAATCAAAACTGGATTTTCCGACTTCTTGAATATTCACCCAAAGGTACATGGCACCTTGAGGTCTTCGAAAACTGATTTTCGGAACAGTCCGCATCCCTTCACAGAGCAAGTCGCGCCGGCTTTGCAGTTCAGCCACCATTCCGCTGACATGCTGATAGTATCCAAACCGACATTTGCCCAAAACCTCGGCAACGCCAATTTGGATAAAGGGCGGGACGCAGGAGTAAATGTTCCCCAAAAAAGTCGTGAATTTGCCCATGATCTCAAGCGGCACCACTCCCCAGCCCATGCGAAAGCCAGGTACGGCTCCGGTTTTTGACATGGCGTCAATAACAATGGTTCTTTCCAGCATGCCGGGGAAAGAACTGACACTGACAAACTCATTATTATCGTACAAGATGCGGCTGTAGGCCTCGTCAGACAAGATGAGCAGGTCATGTTGCACGGCGATTTTACTGATCTTCTCAGCCTCTGAGCGGGTCAATATTACGCCCGCAGGATTGGCTGGATAATTTAAGATCACGAGTTTGGGCTTCAATCTCTCGACTAATATCCCAAATTTTAAAAGGTCAATGTGGCCATTGGACTTCAACGGCAAGGGAACCGGGATTGCGCCCATGTATTTTACTTCTGCTTCGTAAATCGGATAGCCTGGCCTGGGCAAAAAAACAAAATCTCCGGACTTCAGGAAAGCCTGGCAGGTGGCAAAAATCCAAGGCTTGGCGCCCGGGCTAATACCAACATGGTCTGCGGTAATTCCTGTACCCCTCAACTGGTTAAAATCTTCGGCGATGGCTTGTCTTGTTTTAAGGATGCCCTGGGAGCCGACATAGCCCACGTCCTGGTTGCATAGGGAAATTGCCGTCGAATCAATCAGGGATTCACAAACCGGGTACTTAATTTGCCCGATTTGGCAACGCAGTGTTGGCACGCCCTCTCCCCCAGCATCAATCCGGTCAGCCGCAGTGGTCCAGGTAAAGGCGTCCTCCCCAGTCTTATTGGCAAAAGCTTTATTCATTCTTTCTGTCAGCACGTTTTCCTCCTCGTATCTTAGTTGTTAAATAGCCTTTTTGTTATTTGTCTCAAGCTTTCCAAAAGCTTAAACCTAAGGCCCGATAATCGTCAATAGCTTGCATGATCATTAATTTCATGTTAATTTTATTTCACCAAAAATTAAGAAAATATTTATGCCTATCAAGAAAGCCTCTATCAAGCACGCCAAACAAAGCCTCAAACGGACCGCGGCAAATCGGATTGTCAAAGGCCTGCTCCATGACGAAATGAAAAAAGCCCGGAAACTGATTTTGGCTGGCAAAAAAGATGAAGCCAAGGCTAAAGTCTTGCGGGTTGCCAAACTCTTGGACAAAGCCGCCAGAAAACACATTATTGGCAAAAACACCGCCAGCCGCAAGAAATCCAGGCTAATGCTGGCTCTCAACAAGAAATAATCAACAAGAAAACCGCTCTACCAGATGATAGGGCGGTTTTGAAATGACTTTCTAGCTGACCAGGCGTTCCAGGTTTTCCCTGGCCTGTTGTTCGAATTTCTTGCCGAAATATTCAGTGCAGAATATTGAGCTTCGATCCAGAAACATCCGGTAAAAAGCCCGACGGCCAGAATCAAAATCTTGATCGGAAAGATGAGAAAATTCTCGTCTGATCCTTAAAGTATTTTTTTCAAACCTTTCAGGATCAGTGCCCATCCAGCGCAGATCTATGTCCAGCATGTATCGTGTATCATTGTCCATAATCTTTTCAGGATCCTGATCATGTTTGGTGGCCAAGATTAAATTACAGATCCTGGCGCAAACCTCAATTGGCAAACCCATCTTACCCAGCAATTCCGCGGCATATTTGGTACTTTTTTCCTCATTGTCCAATTCACCTGGCTGGTAAATTACGTCGTGAAGGAAAATTGCCATTTCCACTTCCAGCGGGTTTTTCAAATGCTTGCGGATTTCATTGTAAGCTGCCAAGCAAAAAGCCAGGTGGGTTTCGGTGTGATAATGCCGATGGGCTTCCCGATAATGTGCCAGTAAATCCTCAAAAACCAGGTACGGATCACTCTGGGCTTTAAGCCTGTGCCAAAGGCTGGCAAAAGCTTCCCGCAAAAAATATTCCAAGGCACCAGAAGAAAACTCAAAAGTATTAAGGTTCATTTGTTCCTCCATATTTTATTTAATTTTAAAATAACTTATCAGATTCGCTAAAGTTTGTCAATGCCTCTTAAACCAAGTAATAAACTTTTTTTAAACAAAATTCCAGACATTTCATGTCCGGAATTTTTGTTCATTGAATTTATTTTCAATTTAGAACTTGATTTTCTCAGCTAAATCACCGATAACCGGCAATTTATAGCGTTCACCTGCCATGGCTTTGATAAAGCCAACAATAATACAAATCACAATTAAAATATCTAATATCGTACCTATATAATACGGGATAAAGTAAAGGAATGAAGCAATGAAAAGGATTAGTCCCTGCTTGGCGTGGAACATGACAAACTCATCATTTTTCTTGGTGACAATCATAATCACGCTGATTATCCAAATATAAGATAAGGCAGCATTGGTGTTGCTGTCTGATTTTTGCACGGGGGGTTTCTGTTCTTCCATATATTCCACCTCCTTTCAGGTTTTATTAATGATTAATAATAAGTTAAGGATACCACGATTATTTTTATCCCGGTAGTCTTATCCTTATAGCACCACATCGAATTTTTTCATGAGCGTAACCCTCCAAAGCGAATCCTCCTTCGTCCCGCAGTCGCGGGACTATGGAGGATGCCCTCCTTAAACCCTATTTTAAAGATGGGGTGTCCCTATTTAGTCTTTCGCGGAGGAGGGCAAACACGCATTAGCGATAAAATCCGCTAAGGCAATCTCGGGTTCAATTTTGCCGGTTTTCATTTCCACGTCCAAATCTGCCAGGCGGATGAACAATCTCTGCAATTCCCCGGTTTGGAATTTTTTCACTGCCCCTGCCGCCTTTTGCGCCACATAGGGGTGCAAATTGGTTGCTTGGGCAATTGACCCAAATGCCATGTTTTGACGCAAACATTCTTCCACCATTACTAAAGCCCGAACCTGGCGGATAAGCATGGAATGCAGGACTAAGGGGTGGATGCCTAAATTTAATTGGGATTGGAAAAGAGTCAGGGCTTCTGATAAATTCCTTGAACTAATGGCGTCGGTAAAATGAAAAATATTTTCATCCAAAGGGGACTTGGTCCATTCATTAACCATTGGCAAATCAATTGGCTTATTATTAGCCGCGGCGATAAGTTGGGCTATGACATTATTTAAAGTCCATAAGTCTGGACCAATATTATTTTCCAGCTGGTTGACCGCGGCTGGCGCAATTGCCCCGCCAAATCTTTTTACTTCTTGCCTAATCCAAGCTAATAATTGCGCTTGGGCTAAAGGCTCAAAAATTTCGACTTTGGCATGTTCTGGCCAAGTGATTTTGGAAGTTACGGTTTTGGGTTTTTTAGATTTAGAAGGTGTTTTAGTCTTTTTAACTACTGAGGGCTGACCTAAATCTTTCCCTTCCCAACAAATAATAACTGAATCTGGAAAAGCGTCTTTACTTAACCACTCATTGAATTTTTCCCGGTCAGCGCTGGTGGTGGTGGAATAAAAATCATATAAAACCACTAAGCGTTTTTTGGCAAACATGCCCACCTGTGCCAGGCTGTTCCGGATTTGCCCTAAATCAAAAGGTGCACTGTAAGCCGTGATATTGGTGCCTTTGGGATCATACTTTTTCTTAAAACCTTCCCGCAAGGCCATTAATCTTTTGCGGGAGCGGAAAGTATCTTCACCATGGAGAATTAAGAAATCCATGACCAAAGTTTAACACCCGCACTTAGTATTGACAAAACCCTAAAAACGATGTAGTATTATTTGTTTATTGCATATTGAAAAACACTTCACTGGCAGCCTTGTGAAAATAGCTTTTTTTCAGCTGTTTTCAGGGGACTGCCTGTGCAAGTCATAGTCAGTCATGTTCACTCGACTTTTGGTCAACCTACCAAGGTGGTAGCGCGGTGCAAGAGAAGGGCATGAATGTGTGAAGAAAGGATAACCTATGTTTTTCGCAAGAATCGAAGTCCCGAAGCAAAAATTTGTACCGGGACTAGGTTTTGTCGGCGATCTCCAATCAAAATATCCTTTTAGTTTCGATTGGAATGAAAACCCACCAACCGCAAACATACCTTCAGGATTGCTCCTAGACTGTGTTTCTCAAGACGTTATAATCCACAATTTCGAAAGGTCGTTTTCTTTTCCTACCATTAAACGCTGGGCAAGACTTCAGATCTCTCGAAATGCCACGGTCGAAATCAACCTAATCAATCATCCTACCTGCAGAGTATATCTCTATGAACATAAGATTGTTTTGGTTGGTTTGCGTACCATTGCGGACCGTGTTCAGGTTGTGCCGGCTCTGGGAGAAATTATTGAAATACTCAAGGACGAACTTCTGATGCAGTTGTTGCTTCAGCGACTACTGTCATACAAACCAGAAAACACCTCTTTGACCAATAATGATGCTCAGTTGCTCGACAATGTTGTGGATGGTAACAGCACCAAGAAAAATGCTGGAGCACTTCGAGCTCTTGCGGCAAAAATTCGCCATGAAGTTGCGCAATAGGGTCGTTGACTCATCAAACCTCAAACTCAACTCTCGGTCAATTCTGTGAAAAATCAGAGGCGGCGCGGGGGAAGGGAAAAACCTGATGAAAAACCAGGAAATGAAACGACAGGCGCTGGAGGCGAAGAAGCTCCTTGAAAAAAGCCTAACTTCTTGTACAGAATCAGGCTTAGCGCTTACCGTGGTTTTTGTAATAGCACTCACTGTCCTTCTGGAGTGTATTTTTGGAAGGATAAATCATATAGACTACGACACAAAGCTTCATGTTTTTTACTATCAGCAGTTTGGTAAGGACTTTCATTTCGACTCTGAATTTGGTATAAGTTTTTATGCGTTGCTCATCTTGGCATTCCTCGGGCTTATTATTTCGATGATACCCTATGCCAAAATGAGTGGATTGGAAAGACAAAGCTTGGAGCACGCCGGCCTCTTAAAACTCTATTCGCGCGGAGGAATTTTTGCGGCCAGAATTAACCAGTGCTGGTACGATGTGACTGGATTGATTAGTCCCTACAAATATCTTCCGGACATTCCCTGGGACTCGCCAAAACCAAGCTGCAAGATCGTTGATGCTAAACTCGTTCTGAATACACCGGAACGTTCGGTAGACTACCCACTGGACGACTATGATGAATTAGGAAACTGGCTGGCCAAAGCAAATAGGCTGACGGCTAAAATGCCATCAACGTGGGGTTTGGTTTTGAGGGGCTCAATACCAATCCTGATGACATTGCCCTATATCCTGTTCTGGGCATATATCCAGTTCATCTTTACATGCTGATCTTTCCCCCACCCGGGTTTTACTCGGGTGGGGGATTTTTTTATCCAGCAAAAAACCATCAGTTCTAACTGACGGTTTTTATTTCTTTGCTAAGCTACTAAATGAATACTTATTCGTTTTCTTCAAGATTAAGGCTTTCAAAAATTTCCTTAACAACTTGTTCAATCCTTGGATGTATTGCTTTCCAATAAGCATCTATTTCTTTGGTTAATTGATTTATTGGCGCTTCCAACTGTTTGCGGCGTGGGCTGTTGGAGCGATAATTCAAGCTCAGTAAAATATTTTTCAGACTTGGTTTATCAATGCTATCCGGATATAACCTGTCTCCGGTATTTCGGTCGTCAAATTCAAGTATGGCATTTCTCCTGTCTCTTGCTAAAAAAACAATATCATTAACCATAGCCTTAAGTTGCCCCTTGAGTTTTTCAGCTTCAGCATGCTTTTCAGTCTTGCCAAACCAGGCTTTTTCTAGTTTTTTAATTTGGCTATTAAGACCTTTCATTTGGGTGTGCACTTCCGGACTTTGCGCTTTAGTTATGGCTTCGGCAAAAACCCTCTCATCTTCATCTTTTAGAGCTGTAAATTCTGCCTGAATAGCATACAATATTTCCATGTCTTGGGTAAAATTTTCCGCCTCTTTTTTCTCTTGAATCGCATCCTCGCGCTCCTGTTCTCGGCGATTTAAAGTGCCTGGCACTGTCCGGCGAACATGGTCCGCTTTATCGGGATTAGATATACCTTTGGATTCCATGACTGTATTAATAGCATGCTCCTCTGGCAAATTAGCGGCAAACTCCTGTTCTTTTTTTAAAGAATCATAATGGCTCTTATCAAAGTCTTGCTTAACTCGAAGACTAACAATGTCTTCTTCCATTTGATTTAGTTCTTTTTGGGCTTTTGATAATTGGTCGCGCAAACGCTGGAATTTTGGATCATTTTCGGATAAATGGCCGGCAGTACTTTTTTCTACCTTTTCTCGTAAAGCATCTACATATAGCCTTTTCTCCTTTACCGCGCCTTCATACTGATTCACTGCGTCAGCTGCTTCCTTCTGCATTTTTCGATATCCTTCACCTCGATCCATATCCTTTCGGGTTCGATCAGCTAAGGCCTCGTTGCCTTCAATCATTTTTGCGGTATCCTCGGCTATTTCGGGTATAGAGGTTTTCCCCGCATATTCTTCGGCATCTCTTGTTATAGAGGGGAATCTTTCTTCCATATATTTAAAAGTTAATTACGAAATCAGAAAAATACCTATGCTCCAATCCTAAACCAGCCACGCCTAGTGTCAAGATGCGAATATACATTTGAGGCGAACCGGGTGGTTCGCCTTTTTCTTTTTCTGTCATTCTGAGGAGTTCCGACGTACGTCGGACGACGACCTGCCCACTGAACTCGCCTTGGCGAGGTAGGCGGGAGAATCCTCATAAATACAATATTTATAAAGATCCTTCATCCGCCATTTGGTTGATTCAGGATGACAAATCCAAAAAATTGCTTCCCCTGACTTACGTCGGGGTCGCAATGACGTAATTAAAATCCCCCTCTCCTATATAGGAGAGGGCTGGGGTGAGGTTCACGATATAATTTGTATTTCCGAGTAACCCTCCCGCCTGCCTTCGCCAGACGAAGTACGGCGGGCAGGCACCACCGCCTCCGGCACCCTCTCCCAGAGGGAGAGGGACTACTAAAAACTTACTTTCTCCATCTCCTCCCAATTATCCCCGACTTTAACTTCAACCATAATTGGAACTTTTAATGTGTAAACATCATCCATGATTTCTTGCACAAACTTGGCGACTTTTTCAACATCTGCAGTTGGCGTTTCAAAAACCAATTCGTCATGCACAGTCAAGATCATTTTGGTTTTTGGACTGATGGCGGCTAAACCCTTATCCACTTCAATCATGGCCAGTTTTAACAAGTCCGCGGCCGTGCCTTGGATGGGAAAATTAATGGCCATTCTTTCGGCCGCGGCCCGCACTTGGCCCATTGACGAATTCATTTCCGGCATAAATCTTTTCCGGCCAAATAAGGTTTCCACATAGCCTTTTCTTCTGGCTTGCTCTTTAGTCTCTTCCAAGAATTTCTGGACATTTGGCCGCGAGGCGAAATACCGATCAATAAAATCCCGGGCTTTTTCTGTAGAAATCTTCTTGCGACTAGCCAAGCCCCAAACACCCATGCCATATAAAACCCCAAAATTAACTTCTTTAGCTGCGTCTCTTTGATCATCAGTGATTTTTTCCGGAGGAATACCAAAAATATCCGCGGCCGTAGCCCGATGGATATCTGCGCCATTTTCAAAAGCTTCAATCATCTGCTTTTCATTGGCCAAGCTGGCCACAATCCGCAACTCAATTTGCGAGTAATCCGCGGAAATCAGTTTAAAACCTTTTTCCGCAATAATGGCCTGGCGGATGAAACGACCTAATTCTGTGCGAATGGGCAAATTTTGAAAATTCGGATTAGAACTTGATAACCGGCCAGTGGCTGTTATGGTCTGGTTAAAATCCGTGTGCACGCGGCCAGTTTGTTTCTGGATTAAGACCGGCAAAGCATCAATATAAGTGGATAATAACTTTTGTAATTCCCGATGTTCCAAAATCAAATCAATGATCGGGTGTAGGCCTTGGAGTTTTTCCAATTCACCCGCGGCCGTGGAAATGCCAGTTTTGGTTTTTTTGATGCCTTGGACTGACAATTTTAACTTGGTGAACAAAACTTCTTTTAATTGTTTGGGCGAGTTCACATTCAAATCCTCCCCACCAAATTTTTTAATCTTGGCTCCCAATTGATTAAGAGTTTTGGTCAATTTGATGCTTAATTGCTTTAAAAAGGCTTTGTCCACTTTAACCCCGTTCAATTCCAACTTTTCCAAAACTGGGATTAAAGGCATTTCAATTTCCTTAAATAATTTCAGCAATTTTTGCTGTTCCAGTTGGGGTGAAAACTTCTTGGCTAAACGCAAGGTATAATCTGCATCCTCACAAGAATATTCGGAAATTTTTGCAACTTGAACCTGGCCCATATTTAATTGGTCTTTACCCTTTTTGCCGATCAAGTTTTCAATAGGAATCATCTGGTGCCCAAACTCATTAAAAGCCAAGGTGTCCAAATCATGGCTGCGCGAACCAGCATTTAATAAATAGGAAGCAATCATGGAATCAAAATTCTGGTTAGCTAATTTAATGCCAGCCAGATCCAAAACCTTAGCATCATATTTTAAATTATGCCCCCATTTCTGGATTTCTGCATTTTCCAAAATTGGTTTAAGTGCGGCCAACCATTTTTTGTTCTCCACCGGCACATAAAATGCTTTTTTCGGTTCCCAGGCAAAACTAATACCTAGTAATTTAGCCTCAAAAACATTCAAGCTGGTGGTTTCCGTATCCAGGACAAAAAATTCCTGTTTTTCTGCTTCCCTTAAAAATTTCTGAAAAGCTTTTTCTGAATCAATTAACTGGTAATCAACTTTTTCTTTAGCTTTAGCAATCAAAACTCCTTGGTCAGCCGACTTCTGGCTGACTTCAGCCAAAGCTTCTTCAGGTTCATTTACTAATTGGGTAATTTTACCCACCAGGCTTTTGAATTCCCATTTTACGAATAAGTCATGGAGTTTTTGGGCATCAGCGTTTTTCACTTTCGCCACTCCAATATCAAAATGAATTGGTACATCCAACTTGATGGTCGACAATTTTTTGCTTAAATAGGCCTGCTCCTTTTCTTCCATTAATTTTAATTTCAATTTTTCCGACAAACCTTTGGCTTTATTAGGCTGGTGTTCCAAAATCCGGTACATGTTATCAATACTTTGGAATTGCAAGATTAAATCCGTGGCCGTCTTTTCGCCCACGCCTTTCACGCCGGGAATATTATCCGATGGATCGCCTCGCAAAGCTTTGTAATCAATAATCTTTTCCGGACCAAAACTATAACGGTCCTTTACTTCCTTGGGCGTGTACAAAACCGTGTCAGACAAACCTTTCCTTAAGGAAAAAACTGAAACTTTGTCAGAAACTAATTGCATGGTATCCATATCACCAGTTAAAATCACCACCCGATCCCCTTCTTTAGTTAATCTATGCGCCAAAGTACCAATGACATCATCAGCTTCTACGCCATCTGCTTCCACCACGGGAAAATTAAAAGCCGCCACTAATTCATGAGCCAAAGGGATTTGGTCATAAAGTTCCTGCGCCGCGGCCACCCGCGTGGCTTTGTATTGTTCATATAATTCATCCCGAAAAGTCGGGCCTTTCTTGTCAAAAGCCACGGCCACGTGCGTGGGCCGGATTTCCTTGAGGGCTTTTAATAAGGCGGTGGCAAAACCATAAACCGCATTGACCATGGTCCCGTCTTTGGTGGTCAAAGGCGGCAGGGCGTGAAAACTGCGGTGGATAATGGCATTGCCATCAACTAGCAAGACTTTGGGCGAACTCATGCTTGTAGATTACCTTGGGATTTGAGAGGTGGCAATAAGAAAAACCCCGGTTTTCAATCGGGGTTTTCAAAAAATGATCAAGTTGTCGTTATTTCGCGCTTTGAAGTTCGCGCCTTGCGCGATCGTGCAAATAGCAAAGCCCGGCAAAAAGCGTGAGTTGCTGAGCGGATGTATCAACATTGTGGCAAGCGTAATTATATCCATGCTTGGGCGTGATCGAACCCCATGACTCCGGATGAAGCCCGCAGGCATTACCTGGACAGCTTGTTACCAGGCCGCCATCCCTAATCCAAGAACGAAAATCGTACTTTTCATACTTATCAAGGTGGCCAAACAATCTCGCATACACCTGTTGCATTGCCTCTTCAACTTCAGGGATAGGAATGTCCCCGCCATGGCCGAATGACAAAAGCCACTCAGTGAATTCAATACTGAAATTACCACCCAAAGATCCGCCGTGCAACCCACGGGAAACATTAAAACAATGCACCATCAACTGCGGGATAGCATGATGCGTTTCTGCATCTGGAAATTGAAGCATCGAAAACAAAGTGGATAAAGTTGCTGAAATTGCATAGGCTTTCTGCCAATCCATTTTAAAAGCTTTACCATGTCCTCGACAATAGAGACATTTGCGTTCTTCGCCAAAATAATCTTCTTTGCCAGTACCTTTGCAATGTTCACAACATAGGTCGGTTAATTCCCAGATACGCGGGATTTGGCATTCCAAAACCACGAAACCATTCTCGCACCCCTTGTATTGGAGACTATTATCGAACCCAAAGTTGCCTGCGTAATCTGGCTCGAATTTCTTAAATCCCCATTTGCAACTAAGGAAACTCTTAACCATGAGATTTTCTTGGGAAATTATGGGAAGCGTCGGGATTATTTCCTCAGCTATGCGAATCAAGACTGCCAAGGGTTCTGTTTGGAAGCCCGCCTCATACCAGCACGGTATACTCTCGCGTTCCAACATTCTTATTTTTTCCATTGCCTATCCTTTCTCTTTTTGTCAACGAACTGAGCTCTTTTTACTCCTTTCCTGGTTTTTTGGCAAATATAAAACCCCGGTCTTCCAAATTGAAGTCTGGGCTTGCATTAATAAAAAGAGGTCCACGCTAGTGAACCTCTCAAGGTTGTTGAACAATACTGTTCAAAGTTATTTGAAGCAGGTGTAAATCCGACCGGTTGGCAAACTTAGTCCCTTACACTGAAAACCAAGCTTCTGCACTGCAAGCTTGAAGCTTGAATCAGAAATTGAAATATATTCAAAGCCACTCTTGGTCCTTAAGGGAATAACACTAGTAATTTCGCCCAGACGAAAATGCGAATAGGCTTCAGCCAAAATATGTAAGCCATGCTCGTTATAAATTGAGATGCGACTTTTTTTGGCACTATTCAATACTTTTGACAATGTTTGTGGCCAGACATCACTCCCCATCAGCGGCAAGGTGCAATAACAAAAAGCATGATCAAAGAAGTTGTCCGGAAAAATGAGGTCGTTAATGTCTGCTTGCAACAAAATTACGCTTTGCGAATCTCCGGGACTAAATCCATACTCCAAACGCCCACTAGTAGTCGGTTTAATCTCGCTATAAACAGTTCCTTCTCTGAGATTCTTCTGGCAAATGTTGATCATTTCGGCAGAAAATTCCACGCCAGTTACACGGCAACCATCCTTGGCAAGGGCAAGGATATGCCTGCCTGTACCAGCGCCCACATATAGAACCCGGCTTCCTCTAGCTATACTGGATAAGAACGCTCGCTCACCGTGACGTAATAAGGCTAAACCAGGGTATGGGCAAGTAGGCAAATCAAGCGCAGCCTCAAAAAAATTATACTGTGCTGCACCAGTATCATAAAATTGCTTAATTGAACTATTCACGTCTCAACTCCTTAATTTTTCGTGAACTTTGTTTATTTCAAGATATCTTCACATACTCTATTAAGGGTGTCAAATACAATTGACTTACTCAACTTTTAACTTAACGGTAATTAAAGCTTTTTCCTGCTGGCAATAACTGGTTACTGGCCAGTAATTTCCAACCGTATTTGTCCCTGGATTTTCCACGCTTGAAGACATGATACAGCTTGGATCATCCAGGTGGTTTAAACCAAGTTGGTGGCCAAATTCGTGCAAGATGGTTGAGCTGACATAAGTCTCAAAAGTGCTGGGATTTTCCGCGGTCAAATCTTTAATCGTCTCCCAAAAAATAACTACACCATTGTCTGTATTGGTTAACCCAATATTGCCGGGATATTCTTCTGAACGATTTAATATAAAGACATTCAAAAGCGCGGTATCGGTTTGCGCTTTTTTCTTCGACAACTCAGCCACAAAATCCCTGACATCTTTTCGCATATAGCTGGCCTTATCCAAATTCAGTTGCTGGCCGTCATAATACTTCACCTCCAATAAGTTAGGCAAAATATTTTTTATCTCCTTCTCCAGATTATTTTTCACCTCCGCCGAGATCTGATTATCTTCAGTAGTGTAAATAACCACGGCTAATTTGTTTTTAGCCAGATATGCAGCCTGCCCATCGCCATCACGGTGCAAATTAAAAACCGAACGCCAAAAATCATGCTTGGCCAAGCTGGTTCGAAAATGATTATTAAACCAGTTGTTTTCGTTGGCCGTGTTTGCATAAAACCTAATAAACACAAACAAATAAACAATAACAATAACCACCAATAGTGCTAATATTTGGATGATCCTTTTAGTTCGGTTGTATTGGAGGATGACGATGGACATAATTTTACTTTGCCATATCTTAAACTAATTGTCATCTCAGGCGATCATCTTGTCATTCCGACCGGAAGGAGCCAAAGGCGACTGTAGCGGAGGAATCTCCTTTAGAGATAATTAGATTTCTCGGCTCCGCTACGCTTCGCTCGAAATGACAAAGGAAATTATTCCTCGCTTAAATCTTTCCAACCCGGATTAATTGTATCTATCAATTTAACTTTCTTTTCTCTTCGCCATTTTTTTAATTGTTTCTCTCTGGCGATTGCCGCACTAATATCATCGGTTTCTTCATAGTAAACCAGTTTTTGGCATTTATACTTTTTAGTAAATCCTTCGACCAAACCGTTTTTATGTTCAAGAACTCTGTGTATCAAACTATTTGTTACGCCAATATACAACACGCCACTCTTGCTTGCCATCATATAAACATAATATTTGTGCTTTCTCGTATTATTACGTGTCATTATGATCCTTCTGTCATTCCGATCGAGCCCGAGTCTTCGAGGGCGAGTGGGGGAATCTCGGGTTATCTTATCGGGATCCCCCCGCCTGGCCTACTCCGCCGAAGCGGCTGCGAAGGCTGGACCATGCTAGTTCGGCGGGCAGGTCGGCAAGGCTCGGGATGACAAATAAGAAGGAGGGGATGCAAGGGGAGGTAATTATATTAATAAAATTGAGTGACAAATCACTTTAATAAAATACAAAATCCAAATAACTGGTAGTGGATTGGGAGGCGAGATTACCTGATATTTCTGCGGAATTTTTATGGTCAATTATTTCCAAACCCTTGGCGCTCCGAAGTTTGGCAAATTCCATTACAATGGCTAGCGAAGTTGGAGAATCAGCGGAAACATCTTTTAACTCCACGGGGATCATCTTTTCCAGGAGTTTTAGGCTTTTTTCATCTTCAAGGTTTGCGATTTGGAAATTCTGGTAATGGGAAAAATCCACGCTGGCAATAACTAAATCGTTTTCAGTTAAGGTTTTGTTTAGGACATTTGCAATTTCTTGGATTTGGGCCAAACCAAATCCACTTTTTACGGCTAGTATCACAAAATTTGAATTGGGAAATTGTTTTTTTAAAAAGGGCAAGGGCGTTAAAACCGAATGCTCATTTTTAATCAGCTCATTATCTATCGTTACCGAGCTAAGGGTTTTTAAATCATCAACTATTTTCTTATTAACTTCAAAAATCTGGTTTTGCCAGTGCCAATTGGCATCACTGATTGAAAATTCTGTTAAACTTTTATTCTGGTGATCTGGGCCCATGATTATAATAGTTGTTGGTTGTGCGGTTCTTAAACTGCCAATTAGCCTGCCAATCAGATAATCAGCTAAAAGGTGGTGCGGCAGCACCGCAGCTTTGGCGCCATTAACCACTTTTGACTCTTGGCCAGCTGAATAGGCGCTTTCCACCTGGGCCAAAGTAATTTCTTCAAGTATCTTTGAACTTAAAGAAGATTTTTTCGAGTGCCCAAAGCTGCGCCAGCTTATGGCTAGCGCAGCGATGATGATTAGGAGTATTAAGCTATTTAATTTCCAAAGTTTGCGCACCGGAATAATTAATTATTTCTCGGCTGTTCTGGCCTTGGATCAGTGCTGGTTCTGCCGCATACCCACCAGGCGTCAAAACCCGGGCATAATAATGGAAAGCGCGCTGGGCATTGCTGTAAAAAGTCAGGCGCTGACCGTCGATTTCCAAGGGATAGCCCTGATTATTATCATAGGCAATCCCCCTTTGCCAAGGATTGGTTAACAGCACTAAACCCGATGGCAATTCGTCAATGACAAAGTAGGTGGTATCAATTATATTGCCTTTCAGTTTTGGTTTGAGGTCAATCCTGACAATATCACCCTGCTTAATTGCCTTGCCCCAATCCGTGATATTGAAGTATGTCCGGTCCAAACTTAACCGGTCGTCCTTTTTTTCTGCATTAATATCAATTGGCGTTAAGGAGCTGACGGCAATGCCCACCAAGCCCTGGTAACTGACTACCTTGAAAGTTTTTAATTCTGCCGGTGTTAGAGAGATAGTCTTGGTTTCTGAATTTTTTAGCTGGATGGAAGTAACTTGGCTATTTACCGAATTATCCAAACTAACGCTTTGGTCATTCAAGAGTGGGACTGCGGCTTTAATGGCTAAAACTCTTTCCAGATTAGTTATGGTGTCTTTGGGAAAATTATTGGCTAAATACTTGCTTAAACCTGCTCTTTGCTCGTATTTCAAGCCTTCAGCCAGAATATAGAACCTGGCTGTATTGACGATTTTACTGTCATTGCTTCCGCCAAGGTTTAATTTGGCAAAAGGCTTTTCTACCACCCCGTACTTCTTGAATAATTCCACCATAATTCCAGCAGTTTTTTCATAACTGCCTAAAGCATAATACGCTAAAGCGGCAGTCAGCTGGTCTTCAGCATCAAGATTATTAAGATTTAAAAAACTATCAATGTCCGGTAAAACCGGTTCATTGAGGTTGGCCAAGCCCAAGAGCGCCAAGCCAATTTGCTCGGTAGAAGCATTCTTCTGTTCAAGTTTGTTCACAAAATATTGGCGTAACTTCACCTTATCAAATACATCAGAAGCACCGGCCGCATAAGCACTTAAAGTCAAACTTGAACTCCCATAATTTATTTGGCTAATACCGCCGTCTTCTTGCTGGAAACTCAGGAAAAAATTAGGGTCTTTATTTGAATCAATCCCTTGAATGCCAAGTTGTGTCAGTAAGTCTTTGGCTATATTGGCTGACAAATGGGTTTCCAATCTTTTGCCATAAGCCCAACGCAAACCATATAAAGATGATATCAACCGTCCCCTCTCCAAATCACTAAAGACTAGGGTAGTCCTGTCGACATCTGAACCAGTAATGGTCAAACCGGGCTTGGCTTCCAAAAATTCATTGGCGGCTTTAGTCAGCCTGGAGCTCAAGACTTTAAATTTCCGACTTAAAACATCGCTTTGTTCGCCTGATTTAACCGTCAGTATTATTTCCTGATCCCCGACCTGAAATTTCGGTAAAACAAACTTCTGCAAAGTAAAGGCCTTGGCTGTCTTGGTTTGCGACTCGCCTAAACCTGGTACCTCAAGTTTAAAACTGATGTCGCTGTCAACATTCAAACCTGAACCATAAGCTCCGGCTACTACCACCGGCTGATCATCAACCACATACTCTTCGCTCATGGTCAAAACCCCAAATATGGCCTTAGTTACTGGCAGTTTGATGGAATTTTGCCCGGCAGATAAATCTTGTGTCACGCCTTGGGCGGTTATCCGCCAAGAAGTAATGTTGTCCGGCAGTGAAAATTCCACCTCTGCTTGGCCAGCGGCATTAGTTTCCACTTCCGTGAATAAAACCGCATCTTTAAAGTTTTTCCTGGCGCCATCACCGCCCCCGCCGCCTTCAGCCATTGTTTCCAATTTCGTAGGCAAGTGGCTGGCGTACTGTTCAATCAACCCATCGGGTAAAAAAGTATACAAAGTTTCCAAGGGTGTTGGCGTATTATCGATTTGAATGGCGGTTATAGCCTCATCAATGGCGCTTAAATTCACCAAAGTCTTGACTGGCTGATTTTGCTTATTAGTCACTGTAACTTTTAATTTGGCTTTATCGCCTGGCGCGTAAGTTGCCTGGCCGGGTTCAAGCTTAAGGTTTAAAGCCCGGCTCTGTTCATTGAAAACTAAATTGGCCGAATAATTAGTCAGGATAAAACTACTGCCATTAAAGTAGGCTGCGGAAAAACTAATATTCGGCGCGTCTTCAGCCTTAAAAACATATTTAAAAGTTGAAACATCTTTTACGCTTACTTCTTTAATACCGTTTTGCATCTTAATGAACAGGAAAGGCCCCTTGCCTTTGACTGGCTGGCCATTTTTTATTAAGCGGATTTCCGTGGTTTCGCCGATGTTATATTTCTTTGAAACACCGTTGGCATCAGCCAGGTCTTGGGCATCAGTAACCATATAATCATTGTTCTGGCTGTATTCGTGGTAACCGTCTTTATAAAGATAAACCGAGCGCGTAACCTTGCGCCCATTCTGGTCTTTTGCCGTAATATCAATCCGATATTGCGTGCCGGTTAAGTTAAATTCTTTTTCAAAAATTCCTTTATCATTAGTCAGGCCGGAAAAATCTTCACGTTTTTCATCAGTGGTGGTATAGTCATACAAATCCACCACGGTTTTTTCAATGAAATTATATTCTTCTCCTCTTTTAGTTTTTTTTGTAATTTGTTCATAAACCGTACCAGTTATTTCTGAATTCGGCACAATCACGCCCTTAATATCTTGCATATAATACCAAGTGGTATTCACTTTGCTGGTGTCGATCGTGGATAAAGTCAAAGAAATTTTGGCGTTGTTGCCTTCAAATTGGCCAGTTGGGTCAAAAGTCACTGCGCTAGGATAGCCAATCACGTCCGTGTCAGCCACAATATCGCCTTCAGCTGCGTCTTGCGGGAAGAAACTTTTATGGATGTACTGGATGTTCTTCGGGTCTTTGGCGTTGATAGTGACTTTAACTGAAGCTTTGCCTTGCGCATCCGTAATGATTTTAGTCCCTGCTTCGCCTGCCTGGCCGTAATCCGAATAAGCCAATTTAATGTTCGGTGCTGGCGTACCGTCAAAAAATTGGGTCTGGATGCTGTAGGTAATTTCTTCGCCATCAAATCCGGCTAACTTATCCGGGGTAACCAAGATTTGGTAAGCCGGTTTGGCAAAAGTCCTGACCTCAAAATATTTCGAGGCAATAATTTCATTGTTAGAATTCTTGACTGATAAAGTGTAGCTGCCTGAGGTCAGGTGGTCTAGTTTTATGGATTTTATATAATTGCCATATTCACCAGTCTTGACTGTCTCGGTAACCAGCGGGATGTAATCACTGTTGCCATCCACATAATTCCAAGTCCAAATTTCCATTTTAACTTCCTGGTCAGTAAAATTTGTGGCCTGCCTATCCCTGACCACGCCCCAAACGTTTACCGTGTCATCTGGTCGGTATAGTGTCCGATCGGTGGAAACATAAGCCCAATAATCCGGATTACTGCTGCGCCAGCCCATGCCATAATTCATCCAACTGCCGTAAAAATTTTGGGCAATTGGCACGATCAAATTCCGGCCGTCCTTGGCTGTGACTGAAAAGTAAGAACGGGTGGCCAAAGAATCATTCCCGCCAGTTACCGCCGACGGGGTTTTCAATTTTGCTAAACCATCTTTATCAATGATCTTTTCCTCTGAACTTTCCAAATTCTTGACGCTTCCGCCAACCAAAGGTTCCTTAGTTTTTAAATCTTGAACCCATAAAACCGCCTCTTGCCTGCTGGCATACATGGCCGCCCCAATTTCGCTGACCGCCACCACGGTCTGCAAACGCTGCTTATTTAAAGTTAAATCCATAACATAATAACCCGCATCAAAACCATTAGGCATGCGGATGATTCTTTGGTAATCATGAATTTCCACAGTCGGCGTGTATTCCCCGATCTTGTGCAAACCCTCAAGCTTAATCAGTGCTTGCTTCCTGGACCAATAGGCCCATTCTGGAATTTCATCCAGGGGTTTTAAACGTTCAACCAGCTCCGCATTATCCTTGAATTTATAAACCACTGCCTTTGAAGAAGTAAGGTCTCCAATTGTATTATTTGATTCAATTACCGGCGCTTCACCAGGCTTGACCGCGTGGAATGAGGGATCAAAAAAATCAGGATAACTATAACCATTATTATCATCTGTGCCGGCGGTTTCAAATTTAAAAATGAAATCACTAGCTAAACTGACTGAAGAACCATTAATCGGCAAGCCCTTAGCCACCACAACTGAATACAGGGTACTTGGCCGCAAACGCTCTTTAGGTACAAAAGCCACAACTCGGCCGTGTTTTTCAAAACGTCCCTCCAGAGCAGGTGAAAAAGTAATATTTTTTTCAAAATCTTTTACCTTATCAGTATTGAATGTCACTTCAATGCCGGTGTTCAAGGGTACGCCTGTGGCTTTGTTCTTGGGCAAGGTTCCGTCAATTTCCAAACTTTCTTTGGGTTGGTAGGCCCAGGAAAAAATCTGCTTTTCTGAACCTGTATCGGACTTCACCGTAGTACCCAGGCTGATCTTATAAACCGAACCGGCAGCTAATTTTTCTTTGGGTGTGATGGTAAATTCTTTATCGCTTACTGAGGCAATTGCCAAATCCACTTTTGGCAATATGCTTAAAGAAACTTCTATGTCTTTTTTCTGGATTGGGATGCTGCTTTTTAAAGTAAAGGCGGTGTCGGTTTCCACGCCGAGGGCGTCAGCTTTGGTGGGTTGCAAGAAAAATTGCCCAAGCTTTGCATCAGCCGGAATAACTACTTTGTCAAAGGCTTGTGGTCCAGTCTTGGCAGGTTGATAAAAAAACTTAAAATATGCTCCCAGACCGACTAAGATAAGAGCAATTGCGCAAACGCTAAAAAGCCATGCGCGAATTGGTTTGGATGACCAAAGTCTTAGCGCCATATGGTTAAAAATTAAGGAATTAAAAAATTATTATCTTAAAGGTACAGTCTTTAAGACTGTATCAATCACTTTTTGAATTGAGGTGTGGGTTTTAACGAAATAGCATGACATGCCTAACTCTTCGCACTTTTGCAGGACGACCGTACTTTCCACCTGCGAAAGCACGATTACCGGGATGCTGAAATCCGCTTTGGTCGACTTAAGCCTTTCAATTACTTGCAGGCCATTCTGTTTTGGCAAACCCAAATCCAAAATAATTGCCGCGGGTTTTAAAGACCGGGCTTTTTCAATGGCTTCAATGCCGTCTTTTGCCACTTCAACGTTATAACCCCTTTCAACTAAATTTTCCCGCAAGGCCGCGGCCACGGAAATCTCGTCTTCCACGACCAAAATCAAGGGTTTGACTTTCTGTTTTGGAATTTTTCGGCTCAGTGCCATATCCATTACTATACACTAAAAACCCTGCTTTTTTAAGGTACTCCGTTGCTTAATGCTTTTTCCTGATAATTTCCCAAATCAGCCAGCCTCCGCCCAGCCCACCACCAACTACCAACCATGACCAAATGGGCAGAGAATTATTGGCTTTTTCCTGATCAGAAAGATTTATGGGTTGGGTTGTGGCAACGGCTTTTTCAACATTCTCGCCTTCGACCTTACCTGTGGAATTTGGATTTTTTGGTTCGACTAAGCCGCCAAGCTCCTGGCTCAAATCCGAAATATATCTACCAGACGAGTCCTTAATAAACTTTTCACCTTTTTTAGCCTTAGGATATGTTACTGAACTTATTATTTTCCCATCTGGATCCAAAAACTCAATTGTTGCCCCGTCATTCCGCAAAGTGAAATTCAAATCTTCTTCAGTCAAACGAAGGATGGTTTTGGCATTAATCATGCCAGATAATTTAGTAATCTTTGTTTTGGATTTTAATTGCCAAGCTTCCAGATTTACTGGCTTGGATCCAGAATTTTGGATTTCCACCCACTCTTCCTCCCCTTCTACAGGATTAGGCATTAAGGCAGATATGCTCAAGTCTTTACTTTTCTGGTAATCACTTACTTTAATAGTAATTTTGCTTTGGCTAACTTTACCTTTGGAATCCTTGGCAATCAGGGTAACAATAAATTTTCCGGGCTTTGCAAAGACGTGTTTGACTTTGGAGCCTTGGTCTGTTTTACCATCACTAAAATCCCAAACAAAATCCAGGTCATCGCCATCTGGATCAGAAGACTCTGCGGCTGAAAATTGAATTTCTTGCCTGACTTTTATTTCAGTTTCAACTTCCTTAATTATGGCCACCGGCGGGTTGTTTGGATCAGTAAAAACGTTATCCGCGCCAGGCGTTGGTTTATTGGTCCAAATCCACTCCTTATTTATATAGGCATATGCCCGCGCTTCAGCCGCCGCCTCCTTATATTTCACGCTGGACACAGTTTCACCATCTGGTGAAACTAAATTTACAGTATCGCCGCCGGTATTATTCAAGGCAATACCAGATTCTGGCCTTTTCACTGCGTAATATTTTCCTGGTGATAAAACCAAGACTGGAAAAGTAAAACTGGATTTGGAGGTATCCTCAACTTTCCAATTTTTCAAATCAATAGCTTCTTCGCCAAAATTAAATATTTCAATAAATTCCTCTTTAGAATCATCTCCTTTGGGGTTGGGGAACAATTCAGTGATTATTAAAGTTTTAGGCCCGATTATAATACTCTGGCTTTGATTGCTAACTGAATTAGTATTGGTATTGACGTTGGAATTCGTATTTACGGGCTGGGTGATTGGCGTCACAGGCGCAGCGGCGTTAATGAATTCCAAATCCGAAGCTGTGTTTTGCGGTTCAGGATTTTCACGAATCACCAAATCATTGCCATTATTATCCGTATCCTCGCCATTACCCCGAAACATGTCAGCGCCACCATCTTTCATGGTATCTTGGGTTGAACTGATTAAAGCTTTTCTTTCCAAGCTTTTGGAATTTCCAGGATTTAAAGCGACTTGATTTTCAAGATGCGTTGCTTTACCCCAGCCGACCAAATCTACAATGCCTTGGGTATTTACTAATTCCACGCTGTTATCAGAAGAAATGGAATTGGTGGTTGAATAGCGCGCGTCTGGATTAATAGCGCCTTTGTAGCCCGTTGGATGAGCAATTAAAAAATAGCCATGCGCTGGAATTTGTGATAATTCGAAGGAATCAATAAGCGGATAGGCGGCGCCACTGGCTGTCCTTTTGATTAATTGCCAACCCGTAAGGTCAACTGAATTATCCAAAGGATTATAAAGCTCGACGAATTCATCCGTGCTAAAGCCAGTGGCGCCGCTGATCTGGATTTCGCCGATGACTATGTGATTGGCTACGGTCGCATGAGCAAACTTAAATGGCATGATAAATATTAATATTGATAACAAATAAAACTTTTTCATAAAATCTTGATAATTTTAATATTTAAAGTTTTTGGCGGAGTTATTGTTAACGAACAGGACTCCCCGACTCGCCGACCAAGAATAGCTTGGCCCACTGGCGTAGTTACATTCAATTGACCTTTACTTAAATCCCCAGGACCAGAAACAATTTTTAGTTTCATTAACCGACCATTGATTATGACTTCGACTTGGTCACCGATCTCAATATTTTTTTCTGGCATAATTTTCCTAAAACTAATACCCACACCGATACTTCTTACTACGCCTAGAACTAAAACCACCCCTTCTTCTCCTTATCACTCCCCGCCAAATTTTCATCAACGGGGAGAGGACAAGGGGACGAAATTGAATTAATTACAAATTAAAAAAGAACAAACCAAAATTAAGCCACTGGAACTTCTTCCAGAGCGCCTTCTTCTGGCGCGACCGCGTTTGCGACCGCTTGGGGCTTCGCGCCTTTCCGTGCGGAGCCTAACATAATCAAGTTTTGGGCAACTACTTCTGTACGTTCGTGCTTCAACTTTTCTTTATCTTCCCACTTACGGGTGGCCAAACGGCCTTCCACATAAACCCGGTCGCCTTTTTTCATGTACTTCTCGATGATTTCTGCTAACTTGCCCCAGGCCACGATCGGATGGAATTCCACAGACTCTTTAGTGGTCTTGGTCTTGTAATCACGCCACGCGTAGTTTGTGGCCACGGAAAAAGTGGCGACTTTTTGGTTACCATTCAGGTTTTTGACTTTAGGATCATGGGTTAAGTTGCCCATTAAAACAGCTTTATTCAAATTCATAATATACACCCCCTTTCTTTAATAAAAATGGCTAATTTAAAGGTAAAATTGGCAAATTTGCTTGACCCCGCACCACTTTTTATACAAACATTTATACAATTTGTTAGGATATTCGCCAAAATAATACCCTAAAGTAGCCAATTGATATTTACTTAAAAAGTGGTGCGGGGTTGACTTTTCTTGAGTTTGCTTCATACTGGTTTTCGGATGCCAAAAGAGCGTAAAAGCAAAAGTGGTATCCGGACAAAATCACCAAGCACGCGGGTATCTCCTTTCCAAGACCCGGGTGTTTGGGTTTGGGTTAATTAAGTAATGGTCTCTAATATTTTTTTAGCTTCTCCTATTAATTGTGATTGGGTCGCCACAAAAAAATAATTACTATTCAAGGGTAAAACCGCAATAAAGGTTTCTGTCCTGGATACTGAAATCTGAGTTATTGTCCGCGTGCCGACATTCAAGCTTTCAAGATTAAATGCATCCTGATTTAAATCCATAAACCCTTCGCTTGCTCGTTGTCGTAAAAATTTTTCGGGGTTTAAATTATTCTTGGCATAAGCAAACACTTGAATTTCTGGAGCGTCTTGGGTATGATCACACGTCCCATCCGACCAGACATAGGCAATTAAGGCTGCGTTTACATTTTGCTTATTAAAATTTTCACAAGCAATATAACCTTGGGGAATTTGAAAGCTATACTTACTATTAACTAGAGTTACGGTTTTATAAATAATGGTATTCGCATTGCTGACATTAGTTCTGTTTGATTCATTGTCAGAATTTTTTGAAATCGATGCAACTTTATAAATACCTATAGCTAATATAATGACTACTACAGGGATAATAATTGAGAAGAGTTGCTTATTTTTCATAAATTTTCGATATTTGAAAGACAAAATTGATATTAAAATGAATTAGCCATCTGGGGAAAAGCATGAATGCTTTTCCCCAGACATTTTTGGCAAAGCAAAGTGATTAACGGCCACCCAGAGCAATAAGATCGACGGCATAATAATTATCCAGGTCGCCATATCCCGATCCGGACGTGGAAATTATATGCCTGGCAATAATCTCGTTACCCATGCCGCCGACAAAATTGGCATCAATTACATCAACGGATGTCACTGACGACCCTTCTACTCCGGCTAAAATAGCTACGACAATTGCCGTATGGCCGTTTGCGCTATACGAGCGAATTATGTCGCCCACCCGGAGTTGGCGGAACGGCTTGGTGTAGCTACGGCTGCTGTTATAGTTGGCCAGGCAGGTAGCATACGACGGAAGCGTACCTTGATAAACGCTACTGCGATATAAAATCAAATTCACGAAATGTACGCACTGCCCGCCGCGGCCATAACCACCATAACAGCCATACGAAGCTGGGTTGGAGTAATACAAACCCCAAACAGAAGCATTGGAACCATAGCGCGACTTCATGACGTTGTAAGCGTTCAAGTCGTTGGCCATAAAATTCCAATTGCTCACAGCATTGCCATTAATGGATTTCGTAGAATAGCCATTAATGGCTTGGCTTAGGGCATAGAAACACTCTAGTTTTACCGCTTGTCTTGGGTCAGAAGATAAGCGATAAGCAACATCTGGCGTCTGGTTTTCATCAGTCCCAATCCCATCATCAAGATTAGAATCCGCGTCCACCGGACCAGTAATCCTGGCTGGCAGGTTTGACGTTCCTTCATTCTGGGAACAGCCCTGCATGTACATGGGCGTGCCTATGGCTACGAATAACATCGCAACGATCATCGACAAGACTTTCGAAGTTTTCACGTTTTTTACTCCTTTATCCCTCTACATAGAGGAATAGTTTTCAGGTTTTGTCAGTAAGACAACAAGTTTCCTGGTTTAGCTCCTTTTTACTTAAGTAAAGCCCCCATTGTGGTATGCCAGGCCTTTGTGTGGCAAATACATCACCTCACTTTCTTTAGTTTTAAAGAACAATCAGTTACTGGGTTCAATCTTTTAGTGAGGTGCATTCTTGGCCTTTCTTTCCACGAATACTTTCACCTCACCTTTTCATTTTTTATTTTTTTAATACTAAGCGCCTAAAGTGACAATTAAACCCGAAAAAAATGGACTAATAAAAATAAAACCTATTAAAAAAACAAGTACTGGGATTTTTTTGGGCTGCTTCAAGAATATTGCCGTAAGGATAATGCCCAGCCAAACCGTTATGTTTAGGCCGATTGAAATAATAGATAAAGACGACATCGACATGGGGTAGAGCAGTGAACCAAAAAGACTCAAAGCGAAGGAGCATAGACCGCCGATAATCGCAAAGCTTAGAAGTCTGAGGATATTCTGAAATTTGATGATCATAACAATATAATTAGTTTTGAAATAAGAAGCGCTGGCCATAATAAGGGGAGTATCAGGTATTGAAAAAATCCAGAAATTGCCAACTCTGGAAAACTTCCGGGAAGTTCTTCAAATCTTTGCTGCATTGTAAAATCTGCCTGACTATCCTTGCCGATGGTTAAAAATAAAACTAGACCAAGAATATAGTACCCTACTATGATTAAAATTATTATTCTTTTTGATAATTGAGATTTCCTAAGCATAAATAATAAATTGATTTACAGATTTTTTACTTATGAGGGAGAATGACAATTAATCATTCCCCCTCTTTTTTCAGTTATGAGCAACAAGAACATATAGACTGACAACGACTGGCCCGCCGGCGAGCCAGGTGCCGCGATCGCCAATGCAAAGATATACACCCGGAGAACAGGCATCACGAGCAAGCAAATTTGCACGATACGCCACCCACAAGGCATAGTACACATACGCATTGTATGTATACCATCTCACATCATCTGGCGTATCCGACCAGGTCGGATAATATGCAAAAATGTACTCATTATCGGAAGGATCGCCATCACAGTACGGATCCGTCCAATAACCTCTGCAGCCCGTTGCACCAGCGGAGGGCTGGTATTCAATAAATTGCCGGCAAGCCGCGGCAGAAGTTGCTTGGGAAGACTCTTTTTGTCCTAACAGAAGAGATAGTTCTTTTAGGACAGCTGCTGCTGTGTCTGAACTCACCCCCATAGCGATCATTCCTGCTTTGAGAATCTGCTCTTGAATTGAATTAGGAATCTTTCCTAATTCTTGAACAACTTGGCTAGATGGCTGATTGGAAATCAACCATATAGCCGCATCGCTTGGATCGATGCTTTTTCCATCCAGAAACAACGTCTGAGCTACTTCATCGTAGTAGAAACCTTGAGCAGAGGCCTGCGTAGTTGGAGCGACGCTCTGCTCACTACACCCAGCCAACACCAAGGCGAGCAGCAAACCGGCGAGAATAAGAATCCGTTGCATTTGGATTCTCCTTTCAGTTTAAAAAGAACGGTTTTAGTTATGCCACTCACCTCCTTTCCAGGATTGAAATGAATGGCGTTTGTTTACTGACTAAATTAAGGCTAACACAGGTTTTGGCAAAAAAAGGCCGAGTTATCCACGATAAAACCGCGACGGCGCGACGGCGCACGCGTCAACATTTGTTCCGCCTTTCGTGTCCAAACTGAACGTTTGGCCACTCCAGACTCCACAAATGTGCCGCTTTTCCCCATAAACGCGTACTCGCTCCGCTCCGTGCCACGTTTATGGGGACCCCTATTCTTAGAAAGCCTTTTAGTGCCCCTCTCCCCGCAGATGCGTACTCCCCCGCGGCCGCGGGGTCCGCTACTCGTTCGTGGGGACCCTATTAGTGTGCCCCTCTCCCCGTAAATCCGTGCTCATCCCGCTTTCGCGGGCTTGCGCGCCTGATTTACGGGGACCCTAAAATCCTAATTTTTAGCTAAGTTAAGACAAAAAACTCATTTTTTTACCACTTTTCCCTAATAACCTGGGGGCTTGATTTATTTTCTGAATAAGCGTACAATAACCTGTTTAAAAGCTTTGACTTTTAAGCAAAATAAGCTAAGATTTAATTAGATTAGACTAATATACCGAAAAATCGGAAAGGGGGTGTGTTTATGAAATTAAACAAAAAATATTTAATTGCAACCGCTGCAACCCTGGGTGTAATGGCCTTACCAATAGCGGCTTTAGCCGTGTCTTTTGATACTACTTTTGCCGGTTCATTGGGCTTCACTTCAACTGATTTGAAGGCAACGATTTTGAACGTGATTACCTTTGTATTAGGCCTCTTGGGCTTGATCGCGGTTATCATGATTCTTTACGGTGGCTTTATCTGGCTGACTGCGGGTGGCAATGAAGATAAGGTTGATTCAGCTAAGAAAATCATTTCTTCAGCTTGTATCGGTTTAGTTGTGGTTTTGCTGGCTTGGGCGATCGTCAACTTCGTGTTGAAGACTACCAATCAAGTGACCGCCTAATTAACATAATTATTAATTAAACTAAAAACCCTTTCGGCTAAAACCTGGGGGTTTTTAGTAATAGCTATTGTAATTCTCCGGCAAATTGCGTTAATATAAGGGTATATGAAACTTACTAACAAACACCTTGCCGCTCTCGGTTTGTCATTAATTAGCCTAGCCTTGCCAATGGCTGCCATGGCCGTGTCTTTTGACACGACTTTTGCCGGCTCGCTGGGTTTTACCTCGGTAGACTTAAAACAGGCCGTATTGAATGTTATTACCTTCGTCTTAGGCCTCTTGGGCTTGATTGCCGTTGTCTTTATTCTTTATGCTGGATTTATTTGGATGACTGCAGGCGGCAATGAGGACAAAGTAGACAAAGCCAAACAGATAATTTCTTCAGCCTCAGTTGGTTTGGTTATTGTCTTGCTGGCTTGGGCAATCGTGAATTTTGTGCTTAAAACAGCCAACCAAGTAGCCGGGAGCCCAAGCGGATTATAAATGAAAAAACCTAACAAATACCTTTTTGCTACCTTAATAAGCTTAACCGTTATAGCCCTGCCAGCCATGGCTTTGGCCGTGTCTTTTGACACGACTTTTGCCGGCTCGCTGGGTTTTACTTCCACAGACCTGAAACAAACTATTTTGAATGTTGTTAGCTTTATTCTGGGTTTATTGGGTTTAATCGCCTTAGTAGTAATTCTTTACGGTGTTTTTTCCTTGGCAACTTCTGGCGGCAATGAGGACAAAACTGATACGGCCAAAAGACTGATCTCTTCGGCAGTCGTTGGCCTGATAGTCGTCCTGCTTTCTTGGGCAATCGTCAACTTTGTTCTAAAGACGACCGCCCAAGTCACTAACTAAGTTTTTCTGTTCAAGCCTAAACCGACTTTGACGGCTTTTTTATGTAAACCAAGCTTTATCTAAAAAATGAAACTAAAGAAATACTTTCCCTTTTTAATTACTTTATTAATCAACTTATCGCCCCGTATTGTCGCGGCTACTACCACGGAAAATATTGGGCCCCAAGCCAATCTTTACACGCTGGATATCAAGCCTTTCCTTTTCAGTATTGCCAACGTGGTTCTGGGCATAATCGGGGTTGTTTCAACGGTCATGCTCCTTTACGGCATTATAGTTAAGATTACCGCTGGGGGTAATGAAGACTCGGAAACGCACTCCCGAAAACTGCTTATCGGCGCAGTCATTGGCATGTTTTTGGTAATTGTTTCCTGGACTTTGTTTTCCACGGTTTTCAAAAACGTGGTCCAGGCCGCGGGATAAATTGTTTTAAAAAGAAAAGGCGCCGGACCAAGTGGTCAAGCGCCTGATTATGAAATTTATGATGTTGCGGCTTGCTCAGCAGCAGTGTCCCCATCAAAAGCAGACTTGAAGCCCTCTTCTGTCCAATTTCCCGCATAGAATCCACCTGAGGGACAACAATTCCATCGCATGCAACCAATCACACTGTCCCCTACTTTAGTTACGATTGACTGGTCAAAGAATTCTGTATTATTCGCATAAAGCGCGACGCTTTGATCAGGTGCAATTGGCAAACCGCAGGCGGCACAGCGAATTACATATTTCTTGTAATCTGCCATCTTACATTCAGGGCACAGGTCTTTTTTCTCAATCTTGACCGTTTCTTGACCATAGACATCCAAAACATACCATTCGGGTCCTTCGTGACCGCATGCATATTTACGGGTTGTCTCCGAAGCTTCTTTTACAAGCATATTACCGTGAGATAATGGCAGCTTATCTGGTTGTGCCAGATCTCCTGCTTGCGCAGTAATACCCATGCCTTTCGGCGTTTTCAATCCTCTTCCAAACATGCTTGGCTCCTTGTTTTTGATTTTATTAAGAACTTCACCAAACTTATCTGTTCTGTATTGGATTGTCAATAATCTTACAGATTTTGTTATACCCTACCTTTCCCACTCCTTGATATCCGGTGAAAAATCTACTTAGAAATGCGGTATTCCTAAATTAACTCCGTATTTCGTGACTTGGTATTGTGCAATATATTCCAAAAACGCCTCTGTACTGATTTACGGTTTTTATGGAATTGTTAATAGACTAACTAATTAAATAATCGTTAATACTAATAAGTACATTGCTTGACAAAAAATATTGACCTGATTAACATTAGCCAACTATCTTGATTTAACTAGTTTAGCCCTTTACCTTTAAACATCCTGTATAGGAGGATTCTGAAATGAGGTACTTTTCAACCGACGACGCCCCGACTTCGGCGGCTTATCCCCAAGCAGTCATCCTGGAACCGGGAGATAAGCTAGTGGGCCTTTCGGGATTGGTAGCGTTCAAACCCGGAGAAAAGCAGATCATTGACGGTGACGCCGCCGCTCAAGCCGAACAGATCTTCAAGTATGCCGACGCGATTCTCGAATACTGTGGCTCGAGCAAGGACCGGCTTTTCAGGGTGACCATCCTGCTTGCCAACAAAGAGGATTTTGCCAGCGTCAATGCCGTCTACCTGAATTGGCTGGAAGGCTGTGATAAACCGGTCCGCGCCACCTTCGCGGTCGGTTTCCCCATCGAGAACGCCCTGGTCGAAATTGTCATCGACACGGTCGTCAAGTAAAGCCCAAATTTGCGGGCTTGATATTGACTCCCCCAGCTCCAAAAGAGTCTGGGGGGTTTTTTAACTATTGGATTGCCTAAAACCGATTGACAAAAAAACCAAACAAAATATAGGTTCAAATCAACCAAATAAAAAAAGGCGCCAGACCAAATGGTCAGGCGCCTGATTATGGAATTTACGATTTGTTGGTTAGCTCGGCAATTGCCTTCTGCTGACGTAGACTTGCCACTACATGCTTATACCTTTCTACGCCGGCCCTCCTTGTCCACGCCTCAATAATGGCATCATGGTTTTTTGGAATTTTAGTAACCAAAAGCAATTTGCTCAAACCCTGCAATTCAAACCATAAGGCGTTTTGAATCACATCCACTATTGACTCATGAAAGGGTTTGAGCCTCCGACGACCAGGCAAGTCGGATGCCGGAATTTTAGTTGCGGCGGCAGAAATTGGCTCAGGGCAAGGGTTTAAAAAATGCCTGCGCATTTCCTGGCCTGTAACCGGCCCATCAACCCATGCCACATTAAACAGCGCGACCTCACCGGCTTCGCAATTACACGGCAGGCTATTATTTCCGGTTTCGATTACGCCGGTATCTTTGCATTCGCTGCACTTCGGCATTTCTGCCTCCTTTATCAAAGGGTTTTCGATTTTAATTTTAATAAACCAGCTTACAAAACCCCTGTGTTCTTGTCAACTTAAAAACCACACCCCCTAACGATACACCTGCCCGCCATTGCCGAGCATCAGCTGGAGGCAGGCGGGGAGGCTTATACCCAAAACCTTTAAACCACAACTATCTGCCCCGCTCCTAAATTTCCGGCGAAAAAGTTAGTTGATAATCGGGTATTCCTAAGCTTATACCATATTGCGTGGCTTGAGCGTATTGTTCCTTATTTCCCCTTTCAACTTTGAAAAACTTATTCGAAAAAATAATATAATGGAACTGGTCATTCTTAAAGTCCACATACCAACTATGCTTATGTTCTTTATCTAAAGCCGTGCTTATTTTATCCGCAATCAATTCAGCCTGAGCTTCTGGAATTTCAATTGTATGCAAAGTCCATTGTTTTATCCAAGGGGTTTTATGTTTTTCGGTAACCACCTCGACTTTTGTACTCAAAATCTTCACTTCTTTTAAAAGCCCATCATTTTCTAAGCTCTCTTCTATTATTACTCCTTATAATCCATAGTAATTCATGTCTTAATTCGTATTTCGTACTTTCGTAATAGATTCGTAATTCGTAGTTACCAAACTTTCTTCGATTATTACGCCTTGGTAAGCAATATTATTTGAAAAACTTTTTGTCATCTCTTTGATCTATAAGATGATGCGCTATTTTCATTTCTTCCGGTGTATTAATGTAAATAATTTTAAAGGTCCCGGAGGTGGTTTTTTTCAAATAGTCATGGCGTATTTCTACTATATGTACCAATCCCCAATAAATCCACTTGCCATCACGATTTTCCACTAAAAAATTACGCACTGGCTGCTGATGGTATTGTCTAATGTCTGGTTTGCCATGAAAACTAAAAATTTTATCCTTAAAATCATCCGCTTGGTATGGTTGCGCCAGGTGTTTTTCCAAATTGAGTTCTTTGGGAAAACCCTGGTCTGAAGTTAATTGGAGAGTGTCGTTTAGTTCAATGATACTTCCCATATATTTTTAAGTTAATAATTTTTTTAATTTAATAATTAATTTTTATACTAAATTGCCAGCTTCGTAAACGCCGCACTGGCCTTTTCTAACTCCATTAAAAAAGATGGCACATAATCTTGGCGATTGTTTTTAATTTTTTCGACCAATTCACCTGCGGGTACTGCTAGGAATTCCTCAACTTCCTCGTTTATACTCGGAATTTTATCACTGATGCCCACAAAAAGATGGGATAAACGCCGGAGAGTCGAACCGTCATCACCTGGAAATTCATTCAAAAACGCTTCAACGAAATGTAGCTCGCAAGTAAAACCCATCTCTTCAGCCATTTCCCGTTGCGCGCTCGCTTCAGGTTTTTCACCGTGTAAAATGCCGCCACAAGCGGAAATATCCCACAAACCCGGGAAGTGTTTTTTAGTCCGAGCGCGCTTCTGTATCCAGACTTCACCCTTGAGCGTAAAAACAAAAATCAAGGCATTGGGTGTCAGGTGGTTGTCCCTTTCAGCTTCTTCACGCGAAATCGTCCGCAGGACATTCCCCTGTTCATCCATGACATTAAGGATTTCGGAGGTGGACATAAATATATTAAGATTCGCGCTGAATAATAAGCACAATCTTATGAAACACATCAATAATGTCTGGATTAAAGATGGTCGGGATAAAACGTTTTTTTTCTTCTGAAGAAATGTTCAAAATTGTTTTTAGCGGCCAGGCTTCAAATCCAATACCTTTGCCCTGTTCAATCATAAGTGATTCAATTAAACCATCGTATCTATAAGCAAAAACTGCCCTTAAAACATTGTTGGTTCTGCTCGTCACCGGATCATACGATGTGCTCCTTTGCGTTTTGATATATCGCAATTTATCAGAAGTTACACGTAAACCTGTTTCTTCCTTAATTTCTTTAAGTGCAGTATCAATATATTTTTCACCTTTTTCGACATGCCCACCAACCGATGCGTCAAGCAAATTTGGAAATGTATCTTTATCCTTTGCTCGATGTTGAAAAATTATTTTCCCATCAGATGTAAAAAACCAGACATGAATTTCTTGGTGTAACAAACCCTTATCATGAACATTCGTACGTGAATCTTCACCGACTATCTTCCCGGTTTCGTCGATTATATTAAGATTTGGTTGGTCATCCATGGTTTAATAATAGAAGATAATTTGGTGCCGCCGGTCTTCCGTCTCGCTATTTTGACGGCAACGCGCAAATACTAAGGCTTTTTGTGGATTCTTCAACCTCTCCTTGCTCGTTATAGGCGATGGTCGCAAAGACTGTACCATCATTGGGATTAATAACGTGGCGGATAATTTGTTGCACGGATGGGAATAAATGCTGCTTTGGAATTTCTTCCGGCTCAAACCAAATAAACTCACCTTCTTCAGTGGCTTGCAGTTCACCGCCCGCCCAGTCGGCAGAGAAATGAAAAACCAGCCAGTTGTGCGGCTTATCCTTATAAGGCTGAATTTCTAACACCACCGCTTCTAAACGCATATTCTTTACAACCAATCCCGTTTCTTCCTTAAGTTCGCGTTGTGCAGCCAAGTAAGGATTTTCATCAGCCTCTACCTTACCGCCAATCGGATTTATGTAGTTAGGAAGAAATTTTTTCTTGGGCGAACGCTTTAACATCAAGAACTTTCCATCTTTTCGGACAAAAACATTCGCGCAAATGACGTTTTGATGAATATGGGGTTCTTGGTTTACGGGCATAAATTATTTTTATGATAATGTCACAGACTTGGGGTCCCCATTTCGTTGAAGATGAAATGGGGTGAGCGGGACGCTTATAAAATCCACCTCACGAATGAGGAGCACACGAACGAAGTGAGGAGCACGCATTCGTGAGGAAAAGCGAGGCTTCGTGCAAAGTCCGGAGTGAGCAAGCGTAAGCGCGCTCACGAAGGTCGAAGCACGAAACGAGCTGGTGCCCAGGAGAGGACTCGAACCTCCACGCCTTGCGGCACGAGGTCCTAAACCTCGCGTGTATACCAATTTCACCACCTGGGCATTAATTTAAACATTTTGTAAAGTGAACTTCAGCATTGCCCGTAACGTATATTTGCCCTTACTAGACTTAAAATATCTTTCTCTTTTTTCGGCGTCTAACTTATTATTAAAGGCTTCGTAAAAAATCAGCTTCAACGGCAATCTATTTTTCGTGAATGGACTCTTTCCTTTCTTGTGTTCAGCAAGCCTCCTTTTCAAGTCCAAGGTAATACCGCAGTAAAGTTGTTTATTCGATAATTGTAAGATGTAAATATAATGCATATTTTGCGCGTATACCACCCAGCACCACTAAAGGGTGCTGGGTCGCCGTGAACCCTTTAGTGGTTCACGGCAATTTCACCACCTGGGCTTGATATATATCGTGCTTTTAAACTATCTTTTAATCTTGCTCTTGACAATAGTCACAACACCTTTGCCAACCTTTTAATTGAGGTGATTTTTTGGTAAAGTAAGATAATAAATTTATGGAAGATGAAGTGAAAATATACGAAAGATTAAACTTACAAAAAAGATTTATTTTTTCAAAAAAACCAAAAAGCATTAAAGGCTTTTTTCTTGCAGAAGAAAAGGTCATAAAAAATTTAGGCAAAATAGAAGATTATGTATTAGACGCTGGTTGTGGGTCTGGCAGACATTTGAAATTAGTCTCTAACAACATAAAGATAGGCATTGGAATTGATTATGATTCACAAGCAATAAAAGAAGCGCAAAGGAATAATAAAGGGATAAAAAATTTAAAGTTTTATATAGCAAACATATATGATATTCCATTCCCCGATAATTTATTCGGTGTGATTCTTTGTCTCAATCATACCTTCGGCAATTTACTAAAACACAAACCCGCCATAAAGGAAATGCTTAGGGTGTTGAAGCCCAACGGAAAAATAATTATTACAGTCCACAATGATAAAATCAAAGATGATAAAATTGCTTGGTATAAAAAATGCGGGTTAAAAAATCCAATCTATTCTGACAAGTTTGGCGCAGTTATAACAGGGGAAAAATTTTGCTCTTATTGCTTTAAGAAAAACTATTTGTCTAACCTCTTCAGACAGTTTAAAAATGTTTCTTTCACTATTAGTGATTTAACTCCTTACTCTTTTTTATGCACGCTACATAAAAAGAAACGACCTAGCTGATTTTCGAACGATTTGAAGGAAAGGGAACTACTTTTCTAATATCATTTTCTCCTCTTAAAAATTTTAAGATTCTCGCAATACCAAACCCACCGCCAGAATGAATGGGCATTACTTTTAATTCCTTAAAAATTTTTAAGTACCATTCAAAATCATCCAGGCCACCGCCTTTCTTTTTCAAACGTTTAAACATTTCTGAGCGAAATAAACGACCCTTAAAGTCTTTGAATTTTTCAACTCTTTGAGCGCCACCCAAAGCTTCACCTCCAATAGGCAATATTAAATCTACAGATAAAAGCCGAGATGGATTTTTTGGATCCGGAACCATATTAAAAAATTTTATTACCTCAATATCTTTTCTGTGCTTCCACAGCGCATCGGGGTGATGAGTCAGGAGTATTGGTTGGTTACCGAATCTTCTGACTAATTTTTGTTCATTATTGGAAGAAATATCTTTTCCAAATTCAAGGTTTAAGATTTTAATCGCTTGGTCATAAGTAACTCTCGGGAAATGTGGTTTTATCTTCTTAAGTCTTTCTATATCTTGCTTTCTAAGTCCTAATTCGATTTGGGTTTTTGAAGGTAAGCACATAATATCTTGGATAATTCTTAAGATTATTTTTTCAATATAATCCAGTAGTTTTGGTAGTTTTCCAATAAGCTCTATTTCAGTCATGCTGAACTCAATCAGGTGTCTTTTTTCGTCCCCCTCTTCAGCTCTAAAGGTTGGCCCGATAGAGAACACTTTTTTAAGAGAAGGGATGACCGCCTCCAAATCAAATTGGGCAGTTTGCAGAAGGTGGGCACGATGCGGTTTTTCAGGCCTAAACCATAATAGATTTTTATCTTTGGCAACGTAAAACATGGTGTCTACGCTCTCACAAGCCCCAGAAGCTCTTACTATTGTCGGCGGAAAAATTTCAACAAAACCTTCACCTTCAAGGAAGTTCCTAAAGGATTTTATTACTTGCCATTCTAATTTTATGTTCTGAATTTTTCTCTTTGATTTCATATGCTTTATAATATAACAAAACAATCAAACGTAAAGGCGAGAGTTAAACCTGCGCCATTTATCTATCTTTTAATTCCGCTCTTGACAATAGTTTGGGATATGGTTATACTTTTATTCGAAAGAAAAAGACCCGATTTATACTATTAAACATCACTAAATGAGCGAACTTACCCTTAACTTAAACACCATGGCTGGCTAAGTCATTACCTTATGTTTTAGGGATGATTTGAGCCCGTCAACAACGGGTTTTTTGTTTCTCTATAGAGGCTGTCCCCCACAAAAAAGGATTCCTTTGCAGAGAAGCACCATATATTAAGATAAGCGCGGACCTTGAAAACTGAATACAAGGTAACGAACAAGACATAAATTTTTTGAAGTACGTAAATTTTTTGGTTTGTAAGGATTAATTAAATTGTTTCCAAACTTCACTTTTATACCAGTGAAACGTTTTTGGAAACGGATGACGACCAAAGCGGCTTATAATAATGAGCCGTGCCATGGTCGCCGCATAAGGGCGTATGGTGGATGCCTTGGTACAATGTGGCGAAGAAGGACGTAGCAGCCTGCGATAAGCTTCGGGGAGGTGGCAAGCAACCTTTGATCCGGAGATGTCCGAATGGGGCAACCCTTCTGCCGTAATGGGCAGAAACGCTAACCTGAATTCATAGGGTTAGTGAGCAAACCTGGGGAATTGAAACATCTTAGTACCCAGAGGAAAAGAAAAAAATTCTGCAACAATATGAACTGCGCAACTTTATTGGTGCGAAAGTTCATATCGTTGTGGTTATTCCCTGAGTAGTGGCGAGCGAAACGGGAACAGCTAAAATCTTTTTGGTGTAACCAGTCGCAAGACTGGTGGAGACGCGCAAGCGGCTGCCAGGAAGACGTTGCGAGATTGTGTTATCAGAGCTTGCGACTCTGAGGTGGAGACATACGGAGTTTTTCTCGTTGTTCGCGCCCGAAAGAGCGTGGGCAGTGAGAATTGCTTCTTTAATCAGTAGCTGAACTGCCTGGAACGGCAGACCAAAGACGGTGATAGTCCGGTAGGCGAAACTGGTTTAGCTCTACGACATTTATTCTCGAGTACCGTGGGACACGAGAAATCCTATGGGAACCCGGGACGACTACCGTCCCAAAGCTAAATACACATTGTGTCCGATAGTGAACAAGTACCGTGAGGGAAAGGTGAAAAGTACCCCGGAAGGGGGATGAAATAGTATCTGAAACCATATGCTTACAAACAGTCGTGGCCGTGTACCACTCACTGCGTTCGGGTATCACGGCAGGCCTCTGCGCTTCGATTAAAATCGGGGTTGGCGGGGACTTGCCATGAACCGGAGCACAGCGACTGGTGCATGGTTACGGCGTGCCTATTGAAGAATGAACCAACGAGTTTGTTCAATGGAGTGGACTAAGTCCGAAAAGGACGGAGTCATAGTGAAAGCGAGCGTTAATTTAGCGCGAAAAAATATTTGAAATGATGCTCCGGATTTATCCGGACCTCATTTCATATATTTAACATTCCATTGACAAGACCCGAAGCCGGGTGATCTACCCATGACCAGGTTGAGTCCCGCCGAAAGGCGGGAGGAGGACCGAACCCGTGAGTTGTGCAAAACTCTGGGATGAGTTGTGGGTAGCGGAGAAATTCCAATCGAACTCGGCGATAGCTGGTTCTCCTCGAAATAGCTTTAGGGCTAGCCTTGAAAATTCGTTTGCGGGGGTAGAGCTACTGAATGGATCGTGATGGCGAAAGCCTACACGATCCAACCAAACTCCGAATACCGCAAATTATAATTTCAGGAGTCAGTCCGTGAGGTCTAAGCTTCACCGGACGAGAGGGGAAGAACCCATGACCTCCATCTAAGGTCCCTAAATGATCGCTAAGTGGTAAAGGTGGTGGAACGATTTTGACAACGAGGAGGTTGGCTTAGAAGCAGCCATCCTTTAAAGAAAGCGTAATAGCTCACTCGTCAAATTATTCTGCGCCGAAAATGTATCGGGGCTCAAGCGATCTACCGAAGTTGAGGATCCTTTGCCGAGACTTTGAATTGCAAGTCACAGTCCTCCTACGCTCTGCGGAGCTACGGAGGACACCCTTCGCCAAATGCGTGAGGGAGTGGCCTGCCATCCGAAGCCTCGGCGAAGGGTGGTAGAGGAGCGTTCCCGTCTGCTATGAAGTGAGAGTGGAAACTCTCGTGGAGCGGCGGGAAGTGCGAATGTTGGTATAAGTAACAAAAACGCAGGTGAGAACCCTGCGCACCGAAAATCCAAGGTTTCCTGGGCAACGCAAATCGTCCCAGGGTGAGTCGGTCCTAAGTCGAGGTCGAAAGGCGTAGATGATGGACAGCTGGTTAATATTCCAGCACTAGCATGTGATTATCCGGTTGAGGACGCGGAAAAACTATGCATACGTAATTTGGTTACGTGCGTCCCGCAAGGGGCAGTGGAAACCGAAAGGCAACCGCAATGTGCATACTCATTCCGCCTAGAAAAGTCAGCCGGTTACGTCAGGTGTTAACCGTACCGTAAACCGACACAGGTGGATCGGCGTAAAAGCGCCAAGGTGAACGAGAGAACCCTGGTTTAGGAACTCGGCAAAAAAGTGGCCGTAAGCTAGCAATAAGGCCTTCCCGCTTCGGCGGGATGCAACTAATGATATCAAGTGACTGTTTACCAAAAACACAGGTCCCTGCAAAGCCGTAAGGCAAAGTATAGGGGCTGATGCCTGGCCAGTGTCAGAACGTTAAGGGGAGAGGTGCAAGCCTTGAACCGAAGCGCTGACGAACGCCGGCGATAACTATAATCGTCCTAAGGTAGCGAAATTCCTTGTCGGGTAAGTTCCGACCTGCACGAATGGCATAACAACTTGATAACTGTCTCAACCAGGGACTC